>Ga0136615_10000743_pt1 | contig 15175 bp, 17 predicted proteins | sample AntDrymUQ2882206_2_FD_106647 | JGI IMG/M metagenome (GOLD analysis project Ga0136615, IMG submission 106647) | Polar desert sand microbial communities from Dry Valleys, Antarctica - metaG UQ288 (22.06) | ecosystem: Environmental > Terrestrial > Soil > Desert | place: Antarctica: Dry Valley...
CTCAAGATCCACTTCGACATCCCGCAGGGCCGCGAGGACGAGTTCGCTCGTAAGGTGCTGATCAAGCATCTGCAGGAGGGCAACTCCTACGGCATCTGGCTCAAACACAAACACGCCAAGTTCGCCCAACCCGAGCTCGGCTCGTGGCTGGCCGGTTCGCAGACGGTCGGCGAGAACTGGAAGCCATCCCAGCTCGAGGACTGGCAACCGCCTCTGCACTGACCCGAGCGTCCCGGTCCCGCATCAATCCCTGGCTCGGAGGCAGCGATGCCAGGCCTCTCGCGTTCGTCCACCGTCGGCCTTGCAGGAGCGGCCTGAGGATCCCGGCATGCAGCGCTCCATAAGTTGGCCGGGGGCCTTCTCGATCGCCAGCGGGGTACCGGCTCTGATGCTGTTCTCCATCGGGTCCATCTTTCGAATGCGTCCGAACGAGGGCAGCGCCGTGTACCAGGACTTGCGCCGCTAAGGTAGGCGACCTCCAGGGCTGGCTTCATCGACGCGGCACTCGAGTCTTCGTCATGACGGCAGGCCACGGATCATGCCAACCAGCGCTTCGGTGGCATCGGCCAGCCGGAACGCAGCGTCGCGGGGTGCTCGGCCGCAGGCGACGTCGTTCGCCGCCTCGGCTGCGATGTCGGTCAGCCGTTCATAGGCCGAAACGCCCTCCCGAAGGCGCAGGACGAGGCGTGCGAGAGCATCGCCGGGGTCCTTTCCGGCTCCGGGCACTTGCTCGGCCGCGGTGATCCGCAGGGCGTGGGCGCGCAATGCTCGGGCAGCCGTGGCGGCTCGAACCCAGGTGTCGGCGGCGACCGGGTCCGGTAGTGCGGCTATGTGATCGGCCAACCCGCGCTCGCGAGCGGCCAGCCGGGCCAGCGGGGCGAAGGCGACGGAGGCTTCCGGCGGGAGTTCGGTGGCCGGGATCGTCGGCGCGACGTGCGTGCCCAGGTTGATCCGGTAGGCCCGGAACCCGGCGTCGATCGCGGCGGCCGCGAGTAGCAGCGCGGCCAGACCAGCCACGACCTCCGACGGCTCCACACCGGTGCGGTTACCGACCTCGACGGTGAGCGCGACCAGCCCGATCCCCCCGAGCAGCCGATAGGCAAAGCCACGCAGAGCGAGTCTGCGCCTGCGCGCGAGCCGATCCTCTGCCGAGTCGTGTGCGATGGCGACCCCGGTGGTGCCCGGTTCGGAGGTCGGCCCTGGGCGGCAGATCAGGCCGGTTCGGGTCGGCGCTGTCCCTGTGCAGGATCGCTCACCGCGCTGGAGGCGGGTGGGGCGTCGAGAGCGGGATCGGTGGACGCTGCCTCGACCGCGGCCGGCGGACCCTGATCAGCCCGTTGGCTCTGTGCCTTGTCCGCGCCGCTGTCCATGCTGGCCCGGATCTGCTCCAGCCGGGTGGCAGCCGACACGTCCAGGGTCGCCTTCTGCACTTCGAGCATCCGTCCTTCGACCGAGTTCTGGGCCAGCTCCTGCTGACCGAGGGCGTGGGCGTACCGCGCCTCGATCTTCTCCCGTACCTCGCTCAGGGTGGGGGTAGAGCCTGGAGCCGACAGTTCGCTCATCGACCGCAAGGAGGCCGACACCTGCTCCTGCATGCGGGCCTGCTCCAGCTGGCTGAGCAGTTTCGAGCGCTCCGCCAGCGTCTGTTGCAGGCGCATCCGGCTCTGGTCCACCGCGCGCTTGGCCTGTTCAGCGGCCTGCAGGGCCTCGTCGTGGGAACGTTTGAGATCCTCGACCGACTGCTCGGCCGAGACCAGCTGAGTCGCGAAGGCCGCGGCGGCGCTCTCGAAGTCGGTGGCCTTCTGCGCGTCCCCCTTCGCCCTGGTCTGATCGGCCAGCACCAGTGCCTGACGGGCCGAGCTCTGGAGCTTCTCGACCTCGCTGAGCTGACGGGTCAGGCGCATCTCGAGCTGCCGCTGGTTGCCGAGGACGGCGGCCGCCTGGTTGGCCAAGGATTGGTGCCGGTGCTGTTCGGCCTCGATGGCCTGCTGGATCTGGATCTTGGGATCGGCCCTCTCCTCGACCTTGGCACCGAAGGCGGCCATGAAGTACTTCCAGGCCTTCACGAACGGGTTGGCCATGCGAGTCCTCTCCCCGGGCGGTGTCGACGCCGTATCTGTGCGGTCGCGAGCTGATCCGCCAGCGGGCTCCATCGTGCCATGCGCCGTACCGGCGGGTCCGTTGGTGTCTGCCCCGTCGAGACTAGGGTTTTCCGGTGCTCATCGTATGCGGTGAAGCGGTGCTCGACCTGATCAGCGACGGCAGTGCGGCCGGTTATCAGGCCCATCCGGGTGGCAGCCCGGTCAACGTGGCCGTCGGTGCCGCCCGGTTGGGGATCCCGACGGCGTTGCTCGCTCGTCTGAGCACCGGACATTTCGGCGACCTACTGCGCACGCACCTAGCCGATGCCGGGGTCGACCTGAGGTTGAGCATCAGTGTCGCTGAGCCCATGACGCTCGCGGTGGTCAGCTTGGACTCGCCGGGTGCAGCCGACTACGAGTTCTACGTTCAGGGCACGGCCGACTGGGGGTGGCAGCGCTCGGAACTACCCGATCCCCTGCCCGAGGAGACCCGCGCTCTGCACGTCGGTTCGATCTCGTCGTGGCGTGACCCTGGTGCCGGCCCGATCGCCGAGGTCGTGCTGCGCGAGAGACAACGCGGTGCGGTGCTGATCAGCCTGGATCCCAACCTGCGCCCGGCCCTGGTCGAGAATCCCGGCCGCACCCGGGCGCTCGTCGAGAGGCTGGTGAGGCTTGCTCACATCGTCAAGGTCAGTGCCGATGACCTGCACAGGCTCTATCCCGATCACCACCCGGATGCGGCCGCGCTGCGTTGGTCGACAGCCGGCCCGGCGCTGGTCGTACTGACCGCCTCAGCGCTCGGCGCCCGCGCCTATCGACCGGGCAGGCCCGCGCTTTGGGTACCGGCCCGCCCGGGCCCGGTCGTCGACACCGTCGGAGCCGGGGACGCCTTCACCGCCGGACTGCTGAGCGCCCTCGCTGACCGGGGCCGGCTACACCGGCACGGACTTGACAAGCTCGAGGATGCAGAACTGCACACGGTCCTGACCAGCGCTGCCCTGGTGGCCGGACTGAGCTGCGCTCGCCCTGGTGCTGACCCGCCGACCCGTCAGGAACGCGACTCAGCAGCGGGGCTCGACCCGTCGGGGTGAGCCTGCGGCCGGCCTGATGACTCGGTCAGGTTGCGGCGTTGGCGCGGCGGGCGGATCTGGCCCGAACATGCGGATCGAGGTGGACCTTGCGCAGCCGGAGGTGCTTGGGAGTGACCTCGATGCATTCCTCCGGAGAGATGAAGCCAAGCGCCTGCTCGAGGGACAGCAGCCGCGGCGGTGACAGTTTCACGGTTTCGTCGCCGGCCGACTGCCGCATATTCGTGAGCTTCTTCTCCTTGGCGACGTTGACGTCCATGTCGCCGACTCGGCTGTTCTCGCCGACGATCATCCCCTGGTAGACGTCGGTCCCGGGACTGACCATCATCACCGCCCGGTCCTGCAGGTTCATCATCGCGAACGTCGTGGCTGGACCGGTGCGATCGCCGACCAACGAGCCCGTGTTGCGCAGGTTGATCTCGCCGAACCACGGCTCGAAGCCCTCGAAGACCTGACTGAGCACACCGGTCCCGCGCGTGTTGGTAAGAAACTCGTTGCGGAATCCGATCAGGCCGCGGGCCGGGACCAGATAGTCGAGTCGCACCCAGCCCAAGCCGTGGTTGACCATGTTGGTCATCCGGCCCTTGCGCCCGGCCAGCAGTTGGGTGACTGAGCCGAGGTGCGGTTCGGGCACGTCGATGGTGACTCGCTCCACCGGCTCGTGACGTCTGCCCTCGATCTCACGCGTGACGACCTGCGGCTTTCCTACGGTCAGCTCGAATCCCTCGCGTCGCATCTGCTCGATCAGGATCGCCAGTTGCAGCTCGCCGCGGGCTTGCACCTCCCAGGCGTCGGGTCGGTCGGTCGGCTCGACCCGGAGGCTGACGTTACCGACGAGTTCGGAGTCCAGCCGGTTCTTGACCTGGCGTGCGGTGAGCTTCGTACCATCGCGGCCGGCCAGCGGGGAGGTGTTGATGCCGATCGTCATGGACAGTGCCGGCTCGTCCACCGTGATCAGCGGAAGCGGCCGCGGATCGTCCGGGTCAGCCAGGGTCTCGCCGATCGTGATGTCGGCGATTCCAGCCACGGCCACGATGTCGCCCTGACGAGCATGCTCAACCGGAACGCGGATCAGGTGCTGGGTGAGGAAGAGTTCGGAAATCTTGACCCGGTCGATGCTGCCGTCGACGCGGCACCAGGAAGCGGCCTGACCCTTGCTGATAGTGCCCTCGACGATGCGGCACAATGCCAGCCGCCCGACATAGGGATTCGCGTCGAGGTTGGTGACCCACGCCTGAAGTGGCGCGCCCTCGGTGTAGGTCGGGGGCGGGATGGTGTCGAGCACCGTCTGGCACAGTGCGGAAAGGTCCGACCCCGGAGCATCGATGTCGAGAGTGGCGGTGCCCTCGCGCCCCGAGCAGTAGACGATCGGGAAGTCCAATTGATCGTCGGTTGCGTCGAGGTCCATGAACAGCTCGTAGACGTCGTCGACGATCGCGGTCACCCGCGCGTCCGGGCGGTCGATCTTGTTGACCGCAAGGATGACCGGAAGGTCACGCTCCAGTGCCTTGCGCAGCACGAAGCGGGTCTGCGGGAGGGGGCCCTCGGCCGCGTCAACGAGCAGGACGATGCCGTCGACCATGGTCAGCGCCCGTTCCACCTCGCCGCCGAAGTCGGCGTGGCCGGGGGTGTCGACGATGTTGAGGGTGGTGCCGCGCCAGACCAGGGAGGTGTTCTTGGCCAGGATCGTGATGCCCTTCTCCCGCTCCAGGTCACCTGAGTCCATGACCCGGTCGGTGAGTTGCTCATTGGCGCGGAAGGCTCCTGACTGGCGCAGCAGCGCATCGACCAGCGTGGTCTTGCCGTGGTCGACGTGCGCCACGATCGCCAGGTTGCGCAGGTCGGAGCGAACCGCCGAGGGCAGACCGTCGGCGAACGTGAGGGAGTGTTCCGCGGCCAGCACGGAAGAGGCAGTGTTCATGGGAGTACCCCCCATGATAGTTGGTGGTCCGGCTCAGGGTTGGCCACCGGGCCACTTCAGAAGGATGTTCAGGTCACAGCCGGCTCGTCTGGACGCTCATCTGGATCAGATCCGCCGAGCACGGCGGTGATCACCGCGTTGGGGTGATCTCACCCATCTCGCCCCAGCCATCTTGGGCGACCTCGACATTGACGATCTCCGGCTTGCGGGCAACCACGTCAGGCATCCAGGACATCGCAGTCTTGAAGTGCTCGGAGTTGACGTGCGCACCACCGGCCTCGGCATCGCGGAACGCTTCGACCAGAACGAACTGATGCGGGTCGTCGACGCTGTGGGACCACTCGAAGAAGACGTTGCCTTGTTCGGCTCTGGTGGACTCGGTGAAATCCTGTACGAGCGAGAGCCATTCCGGACTCCGATCCGGACGAATCGTGAATTTCACGACGATGAAGATCATCGACGCAGCTTAGGCAGCGATCAGGGCGTCGACGGCCTCGAGGACCGGTGCTTCGGCCAGACGCTGGGCGGCGGGCAGATCGGAGCTGCCGACGGGGCCGCGCAGTTCGTCACTGGTCTCGGCGAGGAGGTCGGCCAGTTCCAGGTCCAGGGCATCACAGATGGAGGACAGCAACTCCGACGAGGCTTCCTTCTGACCGCGTTCGATCTCGGAGAGGTACCCGAGGCTGACCCGCGCGCTACCGGAGACATCACGCAAGGTACGTCGCTGACCTTCTCGGTGTGAACGCAACCGCCGGCCCAGAGCTGTTCGCATCAATGTCACGGGCTATCTCCCCCTTCCTCGCCTGAGAGTGCGCTCGACACTACCCCGGAGGTCTGCATGGACGGGTCGACGGCACGGACGTTTGCTCAGGGCGTAACGCGTGAAGGCGGGGTCTGTATTCCGGGTCCCCGGCGCGACGACGACGCTCATGAGCAGATCACACTGACGAGAAGACGCAGCGCTTCGGCCACGGCCGCCTCTCGGATCTCGGAACGGGAACCGGCCAGCACCAACCGCGACACCGCCCCGGTGTCCGCACCGGCCACCGCGAGGAAGACCGTCCCTGCTGGATGGTCCCCCACCGGGTCGGGGCCGGCGACACCGGTGATCCCGAGCCCGAGATCAGCGCTGAGCTTCCGGCGCGCTCCGTTGGCCAGAGCCTGCGCCACATCCGCGCTGACCGGACCCTGCGCGTCGAGCAGCGGCTGGGCAACGTCGGCGAGCCGGGCCTTGAGATCGGTGGCGTAGACGACCAGCCCGCCGCGAAAGGTGGCACTGGAGCCTGGCGAGCGGGTCAGGGCAGCGCTGAGCAGGCCGCCGGTCAGTGACTCGGCCACCGCGACGGTCAAGCCGCGGGTGACCAGCAGCCGGTGGACAGAATCCGGATCGCTCGGTGCGCTCGCTGTCATCACCAGTTCAGGTCGGGGTCCCCGCTGATCCGCGCCCTGCTGATCCGGGCGCGGCTGATCCGCGCGCCCGTTCCGTACGACTCGTTCATGTCGCTTCGCGCGTTCGTTGACTACGCGCCTCCGCTGCCCGCTGCATGGCTCGAGCGCTCGTCCGGCGAAGCCGCAGGGCCCGTACGACGTAATCGATTCCGGTGACCACAGTGAGGATCAGCGCCAGCGCCATCACCCACCAACGCACGGTTCCCAAAGGCCCGGACAGCGGAAGGATGTAGAGCCCGATCGCGGCCGCCTGGACGACGGTCTTGAGCTTCCCGCCTCGACTGGCCGCGATCACCCCGTGCCGGATGACCCAGAATCGCAGCACGGTGACCGCGACCTCGCGGAAGAGGATCAGAATGGTCACCCACCACAGCAGCAGGTCCAGCAAGGACAGGGCGACCAGCGCGGTTCCGATCAGCGCCTTGTCGGCGATCGGATCGGCGACCTTGCCGAACTCGGTGATCAGGTTGCGCTGCCGGGCGATCACGCCGTCGAAGCGGTCGGTGATGACCGCCCCGGCGAACACCAGCGCAGCAACCAGTCGCATGGTGGCATCCGACCCATCGCCGGTCAGGAGGAACACGGCAAACACCGGGACCAGGGCCAGTCGCAGGATGGTCAGGCCGTTAGCCAGATTGAGGATTCGGACTGGATCGGGCGCTGAGGCTGCCGGGTCGGGCACCACATTGCTCATACCGGTACACGTTCACAGGCTGGCTGGGCAGTGAGGTCGATCCCCAGGCTGTCGACGACAGTTGCCAGCGCCAGATCGCCGGGGGCGTAGCGGCCGCCGACCTCTCGTGCGGCAAGCAGGGTCTGCCCGTCGACATCGGGCGCCTGGTGCGCGGCGGTCCCCCAGGCGGCGCCCTGGTCGTTCTCCTCGGCAGTGCCCTGGTCGATGTCCTGACCCTCGTCACCTCCGAAGTCCTCACTTCCGACGGCATGCACCAGCACCTCGATCTGGGTGCCGATCCGATCCTCGGCACGCTGGGCGGTCAGTTCGTCCACGCGTGCGGACAGCCGCCGTACCCGTTCCTCGATCACATCCTGCGGCAGTTTCTGGTCGTAGGTAGCGGCTTCGGTGCCTTCCTCGTCGGAGTATCCGAAGACGCCGATGGCGTCCATCCGGGCCTGGTCCAGGAAACCCTCGAGTTCCTCCACATCGGCATCGGTCTCACCCGGGAAGCCGACGATGACATTGGTCCGTAACCCGGCCTGCGGGTTGGCCTCCCGGATCGAGGCCAGCAACTCGAGAAAGCGCTCGGAGGAACCGAATCGACGCATCCGGCGCAAAACACCCGGCGCGGAGTGCTGAAAGGACAGATCGAAATACGGAGCGACGTTCGGCGTCGACCCGATGACTTCGATCAACCCCGGCCGGACTTCGGCCGGCTGCAGGTAGTTGACCCGGATCCGGATGATGCCGTCCACGGCAGCGAGTTCGGGAAGCAGCTTCTCGAGGGCCTGCAGGTCGCCGAAGTCCTTGCCGTACGAGGTCGAATTCTCGCTGACCAGGATGACTTCGCGCACGCCGTTCCCGGCCAGCCAGCTCGCCTCGGCCAGGATCTCGGCCGGCGTGCGCGAGACGAATCGCCCGCGAAAGCTCGGAATCGCGCAAAAGCTGCACCGGCGGTCACAGCCACTGGCCAACTTGATCGAGGCCGATGGGCCGGTGGTCAACCGACGGCGGCGCAGCCAGTCGTGTCCGGGCGGGACCACATCCGGAGCCCGGTCGATCGGGGCGATCGGCAGGATGTGGCGACGGTCGGAGGGGGTATGCGCTGTCAGCGTGCGGCCCTGCAGGACGTCGTCGACCCGCTCGCCGATGTTCGCGTAGTCGTCGAAGGACAACACGGTGGCTTCCGGCAACTCCTTGGCCAGCTCCGACCCGTACCGCTGTGCCATGCAGCCCACCGCGATCACCTTGGCGGTGCCGTCACTGGCTGCCAGCAGGGTCTCCACCGACTCACGCTTGGCGGCATCCACGAATCCGCAGGTGTTCACCAGCACCGCGTCCGCGCCCTGCGCGTCCTCGGTGATCTGGTAGCCGTCGGCGTGCAGGCGTCCGGCGAGTTCCTCGGAATCCACGTCATTTCGGGCGCAGCCGAGCGTGAGCAGCGCGATCTCCCGTCCCCGGGCGGGCGACGGTACGGGAGGGGGGGTCACGACGCGAGACTACTAGCGCTGAGCGCCGCCTTTGCCGACCTGAGCAGCCTCAGACGCGCAGGGCGTCGAGGATCGCGTCGAGTTCGTCCGGCTTGACCAGAACGTCGCGGGCCTTGGAGCCCTCGGACGCGCCGACGATCCCCCGGCTCTCCATGAGATCCATCAGCCGACCGGCCTTGGCGAAGCCGACTCGCAATTTCCGTTGCAACATCGACGTCGACCCGAACTGTGTGGTGACCACGAGTTCGATCGCCTGACAGAGCAGATCCAGATCGTTGCCGATGTCCTCGTCGACGTCCTTCTTGGTCGACTGGCTCACTGTGACGACGTCTTCGCGGTAGTCCGGCTGCCCCTGCTTCTTGCAGTGCGCCACGATCGCCTCGATCTCGGCGTCTCCGACAAAGGCGCCCTGCACCCGCACAGGTTTCCCCGCTCCGACCGGCAGGTAGAGCGCGTCGCCCATTCCGATCAGCTTCTCCGCGCCGGGCTGGTCGAGGATCACGCGGGAGTCGGTCAGGCTCGAGGTGGAAAAGGCCAGCCGGCTCGGGACGTTGGCCTTGATCAGCCCGGTGACCACGTCCACGCTCGGGCGCTGGGTGGCCAGGACCAGGTGGATCCCGGCGGCCCGCGCCTTCTGGGTGATCCGTACCACGCAGTCCTCGACGTCACGAGGGGCGACCATCATGAGGTCGGCGAGTTCGTCGATCACACACAGGATGTACGGGTACGGCGTGTAGATCCGCTCGCTGCCCGGTGGTGCGGTGATCTTGCCGCTGATCACCCGGCGGTTGAACTCGTCGATGTGCCGTACGCCGGAAGCACGCATGTCGAGATAGCGCTGCTCCATCTCCTCGACCAGCCACACAAGCGACGTCGCGGCCTTCTTGGGATCGGTGATGATCGGCGTGATCAGGTGCGGCACACCGTCGTACGGCGTCAGCTCGACCATCTTCGGGTCGATCAGGATCATCCGCATCTGGTCCGGAGTGGCCCGCAGAAGCAACGAGGTCAGGAGCGCGTTGATGAAGCTGGACTTGCCGGCGCCGGTCGCCCCGGCCACCAGCAGGTGCGGCATCTTGGCCAGATTGGCGCAGACATAGCCGCCCTCGATGTCCTTGCCCAGTCCGACCAGCAGCGGATGGTGGTCGTGGACGGCTGCGGAGGAACGCAAGACGTCGCCGAGGCTCACGATCTCCCGGTCGAGGTTGGGGACCTCGATCCCGACCGCCGACTTGCCGGGGATCGGGGCGAGGATGCGGATGTTGTCGTTGGCCACCGCATAGGCGATGTTCCGGGCGAGGTTCGTGATCCGCTCGACCTTCACTGCCGGGCCCAGTTCGACCTCGTACCGGGTGACGGTGGGTCCGCGGGTGAAACCGGTGACGGCTGCGTCGACCGTGAACTGGTCCAGCACGCTGGTGATCGCGGCGATGGTGGCGTCGTTGGCTGAACTGCGTGCCTTGTGCGGCGTGCCGGGCTTGAGCATGTTCGCCGGCGGCAGCCGGTAGTCGCCGTCCAGCGGATTGATCGCCAGCTGTTCGGGCTTGGTGATCGCCGGCAGCTCCGAAACCGCCTCCGTGGTCGCGATGTCCGGCAGGGAGCCATGCGGCGTGGTCGGGTCTGTCACGTCGTCGGCCTGGACGGCCTGGCGCCTGCGGGACGGGCGGCGCAGCCGGATCTTGACCAGCGCCTGGTTCGCGGCATCTGCATCATCCGTACCGTCCGCCCCGGTATCGGCTGAGTCGGTCGCCGCCGAGGGGTCCGGACGGCGCAACACCTTGGCCCACAACGTCCTGCCACGAATGGCGATCTGGTGAACCGGCGTGGCCGTGATCACCAGAAATCCGAAGAAGCCGATCAGGACGAGCAACGTGGTTCCGACGACAGCGCCGAGTCCGCTGACGAACGGGCCGGCGGCGACCGCACCGATGGCGCCGGCACCCTCAGCACGGCCAGCGGCAGTCGTGGGCTGGCCCGAGAAGACATGGGTGATGCCGAGCACCGCGATGACCACGCAGACCCAACCGATCACCAACCGTCCGCGGCTGTCCGGGCGGGGGGCGTGCCGGAGCAGCCGGACCGCCACGAGCAACAGGACAACCGGAACGACCAGGATGACCTTGCCGATGCTGCTGCGGCCGATGCTGGCCAGAGCCGATCCGATCGGACCGGTGTCATCGGTCCATACGCCGACTCCCAGGATGACGGCGAGTCCCACGACTGCCAGGCCGACGCCGTCCCGGCGGTGGGCCGGATCGAGCACACTTTCGTCCTCGGGATGCCGGCCGACGGCTCGTACCGCTCCACCGACGGCTCGGGCGAGCAGCCCCCAGGCAGCGGTTGCGCCTCTGGCCAACGAAGCGCCCAGCATCCCCGACGTCCGGTTTCGAGTACGGCCCGCGCTCGCCGAGTTCCGCACCGGCGGCTTGCGCGAACGGGCACTGCGGGCCGAGGTTCTACGGGGCGCAGTACTACGAGCTTCAGCGCTGCGGGCGCCGGTGCTGCGATTCGCCGTGCTGCTGGTCGGGCTGCGGCCCGCGCCGGTCGGCGTACTGGTCGGCTTGGTTCCCCTGGAGCCGGACGAGGCGGATCCGGGCGGTGGCTTCTCGGAGCCCGCGCGAGACCGGGCCGCCGCGGGGGAGCGCGTGGGCATGGCTGCACGCTAGCGCGACAGGAGTGGTCAATGTGACAGGCGGGACAGGCGTGTCTGATGGTAAGGGGCCTCCGGCGTGTCTGTCATCGGTCGCAAACGACAACGCGCACGGCGAAAGCGTGTCGTTCATGACCGGTTGCGGCGCGCCACCGGTACGAAGTCCGGTCAGATATGACGGATCTCGGCTCCGGTCAGGTTCGGCGATACGGTCGGGCAGTGACCGCTGACCGGCAGCGCAAGCCTGACATCGGGGCGGCATTCTTCGATGTGGACATCCGAGTCGGGCGAGTCGTGTCCGTCGAAGACTTTCCCGAGGCCCGGCAGCCCGCCTGGAAGCTCACCGTCGACTTCGGGCCCGAGGTGGGACATCTGCATACCTCGGCACAGATCACGAACTACTCAGCGCAGGATCTAGTCGATCGCCTGATCATCGGCGCGATCAACCTCGGACCCAAGCGAATAGCCGGGTTTCGCTCGGAGTTTCTCGTCCTCGGCGCTCTGGAATCGGACGGAACCGTTCACCTGCTGTCCGTGGAGGGCGTGGAACCGGGAGCGCCCGTCGCCTAGAGGCCGGAACGCGGCGATGCAGCTCACGGTGGGGCCGAAAGTCGGCGGCTGTGACCACGGAACTCCACCACGACCGTCCCATCTGTCCGCCTGACGGTGACATCGAAGAGTCCGCTGCGTCCGAAGCTCAGTCGTTGCAGCGCTTCAGCCTCCAGGATGTCTCCCGCTCTGACCAGTGCTATGAAGGTCACGTCGCACGAGGATGCGACCGCGGTCGCACCGCCTGCCACGCTGTTGCAGGCCGCACCCGAAAGACGAGTCGGCCAACAGGAACAAGTAGCCCCCATGACAGGTGCCGTGCCCATTGATCATCGAGGGCAGCACGGTCATCCGCATGGTGACATGGCCTGGTTCCAGTGCCACAACCTCGATGCCCAGCAGCCGGGAGGCCGTGTCGGCCTCGACCATCGCGCGGACCGCACGGTCTCCCGCGTCGTCCGCGACCGGAGCCCTACCTCGTGTCACGCTGGGCCCGAACATCACCTTGCCGCTCGCTGCGTTGGCCGACCTGGTCGTGCAAGGTTGGGTCGGCAGCGCCGTTGACGAGCATGTTTCCGTCATGGGCTACCAGGGCTGGCACGATGACGCGCTGGATCGCTGGCGTGACGAAACCGCGCCGGCGGTCGTACGGGAGTTGCAGGCACAAGGTGCCGATGGACTCATACTGGCGCCCGCTTGACCGGAGTGTTGCCGAAACGTGCCCGTGTTGGCGCGACGAATCGAAAATGCAGGCATTCCCACGGTGGTGGTGACGATGATGCCCGCCCTCGCAGTGACCCAGCTGGCTCCGCGCATCGTGGGAGTCGAGTTTCCCTTCGGCCACTCCTTCGGAATGCCAGGGGATCGGCGCACTCAGCGACGGGTGTTGGAAGGCGCCGTCACCGTGCTGGCAGGCGCCAACGCCTGCGGTACCCGGATTGATCTCGATTTCGAGTGGCCACGGCCGAGAGGGGAGGCCTACCGCGCCTGGCAGCCGCGAGAGGCCAGCCCGATGGTCTCGGCGATGCTCAAGCAACCCTGGCGGCTGCAAGGGCGCCAGCGCGACCACCTGTCGCCGGGTTGACCACGACCTCGCACACCACTGGCGGCTAACCCGAACCGCGGCTAGGTGGGCCTGGCGTCTCGGGCAGCCCGAATCGTGCCCGTTCCGATGCGGGCACGAAATCGACGTACTCGGGATGCCGCTTGACATAGGACGCGACGAAGGGGCAGACCGGCAGAAGTTCCAAACCCGCCTCGGCCGCCTGCGCGAGGGCCCCTTTGACCAACGTCGAGCCCACACCCTTGCCCTCGAAATCGTCGTGCACCTCGGTGTGCACCAGGGTGATTCGACCGTCGCGGACCCGGTAGTCGATGTATCCGGCTTCCCGGCCGTCGGCATGGGCCTCATACCGCTGCGCGGCGGAGTTGTCCGTGACGTCGATTCGCACGCTCAGACCTCGAGTACCGTCGGGATGATCATCGGTCGCCGCCGGTAGGTGTCGGAGACCCACTTCCCGACCGTACGGCGGATCACCTGCGAGAGCCGATGGCTGTCGCTGTCTCCCCGTGCCAGCGCCGACTTGAGGTCTGTCTCGAGCATGGGCACCACCGCGGCGAAGGGCGCCTCGGCATCGGAGAACCCGCGAGCCGAGATGTGGATCGGCCGGACGATGGTTCCGGTCGAGAACTCGACGACGATGGTGACCGCGACGAATCCCTCCTCGCCGAGAATCCGGCGGTGCTGCAGTGACTCATCCCCCACGTCACCCACCGCGTTGCCGTCGACGTACACGTGGCCACAGGGCACCCGGCCGGTCACCCTCGCGACGCCGTCGACGAGATCGACCACGACGCCGTCCTCGACGAGCAGGATTCGCTCGGGCGGGATGCCGGTGCGCTCGGCGATCTTGCCGTGCGCCCGGAGATGGCGCCACTCCCCGTGGACCGGCATCAGATGCCGCGGGCGCGCGGTGTTGAGCAACAGGGTGAGCTCGCCGGCCGGTGCGTGCCCGGAGACGTGGACTTTGGCGACGTCCTTGTAGACGACGACGACGCCTACCCGGGACAGAGCGTTGATGATCTTGAAGATGCCGGTCTCGTTGCCCGGAATCATGCTGGAGGCCAGGATCACCGTGTCCCCGGCGACGACGTTGACCTGGTGGTGACTTCCGCCAGCCATCCGGGACAGCGCCGACATCGGCTCGCCCTGCGATCCGGTACTGACGAAGACCACCCGCTCGGGCGCTAGCGCGGCCGCCGCGTCCATGTCCACCATCAGGTCACGAGGGATGTGCAGGAGCCCCAGATCTCGGGCGACGCCCATGTTGCGGACCATCGAGCGGCCGACGAAGGTGACTTTTCGCCCGTGCTTGTCCGCGGCATCGAGAACCTGCTGGACCCGGTGTACGTGCGAGGCGAAACAGGCAACGATCACCCGCTGTTGGGCCCGGCCGATCACGTCTTCGAGCACCGGTCCGATGTCGCGTTCGGCGGTGACGAAGCCCGGGATCTCCGCGTTCGTGGAGTCCGACAACAGCAGGTCGATTCCCTGTTCGCTCAGCCGGGCGAAGGTGCCGAGGTCGGTCAGCCGGCCGTCGAGGGGCAGTTGGTCCATCTTGAAGTCACCGGTGTGCACGACCAGTCCGGCCGGCGTACGGATGGCCACGGCCAGGGCGTCCGGGATCGAGTGGTTCACCGCGATGAACTCGCACTCGAAGGGCCCGTAGGTCCGGATCTCCTCCTCGGCCACCAGTTCGGTGACCGGCTTGATCCGGTGCTCGCGCAGTTTCGCCTCGATCAGGGCCAGTGTCAGCCGCGATCCCACGAGCGGGACATCCTCGCGCAGACGGAGCAGGTACGGGATCGCCCCGATGTGGTCCTCGTGCCCGTGGGTGAGTATGACGGCGACGATGTCGTCGAGGCGGTGCTCGATGCTGGCGAAGTCCGGGAGGATCAGATCGATGCCGGGTTGATCGCTTTCCGGAAAGAGCACGCCACAATCGACGACCAACAGCTTCCCGCCGAACTCGAAGACGGTCATGTTGCGCCCGATCGCACCCAGACCGCCCAGCGGAAAGACCCGGAGTGCACCGGAAGGAAGCGGCGGAGGGGCAGGAAGGTCGCGGCGCGGGGCCTCGGCAAGGGTGCTCATCGGATCAGAACGCTACTCGTCGACGTGTGAGTCCGCCCGCGGCGGCACAGACGGCCGGGCGCTGGCTGAACTAGCCGAATCAGTGCAGGACGCCGGCGGCGACCAGCACATCCCGCA
>Ga0136615_10000744_pt1 | contig 15148 bp, 14 predicted proteins | sample AntDrymUQ2882206_2_FD_106647 | JGI IMG/M metagenome (GOLD analysis project Ga0136615, IMG submission 106647) | Polar desert sand microbial communities from Dry Valleys, Antarctica - metaG UQ288 (22.06) | ecosystem: Environmental > Terrestrial > Soil > Desert | place: Antarctica: Dry Valley...
GAGTACGTGAACCTGGGCATCGCCGCCGCCACGCCGCGCGGCCTGATCGTGCCCAACATCAAGGACGCCGGAGCGCTGTCGATGGCCGAGTTGGCAGCCGCCCTGGCCGAGCTCACCGAGACGGCCCGGTCGGGGCGTACGTCGCCGGCCGACATGTCCGGCGGCACGATCACGATCACCAACGTCGGGGTGTTCGGCGTGGACACCGGTACGCCGATCCTGAACCCCGGTGAATCGGCGATCCTGGCCGTGGGGACGATCGCCGAACGGCCGTGGGTGCACAAGGGAAAGGTCAAGGTTCGTCAGGTCACCACGCTCGGCCTGTCCTTCGACCACCGGATCGTGGACGGGGAGCTGGGATCCCGGTTCCTGGCCGATCTGGCCGCCTTGCTGCACGATCCCGGGCTCGCCCTGGCGCGGTGACCGGTGGACAGTGTTTGGTGTCCGCTGACCGTATGAAATAACGCGTACGGCGTGTGCTTGGCCGATGGATCGTCGGATGGTGCCACAGGTCACCACCCTTACGTAGGAACAAATTGCCAATGCAGGCGTTTACTTAGGTGTACGACCACTTAGGGAGATGTGAAAGCAATGAACAGCCTGAACAACTGGCGCAAGCACCGCAAGGCCGCTCGCACCCGCCGTGCCATCGAGGTCGCCCTGATGCGCGCCCCCGGTCCGGCCATGCGTGACGAACTTCTGACGCTGGCCAACCGCGAAGGGATCAGCATCAACCGCTGACCCCACGCCACCCCGGCCCTCGACCTGCGACGGCCAACGAGCCCGACCCCGATCCCACCAGGGACCGGGGTCGTTTGCTGTCAGCGCTCGACGGTCCTGACTCAGCCCTCGGGACGCGGGTGAGCCGCGCAGGAGGCCTCGAGCAGGTCGCGCAGCCCCGCTCGGTCGAGGTCTGCGGCGCTGCCGATCCGTACGAAGCGGTGCCGCTTCCCGCGGCCCTGCATCAACTCGTTGGGGTCGGGTAGCGCGGCGCCGTCGGCCAGGCCGAGGTTTACCCACCGGGCGTGCACGCCGATCACGCAGATCAGGCCCTTGTACCCGCCCGCCCATCCGTAACCGATGTCCGTGCCGTCGACGGTCTCGATGATCCCAGCCGGGAGTACGTCCAGGACGAGTGCTCGGGTACGCCCGGCCAGGTCACGTACCTCGTCGCTCGCCGAGGCGAGCACCCGCTCGACGTCAGGATTGCGCACCCGGTCAACTCTAGGACGCCCGGTGGACCAACCCACTCGCCCCGGGGCCGGACCGGTCAGCCGAGCAGGTGAGTCCGGGTGGCGTTCTGCTCGGCCTCGGTCAGACCCGCCTCGGTCAGCCACCGAAGTGGACCGCCAGCGCGCTCGTCGAGGATCTCCAGCAACCGCCACATGGTCTCGGCGCGGGGCCGCTGCCGGTTGGCAATCGCTGCCCAGGTCACTGGATCCATGGTGACGTCGGTGACTGGGTTTCCCTCGGCGTCGGAGACGTCTGCGGCATAGGTCTGAGTCGAGGCCAGCCGGGCCATGATCTTGTCGATCACTTCCCCGCTGCGCGCGTAGTCGGCGACCACGTCCTCGCGCCGTACGCCGGCAACCAGCAGCGCAAGGGCGATCACGGTCCCGGTCCGGTCCTTGCCCGCGGCGCAGTGCACGAGGGTTGCGCCGTCGTCGCGCGCACCGATAGCCCGCAGCGAATCGACGATGTTGTTCGAGGCGTGCCGGAGATAGCCCAGATAGTGGATGACGGCCGGTCGTTCGCCGGCGTCGATGTCCAGCGGCGGGCGCCGGCCCGATGTCCACGGGGTCTGCGGGACCGCACCCGGCACTCCGGTGCGGTTTTCGGTGAGCGCGTCGGTCCGGTTGCCGGCTTCCGGGTACAGCGTGAACTCCCGTACGGTTACCGCTGCTTCCCGGGTGATCGGCCCGGGTCCCTCCAGGTCGATCTCGGCCGACGTACGCAGATCCAGAACCTGGCGTACGCCGAAGTCGTCGACCAGCAGCCGTAGGTCGGCGTCGGTCAGGTCCTGCAGGTTGTCCGCCCGCAGCAGCCGGCGGCTCAGGGTCCGCCGACCGTCGTCGGTGGACAGCCCGCCGAGGTCCCGTACGTTGACCGCCCCGTCCAGGTGAACCCACCCGTCGAATAGCTCGATCTCGCTGTTCACCGCCCGCGACAGTACCTTCGTAGGGTGACCTCCCGGAAAACAGCCCGTGACGACCAGCGGCAGGCACACATCGTCTCGGTGCTGGAGGAGGCGTTCGCCGAGCTGATGACGGCCGACCCGGTGGCGTTCCGGGCGAAATTTCGCAAGATGGCCGCTGACCCCGGCTCGTTCTATCGCGGCAGCGCGTGCCTGTTCTATGCCGACGTCGCCGCACAGAAGGACCCGTGGGCCGACGAACGCACCAGCCGGATCTGGATCCAGGGGGACCTGCACGCCGAGAACTTCGGCACCTACATGGACGGGGACGGGGTCCTGGTCTTCGACGTCAACGACTTCGACGAGGCCTATCTCGGGCATTTCACTTGGGATGTCCGCCGGATGGCGGCCAGCATCGCGCTGATCGGCTGGCAGAAGGCGCTGCCCGACGACATGATCACCGAGTTGATCGAGATCTACGCCCGGTCCTACGTCGAGCAGGTACACGAATTCGTCGAGACCGAGCGGGACGACGTCTTCTCGCTGGGCTTGGACTCCACCGACGGACCGGTCCACGACGTGCTGCTCACCGCGAAGCTGGCCAGTCGGATCGAACTGCTCGAGGAACTCACGGTGATCGAGGACTACGACCGACGCTTCCGCGCGGGTCCGGGCGTGCGACAGCTCGACAAGAACGAGCTGTTCTCCGTGATGGCCGCCTTCGAGGACTACAAGGAGTCGATCCCCGAACGCAAGCGTTCCCGGCGGCTCAACTACTCGATCAAGGATGTGGTCGGCCGCTCCGGGTTTGGCATCGGGAGCGCCGGGCTGCCGGCGTACAACTTTCTGATCGAGGGTTGGACCCAAGCGCTGGAGAACGACATCGTCCTGTCGATGAAGCAGGGCAACGTGGCTGCACCGTCCCGGGTGGTCGACGACGAGCGGATGACCGACTACTTCGACCATCACGGGCACCGCACTGCGGTCTCCCAGCGTTCACTGCAGGCTCGGTCGGATCCGCTCCTCGGCCATACCGCCGTGGACGATGTCGGATACGTGGTCAGCGAGCTCTCGCCGTACGACGCCGATCTGGACTGGACCGAACTCGTCGAGCCGGACCAGATCCGATCAGTCCTCGGCTATCTCGGACAGGCGACCGCGAAGGCGCACTGCGTCTCCGACGAGGACAGCGACGACACCCTGGTCGAGTTCCAGACCGAGGAGGCCATCGCCGGGGTCATCGGTGAGGACAAGGCGATCGCCAGCTTCGTCGAGGACATCTGCGGCTTCGGCCTGGAATACGCCACCCGGGTCCGCGCTGACTACGGGCTGTTCGTCGACGCCTTCCGAGCCGGCGGCTTCTCCGACGTCACCCCCATCTGATCGGGCTTCGGCCGGCCGTCGTTCGCGCGAAGTGGCGGCGCAGCGGACTCTGCGGCGGAGCAGTCCTGGCAGGCGCCCGCCTCGGAAGCGACCAGGCTGGGCCGCTCGTCCAGGACCGGATCGGTGCCGGAACCAGGGGCACGATGCCGGGAGAACAGCCCCTGAGAGACCGCGACGCCGGCCAGGATGATCAGTCCGCCCACCGGCTGATACCACTCCAACCGCTCACTGAGTACGACGATGCCGACCACTGTGGCGACCAGCGGGATGAGGTAGGTGACCATCGAGGCGGTGCTCGCCCCGGCCAGCCGGATGGTACGGAACATGATCACGAACGCGATCCCGGTGCCCAGCGCGCCCAAGGCCATAACGCTGGCAATGACGTTGCCGGACAGCGTCCACAGCGCCGGCGGCGCACCGGCGAACAACGGCGCGATGACGCACATCTGAGCGGTGGCCAGGATGAGCTGCGTCGAGGCCACGGCCACGCCGGACTGGCTACGTCCGGTGACGAACCGCTTCTGGTACGGGATGGCGACGCCGTAGCAGCACGAGGCGCCGAAGCACATGAGCTGTCCGGTCAACTGGGCCCCGCCCACCCCCTGCCAGATCCCGAGCAGGACCAGCACCCCGCCGAATCCGATGAACAGGCCGATCAGCCGGTGGATGGTCATCCGTTCGGTACGAAAGACCAGAACCGCCAGCGGCAACACGACCAGCGGCGTCGTGGCGTTCCACAGGCCGGCCAACGTGGAGTCGACCCGCTGCTCGCCGTACCCGAACAGGGTGAACGGCAACGCCACTCCCACGCCGGCGATCACGAACAGATGTCCCCAGAGCCGAAGATCGCGAGGCAGCCGATCCCGGGTGACGAGGAGGATGACGACCAGCGTCGCCGCTCCGATGGCCACCCGGAAAAGGGTCAGGTGCAGCGGGTGGATCTCCTGGATGCCGACCTTGATGAACAGGTAGCTCGAGCCCCAGATCACGGCCAGCGCGAAGAAGGCCGGCAGCCACCTCGGGCCGGCCGGCGAGGTCGAACCGGGCGCGACCGGATCGGCTGAGGAGGGAGCCGTGACGGCGGCGGTGCTCACACCTCAAGAGTCTCAGCTGACTCCGACAGATGCCCGCGGATATCGGCCATGAATGCCCGATTGCCTGCCTGCGACGGATCTCTGCGCGATGAAAGCTTCGCGCTCATCCGAGGTCAGGCCGACGCCGGCCGTGCCCGGTCGCCCGCTCGAAGGCATGTCCGAGCTGCAATACCAGCAGATCCGCGTGGTGCGGACCGACGATCTGTAGTCCAACCGGCAGGCCGCCCGCCGTGAAACCGGCGGGCACGGACAGGGCCGGCGAGCCGGTGGCGGAGATCAGGTACGCCGAGCGCATCCAGGCCAGGTAGTCGGGCTGCTCGACCCCGGCGATCTCGGTGGGGTACTCCTGCTCGATCGGGAACGGGGACACCTGGGTGACCGGCATCAGCAGCGCATCGAAGGTCTCGAAGAAGTCCCGTACCTGATGGAACAGCGTGGTGTGCAGCACCTCGGCGCGCCCGACGTCCGGACCGCTCAGTACCTGGCCCTGGGCAATGTTGTCGGCCAGGCTCGCCTTGACCTGATCGCCGTGTTGCCGCATGAGGGTCGCGTGGGTGAGCTGGAACTGCCAGGCGCGCAGCGTACGGAACACCTCATCGGCACCGGTCATGTCCGGCGTCGCCGCCTCGATCACCGCACCGGTTTCCTCGAACGCGGTCACCGCGGCGGTCAGTACGTCGAGGATCTCCGACTCCACCGTGAACTGACCCCCGAGATCGGGAGACCAGGCCAGCTTGAGCCCGGTCAGGTCGCGCTCGAGGTCGATGTCAAAGGCAGCCCCGGGGGTCTGCAGAGCGATCGGGGAGCGGGGATCCGGGCCGGCGATCACCGAGAGCATCAGCGCGGCGTCGGCGACCGTACGAGCCATCGGTCCCTGGACGCCCATCGTCGCCCAGCCGGCCGATGTGGGGTAGGTCGGAACCCGGCCCGGCGACGGGCGCAGGCCTACGACGTTGTTCCACGCGGCGGGGTTACGCAGCGAGCCGCCCATGTCGCTGCCGTCGGCCAACGGCTGGAAGCCGCAGGCCAGCGCCACGGCAGCGCCACCACTGGACCCACCGGCCGATCGAGTCGGGTCGTAGGCATTGCCGGTCGCCCCGAAGAGGGGGTTGAAGGTCTGCGATCCGGCTGCGAACTCGGGAACGTTCGTCTTTCCGGTCGTCACCACCCCGGCGTCGTGCAGCCGCTCGATGATCAACTCGTCAGCCTCGGGTACGAACTCCGCGTGCACCGGAGAGCCGAACGTGGTCAGGAGGCCACCGGTCAGATGGGTGTCCTTGTGGGCCATCGGCAGGCCATGCAGCGCGCCGATCTCGCGGCCCTCGACCAGTTGGCGATCGGCCTCGTCAGCTGCGTCCAGAGCTCGGTCGGCGTCCAGGCTCACGATCGCATTGACCGCTGGATTGAACCGTTCAATCTGGTCGAGATGGGCCTGCAGCACTTGCCGGGCGGTCAATTCGCGGGAGCGAATGGCCGCGGCCAGTTCCCGGGCAGTACGGAAAACCAACTCGTCGGTCACCGGGCCGAGACTGCCACGAACCCCGGCCGGGCGGCGAGTTCGGCCGGTTGTGGAGCGAACCGCCGTTATCGCGTGTCGCTCAGCGCAGGCAATCGGCCAACGGGCGCACCCGCACGGGCGGCACTCGCGCTGCAAGGTACATGCCGAAAGAATGCGCAGACCATGAAACAGCGCCCGGGAGCCGGCAGCGCCGCGCATGATCGCGACGGGGTGACCGACCGCGGTGCCGTACCCGAGCGGCCGGTGCTGGCTGAGGATGTGCCAACCGAGGCAGAGGGGGAGCGGCCGGCCCGGATCCTGAGCGGTCGCCTGCAACTCGCCCTGAGCGGCGTGGCCGCGCTGGTGTCGATGTACGCGATCTACAACGTGTTCTCGCCGTTCACGGTGCTTCCGTACCGGATCATCTTTCTCGCGGTCGTGCTGCCGCTGACTTTCCTGCTGTACCGGCCGGCGTTGAGCATCCTGCGGCGGCGCGAGAGCGGAGAGGACGCCGAAGGCAGCGAAACGGACGGGGGCAAGGTACGGCCCGATCGACCGACCCTGTGGGATTGGCTGCTCGCCGGCTTGTCCATCTTCGTGACGTTGTGGCCTTTGATCGGCGGGTTCGACGCCTACCTGGCACGCAGCTTCGCGCCGTTCATCATCGACGTCGTCTGCGGGTTCACCGTTGTCGCGCTGGTGCTTCTGGCGACGTGGCGCACGGTCGGTCCGGTACTGCCGATCATCGTCGCGATCTTCATTCTGTACGCCTATTTCGGTGCGCTGATCCCGGACGGCTGGTTGATCGGGCACCGCGGGTACGGGCTGTCGAGGCTGACCTCGCAGTTCGTCATGGGTACGGAGGGCATCTTCGGCGTACCGCTGGATGTCGCGGCGACCTACATCATCCTGTTCACCATCTACGGCGCGGTGCTGGAGCTGTCCGGCGCAGGCCAGTTCTTCCTCGACATCAGCCTCGCGGCGTTCCGCAAATCCCGTACCGCGCCTGGTCGTACGGTGACGATGGCCGGTTTCCTGCTGGGCACGGTCTCGGGGTCCTCGACGGCCACGACTGTGAGCCTGGGCTCGGTGGCCTGGCCGATCCTCAAACGTGCCGGTTATCCGCGCGAAGCCGGCGGTGGTGTGCTCGCCGCGGCCGGCATCGGCGCCATCCTGTCGCCACCGACCTTGGGTGCGGCCGCGTTCATCATCGCCGAGCTTCTGCGGGTCTCCTACCTCGAAGTGCTCGGGTATGCACTGATTCCCACGCTGCTCTATTACCTCGGAATCTTCCTGGCGATCGAGTTCGACGCCCGCCGCTTCGGCGTACGCGATATCGAGATCAGCCAACTCGGATTCTGGAAGTTGTTGGGGCGCTTCGGGTACCACTTCAGCTCGCTGGTGATCATCGTCGTCCTTCTGGCGCTGGGTCAGTCCGCGTTCAAAGCAGTCGTGTACGCGTCGCTCCTGGCCTTTCTGCTGTCCTTTTTGGACAAGCGGCATCGGATGACACCGCACAGAGTCTTTGCCGCACTTGCCAAGGGAGCGTCCGGTGTTCTGCCTGTGGCGGCGACCTGCGCAGCGGCGGGGCTCATCGTCGCGGTGCTGACGATCACCGGTCTCGGCCTGGATCTGTCCGGGATCATCGTGGATCTGGCCGACGTGCTGTCGAGCAATCCCACCATGGTGCTGGTGCTGACGACGCTCTTCGCGGCGATCGCGGTGATCCTGCTCGGACTTGCAGTGCCGGTCACCGCGTCGTTCATAATCGCCGCCGTCATCATCGCGCCGGCGCTGACCACGCTCGGGGTCGGGACGCCCGAGGCGTACATGTTCATCTTCTACTACGCGGTGCTGTCCGAGGTGAGCCCGCCGACGGCCCTGGCAGCGGTGGCTGCGGCTGCGATCACCGGTGGCAACGCGAACAAGACGATGCTGGCCACCTGGAAGTACACCCTGCCCGCTTTCCTGGTGCCCTTCGCCTTTGTCCTGGCTCCGGCCGGCGCCGGTCTGATCGCCGACGCGCCGTTCGGCCAGACGGTGCTGGTCACCGTGATCTCCGCGGTGGCCGTGGCAGGACTGGCCGTCGTGACCGGCCAGTGGATGTTCGGTCCAGCCGGGCCGATCGAACGGATCCTGTGCCTGGTCGGTGCCCTGTTCCTGCTCTACCTCGAGCCGATCACAGTCCTGATCGGGCTGGGCAGCGTGCTCGTGGCTGTCGTCGTACACCTACTGACTCGAAAGACCCGCACCGCACCGGATCCCAATACCGAAGCACGATCACCACAGGAGGTTTCATCGTGAGGCAGGGTTTCATCATTAGACGAAGGTCTGGATATGGCATCGCCGCGCTGGCCGCCGGGGCTCTGGTCCTGTCCGGCTGCACCGAGGCCGGTGGTGGCGGAAGCGGGGGCGGAAGCGGCGGTGGCGGCGGCGAGGAGGAAGCCGGCTGCGCCGCACCGGAAGAGAGCGGCCGACTGTCCATCGCCACCGGTAACACGACCGGGGTCTATTACATTCTCGGCGGCGGCCTGGCCCAGGTGCTCACCGACAACGTCGAGGGCATCGAGGCCACGGCTGAGGCGACCAACGCGTCGGCAGAAAACATCAGGTTCGTCTGCGCCGGGGACAGCGACATCGGATTCACCCTGGCTGACACCGCCGCCGACGCGGTCAACGGGGCCGCCTCCTTCGAGGACGCTGCCCAGCCCGTACAGGCGCTGGCCCGGATCTACAGCAACTACACCCAGGTGTTCGTCCGGGCCGACGCCGGGATCGAGTCGATCACCGACATGGCCGGTAAGCGGGTCTCCACGGGTTCACCGAACTCCGGCACCGAAGTGATCGCGCTGCGGCTATTGGAGGCCAATGACCTGACCCCGGATGACATCGAGCAGCAGAGCCTGGGCCTCCCGGAGAGCGTGCAAGGGATGAAGGACGGCACGATCGATGCCCTGGTCTGGTCCGGGGGATTGCCGACCGGAGGGATCACCGACCTGGTCACCTCACTGGGCACCGACGTCACGGCGTTGCCCCTCACCGACGAGTTGGCCTTTCTCCAAGAGACCTACGGCGAGGCCTATACCGAGGGTTCGATCCCGGCCGACGCGTACGGCCTGGACGAGGACATCCCGACCGTCGTGGTACCGAACCTGCTCGTGGTCAGCGATGCGATGAGCGAGGATCTCGCGTACGAGATCACCAAGGCGATCTTCGAGAACCTCGACACCCTCGCCACGGTGCACCCGGAGGCCGAGAACATCTCGCTGGACACCGCGACCGAAACCGAACCGGTGGAGGTGCACCCCGGCGCCCAGCGGTACTTCGACGAGCAGGGCTAGCTACGCAACTCACGGAACTCGCACTCATGATCGTGAGCGCCTCGACGTGAACTGTCTCAGGCCGAGGCGCACACGATCTTGGAGCCTGCTAGTAACGTACCGGCGGGTCCGGGGGCAGGCGTCGGTCATCGACGATCGGACGTCGGTCATCGACGACCGTGTGCTGGGTACGGCTGCGCTGTGAGTTGATCACCAGCGACATGATCAGCCCGAGGATTCCGACGGCCATCAGGATGTAGCCGACGATGTTGACGTTGACCACCGAGATGACGTCACGGTCCAGAGCGAAAGCAAGGACCCCCCCAAGAGCGATCAGAAAGATTGACGTTCCTAGTGCCATGGTGGTTCCTCCCCTAACGACCGACGACGTCGCCAGCCTACGTCGAGCATCTTGCCTCATCAGCGGCTTACGTCGTCAGGTTTGGGGTCGTGAGAACGTGTGGCTGTGTTTCGGATCGTGTACTTCCAGCCGCGGATCCCGCCGAACACCGGCAATGCCATCCGGCTCGCGGCGGTCACGGGGTGCGAGTTGCATCTGGTCGAGCCGTTGGGCTTCGACCTGTCCGACGCGCAGCTGCGCCGTGCCGGACTGGACTATCACGACCTGGCCAGCCTCACTGTGCACCAAGACCTCGGCGCTGCATGGAACGCTGTGCTGCCGGCGCGGGTCTTCGCCTTCACCTCGCATGCGGTCCGGTCCTACGCCGACGTGGCCTACCAGCCCGGTGACGTCCTGCTGTTCGGACCGGAGCCGACCGGACTGCCGGCTGAGGTCCTCGACGATCCGCATGTCACTGAAGCGCTGCAGATTCCGATGCAACCGGCACGACGCTCGCTGAATCTGGCCAACGCGACGGCGATAGCGGTGTACGAGGCCTGGCGTCAGCACGACTTTCGGGTCTGAGCCCTGTGATCGGTCAGAAGGCTGCTTCGTCGAGCTCCATGATTGCGTTGTCGGTGGCCTCGCAGATCGCCCGCTGGGCGGTGATCGTCGGCAGCACCTGGGTGGCGAAGAACCCCGCCACGGTGAGCTTGCCCTCGTAGAAGCGCTGATCCTTGGTCGAGACCCCACCGCGGCCCAGGGCAGCAAGGGCCACCTCCGCCTGACGCATCAACAGCCAACCGGTCACCAGATCGCCCATGCACAGCAGCAGTCGTGACGTGTTCTGCCCGACCTTGTAAAGGCTGGTCGGATCCTGCTGCGAGTCGGCCGCCTGGCCCATCATGGCTCCGATCATGTGCTGGATGTCGCCCAACGCTGTTGCCAGCAGCGCTCGTTCGTCCTTCAGCCGTCCGTTGCCCACCTCGTTGTCGATGCAAGCCTGGATCTCCTTGGTCAGGAACCCAAGGCCTTGCCCCTGATCACGAATGATCTTCCGGAAGAACAGGTCCATTCCCTGGATCGCAGTCGTCCCTTCGTACAGTGTGTCGATCTTGGCGTCACGGATGTACTGCTCGATCGGGTAGTCCTGCAGGTATCCCGAACCGCCGAGAGTCTGGAGCGACTCAGCGCTCAGGATTGCGTAGGCCCGCTCGGAGCCATAGCCCTTGACGATCGGCAACAGCAGGTCGTTGACCCGAGAGGCGAGTCGAGCCTCGTCGCTGTCACTGCCCCCGCGCGCCTCGGCATCGATCACCTGGTCCTGGAGGCTTGCGGTATAGAGGTACAGCGCCCGCATGCCCTCGGCATAGGCCTTCTGGGTCAACAGGGATCGGCGAACGTCCGGGTGATGGATGATCGACACCCGAGGAGCGGCCTTGTTCGCGGATTGAGAGAGATCCGCGCCCTGGATCCGCTCCTTCGCGAAGGCCAGAGCAACCTGATAGCCAGCCGACAGCTGGGCAATCGCCTTGGTCCCCACCATCATTCGGGCGTTCTCTATCACCTTGAACATCTGTGCCATGCCGTTGTGCACGTCGCCTACGAGCCATCCAACGGCCGGGGTTCCGTTCTGGCCGAACGTCATCTCGCACGTCGTGGAGGCCTTGAGCCCCATCTTCTTCTCGACGTTGGTGACGTAGACACCGTTGCGCTCGCCGAGTTTCCCGGTCTCCCAGTCGAAATGGAACTTGGGAACGATGAATAGTGACAGCCCCTTGCTACCGGTGCGGGCACCCTCGGGGCGGGCCAGGACGAGGTGCACGATCTGGTCGGTCAGGTCGTGTTCGGCGCCGCTGATGAACCGCTTGACGCCCTCGAGGTGCCACGTGCCGTCGGTCCGTCGGACCGCCTTGGTGGTGCCGGCGCCGACGTCGGATCCGGCGTCTGGCTCGGTGAGCACCATGGTTCCGGTCCACTTGTGGTCGATCCAGGTCTGTACGGCCCGCCTCTGCCCGGGTGTCCCGATCGGGTCGATCACCGCGGCGAACGCCGCACCGGACATGTACATGAACACGGCGGGGTTAGCCCCCAGCACCATCTCGTTGACCGCCCAGGTCAGCGCCCGCGGTGCTCCGAACCCGCCGAGGTGCTCAGGCAGGCCGACTAGCTGCCAGTCCCCGTCGATGATGGCCTGGTAGGACTTCTTGAACGACTCGGGCAGCGTCACCGACGACGTGTCACGATCGAAGACCGGCGGGTTGCGGTCGCTGTCGACATAGGAGGCGGCTACGGGGCCGGTGGCAACTCGTTCCATTCCGGCCAGGACGCCACGCGCGGTCTGGGTGTCCATGTGGGCGAACGCACCGGCGCCGAAGCGATACTTGGTGTCCAGCACCTCGAAGAGATTGAACTCGAGGTCGCGCAGATCTGCTGTGTAATGGCTCATCTCGACTCTTTCGATCGGGCGGCCCGGTCCCCGGGTTACTCACGAGTAACATAGCCCAGATACCGCGCCAGTGACCGGCATGGCCCACGTGGCGTCGATCACTTGTGACCCGCCCGCAAGACCCGAACCGGCCCTCCTGTTGACCTCAGCCTATCGAGGTGAGGGCCCGGGCTGGGTAACCGGTGGGTTAACAGGTAGTCGACCGGGCGGCATGGGCAGCGACGACGCCAGGGAATCGGGTTCCGGACCGGTGACCGGCAAGAGGATCGGGACGGCACCAACCGCGTCGAACTGGGCGCACAGCTCGGGTAGCCGCTCGACGGTCGCGTAGAAGCGGTCGACGAACTCAGCGGGAAGCTGATCAGGAGCCGTCCGCAGGCGACGCTGCGCGGCCAGTTCGGTGACCATCGCGACCACCTCCCCGTACCCCAGCGTCGTGAAGTGGCGGGCGTACGGCGCCGCGAGGCAGTACGCGGTGAGATCGCGCCGCGCGCGGCCCTCGGACTCGGCATCGACCAGCACCCAGACGTAGGCAAGCACAGTCTTGTCCGCAGTCGGCCTGGGGACCGTTTCCGGCGGTGTGAAGTTGACGATCACGCCGTCGGCATCGGTCATCCCGAGTTCGACCATGCGTGGGCCGAGAGCGCCGAGCAGGACACGGACCTGCTCCCCGGGTGGCTTCGGCAGGGCGAACGAGCCGCGTCGCCCGCCGTCGAGGATGGTGCGCAGGTCGATCAGCCGCTGGCGAGTGCCGCTGACCGAGGCGTCGTAGCGCCCACCGTGCCAGCCGCCCACGATCTGTTCGGTCGAGGTGCCGACACCGAGGTAGTACGTCGTACCGGACAGCGCAGCGGCCGTCGCCGCGCCCATCGCGATCGAAGAATCGGTGGCCGCAACGAGCGGCACGATCCCGGTGCCGAGCGGTACGCCGGGGCGTCGCGCAGCCAACGCGGCGGTCAGGGCAAGTGCGCTCGTGCCGCATACCTCGGTCGACAGGACCGGGGCGTAACCGGCGTCGACCACTTCCTCGAGCAGCTCGATGGCGCGGGCACCGTCCAGCGGCAATGCACCGGACAGCGCGAAGCCCCTTCCGGTCATGCATTCGACCCTAGTCGGGCAGCGATCAGGTGAGCTGGCCCGCGTAGGCGGCGAGAGATCGGCTGTACCGGGTGAGATGTGGGGCCAGCGCCGTCCGGGCAACCGACACTGCCGCCCGATCCCGGCCGACACTGGTCAGTGCGAGGGCAAGGAAGGCCCGTACGGCGTCGTCGAGATCGTCCGAGCCGTCGTCGGAGCCTCTTTCGAGTTCGGCCGTGAGCAGGGCAACGCTCTGCTCGGCCGTCCCCAGATTGCGCAGCGAACTGGCCAGTTGGATCACCGCCCGGCGACGACGCTGCCCGGACAGACCCAGCTGCAGCGCCAGCCGATACCGCTCGACGGCGAGGTCGGGATGCCCGGTGGAATCGAAAGCGGAGCCCTGCTCGAACGGGCCGACCGGGTCTCCCTCCGGCAGTTCGGCCACGAGGCTGTCCAGCGCTACGCGGAGTTCCTCCTCGTCGAGGTCATCGATCGATGCCCACACCACCGCCAGCCGGTGCTCCCAGTCCACGTTCTCCAATCCACCGAGCCTGACACGACCGGCCGCTGATCCGAACGGGTTTCCGTCGAGCGGGCGGCTCGGTCCGGCAGCCGGTCCGGGCCAGTGGCGTCGATGATGAGGCTCCGCAGCCACACTGTGCGGTGTGGAACCGGTGGGATCGACAGCGGCTGACGAGCTGCTCGCGGTAACGGTGGCCGGTCTGCCTCGCGACGAGCACGGCTACCTGCTACCAGCGGGTGCACCGAGACCGGTTTCCTTTGCCCGAGTCGAGGATCCGGAGTGGCTGGACGCCCAGATCGCTCTGCAAGCCCAGCGCTGGCCGACCGTAGATCGTCGGGTGCTGGCCACGCTGTGGTGGTACTCGGTCTCCCAGGTCTTCATCACCCCGACGGTCGCCTCGCTGTTCGTGACCGGCCGCGCGCTGTCACCGCGGCCCAACGACGTGGAGTTGCACTGGTTGTCCGACGGCAGGGTTTTCACCGCCCGGTCCACGGCCGTGCTCGACAAGGGCAACGACGTACGGGCGGTCGGCGCGGCCATTCGGGACAGCGTGGAGATCGCCATTCCAGCCGTAGCCCGGGCTGGCGCGAGGCGGGAGCGGCCGCTCTGGGCGATAGCCACGGACTCGTTGGCCAACCGGCTGCTCTGGGTGGGCCGGGCGCGTGGGGACGTCGACCGGGCCACGTCGCTGGCCGCGACACTGGCCGGGTTGATCGGGGCACCGATGCCCCCTCCTCGGTTCGTCACCATACATCGTCGCCCGCCCCGCAAAGGCCAGGTGCGGTTCGTACGGCGGGGTTCGTGTTGTCTGGTCTACCTCGAGCCAGGGGAGGCGAAATGCGCGTCCTGCCCGAGACTTGCCCCGCTCGACCGCACCGCCCTGCTCCGGACCGCGGCGGACTTCGCCTGACCGAGCGCGATGAAACCCAGACAATCCTCAGTCGACCAGCCCCGACTGATAGGCGAAGCCGACCAGCTGGGCTCGATCCTGGGCGGCCAGCTTGATGATGGCCCGACTCCGCGGATGCGGCTTGGCCCGCCGCCCAGGCCGGGTGGCGAATTCCCGGATCACCCGCCGGGTCCCGACCACGGTGATCCCACTCCGGCCACCAAAACGTCAGGTAACCAATCGCAAGCGACTGCTTTCGGGGTGATCTGTTGCCGTCTGTGACCGGTTAGCTGTGCGCTTCGAATTAGCTGGTCGGTTCGAAGGTCACAACCGGGGCGAAGGCGGCCTTGCGGCCGGCTCGACGCAGAGCCCGGAGCACCGGAGCGGCGGTGAGCGCGACCAGGATCGTCACGGTGATGGCGCGACCGAGATCCCAGCCCA
>Ga0136615_10000745_pt1 | contig 15139 bp, 14 predicted proteins | sample AntDrymUQ2882206_2_FD_106647 | JGI IMG/M metagenome (GOLD analysis project Ga0136615, IMG submission 106647) | Polar desert sand microbial communities from Dry Valleys, Antarctica - metaG UQ288 (22.06) | ecosystem: Environmental > Terrestrial > Soil > Desert | place: Antarctica: Dry Valley...
CTCGCCCGCTACGACCTCGAACGGGCCGCCCGCACCCTGACGGCCGAGTCGCTGAAGAACCGCCGGACGGGTGGTCTGTGGCGCTGGGCGGAGTTGCTGCCCGTGCGGGACCAGGACCACGTCATCTTCCTGGGAGAAGGCGACACGCCGTTGCTGGCGCAGGGGCGGCTGGGCGATGCGCTCGATGTTCCTCGCCTGTCTACGAAGGCGGAGGGGCTGAATCCGACCGGCTCTTTCAAGGCGCGCGGGATGGCGGCGGCGGTCTCGCGGGGGATGGAGCTTGGGGCGACATCGTTCACCGCGCCCTCAGCCGGGAACGCCGGGGGCGCGCTCGCTGCTTACGGGGCCGCCGCCGGGGCTGAGGTCACGGTGCTCATGCCGGGGGACGTTTCTCCCGCCAACCGGCACGAGGTGCTTGCGATGGGTGGGCGTTTGATCCTCGTAGAGGGGCTCATCAGCGACTGCGGGAAAATCTCGGTCGAGCTTGCGCCAAAGATCGGGGCGTTCGACGTGAGCACGCTCAAGGAGCCGTACCGCGTCGAGGGCAAGAAGACGATGGGTTTCGAGCTGGCCGAGCAGTTCGGATGGCGGCTGCCGGATGTGATCATCTACCCCACAGGCGGCGGCACCGGCCTCGTCGGGATGTGGAAAGCCTTCGCCGAACTGGAAACCATCGGCCTCATCGGCCCCGAACGTCCCAGGATGGTCAGCGTCCAGGCCGAAGGCTGCGCCCCCATAGTGCGGGCGTTCAAGAGGGGAGCACGGTTCGCCGAGCCCTGGGAGGGAGCGGACACCCGGGCGTCTGGCATCCGGGTTCCATCCGCTGTGGGGGACTTCCTGATCCTGGACGCTCTGCGTGAGTCCGGGGGCGCGGCGGTGGCGGTGGACGAAGATTCCATAGGGGAGATGCAGACCTTCGCCGGCCGGATGGGCGTGGGATACGTCAGCCCGGAGTCGGCGGCGGCCCTCGCCGCCATCCCCGAGTTGCGCGATAGAGGAGAGGTCAGCCGCAACGACGAGGTCGTCGTCTTCGACTGCGGCATCGGCCAGAAATATCCCCCTCCACCCGGCCTGCCCGATCCTCCGGTCGTGGACCCCTCAGATTATGACGTGGACGCTCTAGTGGAACAGCTCAGACCTTCGCGGGAGTAGAATTACCCGAAAGAGTACGAAGGAGGCGCGGCGGTGAAGAAAGAAGAAATAGTCTCGCGCAAGCCCGAAGTGATGAACGGGGCGCTGGTGTTCGCCGGGACCCGCGTGCCGGTGGAGATCCTTATCCAACACCTGTCAGCCGGTGATTCGCTGGACGTTTTTCTCGAAGACTTTCCAGGCGTGAGTCGGGAGCAAGCCGTCGCTTATCTGGAGATGACCCCGAAAGCGGTGGATGCGCTTACTGCTTGACGAGAACCTGCCCCGCCGCTTGACTCGTATCTTCGGGCCGGAGATGGAAGCCGTCACGGTTCGGCAGAGAGGATGGGGCGAGAGAAAGAACGGGGAGCTTATAAGGCTGGCACAAGAGGAATTCGACGCGCTCGTGACGATGGATCAGGGTATCCCGCATCAACAGAACCTGGAAGGTATCCGGCTCGTGATCCTGCTTCTCGAAGCGCCGAGCAACCGCCTGACCGACCTGGCGCCACTCTTGCCGGAGGCAATAGAAGTGCTGGGTAGAGCGAAGCCCGGCGACGTGTTGCGCGTGCCAGCTCCCTGACCGGTTCGACCCCAGAGACGAAGAGGGCGAGACCTCGAACAGTCCCGCCCTCTCTGTTTGGTGAATGCTTTCTCTACGCGCCAGAGCGAGTTTCGAGCCAGCCGCTGACCTTCGGCCAGAGGCCCTTCTTGGCGCCGCGGCCGGTGAGGAGACCGACGTGTCCGGCGTCGAGGACGAAGAACTCCTTGTCCTTGCTGGAGATGAGATCCATGACAGCCTCGGCCTGTGGGAGGGTGCAGATGTGGTCCTTCTTGCCGGCTATGGAGAGGAACGGGGTCTCTATCTTGGAGAGGTCCGTGGTCTTGCCGCGCAGCTTCATCTCTCCCTTGACCAGTTTGTTCTGCTGGTAGAAGTCCCGGATCCACTGCTTGAAAGCCTCGCCGGGGAACGGAGGTCCGTCGTTGACCCACTTGTTCATGGCTAGCCAGTTCTCCATCGGCTTGTCGTCGAAGATGCGCTCCCACATGCTCACGTAGGTGCCGATGTAGTTGGTTATGGGCTTGAGCATCCGGTTGCCGGTGTCGACCATCTCGCCGGGGATGTTCCCGAAGGCGTCGGTCATGACCCCCACGTCCAGGAACTTCTCGTCGGTGAAGAGCTTGTAGAGCCCGATCTCTTCTTTGTCGAAGTCTACCGGGGCCGTGAGCAGCACCAGGTTCTGGAGCTTCTCCGGGTAGAGGGAGGCGTACATGGCGCTCATGGTGCCGCCCATGCAGTAGCCGAGCAGGGTGAGCTTCTCCTGGCCGGAGTTCCTCAAGACCTTGCGGACGACCCTCGGAATGTAGTCGAGCACGTAGTCCTCGAAGGACATCTCCGCGTCCTCGTCGCCAGGGACGCCCCAGTCGAGCATGTACACGTCATAACCCTCGTCGCAGAGGTACTCGATGAGGCTATTGCCAGGCATGAGGTCGAGCACGTAGGGACGGTTGATGAGGGCGTAGACGATGAGGATCGGGACCGGGTGCTTGTTCTCGGCCTCGGTCTGATAGTGGTAGAGGCTGGCCTTGTTCTTGGTCCAGACGACTTCCTTTGGCGTCTGGCCGGTCTCGGCCTGGGCGCCCTCTACGACGATGCTCATGCCCTTGCTGTACTTGTCGAAGAAGTCCTCCATGCCGGAGGGCGTGATCTGCTCCGTCATCTAGCTCTCCCCTTTCTTGCGCACGTCGCCGACGGTGATCTGACCGTCGGTTCCCGTCCCCTCGACTTCCGCGAGGTCCACGCCCAACTCATCGGCCTTGCGCCGCGCCGCGCTGCTTGCCTTTACGTTGTCGGAACCGGCCGCCGCGCCGCCGTTGGTCCCTGCCGCGCTCGCCGGAGCATTGGCCTCTGATTCGCTCGCATCCGAAACGGTGTCGGGTTCGGTGGTGTCGGGTCTGAGGTCCCCCAGGCTTGTGAGGAGCTGGTCGTGCTTGCCCTCTACCCGGTCTACGCGCTCGTCGAGGTGATCCGTTGCGCTCGTGTCCGAGGGTTGATCGAGGATGGCGATGAGCTGGTCTAGCTTGCTCTCTACCTGGTCCAGGCGCCCACCCAACTCGTCCGTCGCGCTCGTGTCGGCGGACTGCTCCATCGCGGTGGAGATTCTGTCCAGCTTCTCCTCGACCCGGCCTATCCTCTCTTCGTTGGCGTCGGCGTTGGTCTTGTTCACCGCCTCGGAGCTATCCGCCGCCGAGAGGAGCCTGTCGAGCTTCTCCTCGAAGCTGCTCACCCGCTCCTGGAGGCTCTCCACCGCTTCGTTGGTGGCGAAATCCGCGGAGCCGTCCTCGAAGTCCTCGAAGGCTTCCTCGATGCGGTCCACCTTGTCCTCCAGGTTGATGACGAGCGTAGCGATCCGCGCGATGTCCGAGCGTGTCGGGAGCTGGAGGGTCTTGAGGTGCTCCTCGGAGTTCTTTTTGAAGACCTTGTAGAAGGTGGCGTAGTTCTGCAGGAAGCGGCTGGAGGGCTCCAGGAAGTCTTCCTTCTGCAGCAGTTCCTGAACGAACTCCCCGAGCGGCCCGCTGGTGGCGTTGTACCACTTGACGGCGAACTCCACCGGGTCCTTCGGGGGGCCGCCCTCGGCCTTCATCATGTTGGCACCGGTCTGCTCCAGCACCCCCGCCCACTGCTGGGAGAAGTCGAGCATGCCGGTCCCGAACTGGTTGGACTTCTGCCAGGCTTCGGTTGCTCCCTCGAACCACCGGCGATACATCTGCTGCGGGTCCATTGACTCCATCGCGCCCGCCGCGCCCATTGCGTCCATGATGCCCGTGGGGTCCAACACGCTGGCCGGTGTGTCCGCTGCGCCGTCCAGCATGCCATCCGGCGTCCCTGACCTTACGGCCCCGAACATCCGGTCGCGGGCCTCTTCCATGCTCGCGAACCACTGCCGGTACAGACCCCAGGGGTCAACCAGCCCTTCCTGGGCCCCGTCGAAGACGTCAGACCACGTCTTCGTGCTCGTCTCATACCACTGCATCCAGAGATCCATGGGGTTCGCGCCGGTTCCGGCTCGTCCCTGTTCCAAAACGAAAACCTCCTCATTCATAACGCGCGTGACGCGCTTTTCATCTTTACTCAGATACCAATTATGGCATCTCACGCCGCGATTATACTCACAAAAAGAACTTATGTGTGACAGGCATATACCGGAGGACATGTTCCTCCGGGCTCTGGTTGCCACCGGCTGAAGACCCACGTATATTAGCCGGGAAGTTGGGGGAGTTTCCAGGAAGGGGCATCGCCATGCGAGGGAACGGTGGATCGGGCAGGGAGACTATCTTTACTCTGGAGGCGACGCCTCTCAAGTACGGTCCTGGCGCTTCGGAGGAAGCGGGCTGGGAGCTGGCGCGGATGGGCGTGGGGCGGGTGATGCTCGTCTCGGACCCTGGAGTGGTGGGAGCGGGGATCACGCCCCGCATCCGGGAATTTATCGAGGCCGAGGGGATCGAAGTCGAAACCTTCGAGCGGGCCCGCGTGGAGCCGACGGCTGATTCGTTGCAGGAGGCGGCGGACTTCGCGGCTGATGGCGGGTTCGACGGGTTCGTGGCGGTCGGGGGCGGCACGAGCATAGACACGGCGAAGGTGAGCGCGCTCATCGCGACGCACGGCGGTGAGATCATGGACTACGTCAACCCTCCGGTCGGCGGCGGCAAGAAACCGCCAGGCCCCCTCAAGCCACTCCTCGCAATACCGACGACAGCAGGCACCGGAGCCGAAGCCACGACGGTCGCCATCCTGGATGTTCCCGAGCAGCGGGTGAAGACCGGAATTTCGCACCAGTACCTGCGTCCGAACCGGGGGGTGGTGGACCCTTTGCTCACGCTGACGATGCCGCCGGAGGTCACCTCATCGTGCGGCCTCGACGTGGTCTGTCACGCCGCCGAGTCGTTCCTCTCCAAACCCTACGATGCCCGCCCGAAGCCGGAGAGCCCGGACGACCGTCCGCCGTATCAGGGTGCCAACCCGATAGCCAACATGTGGAGCGCGAAGGCGCTGGAGTACGGCGGGAAGTACCTGCGGCGGGCCGTCGCGGACGGCGAGGACGTGGAGGCGCGGGGCGCGATGATGCTCGGGGCGTCGCTGGCGGGGGTGGGGTTCGGCTCGGCGGGCGTCCACATCCCGCATTCCTGCGCCTACCCCATAGCCGGTCTCAAGCACGAGTACCGTCCGCCCGGATATCCGGACGACCATCCCTTCGTGCCGCACGGGTGGTCGGTCATCGTCACGGCGCCGGCCGCCTTCCGCTTCACCTATTCCTCCGCTCCCGAGCGGCACCGGCGGGTCGCCGAACTGCTTTCGGGAGAGCGGATCGAGGACTCCGACGAAGACACGCTGCCCGAGATCCTCATCCGGCTCATGCAAGACGTCGGCGCGCCGAGCGGCGTCCGGGATCTAGGCTACAGCGAGGATGACATAGACGACCTGGTCGAAGGCGCGATGAAGCAGGAGCGGCTTCTGGTCGGGTCTCCGCGAGAGGTCACGGAAGATGACCTTGCGGACATACTGCGCGAGTCAATGGAGAACTGGTGAGACAGCGGTTAGCCGTCAGTCATCAGCCATCAGCAAGCTGAAATAAGAGGGGCTACTGTCGAGAAACGCGGGAAAATCCGGGAGCCGATAGCGCACGGAGGCGCCGGGACAGCAAAAGGCTGACCCCTGAAAGCTGATAGCTGATGGCGTTCGACCGAAGGGAGAACATGGAAGACCGGGGCACATACGAAGGATGGCCGAACACCGCAGCCGTGATCGGGGCCGGCACGATGGGCCTCGGGGTGGCGGAGTGCTTCGCCATCGCGGGCATCCGGGTACTTCTGGTGGACGCGACGCCGGAGCTGACCCGTCAGGCAAAGGAGCGGGTCGTCCAGCGCGCTCAAGGGCATGCGCAAGCCGGTTTGATCTCCCCTGAAGCTGCCGAGAGGGTCGAGGGGATCGAGCCCGCCGATGGCCTGGTGAAGGCGGCGGACGGCGCGGACTTCGTGTTCGAGGCGTCGCCTGAGGACCTGGGGTTGAAGGAGGAGGTTCTCGGCGTCTGCTCCGAGGCGGCGGACCCGGAGGCGATCATCGCTTCCAACACCTCTTCACTTCCGATAAACACGCTGGCGGGCTTCGTGAAAAGGCCGGAGCGTTTCCTGGGGACGCACTGGTTCAACCCGCCCGAGTGGACGCCCGGCATCGAGGTAATACCTGCCGAAGGCACGGACCCGGCCGTCGTGGAGCGGGTCGTGGGTTTCCTGCGGGACATCGGGAAGCGTCCGGCGGTGGTGGGCGACGGGCCGGGGTTCGTGGCGAATCGCATCCAGAACGCGCTCTTTCTGGAGGCGCTGCGGTGCGTGGAGGACGGTCTAGCCTCGCCGAAAGAAGTGGATGAGGTGGTGCGTAGCTGCTTCGGGTTCAGATTGCCGTTCTTCGGGCCGTTCCAGATCGCCGACATGGCTGGCCTCGACGTGTACCAGAGCGTCTTCGAGACGCTGGAGGAAGGTCTGGGAGAAAGATTCCATCCCCCCGACGCCGTGCGCGAGCGCGTCGAAGCAGGCCGAACCGGCACCAAAAGCGGCGCCGGATTTCTCACGTACTCCGACGAGGAACGAGAGCATCTCCTCCTGGAACGCGACCGCCGATACGCCGCCCTGAACGAGCTTCTCGAAAGCCTACCGCCCGTGGACGCGGGACGGGAGAACCCGTGAACGGCGCGAGCATACTCGTCGTCGGCGCGGGGGCCATCGGCGGGGTCACGGCGGCGATGATGACCGAAGCCGGAATACGAGTCGCCGTGCTCGACGCCAACGAGGAGCACGTCGAGAGGATGCGCGATCCCGGTCTCCTGATAGACGACCTCGGCACGGAAAAGCGGGTGCGTCTCGATGCCCACGCCGGCCCGGACGGCCTCGATGGCTCCTTCGATTTCGCGCTGGTGACGCTCAAGGCGCCACACCTGGAGAGCGCCCTCGGGCCGCTCGTCGAGCGCGAATTGGTGGAGACCTTCGTCTCTTTGGGTAACGGGTTGGTACAAGAGCGCATAGCCGGCATCGTGGGCGAGGAGAACATGATCTGGGGCGTCGTCGAGTGGGGAGCGACCAACCTCGGCCCCGGACACCTCGCCCGGACTACGCGAGGCCCGTTCGTCATCGGCGAGCCGGACGGGGAAGTCCGGGATCGGACACGCCGGCTTGCCGAAGCCCTCGGGACGGTGGACGGAGCCAACATCACCGGGAACATCCGTGGTCAAGTCTGGTCCAAGCTGCTCGTCAACAGCGCCTTCTCCGGCCTCGGGGCCGTCTCCGGTCTCCTGTACGAGGAGGTAGTCGCGGACCCGGCTGGCCGCGAAGCCGCCCTCGCCGTGTGGCGCGAGGGCCACGACGCCGGGATGGCCCAGAACTTGCAACTAGAGGACGTGCTCGGCGTCCCCGCGAACGCGCTCGTCGTGCGCGGTTCCGGGGACCGGGGTTGGGCTGACGCGGCGCTCGAAATCGCCATGCGCCAGGCCGGAGCCACCAAAGCTTCGATGCTCCAGGACCTGGAGCGCGGACTAAAGACCGAAGTGGACGTGATAAACGGCGCCGTGGTCGAGAAGGGCCGGGAGTACGGCGTCGAGACGCCGCTCAACGCCCGCGTCGTCGAGTTGATGCACGCGATGGAGCGCGGCGAACGGCGTCCGGGCCGGGATGTATTCGAGGAGTTGCGCGAGCTAGAAAACTAGATGACCATGGCCGTCCGGTCTTCGAGGCCGAACGCTTCGCGGCTCGTCTGGGGTGGCGGGCTCCCGGTCGAACATGGCGGCCAGGGAGACGGCTTTCTCGACGAGTTGGGCGTTTGATTCCACCTGGCAGTCGTGTCATTCGCGCCAGTCCACCATCCGGATGTCCCGAAAACCTTCGTAATCGGTCAGGTTGGCCGTGACCAGGACGAGGTCGTTTACGCTGGCAACGGCGGCGATCTGGCCGTCGGCGAAGGGCGGCGTTCTGCCCATGCCGGTCAACCGTGCCCGTTCCGCGGCGTGCCACCCGGCGGCCCGCGTGTCGTAGGGCAGTATCGGGATGGAAGGGGCGACGACCGCGTTCAGGTACTCTTCGATGGCCTCGCGCCGGACGGAAGGCGGTAGCCAGCAGCATCCGAAGTACATCTCGTGCCACACTACCGAAGCGGTTGCTATCTCTTCTTGATGCTCCCGCATTCGTTGGAGAACTAGCAGATCCGGAGCCGGCAACAACGGCTCGGATAATACATTCGTGTCCAGCAGGTATCTTAGCCTTGCCAGCCTGGCTCCCGGCCCGACGAAGCATCTCGTAGATCCTGGAAGACCTCCGGCCCAATGTTCATCTGCGCCAGATCCCTCCCCTCCAGAAACTCTGAATAAGCGTCCCAGAAACCGTCCCGGGTTCCCGTCAAACGCCGGTACTCATCAATGGAGAGCAGAACAGCCACCGGCATGCCCCTCTGCGTCAACTCGATTGCCGAGTTTTCCTCGACATCGTGAACGATGGACGCGAATTTGTCGCGCGCCTCCGCGATGGAATAGCTCCTGTCCATCAAGACCTCCAAATGGCTATCTCGATGGCTATTGTAGCTTTTCTTGTTTTCGCGTCAACCGTCAGAACGCCACGGCGGCGCGTCCCTTGAGGCCGAACGCTTCGCGGGCCTCGTCTGGGGTGGCGGGCTCCCGGTCGAACATGGCGGCCAGGGTGACGGCTTTCTCGACGAGCTGGGCGTTGGTTTCGGCGCGCTCGCGGCGGCGGAGGCGGAGGTTGTCTTCGAGGCCGACCCGGACGTGGCCGCCGAGCATCAGGCACATGGCGGCGAGGTGGAACTCCGCAGGGTAGCCTACGCCCGCCGCCGACCACGTGAAGTCATCGCCGAAGAGGTCGAGGGCGGTGCGGCGCATGTGCATGAACTGCTCGATGGTGGCGGCGTTCGCGCCCATCACGCCGAGGACGAACTGGATGTGGACCGGCGTGTCGAGGAGTCCCTTGTCCAGCAGGTACTTGATGTTGTATAGGTGGCCGACGTCGTAGGCTTCTAGCTCCGGCTTCGTCTCTGAATCGCGGACCATCCCGCAAATTTTCTCCATGTCCGCGAAGGTGTTGCGAAAGACGTATTCGCGGGTGCCTTCGAGGTAGTCCATCTCCCACTCCTCGAATCGGTCGCTGCCGCCGCGTTCGGCGATTGGGAAGAGGCCGAAGTTGATGGAGCCTGTGTTGAAGGTCGCCATCTCGGGGCGGAGTTCCGGGAGAACGGCGGCGCGTTCCTCCAGTGTCATTCCCTTCCCGCCGCCCGTTGTTGGTTGGACGATCACCTCGCACCGCTCCTTGATCCCGGTGACCACCTCTCTGAAAAGCTCCAGTGACGAGCTCGGCTTGCCGGTCTCCGGTTCGCGGACGTGGAGGTGGACGATGGCCGCGCCCGCCTCGTGCGCCCCGACGGCGGAATCCACGATCTCATCCGGCGTGATCGGGATCGCCCCGCTCTGCCCCGGCACCGTCATGCCGCCCGTGATCGCCGCGCTGATAATGACCTTATCCACGTGTGGTCCTTTCCCTATTAGTGTGTACCCGGCTGTCATGGTAGAGGCCATCCCGGATCGCCGCAAACGCCGGAACACCTCCGAAAACCTGAAAGCGGGACGCCGGTAAGTTAACCTTCGGTGCATTCGACGCGAGAGGAGGTCCGGCTTGCCCTTCGAGGTCAGGCCCACGAACCCGGTTGACGCTTCGGGAAACGACCCGCGCGTCAGCGTGTTCTCCGACGACGAGTGGCGCAGGCTCCTCGCCCTCGCCAGGCGGCACGGCTTTGATCCGGAAGACGAGTACGCGGACGCGCTGAACCTCGGATCAGAAGAGGACGGCGTCCTTGGCCTCGCCGCTGCCCAGGAACTTGCCGTGGCCCTGAGCGAAGCCTTGAGGGAGGAGACCGCTCCCGGCGGTGAGGGCGATCCCGGTATCCGGGTCGGACCGCCGGACGATCCCGGCCTCCAGGTGGACTGGGCGCGGGCCAGGAGCCTGGGCGAGCTCTCCGAGTCCGGCCCCGTGACGATCACCCGTCTGCCGTAGCCATAGAGTCAACCTGCGCCGTGGCGAAATGGCCGATGGTCCTCTTGGGACGGACTTCGCCAGCCCCCGTTCCGAAACAGCAGAGCGCCACGGAGTTTTACGGAAACCGGGTGAAGCACTCACTACGTTCGGGGTTCGGGAGTCGTCTTTCTTTTTCCTGGCTCCCGAACAGGACAAGACGCGAAGTAATCAGCCGGATTCCGTATCATCGGTACCGCTGTTCTCCGCTGTCCGGCAGAACGATCCGTAACAATCGCGCAGGGCGTCGAGGCGTTCCTCCAGGCTTTGGAGAAGTCGCGGATCGGCGTTCGGATACGTGTTGTTTAGCTGGTGGGGATCTTGCCTCAGGTCATAGAGTTCGCGCCCTCCGGTTTCGTACTCGACGTACAGGTGATCCCCCGTTCTTAGCGCCTCGAAGGCGGGGCGGCCCCAGTACCTGGACGCCCCCACTCCCGCCAGAAGTATCTGCCACCGCCAGTTCTCAGGGGGCGGGTCGCCGGTGAGAAGAGACTGCGGGGATTCGAGGTCTCCGGTCGTCTCGAAGGCGCCCTCGACCATGAATGCCTGTCGCCAGTCCTGCGGGGGTGGAGGGTTTTTCGTCAGCAGCGGCGCCAGCGAACGCCCGTCCACGAAGGGCGGCGCCTCCGCCTCCGCGAGATCCGCGAAGGTAGGCGCCAGGTCGTTGTTCAGCACCATGTGATCCAGCTTCCGGCCGGCCGGCACGCCGGGACCCCGCACCACCAGCGGCACCCTTATGTCCTCCTCGTAGGGCGTCCACTTGCCCGCGCCCAGACGATGCTCCCCCATGTGGAATCCGTTGTCGCTGGTGAAGACGATGTAGGTGTCGTCGAGTTCGCCGGCCTCCCGCAGCTCACCGACGAGGCGTCCGATCATCTCGTCCACCGCGAGCATGGACTCCAAACGGTTCCGGTAGAGCCCTTGCATCCTGGAGATTTGCTCCGCATCCAGCGGTGGGTTGTCGCGCAGCCATCCTGGCTTGTCCGAGATGTCCTTTTCATTGAACGAGGGCAGGCGTGGCAGCGGAGTGTTCGCGAAGGCGCCTTCGTGCCTGGGGGCGGGGACGGCGGGTTCGTGGGGGGCCTTCGTGCCGAGCCACATGAAGAACGGCTCGCCGGTCGAGAGGAGCGGCGCGTCTTCGCCCACCGCGCGGCTGACGTAGCCGGCCGCCTTGCCGGAGAGCACGTCGGTGGCGTAATGGCTCGCGGGATCGTAATTCTTGATCTTCCCGTTTTCGTTCACCCGGTTGCTGAGATAGTTACCGGCTATCCCGTGCCATTCGTCCCATCCCGGCGGCACGTACTCTGTCTCGAACTCGCCGAACCCGTAGCCGTTGAGGTACTTGCCGATAAAGACCGTTTGGTAACCTTCCTCGTTCAGCCAGGTTGCCATCGTCGAGTCCTCGTGGCCCAGGTCGTGGAACTTCTCGGATCCGCCCAGGGGTGGCTCGTTGCTCAGGATTTCGTGGTTGTGGGTGTATTGGCCGCGCAGGATGGTGGCCCGAGAGGGACAACACAGGGGATTGGTCGCGAAAGCGTTCTCGAAGGTCGTGCCCTCCTCTATCAGTAGCGAGCGGAGGTTTGGCATGCGCGAGACGGACCTGGTGTCCAGATCGTCGGCCAGGATGAATACCACGTTCGGAAGGTTTCGGGTGTCGTAATCGCTTTCTTTCTTCTCACCCACCGCCGGGCTGCATCCAGAGAGCAGGCCCACCGTGACGAGCACGAGAGCCGCCAGACCGGCCAGCGGAGATCCTGCACGGATAGCTCTCGATATTTGCACAAGCGTCTTTTACCACGATCGGGCTTCCGGCATGGCTTCGGGCGCGCAGGCTATGCCGGAGCCGGACGCTAGCTCATGCGGTGGCGAAGCGGCCTATGGTCCTCTTGGGGCGGATTTCTCCGAGGTAGTCGGAGAAGATGCGGTAGTAGGCGGTCTCCTCGCGGGTGCGCAGCGAGGGGTTGACCTCGTTGCGCTCGCGCTCGAACTCCTTTTCGGTGACGCTCTCCTCCATGCGCTGTTTGAGGACGGAGGAGGCTCCGGAGCCATCGCCGAACTGGGCCTTCTTGCGCCAGAGGAAGTCCTCGGGGAGCCAGCCGTCGAAAGCCTGACGCAGGAGGCGCTTCTCGGTCTGACCTTCGCCCGCGAGCTTCCAGCCGGCGGGGAGGGAGAGTCCGAGTTCGATCATGTCTAGCTCCAGGAACGGGACGCGGGCTTCGAGGCCGTGGGCCATCGTCACCCGGTCGCAGCGCTGGAGGTTCAGGTTGTGCAGGCCCTCGATGGACCGGATCAACTCCCGGTGCAACTCGTCCTCGGTCCCGAAACCCTCCAGATATTCGTAGCCCGCGAAGATCTCATCCGCCCCTTCGCCCGTAAGCACGACCTTCACGTGCTTCGCCGTGAACTCCGCCAGGATGTGGTTTGGCACCGCGCTCCTCACCAGCGAGGGATCGAAGCTCTCTATGATGCGCACGACCCTCGGCAGCACGGCCACCGCGTCCTCCGCCGTGTAAATGCTCTCGTGATGCTCTGTGTCCAGATGCTCGGCCACGGCCCGCGCCGCCAGCAGGTCCGGCGAGTCTTCCAGGCCGACGGCGAACGTCTTGAGGCGCTCGCCGCGCTCCCTGTACCAGCGCGCCGCGATGGCCGCGACCAGGCTGGAGTCCAGACCGCCGGAGAGAAAGACGCCCACGGGCACGTCGCCCATCATCTGCCGCTCGACGGTTTTGATGAGACGCTCGCGGATGAGGTCAAGGATCTCCGGCGGTATCGGCGCGCCGGGCTCCGACGGCCCCTCGAACTTGTGGAGCTTCTCCTTGTCGCGGGGCACGGCGTAGTCGAAGCGGACGAGACCGCCCTCCGGTGTCCAGTAATGGCCCGGCGGGAACGCTTCCACGTCGGATTGCCAGTTCTCATCGAAAGCCCGCAACTCCGAGGCGAATCGGACGTGACCGTCGCGGCGGGCCCAGTACAGAGGTTTGATGCCTACCGGGTCGCGGGCCGCCACGAAGCGGCCATCCTCGCCCGCCACTATGAAGGCGAACATGCCGCGCAGGCGGCGAATCTCCTCCGGCCCGAACTCATCCACCAGGTGCAGCGCGACCTCGTTATCCGAGGAGGTACTGAAGTGGACGCCCGGGAGCATCTCGCGGATCTCCTCGTGGTTGTAGATCTCACCGTTCCCGACCAGGAACAGGTCGCCGGACTGCGTGACGAGCGGCTGTTTCCCGCCCGTCACGTCCACGATGGAGAGGCGCCGGTGTCCGAGCCAGTTCCCCGCGACCTCGACGCTGCCCTCGTCATCGGGGCCTCTGTGGGCGAGCCGTTCCAGCATGCGCGCGGCGGCCTCCGGTTCGATGCCGCCATGATCTCCGACTATTCCGCACATACCGTTCCTGCTCCTTCTGGGTCCGTTTGCATACGCTGTAACTAGTAATAGTACATATTCCGCGCAACGGCGGCCCCCGTCAATACGACGCCTGTACAAAGCGCACGATGCCGGGACTGCCGAATTTTTCTCCCGATGGCCGATGCGGATGGGAGCGGCTTGCGGGTACGATCCGGGACAATGGACGCTGCACGATGGCCCGAAGATATCACGAATTCAGGGTGTTGGATCTATAGCTATTGTGGGAGCGCCGGGAGTATAATCATAGGCAAAAACCAGGAAGAAGGGAGGCGAGCGTGGTGCGAGTAATCCGAGGCGGTCTAGAGGCCGTGGAGTCCTTAGCTATCGAGTTGGTCCCGGCGGAGACGCGAACATCGGTCGTCGCGTCCCTCAACCTGAGTCCGGAGCCCGGAGACGTGGAGGACAACCTCTTCCTGGCGGAACGGGCGATCACCGAAGCAAAGCGCGCTTGCCCGGCGCTTGAGTGGGTCGTACTCCCCGAACTGTTCACATCAGGGTACTCGGGGCTGGCCTACGTCCACGATTACGCAGAGTCCGCCCTCGAAGGTGAGAGCGCCCGCTTCTTCTCAGCCCTCGCCCGCGAGCTTGGCGTACACATAGCCTACGGCTTTCCGGAGCAACTCCCTATCGGTGGAGTGGCCGACAGCGTGAACCTTGTCGGGCCCGAAGAGCCCGGCGTGCTGCTGACCTACCGCAAGCGTCACCTCGTACGCACGACGGGTGAGGATCTCGTGTTCGTGCCGGGGGCTGAGTTGCCGGTCGTGGAGGCTGTTGGAATGCGCGTCGCGCTCGTGGTGTGCTGGGACCTCGGCTTCCCCGAGGTCGTGCGCGAGGCCGCGCTCACCGGGGCCGAGTTGATCCTGGCTCCCGCCGGATGGAGAGAGCCGTGGGGGTATCAGTACGAACTGTCGTGCGCCGCCCGCGCCCTGGACAACGCCGTCTACCTGGCGAGCGCCAACCAGATCGGGGTCTACCCCGAAGCCGTGTTCGGCGCGCTGGGCGGAGTCTACGGCCCGGACGGAGCGTGCGTCTCCGAGGGCGTCGAGGTCCCAGGTGGCGTCCTGAGCGTCGCCGAGGTGGACCCTGGCTTCCCCGAGCGGTGGCGGAGCTTCTACGGGGATACCGTCCTCGAAAGAAGGAACCTTCCCCTGGAAGCCTGCTCCTAGTTCCTGGCACTGCGGAGGCATGGCCGTCGGCGAAGCCGCGCCGGGAGATTGACTGGGGAACGCCGCCTCTTGTATACTTCCGTGCAGCCTTATCCAGCGTTGGGGACAGTTGCATTGTGATGCAAGAAGGGAGCTCTGGAGAGTCACTGTGAACAGGTTTACGGAGTATGGGAGACGGGCAGGCCGAATAGATTGAGCTTTCTCGAGTATCTGTCTACCAGTTGGGATCACATTTTTGAGCTGGCCGTCGGGCATGCCGTGGTCGTAGCCATATCCCTGGCTATCGCCGTCGTGATCGGGGTGTCGCTGGGCGTGC
>Ga0136615_10000746_pt1 | contig 15120 bp, 13 predicted proteins | sample AntDrymUQ2882206_2_FD_106647 | JGI IMG/M metagenome (GOLD analysis project Ga0136615, IMG submission 106647) | Polar desert sand microbial communities from Dry Valleys, Antarctica - metaG UQ288 (22.06) | ecosystem: Environmental > Terrestrial > Soil > Desert | place: Antarctica: Dry Valley...
AGGACCTGATCGGCGCCGGCGAGGTCGGCGTGATGGTCGGCCACCTCGACGTGCCCGGCCTGACCGGCGGCGAGCCGGCCACCGTCAGCCCGGCCGCATACCAGCTGCTGAGGGGCGAGTACCGGCACAGTGGCCTCGTGTTCACCGACGACCTCGGCGCGATGAGGGCGATCTCCGACCGCTACGACCTGCCAGACGCCGTGGTCAAGGCGCTCGCAGCGGGCGCGGACGTCGCGCTGTGGAGCACCGGCGACCGCATCGGCGAGGTGCTCGACACGATGGAGGCCGCGCTCAGCTCAGGGAAGCTGCCGGCCGAGCAGGTCGACGCCTCGGTACGGCGAATCCTCGCCGCGAAGGGCGCGTGCGGACCGCAGTCGTAACCCACGCGCCCTAGGCTGCGCCGATGCCTGGTCGCCGTCGATGGTGGTGCCGTGATCATGATCGTGCCACCCCCGGCGCGCTGAGCTGTTAGGCCAGGCGCGGCAACGGGACGGGCTCGTCGTCGGCCAGCGCGCGTTGCCTGGCTGGGTGCTCGACGAGCGCGAGCACCCGCGATGACATGAACCTGGCGGTGCGGACGGCGGTGCCGCCGCGGGTCACCTCGGTGACCTCGACGATGCCTCGGCCGTGGCTCACCTCGACCTTGCGACCGGCCCTGGTGGCCTCTACGTCGTAGGTCTTGGTGGACCCACCGGCGTCGATGACGATCTCTACTCGATCGCCTCTCATAACATGCTCCTCTTACCCCGACAGTGCTACTACCTGCAACAACGCGGCGCCACGCCGCATTCCGGGCGGGCCGCGCCGCACGCCCATAGGGTCGGGGCGTGATTGAGGGACTGCGCAGCCGGGCCGCGCCGCTGCGCATGCGCCCCCAGATGCTGGTGGCCGCCGACCCGCGCCTGCCGCGGGCGGCGGCCGGCAGCTCGGCAATCGTGGTCGGAGGCGGCATCGCGGGTGTGTCGGCCGCGGTGGTGCTCGCCGAGCGCGGGGTCGCCGTGACGCTGCTGGAGGCGGCGGATCATCTCGGCGGGCGGCTCGGAGCGTGGCCGCACACGCTGCCCGACGGCACCGAGCAAGCCGTCGAGCACGGCTTCCACGCGTTCTTCCGGCACTACTACACCTGGCGTGACGTGCTGCGCCGCGCCGATCCGAAGCTGGGCTTCCTGCGGCCGGTGGACGGCTACCCGATCATCTGCCGGCAGTGGCCGGACGAGGACATCACGGGCCTGCCGGTCGCCCCGCCGCGCAGCCTGCTCGCGCTGTTCGCCCGCTCCCCCAGCCTGCTGCTGTCCGACCTGGTCGGCGCGGACATCGGCCTCGGGCTGGAGCTGCTGGCCTACGACCGCTCACGCACGACCGCGGCGCTCGACGACATGTCCGCGGCGGACTTTCTGAAGGGCCTCGGCATCTCCGACCGCGCGCAGGCGATGCTGTTCGAGGCGTTCGCCCGCTCGTTCTTCTGCAACCAGCGCGAGCTGTCGGCCGGCGAGCTGGTGGCGATGTTCCACTACTACTTCCTCGGCAACCCCGAGGGCATCGGCTTCGACGCCCCGGACACCGACTACCTGGAGTGCATCTGGCGGCCGCTGGCGACCTACCTGCGGCGGCACGGCGCGCAGGTCCGCACGGGGGCGGCGGTGCGGCGGCTCGTACCCGGCGCCGACCACGGCTGGCGGGTGGAGCTGGAGGGTGAAGACACGGAGTCGCTCACCACTCGGCACGTCGTGCTCGCAGTGGACCCGGCGGCGATGCGGACGCTGCTGGCCGGCTCACCGCGGGCCCGGCGGGTGGCACCCCGGCTCGGCGCGCAGGCCGACGGGCTGCGGATCGCGCCGCCGTTCGCGGTGACCCGGCTGTGGCTCGATCGCGACGTGGCGCCCGAGCGGGCCACGTTCAGCGCCGTGACCCGCGAGCCGACGCTGGACTCCGTGACCTGTTACCACCGTCTGGAGCGGCCCTCGGCGCAGTGGGCGGCGCGCACCGGCGGGTCGGTGGTCGAGCTGCACTCCTACTCCTGCGACGCTGCCGACGTCGACGCCGCAACGGCCCGGATGCGCGCCGAGCTGACGGCGCTGTGGCCGGAGACGGCGGCCGCGCAGGTGCTGCACCAGCAGCAACGCTGGGAGGCGACCGCGCCGGCGTTCCCACCGGGTGGCGCGGGCACCCGGCCGGAGGTCCGCACCGACGCCCGCGGCGTGCGGGTGGCCGGCGACTACGTCGAGCTGCCGTTCTGCACCGGCCTGATGGAACGGGCGGCCGCGTCGGGGGTGATGGCCGCCAACGACATCCTCGCCGAGCTCGGCGCGGGCCCGGAGCCGATCCGCGGCATCCCGCAGCGCGGCCTGCTCGCCGGGCTCCGATCCGGCCGGCGCGTCAGTCCACGGTGAGCACGACCTTGCCGCGAACGTGGCCGGTCTCCACCGCTCGGTGCGCGTCGGCCGCGTGCTCGAGCGGGCAGGCCTGCTGGAGCACGACGCGGAGCCGGCCAGCGGTGTAGAGCTCTGTGAGCTCGGTCAGCAGGGCCGGCGAACGCTCGGTGCTCAACCGCCGGACGCCGAGCTGGTCGGCGGCGGGCTGGAAGGAGACCGTGCCGACGCGGTCGGGATCGCTGACGAGCTCCAGCGACGCCTGCAGCGCCGCGACCGTGCCGGAGGCGTCCAGCGCCGCGTCCACCCCGTCCGGCGCCGCCGCCCGCACCCGCTCGGCAAGGCCGTCGCCGTAGCTCACCGGAACGGCCCCGAGCGTGCGGAGATGTTCGTGGTTGGGCTCGCTCGCGGTGCCGACCACGGTGGCGCCGGCTGCGACCGCGATCTGTACGGCGAACCCGCCGACTCCCCCGCCGGCGCCGTGGATCAGCACCGTATCGCCCTTGCCGACCCCCAACGTGGCGAGCGCAGCCGCCGCAGTCTGGCCGGACGCGGACAGCACGCCGGCCTCCGCCCACGGCATCGCGGCGGGCTTGGCGGCGATCTGGTCGGCACCCACCACGACGTGCTCGGCGTAGGAGGCGAGCATCGCCCAGCCGAGGACCTCGTCGCCGACGGCAACGCCGTCGACGTGCGGTCCGAGCGCGTCGACGACGCCTGCGAACTCGTTACCCAGGCGCTGCGGGAAGCGGGCCGGCATCCACCGCTGTGCAGCGCCGCTGCGGAACAGGCAGTCCAACGGCTGGACGCCGGCGGCCCGCACGTGGACGCGGACCTGGCCGGGGCCGGGCGACGCCGGATCCTCCTCGACGACGTGCAGGACGTCGGCGTCGCCGTAGCCGGTGAAGACGACGGTCCGGCTCATTCCCGTACCCCGCCGGGCTCGGCCAGCCTGCGCAGCTGCTCGCTGCACCGGTCGCGGTACTCCGCGGACAACGGGTCCACCCCGAAGATGCCGGACACGACGCCCGGCAGCGCGATCGGCGCGAACGCGACCGCGTACGCGATCAGCAGCAGGAACTCGGCGTCCAGCTCGTCGGTGACCTCTCCGTCGGCCTGCCGCCGCCGAAGACGCTCGACGGCGTCCTGCAGCTTCACGCGCTGCGCGCCGTCGTGCTCACCGCCTGCGTGGCCATCCCCCAGCCCCTGCCAGATCATCAGCCGGGCCCAGTCCGGTTGCTCCAGCGTCACGTCGAGGTAGCCCGACACGGCGTCGGCGAAGGACGCGTCGGACGGCACCGCCGCCGCCTCGGTGGCCGCCCACCGCCTGCGCAGCTCGTCGAGCAGCCCCTGCTTGCCGCCGAAGTAGTACGAGATGAGCTGTTGGTTCACGCCGGCCCTCGCCGCTATCCCCGCCGTGCGAGCGCCCGCATATCCCTTGGCGCCGAACTCCGCGACGGCGGCGCGCAGGATCTTCTCCCGCGTCTGCTCCGCCGCCTCACCGCGTCGACGTCCGGCGGTCTGCTGCAGTGCGTTCATCCTTCGAACGGTAGTCCATCAATCAATTGATTGACAAGATGGTCGGGGCGGGGGCGCGCTAGTGGCCGAGGGTCGCCAGGACCGCGCGGGCGGTCGCCTGCATACCCAGTGCGTTGGGGTGCACGGGCGCGGCGGGAGAGGTCGGTTTCAGTGCCTCGATCCACTTGGTACCGGTGGGCTGGCACCAGTCGTGGCCGATGCTCGGGGTGTAGGTGTCGACGTAGGTCGCGTCGACGGCCTGCGCCTGCTCTGCCAGCATGGCGTTGAGCTGCTGCTCCACCGCTCGCAGGTAGCCGATGTCGCCGGTCGTGAACGGCACGTCCGGGAAGCAACCAGGGCCGCTGTCGGGCACCAGCACTGGATAGCCGACGAGCAACACCCTGGCGTTCGGCGCCCGGTCGCGGACGGCACGGAGCCCGGCGGCGACCTTCGGGGCGGTCGCGGCGATGCGCGCCGCGAGCTGGTCGGTGCCCCCGGATGTGTAATGGCTGCGGCACGCCGCACCGGCCGGGTCGGTCTTGGACAGCCGCGCGCAGGTGTTGACGATCTCGATGAAGCCGATGTCGTTGCCGCCGATACCCAGCGTGACCAGGTCGGTGTCCGGTGCCAGCGCCTGCAGCTGCGGGATGTTGCGGCCGTTGAGCGATACCGACTGCGATCGGGTCAGGTCGGGCGTCGCCGCGCCACCGCAGCTCACGTCCGTGAAGCTCGCGGGTCGGATGGCCTGGGCCACCAGCGCCGGGTAGTTGCCGGTGGAGCGGAAGCAGCCGGTGGGCATGCCCGTCAGCGTCGGGATCAGCGGGCCGGCGGTGTAGGAGTCGCCGAGCGCCACATAGTCCAGGCCGGGTGGTAGCGCGGTGGTCACCGGGCTCTCCGACGCCGGGCTCGGCGTGGCCGTCACGCTGGCCGTGCACGCCCCCGTGAACACGACGCATGCGCTCAACGCCGCGGCCCACCCGGCCGCGATGTTGTGCCGCACGGCCTAGTGCTCCCGCCGCGGACGTGGTGGCATCGTGCCTACGCCCAACCGCGTCGTCACGGTCGACCGACGCGGCCCGCACGCATCGGGGCGGCGGTCGGCTGGTTCAGCGCCGTAGCCACCGCCGATGCGAGCGGCTGGTGGTCGGCTCGCCAGTCCCGTTCGCACCGTTCGGCGCCGCGCTCGTCCGGCGCGTCGTCCAGCCCGATCCAGCCGCAGGTGCACCTTGCGACGTACCGCACGAACGTCCGGTCGGCGCACCGCCGGGCCTCCGTCCAGTCGTCGCTGAGCGACCCGTCTCGGTAGCGACCTGCGACGTAGCCCTGGTGGGGGTCCTGCTCGCTCCGAGGTACCCGAGACCTGGAGAACACTGCCTCACCCTGACCAGTACGTGTAAAGCCGGTGGGAAGTCCACGACCATGTCACCGTATCGAGGACTCCCGCACCGAGCGGGGCGGCATCGAGCCCGCCTGAAGCCGCGCGGCGTCGATCGACACCGGCCGGTACGGGAGGCTGCGCAGCCGGTCGACCATGAGCGCGGTCGGGTCGGCTACCGGCTCGCGGCCGCCGAGCAGGAACGCCCACTCGTGCTCGTCGCTGCCGTGGTAGGCGACGGTGTCGAAGACCGCACCGAACCGCCGCCACGCCGTGCGCAGCGTCTCGTTGCGCCACAGCGTCGGACAGCCGGCCTGGCTGACGAGCACCCCGCCGGGCGTCAGCAGCTCCGCGCACCGGCGCAGGAACTCCGTGCCGTAGAGCCGGTTGTGCTGCGCGCCCGCGTCGTCCGGCCGCTCGTCGGGGAGGTCGACCACGATCACGTCCCGGCGCCGGTCGGCGTGCTCCACGAACGCCGCGCCGTCGGCATAGTGCATCCGGACCGGGCCATCGCCGCGCTCGGCGGCGGCGAGCTCCTCGACGCGGTAGCCGTAGGGCAGGTGGCGGGCGCAGGCCCGGACACACTCGGCGTCGATGTCGACGTGGTCGACCACCGCGGCCCCCGCGCTGACCGCGAGTTGGCTCACGACGCCCTCGCTGGACCCGATCACCAACACCGAGTCGAGCCGTTCGGCGAGCAGCGCGGCAGGCACGAACAGCGCCTCGTGGTACACGAGCTGGCTGCTCTCGGCGCTCTGCCGCTCGTCGTCGCAGAACAGGGTCACGCCGTGCGAGGTGTCCGCGATCAGCACCCGCTGGAAGCCCGTGTCGCCCTGCCACCGCACCTCGCCGAGCTCCCACAGCCGCCGCAGCCCGGCCGACAGCGGCTCGCTGAGCGTCGGGGAGCTGTCGGGGCTGCCGGCGCCGCGGTCGACCACCCGCAACGTCGTATCGGCGGCCCCGAGCGCGTCGCCGAGCAGCCGGACCGCGGCCACCGGGTCGGCACTGTCGCCGCAGGTGAACACGTCGGCGAAGGCCTGCCCGTGCTCCGGCCAGGTGTGCACCGACGCGTGAGACTCGGCCAGCACGGCGACGACCGTGACGCCGTGCGGAGTGAACGCCTCGGACACCACCTGCCGGACCTGCGCCCCGGCGGTGACCAGGGCGGACCGCAGCGCCTCGGAGAGCTTCGGCGCGTCGTCCAGCACCGCCGGCGAGATGCCGCGCAGCTCGGCGAACACGTGGCGCCCGCGCGGCTGTTGCGAGGCTTCGGTCACGCCAGCCACCGTATCGCTGCCGCGCGACGGCCTCGGGTCTCAGGTCTCAAGCACGTGCACGGCCAGCGGGGGGAGGCCGTTGAACCCGACCGAGGCGTAGCTCGCGGTGTACGCGCCGGCGGACAGGATCTCGACCAGGTCGCCGGCGGCCAGGCTGACCGGCAGCTCGACCGTGCTGCGCCGGTACAGCACGTCGTCGCCGTCGCAGCTCGGTCCGGCGAGGACCACGGGCGCTGTCGGCCCGCTGCGTCCGGGTGCGCGCAACCGGTAGACGATCGCCTCGCCCTCGGTTTCCGCCAGCCCGCCGTAGCGGCCGACGTCCAGGTACACCCAGCGCCGGCCGTCCACCCCGGGCCGCGCCGACACCCGCACCACCTGCGCGCGGATCACCCCGGCGTCGGCCACCAGCGCCCGACCCGGTTCCAGCAGCAGCCGCGGCGGGCGGGCGAAGTGCTCGGCCACCGCAGCGGCGATCGCGCCGGCGTACTCGCCGATCGCCGGCACGGGCGCCGAGTAGCGCGCCGGCACGCCGCCACCGAGGTCGAGCGTCATGTCGTCGAGCCCGGCGTCGGCGGCGACCTTCGCGGCCAGCGCGACGGGAGCCCGCCACGCCCCGGGATCGAGCTGCTGCGAGCCGACGTGGAACGCGATCCCCTCGGCCTGCAGCCCGGCCTGGCCGGCGGCGACCAGCAGCTGCACCGCGGTGTCCGGCGCACAGCCGAACTTGCCGCCGAACGGCGTCGCCGACCCAGTGTCGTCCACCAGCAGCCGGCACAGCGCCGACGCGCCGGGGGCGTGCGCGGCAAGCACCGCAAGGTCCTCCGCGCTGTCGGTGACGAACCGCCGCACGCCCAGCCCGTACGCCGCCGCCACGTCGACGGCTTTCTTGACCGGGTTGCCGAAGCACAGCACGTCAGGTGACGCGCCGGCGGCCAGGCAGGCCGTGACCTCCCCGAGGCTCGCCACGTCGAAGCGCGAGCCACACCCGACCAGCCGGCGCAGCACCGCCGGCTCCGGGTTCGCCTTCACCGCGTAGTGGATCTCGGTGTCCGGGAAGGCCGCGGTGAGCTCGGCGTAGCGCCGCTCGACGACGGCCAGGTCGAGCACCAGCACCGGCGTCTGTCCCACGGGCGCGGCTCCGCTCACGAGTCGAGCACGATGACCGCCGCGGTGAAACCGGACGTTCGGCTTGAGTGCCCGACACCCTCGGTGTCCTCGATGAGCAGCACGTCACCGGGGCCGAAGGTGCGGGCCTCCCCCGACGCGGTGATCTCCACTGTGCCCGACACACCGACGGCAAGCTGGCGTTGGGACTCCGGCTGCTCGCCGTGGCTGCCTGCCGGCGCGCGGGCAAAGAGCACCGCGGCGGCAGGCATGGGCTGCGACAGGCTGGTGCTACCCGGTGGTGGATCCCCCGACGGGAACGGGATCTCGATGTCCTCGAACCGCGCGCAGCCGTCCTCGGCGGCGTAGAGCCGCACGGCCCGAACCATGCTCATGCGGCCTTCCATAGGGACAGCGCGAACCGGTCGTCCGGGTCGGTCCAGAACCGGACGGGCTCGAACCCGGCGGCGGTCACCTCGGCCCGCAGGCCCTCGGGCCGGAACTTGGCCGAGATCTCCGTGCGCATCTCCTCGCCCGCGGCGAACGGCACCTCGAGCTCCAGCTCGCGCACCCGCACGGTCATCAGCCGCCGCGCGCGCAGCCGCATCTCGATCCACTCGTTGTCCGCGTCCCAGTGCGCGACGTGGTCGAAGTCGTCGAGGTCGAACTCCGCCCCGAGCTGCCGATTGAGCACCGTGAGCACGTTGCGGTTGAACTCGGCGGTGACCCCGGCGGCGTCGTCGTAGGCCGCCACGAGCACCGCAGGGTCGGTGACCAAACCCGCGCCCAGCAGCAGGTACTCCCCCGGTCGCATCGCGGCCCGGGCCACGACGAGGAACGCCGCCCGCTCGGCCGGCTGGAGGTTGCCGATGGTGCCGCCGAGGAAGGCGACCAGCCGCCGCCCTTCCGCCGGAAGCAGGCCGAGGTGCCGGGTGAAGTCGCCGACGACACCGTGCACGGCCAGGTCCGGGTAGTCGTCGAGCAGCGCGTCGACGGCACCGCGCAGCGCCGACTCCGAGACGTCCTGCGGCACGTACCGGCGACACGTGCCCGCCGCCGACAGCGCGTCGAGCAGCAGCCGGGTCTTCTCCGACGAGCCCGAGCCGAGCTCGACGAGTGTGTCGACACCGGCCGCGGCGGCCACCGCCGCGATCTCGGGCGCGTGCTCGTGCAGCAGGGCGCGTTCGGTGCGCGTCGGGTAGTACTCGGGCAGCTCGGTGATCTGCTCGAACAGCTCGCTGCCGCGGGCGTCGTAGAACCACTTCGGCGGCAGTTGCTTCGGCCGCGCGGTGAGCCCCACCCATGCGTCCCAACGCAGCGCGGCCTCCGCGTCGGCATCGGTGAGATGGACGTCCAGGACGGTATGGCTGGCTGTCATGGGACTCCCGTGCGGTCGGCGATGACCTCGGTCGAGCAGTGGCCGGCGGTGGCCGTGATCAGGTCGTGGTCGGCGACGGGCGTCCAGCCGGGCAGCCGGTCGGTCGGCTCGGACGCGACGAGCACCGCGTCCGGCTCGACCCGCACGGACAGCGCGTGCCCCCATGCGGTGGCGTGCACCGTTTGGCCGTCGGTGAGCAGCAGGTTCAGCCGGGAACCCGGCGCCAGCGCGGCGACCGTGGTGACCAGCCCGCGCAGGACCTCGGCCGGCGGCCTCCCGGCCTGCAGGCCGTGGCGGACCAGGGCCCAGAGCAGCGCGGCGTCCGTCGGCGCGTCCAGCGTCAGCAGGTCCGTGACGGGCAGGGTGCCGGCCAGGCCTTCGACGGACCCCGGCCACCCGCTGATCCTGCCGTTGTGGCTGAACAGCCAGCGACCGTCGGTGAACGGGGCGCACGCCCAGGCGGTCACCGGCATCCCGACCGTGGCGGACCGGACGGCGGCCAGGACGGCGGGCGCCACCGTCGCGGCCGCCAGGTCGGCGAACGACGGATCGGACCAGATCGGCCGCTCGGTGCGGTAGCGACCCAGTGGAACGCCCGGCCCTGGATACCAACCGACCCCGAAGCCGTCGGCGTTGATCGTCCCGCCACCGCGCATGTCCACGGGAGCGTAGGACTGCCGCAGCAGCCCGTGCGGCGGCGCGAGCAGCAGCGCGGCCAGCGTCGTCGGCGGGCCGAGGTAGGCGATGTGGCGGCACACGCTGCTCAGTTCACCCGCCCCTGCGCGACCTCGGCGAGCGTCGCGTCCCGCGCGCAGCGGAAGCCGGCGAAGATCTGCCGGCGGATCGGGTGGTCCCAGTTGCGGAAGGTCGCGCGTACGGCGGCGGGGTCGGTGCCGAAGGACCCGCCCCGCAGCACCCGGTAGTCGCCGCCGAAGAACACCTGGGAGTACTCCTCGTAGGGGAACGCCACGAAGCCCGGGTAGGGGTGCCAGCCGGTGGCCGTCCACTCCCATACGTCGCCGATCAGCTGGTGCACGCCCAGCGGCGACGCCCCGCGCGGGTAGGCCCCGACGGGCGCCGGCTGCAGGTGGCGCTGGCCGAGGTTGGCGTGCTCGGCGGTCGGATCCTCGTCGCCCCACGGGTAGCGCCGCGACGCGCCGGTGGCCGGGTCGAACCGGCCAGCCTTCTCCCACTCCGCCTCGGTGGGCAGCCGCTTGCCCGCCCATCTGGAGTAGGCCTGCGCCTCGTGGAAGCACACGTGCACCACCGGCTCCGCCCCAGGTACCGGCTCGAGCACGCCGAAGCGTCGGCGCCACCAGCCGTTCCCGGAACCGTTGCCGGCGCCGTCTCGCTGCCAATGCGCGGGTGCCTGCAACCCGGCCTCGGTGCGGTGCCGCCAGCCCTCGTCGCTCCACCACCGGCGGTCGCCGTAGCCGCCTGCGGCGATGAACTCGGCGAACTGACCGTTGGTCACCGGCGCCGCGTCGATCACATAGGCCGGCAGCTCGACCCGGTGGGCGGGGCGCTCGTTGTCCAGCGCCCACGGCTCGGTGGACGTGCCCATCGTGAAGGGGCCGCCCGGTACCAGCACCTCGCCGGGGATCGGGACGGCCGCCGCGGCGGGCGGTGCGGGCGCGGTGAGCACGGCGTCACCCGCGCGCAGCTGGTGGGTGGCCAGCATCGTCTCGTCGTGCTGCTGCTCGTGCTGGACGATCATGCCGAAGGCGAAGCCGTGCTCGACGAGCCGCCGGCCGGTCAGCGGGGTGCGCTCCAGCACGTCCAGCACCTTGTCGCGGACCTCGGCGACGTAGGCGCGGGCCTCGGCGGGGTTGAGCAGCGGCAGCTCGGGCCGGGCACCACGTGGGTGCCGGAAGGCGTCGTAGAGGTGGTCGATGTCGGCGCGTACCGGCGTCCGACCGCCGACGTCGCGGACCAGCCAGAGCTCCTCCTGATTGCCGATGTGCGCCAGGTCCCAGACCAGCGGCGACATCAGCACCGAGTGCTGGCGGACCAGGTCGGCGTCATCGACGGCATCGGTCAGCGACGTGCTGCGGGCGCGGCCGCGGGCCAGCGCGTCGGCCACGTGATCGCGCAACGCCTGGGCGTCCAGGTCGGCCAGCGGGTGGGTGGGTGCGCTCATCGCGGAACCTCCGAGACTCCCAGCGGCGCGTGCAGTGCCAAGTCGTGAACGGCCGCCGCCGGCTCGTCGTCGGCGGGGCAGCGGCCACGGAGCACGTAGCGCTCGGTCATCTCCTCCAGCCGCGCGACCACCTCTTGGGGTGCACCTACGGCGGGCAGACCCGCGCAGGCGAGGTCGAACACCGTCGCGGCGCAGCGCGCGAGCGTCCGGTCGGCAAGGCCGAACCGGGCCGCGGCCGTCCACCGCCCAATCGCCGGGGCGCACGCGGCCAGCGCGGCGTCGATCGTCGACAGGTTCGCCAGCAGCGAGGCCAGCAGAGTGAGCGGAAGCTCCCAGTCCGGGCCGCGCTGGGCGTCGATGTAGCGCACCTCGAGGTGGCCGTGCGGCCGGACCGGCGGGAACAGCGTGGAGAGGTGGTAGTCCAGGTCGTCGGTGGTGGGAGGCACCTGCAGGGCGCCTCGCACCCAGTCCGCGAAGGTCATGCCGGCCGGAGCGTCCCAGGCGGCGCCATCGCGCCGCACGCAGAGCAGCTGCGTGTGCATCGCCCGCCGGGCCCAGGCGGCGGCCGGGTCGGCGTCGAGGCTCACCGGCGGGGCGGTCCGCCACGGGTCCAGGGCCAGCCAGCAGGCCATCCTGGTCGACTTCCAGCCCGTGCTCCGGCCGTGCAGCCGGGGCGAGTTGGCGAAGGCGGCCACGAGCACCGGGCCCAGCGCGTGCAGCGCGGCCCATCGGGCGGCGACGTCGACCGCCTCGCCCGCGTCCAGGCACACCTGCACGGCGGCGGTCGAGCACATGCCACTTCGGCCACCACTACCGATGCGGTCGAAGCACTGCTCCATCGCGACGTACCGCGGGGCGTCGAGGATCCGGCGTGGCGGCCGGACGGGGTCCGCCGCCTCGGCGATCGGGTACAGGCCTTCGGCGGCGAGGAGCCGGTGCAGCTCGGCGGAGTCGGCGCGAACCGTGCTCAGCAGTGTGCCGAGATCCGGTGCGGGGATGCTGGCGAGCTCAACCTGACCACCGGGTTCGACGGTGACGAGGGAGCCGTGCGGCAGCGGAGCCGCGGGCGACGCGAGGACGAGAGTCGTGGGGGCGTGCGAGCCTAGCGCGGCGGCGAGCGCCGCAGGGTCGGGCCAGGCGGCTGGCTGGTCGCGACGGTGCACCAGCCACTCCAACTCGACGCCAACCAGGCTAGGTGGCCCGTGCTTGAAGCACACCGACGCGACGTAGGCCTCGGCTTCTTCGCAGGTGCGCAGCACGGCGGGCGTCGGATTGACTGGCGCCTGGTCGCTGAACCTCGCCGACCGATCGCCGGGCGGAGAGACCACGCCCGAGTGATGCGCCACGTCGAGCGACGTTACCTGCGGACACCGACAACTGCAGAAATTGGTGACACGTCCAACAATCCGTACGTACGTTCTGCTGCGGATATCCTGCGCTCGTGCCCCGGGTCAGCGCCATGCACCTGGAGGCTCGCCGCGCCCAGATCCTCGACGCCGCCCGCAGCTGCTTCGCCCGGCACGGCTACGAAGGTGCCACCGTCCGCCGGCTCGAGCAGGCTGCCGGCCTGTCCCGCGGGACGATCTTCCACCACTTCCGGGACAAGGAGTCGTTGTTCCTCGCGCTCGCCGAGCAGGATGCAGCGCAGATGGCCGCGGTGGTCGCCGAGCACGGGCTGGTCCAGGTGATGCGCGACCTGCTCGACGGCGGACCGGCCGAGACCGTCAGCTGGCTCGGCACCCGCCTGGAGGTGTCGCGGCGGCTGCGTACCGACCCGGCGTTCCGCGCCGGGTGGAACCAGCACTCGGCGCCGCTGGTGGTCGCGACCCGTGAACGGCTGCAACGGCAGCTCGACGCGGGCGTGCTGCGGGAGGACGTGCCGCTCGACGTGGTCGCCGCCTACCTCGAGCTGGTATTTGAGGGCTTGATCTCACACCTCGCGAAGGGCCTTCCGACCGATCACTTCGGTGCCGTGCTGGACCTCGTCGAGTCTGGCCTGCGGCGCTAACCCCAGCCTCCCCGGTGATCACTACGAGTGGACGCGTGGCCGCGGCTGGCGCGGCGGACTGTCCACTCGTGGCGATCATGGAGCGGCGGGCGCTAGGGCGACCTTGGCGGGCGAGTCGGCGAACTGGGTGCGGTACAGGTCGGCGTAGCGGCCGCCGGCGGCCAGCAGCTGCTCATGCGGGCCCCGCTCGACGATCTCGCCGTGCTCGACGACCGCGATCTGGTCGGCCGCCCGGATGGTGGACAGCCGGTGCGCGATCACGATCGCGGTGCGGCCGTCCAACGCCTCGGTCAGCGCGGCCTGCACGGCGACCTCGGACTCGGAGTCCAGGTGCGCGGTGGCCTCGTCGAGGATCACCACGCGCGGCCTGGCAAGCAGCAGCCTGGCGATCGTCAGCCGCTGGCGCTCGCCGCCGGACAGCCGGTACCCGCGCTCGCCGACCACGGTGTCGAGCCCGTCGGGCAGGGTGTCCATCAGCTCGCCGAGCCGGGCCCGCTGCAGCGCGTCCAGCAGCTCTTCCTCGGTGGCCTCCGGACGTGCGTAGCGCAGGTTCGCCCGGATGGTGTCGTGGAACAGGTGCCCGTCCTGGGTGACCACGCCGACCGCGCCGCGGATCGCCGCGAACGACAGGTCGCGCACGTCGATCCCGGACAGCTCGACCGCACCGGAGCTCACGTCGTAGAGCCGCGGCACCAACCCCGCGATGGTCGACTTGCCGGCTCCCGACGATCCGACCAGAGCCACGAGCTGGCCAGCGCCGACCTCGAGGTCGACCCCGTGCAACACCTCGTCGCCGCCGCGGACGTCCAGTGTGGACACTTCCTCCAGCGACGCGAGCGACACGTCCTTGGCCGCCGGGTAGCCGAAGCGGACGTCGCGCAGCCGCACCGACACCGGCCCGGCCGGCACCTCCTTGGCATCCGGCTTCTCGGTGATCATCGGCTTGATGTCGAGCACCTCGAAGACCCGCTCGAACGAGACCAGCGCGCCCATGATGTCCACCCTGGCGTTGGCCAGCGCCGTCATCGGCGTGTAGAGCCGCGACAGCAGCAACGCGAGGGAGACCACGGTGCCGGGCGCGATCGCCCCGGTGACAGCGAGGTAGCCGCCCAGGCCGTACACGAGCGCCTGGGCCAGCGCCGAGACCAGCGACAGCGCGGTGATGAACACCCGCGACACCATCGAGGTGCGAATCCCGATGTCGCGGACCCGGGCGGCGCGCGAGCCGAACTCGTCGATCTCGGCGTCGGGCCGGCCGAACAGCTTCACCAGGATCGCGCCCGGCGCGGAGAAGCGCTCGGTCATCTGGGTCGTCATCCCGGCGTTGAGGTCTGCGGACTCCCGACGCAACGCCGCGATCGTCCGCCCCATCCGCCGCGCCGGTAGCACGAAGACCGGGAGCAGGACCAAAGCCAGCAGGGTGACCTGCCAGGCCAGGGTGATCATCACCGCGAGCGCCAGCACCAGCTGGATGACGTTGCTGATCAAGCTCGCGAGCGTGGAGGTGATGGCGGACTGGGCGCCGAGGACGTCGTTGTTCAGGCGACTGACCAGCGCCCCGGTCCGAGTGCGGGTGAAAAAGGCGATCGGCATCCGCTGCACGTGCTCGTAGACCACACGCCGCAGGTCGAGGATCAGCCCCTCCCCGATCCGGGAGGAGAACCACCGCGAGACCAGGCCGATGCCCGCTTCGAGGACGGCGAGGCCGGCGATGGAGAGCGCAAGGATGATCACCGTTCGGGCTGCGGAGTCGACTGCAGCGACGCCGACGATCACGTTGACGACCTGACCGGCCAGCAGCGGGGTCGCGACACCGACGACAGCCGACGCGACGGTGAGCAGCAGGAACACCGTCAGCCAGCCCTTGTACGGCTTGGCGAACCCCCAGATCCGCGGCAGCGTGCCCTTGGCGATCTTGTGCGGGGTGTCCACCCCGCGCGCGAGGCCCCGC
>Ga0136615_10000747_pt1 | contig 15113 bp, 13 predicted proteins | sample AntDrymUQ2882206_2_FD_106647 | JGI IMG/M metagenome (GOLD analysis project Ga0136615, IMG submission 106647) | Polar desert sand microbial communities from Dry Valleys, Antarctica - metaG UQ288 (22.06) | ecosystem: Environmental > Terrestrial > Soil > Desert | place: Antarctica: Dry Valley...
ACCCTCGACTTGCCGGTACGCGGCAACATCGAGGTGGAGCAGTCCCGGGTCTACTACGGGGAGCTGTTCGACGAGACCTACTCCGTCGTCGGGGCTCCCGAAGGCTCCGAGCCGCGCGAATTCGACCGCCCCGAGGGTGGCGGTGGCTCGGAGGACCCGACCAACTCCACCTACGACGGTGAAGGCGGGGTGTCGGTGGGCAGTCTGTTCCGCCAACTGGTCTTCGCCATCGAGTACCGCGAACGCAACTTCCTGCTGTCGGGTGAGCTCAACGACGAGTCCCGGGTGATGTACATCCGCGATCCGCGCGACCGCGTCGAGAAGGCGGCCCCGTTCCTGGAGATGGACGGTGATCCGTATCCGGCGGTGATCGACGGCCGGATCGTGTGGATCCTGGATGGGTACACCACGCTGAACAGCTACCCGTACTCGTTCGAGCAAGAGCTCGGAGAGGTGACTCAGGACTCGCTGACCGGTCAGGGCACCACTGCGCTGGCCAACGACCAGGTCAACTACATCAGGAACTCGGTCAAGGCCACCGTGGACGCCTTCGACGGCACGGTGACGCTCTACCAGTTCGACACCGAGGATCCGGTGTTGGCCACCTGGATGTCGGCGTTCCCGGATCTGATCTCACCGGAGACCGAAATCAGCGACGAGCTGCGGGAACATTTCCGCTATCCGGAGGATCTGTTCAAGGTCCAGCGCGATCTGTTGACCAAGTATCACGTGGATGATCCGGTGGCCTTCTTTAACTCCGACGACTTCTGGCAGGTCCCAGACGATCCGACCGATGACACCTCGACTGATGTTCAGCCGCCGTACTACATCCTCGCCCAACGACCTGGCGACGACGCGGCGAGCTTCCAACTGACCAGTGCGCTGAACGCATTGGAACGGGAGAACCTGTCCGCGTTCGTCTCGGCATCCTCCGATCCGGAGAACTACGGGGAGCTCCAGGTCCTGCGATTACCGGGCGATACGCCCTATCGAGGGCCGCAACAGGTGCAGCAGGCCTTCATCACCAACAACGAGGTCAGACCGGACCTGACCCTGTTCGACTCCGATGAGTCCAATGCCGTGTTCGGCAATCTGCTGACCTTGCCGATCGGAGATGGCGGATTGCTCTACATCGAGCCGCTGTATGTGCAGGGCACCGGGGAGAACGGGTTCCCGTTGTTGCAGAAGGTCCTGGTCAATTTCGCCGGCGATGTGGGCTACGCCGACACCCTGGCTGAGGCCTTGGACGAAGTCTTCGGACCCGGCGCGGGGGAGGGGGCCGCCGACGGCGGCGCGGACCCGGCTCCCACGGATCCGGGTGCGCCAACGCCATCGCCCACGCCGAGTCCGGATCCGGGGACGCCCGTCGAGTGCGACCAGGCATCCGTGGCAGCGGCGGCAGCCGACATCAGTGCCGCTCTGGATGCCCTGGCCGCAGCGCAGCAGTCCGGTGACTTCGCCGGGATCGGGACGGCGCAGTCGGCACTGGCTGCAGCCACCGACGCCTATACAGCGGCCTACGAAGCATGCGGAGGGGCCGACGGCGGCGGCTAGCGACGGCAGCCGCCGGAGAAGTTGATCATCGGCAAACGAGGGGTTTTCTGGCTGGATAATCCGCTGTTTGCCGATGATCAAGTGAGGCTCGTACCCCGGTTGTGGCGAAGTGTCGCGGGGTGCCTAGACTGGGTACTACCGACGCGGGGTGGAGCAGCTCGGTAGCTCGCTGGGCTCATAACCCAGAGGTCGCAGGTTCAAATCCTGCCCCCGCTACCACGGCGAAGGCCCCCGGACCCGATGGTTCGGGGGCCTCTGCTACGTGTCACCGGGGCGCAGCCTTCCCAGCCTGGCGACCATTCGGCACCATGCAGGGCGTGGCCACCAGAGCGGACACAACAGCGTCCCGGCAATCCGCGACAGCGGTATGGCCCTGGGCGTTCATCGCAGGCGGCGTGCTGTTCCTCATAGGCGGGGCGCTGCATCCCGGGGAGGACTCCAGCTTGCCCGAAGAGGAGGCGACCGCCGAGTTCATCGGCGCGGGCACCTGGGTCCCGGCCCACGCCTTGATCGTCGCCGGCACGATCGGCTTCATGATCGGCCTCTTCGCCCTGGCTCGAAGCTCGATGCCGTCGTCCCCTGCTGCCCGACGGGCGGCGTGGGTGGCGGCTCTCGCGGCGGTGCTGCTCGTCGTCGAGGGCGCCTTCCACCTGGCTGCTTTCGTCGACGAAGACGCCGCGCGGTCCGGTGCGGCCACCCCGGTGCTGAGTACTCACATGGTGATGAGCCTGATCATCTATCCGCTGTTCACCCTCGCCCTGGCCGCGCTCGCGTTGCTCAGCGGGCGCACGTTGACGCACCCGGTGGTCGGAGTCCTCGGCGCTATTGGCGCAATCGCCTTCGGTGTTGCCCCGGCATTGGTCGGACCCGCCGGCATCGATTCGCTCGCCGTCTTGTTCGGCGTCGGTGGAATCCTGATGTCGTTGTGGTTCATCGTGGTCGGGGTGAGTGCCCTGATTCGCGCTTCGTCCCGTCGCCGTACGGCCGCGCTACCTTCCTGAGCGCGAAGGCTCTCTCGGTGCGCCTTCGTGTAACGGGTCACGCCAGAGCACTACGGTAGGATCCTGGATGCTGGCGATGTCCAGGTTGACCACCACCGGTTCCTGACCGCTGCGAGTCAGCACACAGACCAAGGGCTCGTCGGCTGAGGCGTTGATCTCCTGGTGCGGAACCTGCGGTGGTACGTGGATGAAGGCACCTGGACCAGCCTCGGCTGTGTACTCGAGCCGCTCACCCCATCGCATGCGGGCCCGGCCGCTGACGACGTAGATGACACTTTCCACCTCACCGTGATGGTGCGCACCGGTTTTGGCGTTCGGTTCGATGGTCACGGTGCCGGCCCACAGTGCGGTGGCTCCGGTACGTGCGTACGAGATCGCCGCCGCGCGCAGCATTCCCGCTGTCTGCGGAGTGTTCGTGTCGAGGGAATCCGCAGGTACGACGTGGACTCCGTCGTGGCGCCAGCGATCGGTCATGGTGGACGATAGATTGCCGCATTCCTAACCGTGTTTCCAGTGGTGCGAGAGTGAAGGTTGTTGGGCGAAGGTCTCGCAGTGCCCGATCATCATCGCCTCCCCTGAGGCGGCCACACCGGGACCGAGATCATCGGGCAGGTCTTCGACACTGCGGATGATGACCCGCGCCTGAGTCAGCGATACATCACCAGCTGCCATCGCCACCGAGGTGGCAGCAAACCCGCGCCGCCGCGAGCGGCTGGCTCGGACCAGCCGCTGTCCTGGTGCGAGGCCCATCACATCCGCATCACATCCTCGGCTGGCACCAGGGCGGGCGGACTGACCAGAGCAACGGTGTGCTCCTCTGCGGCTATCACCACCGCGAGATCGAACACGGTGGTTGGCAGGTCTTCATCCGCGATAGCCGAGCCCGGTTCCGGCCACCAGTCTGAATCGACCCACAACGAAAGCCCTGCTCAACCCTATGCACCACCCGCCGCCGACCTAACCTGCTTGCGGCTCGGCGATCCGGGAATCCAGGGCGCGCTGGTCACTTTCGGCGGCCGCACTGACTCGGCGCAATGTCTCCGTCATACCGCGACGAAGATCGCCGCGGCGGTCGCGGTTGCCGAACAGCTTCTCGATGACGAACCAGCCGAGCCGACTGACCGGTTCCAGGACCGTGTAGGACTCCGTCAGCCGCGTTCGGCTGCCTTCGGGCTCGAGCAGGTAGCGCCAGATGATGGTGCCGGCGAACTTCTCGGTACGGCTGAAGGCGAACTCCCGTCCTGGGTCGGCGACGGTCACGACGGGAGTGTTGTTCCACGACGGCCGCCGGGGGTTGGTCTTGTTCGTCGCCTTGAACCGCGCGCCGACCGCCGGCCCGGTAGCGCCGTCGAGCCATGAGCAGCTGATGATCTCCGGGCTGAACTCCGGTGTCCGGGTGACGTCGGAAATGAGTGCGTAGACGACATCGGGTCGCGCATCGATGGTTACGGACACCTCGTCACGATCGAGGGTTTGCATGGTCGCCTCCTCGGCGTTGGTAGTGGGCTAGGAACATTTCGAAAGCTTCGTCGGTGAGCCGGGTGAAGGCACCGGTCACGTACGGCATACCTGGCTCGTTGGCCATCTGTTGCGAGACCAGGCCACTCATGACGACCGTGAGCAGGCGAACGGCGTCCGAACTGTCGGCTGCCTCGTCCAGCTGGCCGAGCCTGACAGCTTCGGCCAACTCGGCGCGCATGTCGCCCATATCGCTCTCACTGGCCTGAAACGTGGTCGGGGAGGGTGCAAACCCCGGCACCGGCCGCCAGAACATCAGTTGGGCCAACGCCGGGTTGGACACGCACCAGGCCACCGTTGCCCTTGTCGCGGCGCGGAGCCGTTGCACCCCGCGAGGCAGTTGCTCGATCGCCGTCCAGATGGCTTGATGGTGTGCGGCAAGCCCGCGTGCGAAAGCAAGGTCGTACACGGCATGCAACGAGGGAAAGTACTTGTAGAGCGACGGACCGCGAATTCCCATGCGTCGAGCCATCTCTGACACGGTCAGCGCACCGACCCCGTGCTCGGTCATGATCTCGAGGGCGTGCTCGAGAGCCTCGTCAATCGTCCGAGCCCGCTGACGCTGCCGGCGATCAAGGCGCGGTACGGCGCGCTCCGGAGATCGGCTAGAGGGCGTAGCCATGGCTACATAGTCAAGCTTGACCCCTAGTTGTCAATGTTCAGCTCAACCGCCGTGGCGCTACTCGCTCGACTCTGTCGCGGTCTCCTCGGGTTTCGGCTCGTCGTCCTGGGACGGATCCCGGGAGAGTAGTTCCAGCACGCCGTCGTGCAGAGGGCCGTTGGTGGCCACAGCGCTTCCTCCAGCCGGACCTTCCGCACCGGACAGATCGGTGAACCGGCCTCCGGCCTCGGTGACGATCACCGATGGCGCGGCGAGATCCCAGAGTGAGACTTCGGGCTCGCAGGCGATATCCACGGCGCCCTGCGCGAGGAGCATGTAGGACCAGAAGTCGCCGTACGCGCGGGTCCGCCCGACGGAGCGGGTCAGGTGCAGGAAGTTCTCCAACCGGTAGCGCTCAGCCCAGCCGCCGAGGCTGGAGTACGACAGGAAGGCATCGGGCATCGAGGCGACCGAGGAGACCTCGCAGCGGGATGCGGCACTCAGACTTCGGCCGGTCCACGCGCCACCGTCCTTGCATGCCCACCAACGACGTTGCAGCCCAGGGGCGGCCACCAGTCCAACCACCACATCGTTCCCGTCCATCAGGGCGATCAGCACAGCCCAGACCGGCACGCCGCGAACGAAGTTCTTCGTACCGTCGATCGGGTCGATCACCCAGCGACGCGAACCGTGGCCGGATTCGCCGTACTCCTCACCCAGCACCGCATCGCGTGGCCGTACCCGGGACAGCGTGGATCGCAAAGCGTCTTCGATGGTCCGGTCGACATCAGTGACCGGCGTCTGGTCTGCCTTGGTCGAGATCGTCAGGTCCTGAGCACGGAAGCGCTCCAGAGCCATCGAGTCGACGCCATCGGCGAGGGCATGGGCCAAGCGCAGGTCCTCAGCGAACCGGCTCGGTCCTCCTGAGGCATCGACCACGCGCGAACGTTAGCGCGTGAGATCCTCTGGATCCGCGCGCCGAGCACCCGCGAGCCGCCGGTAGGACTCCAGGCGCTCCGTTTCGGCGTGGCCGTCGGCGACCCACGCATCCAGCGCGCAGCCGTCCGCAGCGTCCATGTGCGCACAGCCAGGCGGGCACTGCTCGGCTCCCGGGGCCAGATCGGCGAAGGCGCTCAACAGGTCGTCGGCACTGACATGTGCTAGACCAAAGGAGCGAATACCGGGCGTGTCGATCACCGAACCGCCACCTGGCAGCGGCAACAAGATCGCCGAGGACGAGGTGTGCCGGCCCCTACCGATCTTGCTCACGTCCCCGATCGCGCGGAAGGCGTCCGGGACCAGCCGGTTGACCAGGCTCGACTTGCCGACCCCGGAATGTCCTATGAGGACACTCGTGCGCCCGCCCAGCCGCTCGGCCAAGGAGTCCAGTGGCGCATCGTGGCGGACGACGACGGCGGGTACGGACAGCACGGCGTAGGTGTCGAACAGCTCCGTGGCATCACCGAGATCGCCCTTGGTCAGGCAGAGCAGCGGTTCCAGGCCCGCAGTGAAGGCGGCCACCAGGCACCGGTCGATGAAGCCGGTCCGCGGTGGTGGATCGGCGATCGCCGTCACGATCACGAGCTGTTCTGCATTCGCCACGACGACCCGCTCGGTGGGGTCGGTGTCATCGGCGGTACGGCGTAGCTCACTCACCCGCGGGTGCACGGTCACGATGCGCGCCAAGGCATCTGCCCCACCCGACATGTCACCCACGATCCGGACGCGGTCACCGACGACGATCGCCCGCCGGCCGAGTTCTCTGGCCCGCATGGCGGTGACCGGCTCGCCGTCGACCAGACACCGAAAGCGACCACGGTCGACGACGAGCACGACGCCGAAACGGGCGTCCTCGTGCGCCGGCCGCGTCCGCGTACGCGCCCGTGAACCGTGCCGCGAGGGACGAACCCGGACCGAGTCCTCGTCGTAACGATCACTGTCGATGTGCGAGCCGCGAGAACTCACTCGAGGGCTGCTCCGTAAGTTCCATGGTCGAGCATCGCCTGCCAGCGGTAGGTGAAGTCGGGCATCGTCTTTCCCACGGTCGAGGCGCCAAGAACGGCGATTCCTTTGACAGCCAGACCCAGGACCGCCGCGGCCATCACCAAGCGATGGTCGTCGTAGGTGTTGAAGGATCGGCCGTGCAGCGGACGCGGGACGATGACCAGCCCGTCGGGTAGCTCGCTGACCTCAGCGCCGCAGGCTGACAACTCTGTCCAAAGCGCAGTGATCCGATCGGTTTCGTGGCCGCGGATGTGGGCCACTCCGGTCAACCGGGAGGGCGAATCGGCAAGGACGGCAAGCGCGGCGAGCACCGGGACCAGTTCGGAGACTTCACCGAGATCGGCTTCGATTCCGTTGATCGTCGCGCCGCCGGTCACCGTCAGCCCCTCGGCAGTGATCGCGCACGTCGCGCCCATCGCGGTCAGCCACCTGGGCAGCTGGCCACCGGGCTGGGTCGTGGACTGTGGCCATCCCGGAATGGTGACCCGACCGCCGGTGGCCAGTGCGGCGGCCGCGAACGGGGCAGCGGTGTTCAGGTCGGGCTCGATCCGAACGTCGCGTGCCCGCACAGCCCCCGGTGCCACCCGCCAACGTCCGCGCCCAGCGTCCATGTCGGCCTCGACCTCGACGCCACGGTCGCGCAGCATCGCGATGTTCATCTCGAGGTAGGGCGCTGACGGCACGGCGCCGGCCGCGATCACCTCGACCCCATCCTCGAATCGTGCTGCGGCGAGCAGCAGGCCGCTGATCATTTGCGAGGAGCCGGTGGCGTCCACGGTCACCGACCCGCCGGGCAGCGCCCCGGTCCCGCGAACGACGAATGGCGCTCTACCGCGGCCGGCGTCGTCGATGTCGGCGCCCAGTTGACGCAGCGCACCGATCAAGGAGCCATTGGGTCGCTCGCGGAGCCGTGGATCCCCGTCGAAGCGGACCTCTCCGTGCGCCAGGGCGGCAACCGGGGGTACGAAGCGCAGAACCGTCCCGGCGAGCCCGCAGTCGATCTCGGCCGGTCCGAGGAGGTGCTGCGGCGTGACGATCCACGATCCGTCGTTCTGGTCGGTGATCTCGGTCCCGATCGCGCGCAGCGCCTCGGCCATCAGGGCGGTGTCCCTGGCCCGCAGCGGAGCCTCGATCCGGCTTGGCCCCTCGGCAAGGGCGGACAGGACCAGGGCGCGGTTCGTCATGGACTTCGAACCCGGGACGCTTGTCCGGGCAACGACCGGCGCAGCAGCGTACGGCGCCGACCAGGGCGCGGTCGGGGTGAGTGTCTCGATGTCCATCAGGCGCAGTCTCTCGCATCTCGCCCGCAGGCACCGCCGCATAGAGTTGACGGCATGTGTGGCCGGTATGCGGCGAGCAACAACCCGGACGATCTCGAGGTGGAGTTCGAGGCGATCCTGGCCGATGACGCCCCAAACGTGCCCGCCGACTACAACGTGGCACCGACCGACCCGGTCTATGCCGTGCGCACCCGAAAACCGAAGGACGACGACCAGCAGCCCTATCGGGAGTTGTCAGTGGTCAGCTGGGGGTTGGTCCCGTCCTGGGCCAAGGACCGCAAGATCGGCTTCAAGATGTTCAATGCCAGAGTCGAGTCGCTGACCGACAAACCGGCCTTCAGGAAGGCCTTCGAACGGCGGCGGGCGCTGATCCCCGCCGACGGCTGGTACGAGTGGATGGTCACCGGCTCAGGGGCCAAGGGCGCTGTGAAACAGCCGTACTTCATGACCCCCGAGGACGGCTCGGTGCTGGCCCTGGCCGGCCTGTGGGAGATCTGGGGGACCAGACCGGACCTGCTGCTCACCTGCACGGTGATCACCATCCCGGCGGTCGGCCCGTTGGTCGAGGTTCATGACCGGATGCCGTTCGTCCTGCCGCGCGAGCGCTGGGATGCCTGGCTGGACCTGGAGCAGCACGATCCGGAGGTGCTGCTGGAACCGACTCCGCTGGAGGTCGTGGAGTCCCTGGAGCGGCGGCCGGTCGGCCCCGAGGTCGGCAACGTCAAGAACAACGGTCCCCAGCTGCTCGAGCGGGTCGACCTCGGCCGCGCCGACCAGGAACAGGCCCAGCAACTGAGCTTCGACAACCCCGAATGAGCGAGTTGGCCCCACGGACCCGAGAACTACATCCCTACCTCGCCGCGGCGCTGGTCTTCGGAGCCTCGGCCGCTGTCCTGGTGCTGGAGATCACTTCCCTGCGACTGATCGCTCCGTACGTCGGCATCACGCTGGAGACCAACACCGCCGTCATCGGGTTCGCCCTCGCCGCGATCGCCCTCGGTGCCTGGGCCGGCGGTCGGGTCGCAGACCAAGGCGACCCACGCCGGCTGATCGGGCCGCTGTTGCTGGCCGGCGGTGCCCTGGTCCTGCTGATCACTCCGATCGTGCGGTTCGTCGCGCAGTGGGTCGGCCCGAGTCAGGCGGCAAGTGTCGCCTTGCTCTTGGCCGCCATCACCGTGTTCGCCCCCGCGGCCCTGCTCTCGGCGATCCCGCCGATGGTCGTCAAGCTGCAGTTGGCCAGCCTCGCCGAGACCGGCTCGGTGGTCGGGAGGCTGTCGGGCATCAGCACTCTCGGGGCGATCGTGGCAACCTTTGTGACCGGATTCGTCCTGGTCGCCCTGGTCCCGACCAGCATCATCCTGCTCGGCACCGGGGGACTCCTGGCCCTGGCCGGCCTCGGGATGCTGCTGACCTCCGGTGGATCGGCGACCGGCGGATCGAGAACGACGCGGCGGTCAACGGCGGCATTGCTCGTCCTGGTCGTCGTAAGCGCGGGTCTCGGTGTGTTGGCACCACAACCCTGTGATACCGAGACGCGGTATCATTGCGCCAGCGTGCAGTCGGTTTCGGGCAGCGGACGGCTGCTGATCCTGGACACCCTGCGGCACAGCTACGTGGACCTCGACGACCCGACCCGCCTCGAGTTCGCCTATTCGCGTGCCATCGCAGCCGCTCTCGACGCGCATGCGGCCCCGGGTACGCCGCTGTCGGTTCTGCACATCGGTGGCGGGGGGATGACCCTGCCGCGGTACCTGTTGGGTACCCGACCCGGTGGGGTCAACACAGTTGTGGAGATCGACCCCGGAGTGGTCGCCGTGGACCGCGAGCGGCTTGCGCTCCCAGACGTCGGCGACCTACGCGTCACGGTCGGCGACGGACGAGTGGGCCTGGCCGAGGCGCCGAGCGGCCAATCCGATGTCGTGGTCGGGGATGCCTTCGGTGGGGTGGCCGTTCCCTGGCATCTGACCACTCGCGAAGCCGTCGCGGAGATTTCGAGGGCGCTCGTGCCCGGCGGCCTGTACGCGCTCAACATCATCGATCACGACCCGCTGGACTTCGCCCGTGCAGAGATCGCCACCGTGGCAGCGATCTTCGACCACCTGCTGGTGATCAGCCCCACGGGAGACCTGCGCGGCGCGCGCGGCGGGAACATCGTGGTGCTGGCTTCCGACGAGCCACTGGACCGGGTCGCGATCGGCGCAGGTCTGCTCGATCGGGCCACCCCGATGTCGATCGTGAGCCAGCCGCAGCTCGACGACTTTCTCGGCCCGGATCCATTGGTTCTGACCGACGACTTCGCTCCCGTCGATCAACTTCTCACGCCGTACGGGTGACGTAGCCGGGCTCATGAGCTTGTGCCGTAGGCACAAAAGCCCGGCCATGGAATTTATGGTCGAAAGCGGCTACCCGGGCTTGCTTGGCGGGGAGATGATGAGACTCCGGTCATCGGACCGGACATGATGAGTGCTGGCTGGAGGCACGATGCGTGGCGGTTTCGGCGCGCTCCTGCCGGCGCGGGTTTGAGCACGGTCGTCAGAGGGGCGGCCTGGCCCCGACCGACCACGCCCTCGTGGTCGGCACGTTCGATGTACCTGTTGCATCACCTGCTGACCCCCGGCACGGTGAAGCGTTGGTTCGCCCGTTTCCTCGAACGGCACGAGCGGCTGTGCACGGCGTTCACCCAGGCCGAGAAGCAGGTCAAGGGCAGCGCCTTCGGGTGCCGGATGTGCGGTCAGTGTGCGCTGCCGGCAACCGGCTACGCGTGCCCGATGACCTGCCCTAAGCAGCTGCGCAATGGCCCCTGCGGAGGGGTGTTGGCCACTGGTGCCTGCGAGGTCTACCCCGACACGCAGTGCGTCTGGGTCACCGCGTACGAGCGGGCCGAGCAGGAGGGCAGAGTCAGCGATCTGACCCTGCTGCAGCGTCCGATCGACCATCGGGAGTGGGGCAAGAGTTCCTGGGTCAACTACTGGCAGGGCCGCGACGCCGACCTGTGGACCAGCGATGACGGCCTGACCCGGACCCATCTGGTTCTGACCGATCTACGACTGGTGGCCGGGGGACCGAAGGCATGATCCCCGCCGGTGACGGACGGCTCCGAACCGCGCTGCACTCCGGCCGCTTCGCGGTCACTGCGGAGATCGGGCCGCCGCGCGGGGCCGATGCCGAGGCCATCGCAGCGAAGGCGGAGCTGCTCCGGGACTGGGTGGATGCCGCCAACATCACCGACAACCAGGGCTCGCACACCCGCTTGGCGAGCTGGGCGGGCAGCATCCTGGCGCTGCGCAGCGGTGTCGAGCCAGTCATGCAGTTGACCACCCGCGACCGCAACCGGATCGCGCTGCAATCGGATCTGATCTCGGCCGGCGCCGTCGGCATCCCGAACGTCATGATGCTGTCCGGGGATCATCCCACTTTCGGCGATCATCCCGACGCCATGCCGGTCTTCGACCTGGACAGCGTCCAGCTCATCTGGACCGCACGGCTGATGCGTGACCAGGGACGGCTGCTGTCCGGTAAGCCGGTGAAGCCGGCGCCGCACTGGTTGATCGGCGCGGTCGAGAATCCCTTCGCGCCACCACTGCGCTTTCGTGCCCAACGGATGGGCAAGAAGGTCGCCGCCGGGGCGGAGTTCATCCAGACCCAGTTCGTCTTCGACCTGGATACCTTCGGCCGGTGGATGGGGGAGGTCACCGACCTCGGGCTCGAGCAGCGCTGCGGGGTGATCGCCGGAGTCGGACCGATCCGCACGGTACGGGCAATGGAGTTCATGCAGTCCAAGGTTCCCGGCATCCACATTCCCGACCATGTCGTACGGCGGTTGCGCGGAGTTCCCTCGGATCAGGTTGCGGCGCAAGGGATGGCATTGTGCGTCGAGACCATCGAGACGCTGCGTGAGACGGCTGGTGTGGCCGGCGTACACGTCATGGCCTTCGGTCATGAGCAGGTCGTCCCCGAACTGCTCGAGCGCGCCGGCATCCCGCCACGTACGGCGACCGCGCCCACAGTAACCGGAAGGACACACGATGCTGGTTGAGGTTCGTCCCACCAAGAAACTGCGGGGCGCCAGAGCGCTGGACCTGACGGCGTGCCTGTCACCCATCGTCGACGCCCTGTGCGAGGACGCTCTGGACCTGTCCCGGCTGCGGCTGGTCTGTGACTGGGTGCAGTACAAGAACAATTTCCGGGATGTCATCGACGTACGGCCGATCCTGACGCCGGCTGCGCGCAACGGCGGCAACGCCGAGCCGGACGAGGACAACCTGGAGATCGCAGTCGACCTGCGTCGGTGTGCTGACACCAATCTCGCCGACGTGGTCCGCAACGTATTGGCCCGTCGTGGCGAGCCCGAAGGGCTGGAACGGGTCTATCTCGAGGACTGGTCCACCGGAACCACCAGCCGGATCTGGGAGTTCAATTCGCTGTACTGGCGCTTCCTCGGGGTCTGGGAGAAGGCGACGGGTCGGTTGTATGAGCAGGCGTTGCCCGGCGGGGAGAGCGATGCTCGAAACATCGCCGGCGTCCACGAGCTCATCAAAGAGATGTTCGTCGTCTGGGATGATCTGGCCGCGCACAACGCTCTGCCCGACGAGCTGTACGTCATCGAACTCGGCGTCGGGAACGGCAACCAGGCCAAGACCTGGCTCGACGAGTTCGCAAAACTCGATGCCGAGCACGGAGCGGAGTACTACCGCCGGCTGCACTACATGATGTGCGACTACTCCGAACACGTGCTGGCACTGGCCCGAGAAAACGTGTCCGACCATGCCGCCCACGTGAGTTCGTTCGCCCTGGACGCGACCACCCCGATGACCGCATTGGGTTTCCTGCGTTACAAGGTCTTCCTGGTCTACATCTCCAACGTCTACGACAACCTGCCGACCGAGGACGTTGCGCAGATCGGTGGGCACACCTACCGAGCCGAGATCCGGGCCTATGTCGCGAAGGCCGACGCTGAACGCATCGCCGAGGAGTTCGGGCTCGAGCCCGGCAAGCTGGTCGGCGCGATCGACAAGCTCCTATCACTGGGGCCTGAGCTGCTCGTCGACGCACTGTCGGCGCAGTTTCCGGATGTCACTCGGGCGGCGGCCTTCTGGATGGCCGTCTGGGATGCGCTGAAGCTGGAGGAGCGTTACGCGCCGATGTCCGGACTGGACCTCTACGAGATCGCACCCGGGGTCAATGGTGAGATGCTCCGGCCGCTGCTCGAGCGGCACGGTGACGTACGGATGCAGGTCAGCAACGGAGCGATTGCGAGCTTCGTCGACACCCTACCGCTGCTGCATCCCTACGGTCGGCTGCAATGTCACGACATCTTCGTCACCGACCCGCACCAATACCGCACCGGCTTTCTCGGGCCCGGCAAGTACGACGGGTCGATCGTCAACTGGGTGAACGGGCCGCTGCTGCAACACATCGGGCGGCGCAAGGGCTTTGACGTCGGCTACGCCCCGTTCGCGCACCGCAGCGGGACGAACATCGTCACGCTCACCGCCCAGGTCCGCGACTGACATGACGCAGGAAGCCGCGCACTCGACCAAGCAGTCGAACTCGTCGAACCTGCCGCTGTTGCCGACCACCGTGGTCGGCTCGTACTCGGTTCCGGAATGGCTCGAGCGGCTCAAGACCGACTACTACCTGCACCGGATCAGTCCGGCCCACCTGGCCGAGATCCACGACGTCGCGATCAAGGCGGCGATCAAGGACCAGGAACAGGCCGGCATCGACGTCGTCTCCGACGGGGAATTGCGGCGCGACAACGACATCGACTATCTACTGGCCCGGATCCCCGGTGTGTCCATTCGGGACACCAACAAGTCCTACTACTACGACTACTACGACGCAGAAGTGCCCGAACCGCTCCCGACCGGGGACACATCGACCCTGGGCCTGGTCGACGACTTCGTCTTCACCCGCAGCCAGACCGACCGTCCGATCAAGTTCAGTTTCACCGGGCCCTTCTCGCTGTCCCGACGGATCCGCAATTCGGCCTATTCAGACCGGGCCGATCTGGTCCGATCCCTTGCCCACGCGTTGAACGCCGAGGCCCGAGAGCTGGTGGCCGCCGGTGCCACCCGGCTGCAGATCGACGAGCCGTTCCTGGCCGGCTACCCCGACGACGCGGGGCTGGCCATCGACGCGATCAATCTCGTGACGAAGGACGTCGAGGCCGATTGGGCGCTGCATGTCTGCTACGGCAACAGGTATGCCCGCCCGTCCTGGGAGGGGCATTACGACTTCCTCTTCCCCGCGGTTCTCGACGCCGACGTCGGCACGCTCGTCCTGGAGTTCGCCCGCAAGGGGTACGGAGACCTGTCCCTGTTCAAGCGCTATCCCTGGGAGCGCCGACTCGGGCTCGGCGTCGTGGACGTGAAGAGTGAAGACGTCGAGACCGCGGACGTCGTGGCCTCGCGCATCCGTCGCGCCCTCGACGTCGTCCCCGCGGAACGGCTGATCGTCAATCCGGACTGCGGCCTTCGGCACCTTCCGGCCTTTGTGGCCCGCGCGAAGCTCAAGGCCATGGTCGCGGGTGCCGCCGCAGTACGCCAAGAGCTGTCCGTACCCAGCAAGCCAGCACGTGCCGAACCCTCGGCCCCCACCCTGACAGAGGAGAGCTAGTCCATGTCCCACGCTGACAACGAGTTCATGTTCACGTCGGAATCGGTGACCGAAGGCCATCCGGACAAGATGGCCGACGCGATCTCCGACGCGATCCTGGACGCGGCTCTGGAACTCGACCCGTACTCCCGGGTCGCCTGCGAGACGATGGTCACCACCGGCATGGTCGTCATCGCCGGCGAGATCACCACGCCCGGGCAGATCCCGTACACCGACATCGTCCGGGACACGATTCGCCGGATCGGTTACACCGCCGCGTGCGGCTTCGACCCCGACCACGTCGCGGTGCTGGTCGCCGTGGACCGACAATCCCCGGATATCGCCCAGGGCGTCGACACCGCCCGCGAGGCGCGTTCGGAATCCAGCACGGACACGCTTGACTCGGTCGGTGCCGGTGATCAGGGAATGATGTTCGGCTACGCCACGAACGAGACACCGGAACTCATGCCCATGCCGATTGCGCTGGCGCACAGGCTCGCCCGGCAACTAGCCGAGGTGCGCAAGAACGGCGTTCTGCCGCATCTGCGCCCGGATGGC
>Ga0136615_10000748_pt1 | contig 15103 bp, 9 predicted proteins | sample AntDrymUQ2882206_2_FD_106647 | JGI IMG/M metagenome (GOLD analysis project Ga0136615, IMG submission 106647) | Polar desert sand microbial communities from Dry Valleys, Antarctica - metaG UQ288 (22.06) | ecosystem: Environmental > Terrestrial > Soil > Desert | place: Antarctica: Dry Valley...
GCCACCGCACAGCAGCAGCCTCAGGTCCGCATCGGGGCGCTCTTCGCACACCAGGCTCCAGGCTTTCACCAGGATGTCCAAGCCCTTGCGCCTGATGTCGACTCGTCCGTGCCAGCAGGCAATGGCGGCATCCTCTGGCAGTCCCATCTCAGAACGGGCAGCCGCCCTATCTCCCGGCCTCCACTCATCGACGTCGATAGGGTTGGCAACGAGGGTCACCTCCTCGGGAGAGAGCCCGTGGCGCTCCGTCACGGCTTTGGCCTCCCTTCGGGGGCCGATCAGGAGCCCGGAGGCCCTCGGCAGCGTCCGCCCCCTCACCCACCCCTCGAGCGTTCTTCCCTTTTCTGGGCGCCCGCCCTGGAAGGTGGCGAGTACGGGGATGCCCAAGAGCTTGCCGAGCAGGAGGCAGACGTCGAAACGGGGGTACTCGTACTCCTGGACCATCAAGGCCGAGCAGCCCTCCTGGGCTAACACCCTGGCCAAGACCCGGGGTGTCGTGGCGCAGTAGCCGGCGACAAACCGGACTGGGCGTTCCAGGCGGCGCGCCAATTGGCCGCCACTGGCGTCCAGGCGATCCGTGAGTCGGCGGGCAGCCATGTGGACACGCGTAGGAGGAAGCGCCCACACACTCGCCCCTGTGGGCACGTGCACGCGCCGCTCGGGGTGGCTGACGTTTCGAGACCACAACACCAGCACCGTACGGACCCCGACCCGCTCGAGGGCATCCACGTAGCCAAAGAGGTAGCCACCACTCATCTCGGTGCAGAACTCGTCGAGGGAGACCCCGATCCCATCGAGGTAGTCCTCATACACGTCACCCCACGGCAGCAGGGCGACCATCGGTTCTCTCTTCCGCAGCGTCGGCAAGCGTCCGACGATACTGGCGCGAAGGTGGCTGGCCCCCTTGGCCAATCCTCGAAGTGGCACGATATCCCTGTACTTTGCCAGCGGACCGGGTTCACTCAGCTCACGCATCAGGCGCCGTTTGCGCCTCCTTAGCCGTGTCGCCTCCCGCCGTTCATGCACCAGGGCGCTCTCCAGCCTCCGTCTCCGGCGCGAACGGTTGCTGGGCTGCTTGCGGAGGGCTCGCAGCCGGCGTTTGTATGAGCGGAGACGCCGTTCGCTGGCGTCGAGCTTGTGCTCGGTAACCTGCAGGTGACGAGCGAGCCTGGATCGATCCAGGCTCCGCTGGCTGAGCAGCAGGGCAAATCCCCGCGGATAGTAGCGCGCCAGAACGGGGATGCCCCCTACCACACGCTTCCACGCGCGCTCTCGCCAGGCGTCCCTTATGTCCTCGACCAGCGGCACACCGTAGTCCGCTTGCATGCTTCTCAAGCCGATCTCGTACGCCTCCTTGCGCCGCCCACCATCACCCAGGTGGCGCCGCTGCGAGCGAAGTACGGCAACCGTGGACTCGAGCATCAGCGCTGGATCCTGGTTCATGCTCGTGCCGTGCTGACGGTAGTCGGCGACGACCTTGCCGTGGTGGTGGATAGGGAAACGCCTCGCAACGCGCAGGTAGAGATCCCAGTCCGCCGCTGCGTCCACCGAGCCGTCAAAGCCCCCAGCTTCCTCGAAGACCCACCGCCGGTACATCACCACCGCCGGCATCCCGAAGCAGTATTGCAGCAACATTACATAGCCATCACGCTCGACAGGCGGCTCATACGGCCTCCAGAAATGCGAGCCGTCGGCCGCTATGGCCCTGTATTGCCCGGAGACGAAGGCACATTTTGGATGAGCCTCAAGCCTCCTCACCCCTATCTCCAAAGCCTCCCGTAGCAGCCGGTCGTCGGAGTCCAGAAACACCACGTAGTCTCCAACACACTCTGCTAATCCCCTGTTCCTCGCTCCCGCCAAACCCCTGTTCTCCTGCCTTATGAGCCTCACCCTTGGGTCAAGGGAGGCCAAGCCTGAGGCCACCGCTACCGTATCGTCTTTGGAGCCGTCGTCTACTACCACGACCTCGAAGTCGGTGTAGGTCTGGGAGAGCACGCTTTGTATGGCTTCGGTGAGGAAGTGCGCCTGGTTGTAGCAGGGGATCACCACGCTGACCTTGCCACCCTCGGGAAGACTGCGGGAATCTTCTCGGGGGCCGCCGGCGTGCCTCGCTGCGTTGTTGTTCTCGATCATGTGCCGCGTGGCCCGGTGTTTTGTAGTCCGTTCATCTCAGCTCTCTCTGCTTGGTCTCAGGACCCTCGAATAGCAACAGGTCGATTCCGTCCCCCTGATAAGGGAACGTCGCCACTTCGTTATTGTACGTGTCGCTTACGGCATAGACCTCGTTGTGGGTTGCCTCGCCGTAGTGGCTCGTCAACTCTTCTGGGAGCACTTTCCTCGCCCGCCCGGTCTCCCAGAAAACCACGAGCCAGACTCTGTCGTGTCCGGAGACCGTGGTGGAGACCGCCTTCCTCATGCCTACGTTCTCTCTTACGCTGAAGGCTTCTCTAGCCACGTCCGCCCGCTCGGAATAATAGTCGAAGGGGAGAGCCCCGCCGTAGAGCAACACGAGGTCCCCAGCCCGAACATGCTCGTCTACGTAACCGGCAACATCCCTCCACGGCTGCTTGGTCACGGCGCCGAAGTAGCCCTTCATGCTCACTACGGCGAGCGCCGCCACGAGGACGACGAGCAACGCTTGCGCGTACCTCCTCCTACCGTAGGCAAAGCCTTTGAGACCCGCAATTCCCTGGGTTACCAGCAGGTAGAAGGCCGGCGAGGCGGCGATGGTGTAGCGGTCGACGAGCATCGGCCTGTACAGGTGCGAGACTACAAAGGGCACCACGATCGGCACGAGGAGCCATGCCAGAAGCAGGTATGCGGTGGGCCTATCTCCCCTGATTATTCTGAATGATCCATAACAGCCAAGTAGGATGAAAACGACGGTGAGCGGCAGCGATTCGGAGTAGGCATGCAGGGTTCTGGCTACGTCCGCGAGGCCGGGCTCGGGGATCCAGGTCGTGCCGCCGCGCCAGGCTCCAGCGGGCGAAGATACGTTGATGGCAAGCAGCAGCACCCACGGTACGTATAGGAAGGCCAGCGCTACCCCAGGTACGATCCAGCCCCGCAAGTTCACCCTCCTCGCCAGCAGGTAGATGATCTGGGCCGCAACGAAGAAGACGCCGTAGAAGTGCGTGTACATCAGGAGGGCGGTGGAGATGACGTAGCCGACGATTGAGTATCGGGACGAACCGCCCCTTGCGAGCTTCACGAAAAAGTAGAACGAGAGCAGGGTCAGGAAGACCATAAGGCCGTAGGCGCGAGCCTCCTGGGCGTAACGGACATGATACGCGGAGAGTGCAAGGATGAGCGCGGCCAGCAGGCCCGCGCTCCTGTCGAAGAGCAACGTACCGACCCGGTACATCACAGGAACGGCGAGTGCGCCAGCTATGGCAGAAGGAAGCCTTACCGAGAACGCGGACTCCCCTGCCAGAAGCATCCAGTAGTGCAGGATCAGGTAAAACAGGGGCGGGTTGTTGTCGGTTGAACTCAGGCGGATGATCTCCAGCGGGCCAGGATGCGCCATCGTGGCGATCGCATAAACCTCGTCCCACCACAGGCTCTCGGACCCGAGGCCGTAGAGCCTGATGGCCAACCCCACCATGAAGATGGCAAGGAGGGCCCCCATGTACCCGGTTGCGGACGCGAAGAGTGCCTGCGGCTGTGAGAATCGTTTCATCGTTGCCGACAACCTACCAGAGTCGGGGCTTTACCGGAACGTTTTCTGCTCGCCCGGACTGTACCCGTCATCTCAGGAAGACTGCCTGCGGCATCCTGCTACTCACAGACGTATCCGAACGCCCGTAAGTCGAGTCCGGTCAGGTCCGCCGTGACGGCGTTGCTCGCTGCATAGCGGGTACCTACCTCGCGTGCGGCGCTGCGGCGCCAGCGGCGCTCGAGCCTGTCATGGACGGTAATGGGTAGCTGTGAATCCAACATACGGAACATCCGCTCGAGCAACTCGTTCGAGGCCGGGAAATCGAAGGGTGGAGCAGGGTTGACGGGACCGTCGAGAACGAAGTACCTGTTGGCGTGGCGTTTGAGACTCAGCGCAAGTGCAGACAGCGAGACGTTCACAGGTCGAACCTGCGGCTCGACGACGGGCACCCCCACAAACTCGCCGATCATTCCGAGGAAGCGCCCGGGCCGCGCCCGCAGGAGTTCATAGGGGAGCACCATCACGCTCTCCGCGCCGAAATGGTGCTGATAGTAGCCGATAAGCCGATGGTACTCCAGAAACTCGAACCGAAATTGAGGCATCCAGTATCCGTCTCGGGGTGTGGCGAGATACTGCCTCAACGAGGCAGCTCCTCCCCGCCGGATGTATTCCTTGTAGATAGAGAGAAACATGCTCATCTGCTCCCTGACGACAATGAGGATCCTTGCGTTCGGGAACACTGCGGCGAGCCGGTCGGCGATGATCTCGCTGTCATAGCCTCCGAAATGTGGTTCCCCGGAGAGGCGTTCGGAGGAGAGCACGGGAACGAGACCCTGGGCCAGGCCCATCTTGCGCTCCATCTGCTTGCGGATCCTCTTCGGCCTGAAATCGAAGGCATTGACCGCGATAAGGCGCTGCGCCCCCCCCAGCTGGGAGAAGCCCGACCCGGCATCACCGAATACGTGCCGTTGGAGCCAGGTCGTCCCCGTCTTGTGGTAACCGATGTGCAGGAGGGGTCGCATAGAATCGTCGGCCGTTCTCGACACTCCTCCCGTTCTCGCTCTCGCCTCGGGGGATTGTATTGGACGGGAAAGACCAACTTCAAGTCCGACGAGAAGTCTGACCCAGGTCGCAAGGGACAGCACCCGAGTTCCATCTCGTACCGGTCGCGTGCTAACCTCCTGGCGTGGACGATGTCGTAATCGGGCGCAACCGCCGCAATGTCGTGCTTACGGGCCTGCCAAGGTCAGGGACGACCCTCGCATGCCACCTTCTGAATAAACTCCCCGATACAGTGGCGCTATTGGAGCCCATCGAGCCTGGCCGGTTCGCCGGCCTGCTCCCCGACCGAGAGGCCGTCGGAGACGCCATGGAGCGTTGGTACCGCAAGGCGCGCAGAAGGGCTCTCAGGGAAGGTGCGGTCATCACCAAGCACGTTGGCGGAGAGATCCCCGACAATCCCTTCGAGGCTAGTAGGGATGGCAAAGAACCACGTCAGTGGCTCGCGAGCAAGGGTAGGATCGGGGTCGGAAAAGACCTCGAACGCGATTTCTTCCTGGTGGTCAAGGATCCCCCGATGTTCACCGCCCTATTGCCTATCCTGGCGCGGCGGTTCCCGACGTTCGCCATCGTGCGCAACCCGCTGGCCGTGTTGGCATCATGGAACAGCGTGGACATACCGGCGAGGCAAGGGAGGGTGCCCAAAGCGGAGCTTTACGACCCCGAGCTCGTCCGCCGCCTGACCGCCATAGAAAACCGCCTCGGGCGCCAGCTCGGTCTGCTTGACTGGTGGTGCGAGCGCTTCGAGCTATACTTGCCGCAAGAGCAGATCGTCCGCTACGAAGATCTAGTCGCCTCGGGGGGCAGAGCCCTGGCGGCCATCGTACCCGCCGCCGCGGGGCTCGACGAAGCGCTCACTGGGAGGAACGCGAACGAGCTCTACGACCGCAAGGACGTGGCGGAGATCGGGGAGAGACTACTCGAAAGCGATGGAGCGTACTGGCGCTTCTATCCCCGTGAGAGCGTCGAGGAGTTGCTGGCGCAGTTCGCCTGACGCTCAGCGCCTCTCTGATTCGGAGGAGCTCTACCTCGGCTGATAATCTCCTTTCTGTAGATCGAACACCACATAGTCCCTATCTCTCGCTACCTTTGGAAAGTTCCGCGAAAGCAACCTTCTCAGTTGCCTATCTTCCTTCCATCCCTCGGACTTGATGACGATGAAATATTCGGGTGAGGCCTCCGAGTACCAGTTATCGAAGAGCTCTCTCCTGGTAGTTGCGCCGCCGAGGTGCGCCTCGGTCCTCCCGCGGCTCTGCCACCACGCCATCATGTCGGGGGTGGGCCAGTACTCACCATCGAGCCGCCCGTGATAGAGAAGGGGGTAGCCGAAGTCGGGAGCCGAGAAGATGGTGGTGGGACTGTGACCGACGAGCTCTCCGATCTCCGCGTAAGTCCTCGCACGGGCGCCGTAGTCGGCGATGAGGGCCGACCCCATATACCTCCCCGGGAAAGGCTTCGCGCCGCCGGCTTGTCGTGCTATGCCAAAGATGGTAATCCGTTGCTCGACCCCGGCGAAGATCACCGCGATAAGGAGCAGGCCGAGGACAAGGGCACGCCTGTAATTGTATTGGTCTCTCCTGCCGATGTAGCCCACGGCAGCATCCCATACAGGCCCCATCGAGAGGGCGACCACTGGGATGAGTTGCAGGCTATAGTACCCGTGGGTGTGAATATGATAGGTGAAGACCAACCCGAGGAGGAAGTAGCCGCCCCACATACCCGCCATCAGGGCCCTCGGTGATCCTGAGGGGAGCAACAGGACCCCAAAGACCGCGCCAAGGAGGGGGATGTATCCAACCATGGACCCGATCTGCTCGAGCCAACCCACCCAGAAGTAGGTCTCCAACAAATACTGTGGCACGACCTTGCCTTGTGCCTGCCCCTGGAGGAATCCCCAGATCACCGCCCCATACAAATAGTAGAGGGCCACGGGCAAGAGGCTCGATACGGTGAACAGTAGTAAGTGGGCACTGGTAATCGTCCTGATAAATCCCTTCCTGTAAACCATCAGCGCACCAAACACCCCGAAAATCTGAAACAAACAGATGCCTGGCTTGACCAAAAGCGCCATAGAAGAAGCCGCAATGGCGACCAGAAGCCTTCCCATGGTGGGGTTTTCGTGGTAGCGCAATATCGTGTAAACGCTCATTACCAAAAGCATGATCATCAGCGGGTCGGGCATGAAGGCTCTGCTCGGGAGCACCGCGGCCGGGGCCAGAAGATAGAAAGCGACGGAGAAGACGGCTGCGTTTGGAGAGACTATCTTCCTTGCGATCAGGTACAGGAAGATGCCGCCTACCATCCAGAGGGAGGCGGATAAAAGCCGTGGGATCCAGAGGTACTCCCCTCCGGTGATTGCGTAGGCAAGGGAAGCAAGGAGTTCGAGGATAGGAGGCTCAATGATTCCGTCGGGAGCGAGGGTCATCAGGTTGCCGGTCAGCAGCCATTCGTAGAACCCTCTTGCCAGCAGAGCAGAGTGATACTGACGGACAGGCGAAAAGTCGAAGAGGGGCTCGCTGATACGATATAGCCTCAGGCAAAAGGCGGCCACAAACACAGCGCCGAGAACAAGAAGACCTGACAGCGGTCCTTGCAACAGATGGCGTGTTCCTATCATCTCCTTGGATCTCATCCCTTCCATATTACTCAACGACCTGCCTTGTGGCACAGAACCTTTACAGACCTCGCAATATCTGCCACAGTCCGGGTGTGGCCAGGCAACGATGGGCTCTTCGCACGCGAGTAAGAGCAGCCACCAGGGCGACCGGGGAGAACTCGCATACGGTCGCCTTCTGGGCGTCGCTCACAGTGTTGGGCGCATTTTTGTACTGGCGGTTGTTCGCCATGTTTGCGCAGCTTCCGGCGACCAAGAAAGAAGAGTCCGCCGGCCTCAAGATCTACCACCACGCCGGGGAAGCACTACTGCGCGGCAAGATCCCCTACCGCGACTTCTTTATAGAGTACCCGCCAGGCAGCCTGCTCGCCTTCGTGCCCCCAGCCCTCTTCAGTTCCAACAGGGTCGACTACACGGGTCTCTTCGCGATGGAGATGGCCCTGGTCGCGGTGGCGGCGCTGGTCCTGACGGCGCTCGCGGCCAAGAGGCTCTGGGGACCGTGGGCGTACGTTATTCCTGCCATAACGTTTACTGCAGCGGCGCTCGTGCTCCACAATCTCATCCTGGCCCGCTACGACGCGGTCGTCACCCTGACGTTGGCCATCTCTACCCTCTGCGTTGCCCTCGGCGGACGCTACGTGCTCCTGGCCTACGCCTCACTTGGCTTCGGTGCCGCAGCCAAGCTCGTCCCAACCCTCGCGACCTTACCCATTGCGGTCCTACGAAAGGGAGCAGTGAGTGGCTACGCAGCCTTCTTCGCGATCCTGGCGCTGTTTTTCACGCCTCCGCTGCTACTCGCCAGCGAGGGGTTCATCAAGAGTTTCGCCTACCAGACAGACAGGGGGTTGCAGGTCGAGAGCCTCGCGGCGTCAGTACTCATGAAGCTCGGCTGGGTCGGTCGCACGGGTTTCGACTACGGCGCCATCGAGGTCAGGGGACGCGGCGTCGAGTTAGCGAGTTCGCTCAGCTTCCCCCTCAGTGCCGGGTTGATACTGATCACGGCGCTCATGATGTACAGGGAGTATCGTCGGGGGCGGCTCGGTGTGGAGCAGTATCCGCGCTATGCGGCGGCGCTCATACTCGCTTACATGCTCGGCTCCAGGGTCCTCTCGCCGCAGTACATGCTCTGGCTCCTGCCGCTCGTACCCCTGGCGGGGCGGGGGTTCGCAAGGATCGGCATCTCGGCGGTCTTCCTCGCCGCTTGCGGCGTAACCAGGCTCGTCCTCATCCACTACCCCGACCTGGTGTATCTGCGCTTCCCCGGGCCGGATCTGCTCCTCGCCCGCAACCTCCTGCTAGTCCTTCTCTGGGTCTTGCTACTCTTCATGCTCGACAGGACCTCGGATCAGCACCCGCCTCGAGGCCAACGAGCGGCGTAACTCTTCCTCGGCTAAGGGCTGGGATCGCGAAGCGGGTCTCGGGCCTGGACCGATGTCCCCGGCTGTTTGTCACCTTCCGGACGCCGCCGGGAGGCGATTATGAAAGCGAGCCAGTGGGCTAACAGGATATAGAAGTACAGCGTGAGCGCCAGGGTCGCGAGGACCGTATCCTCGTCAATCCAGAGCGTGGGCCAATACGGAGGGATGGACTGCAGGGCGAGCAGCAGGAAGCCAGTCGCAATCCAACCCCGGGCCAGGAGCAACAGGATGCCGGGGCCCAGCAACACAAGATAGTTGTGCCAGGCGATGGGTGAAGCCAGGAGCGAGGCCGCAACGAGCGCCCACAACGCTACCTCGGGGCTGTACCTGACTCTCACAGCGGTAAGAACGATAGCCCCTATCCCTAACACGTACGAAACTGGAACCAGCCACGGTAGCGTGGCGATGGGCCGTGCAAACTCGTTCTCCGTAAACAGCCGGGCTGCCGCGGAGGAGAGCGAAGCGTTATCCCAGAAGGGATTAACGGTGTCATCGGAGAGCAGCATCAACCAGTCCAGGGTCGCCCCAGGTCCAACCACGATCGCCCCTACGAGCGTCGCCGCCGCCGCGGAGGCGAGTGAGGCCGCAAACGTCTTCCACCGCCGTCTCATGAGTGGCCACAGGATTATTGGGGCGAGAGACGGCTTCAGCGCCACCACCAGCCCCAGGGCACTGCCGGAGACCATTACCCTACCCCGGCAGTCCGAGACCCACGCCGCCACCAACCCCGTGGTCAGAACAGGGTATATCTGGCCCAGGGCAAGCGTCTTGAGCAGGGGCGAGGAGAGGAGCAACAGCACCGTGCCAGGGACCGTCCACCTGGCGCTCAACCGCGCCTCTCTAACCATCCAGGTGAGGCAACCGATCGTCATGATCACGCTTACCATAGAGAAGATACGGTAGGCCAGGAGCGGCTCCAGGAGCCCGAGCGGCGAGATTAGCACGGTCCAGAATGGCGGGTTTCGGTTCTCCGCCTCGGCTCCAGTCTCGTAGATGTCCCTCCCTTCCCAGAGCGCCGCAGCAGAATGCCAGAACGTATAGAAGTCCCCGTGGGCTCTCACTGAGTCGGTCGAGATCGTCTCCAGAATACCTGGCCAGAAGTAGATATCGAGTGCGAACGCGAGTAGCAAGACACCGATTGCCGTCGCGGCCAGGATCACATCCCATATCTTGCGCCCGAGGCCCTGCCGCACGCCTAGATCCCTACCCTTGACCGAAGCCGAACCATAGCAAGGCATCATACCCTCTGGGCAACGATCTTCGAAACCCGCTTTCCAGACCCATTCGAGAGCGCATTTCATCTGGTAGGCGGGATGATAGTGACTCGCAATGTAGGCGATGTCTCCCTTCTCATAGAAACAGTGCATTTGCAGGGTGCGCCGGCATACCGTTCTGTAGTAGGCTGGTGTAGTCTAGAGCCCTCGGGCGGGGAGATGAACATGCCTGACAGGAGGAGACATGGGCATGGCAAAGGCCAACATTGTCGTACTGGTGATCGCCGTCTTGGCAGCAACTTTGGTGACCCTGGCGTCCGTCACGACGGCTGACGCTGAGCCTACGCTCCCTTCCGGGTTCGATGAGTCGGTCGTCTTGGGCGGGTTGAACCAACCCACTAATGTAGAGTTTTCTGAGGATGGCCGGGTCTTCGTCGCCGAAAAGAGCGGCCTTATCAAGGTCTACGACGACCTCTCGGACAAGCAACCAACGATATTCGCCGACCTTCGCACCAAGGTACACAACTATTGGGACCGCGGCCTGCTTGGTCTTGCCCTCGACCCTGGCTTCCCGGCCAGACCCTACGTGTACGCACTCTACACCCACGACGCACTGATCCACGGACATGCGCCGCGCTGGGGCGCGCCCGGTGCGACCTCGGACCCATGCCCCACGCCGCCGGGCCCGACCGCCGATGGTTGCGTAGTCAGCGGGCGTCTCTCGCGCCTGACGGCGGACGCCGCCACGAACACGATGACCGGCAGCGAAAAGGTCCTGATCGAGGACTGGTGCCAGCAGTATCCCAGTCATTCCGTGGGCGATGTTGCCTTCGGCACCGACGGTAAGTTGTATGTCAGCGGGGGCGATGGCGCCGCGGCATGGGGAGGCGACTACGGCCAGGGCGGGGGCACCTTGCAAGACAGCCCTACGCCCAAGAATCCGTGCGGTGACCCGCCCACCGGGGCAGGAGGCACGCAGACTCCCCCGACCGCCGAGGGTGGTGCGTTGCGCAGCCAGGACCTGCGTACCGGTGGAGACTGGGTCGCCCTGAACGGTGCGATCCTACGCGTCGATCCTGCAACCGGGGACGCAGCGCCGGGAAACCCCCTGTACGGCAACGCAGGAGTGAACGCCAGCCGCATCATAGCCTACGGGCTCCGTAATCCCTTTCGGTTCGCAATCAGGCCGGGCACGAACGAGGTCTGGATCGGCAACGTTGGCTTCAAGGCGTGGGATGAGGTCAACCGCATAGCGAACCCCACAGATGACGCCGTCGAGAACTTCGGCTGGCCCTGCTACGAGGGGGCCGCACGCCAGGTCGACTTCGACGCCGCGAACCTCGACATCTGCGAGAATCTCTACGGCGCCCCGAACGCCGTAAAGGCGCCGTACTTCGCCTACGGCCACAACTCGCCCGTTGTCGCCGGGGAGACGTGTCCGGCCACTGGAGCGTCGATCACAGGACCAACGTTCTACAACGGCGGCCCCTACCCCAACCGATACGACGGCAGCCTTATCTTCGGCGACTACGTCAGGGGCTGCATCTGGGTAATGTTCGAGGGCGCAAGCGGGGTGCCCGACCCGGCGACGCTCGAGACCTTCGTCGCCGGAGCCTCGAACCCCGTAGATCTGGAGATCGGGCCAGGCGGCGACCTCTTCTACGTCGACTTCGGTGGTGGGACGATCCGCCGCGTTCAGTTCTTCGGGGGTAACCGTCCGCCGAAGGCCGTCGCGACGGCAGATCCAACGAACGGTTCAACGCCACTGACAGTCGACTTCGACGGCACGGGCTCCAGCGACAGGGACCCAGGCGACACGCTGACGTACGCCTGGGACCTCGACGGCGACGGTGCTTTCGACGACTCTGATTCGCCACAGCCTAGCTTTACCTACGCCACAGCGGGCAACTACGACGTGCAACTCAGGGTAACCGATAGTCAGGGGGCTTCGGACACCCTCGACACGCCCATCACGGTCAGCCCTGGCAACACCCCTCCCGCGGCGGTCATGGACGCGTCGCCATCGACCTGGCGGGTCGGCGATGAGATCACCTTCTCCGGTTCTGCCAGCGACCACGAAGACGGAACGCTTGCGGCCTCATCGCTCTCATGGTCACTGATCCTCAATCACTGCTCATCGGAAGGATCGTCCTGCCACGAGCACCCTGTGCAGGAGTTCTCCGGGGTCTCCAGCGGGTCGTTCATCGCCCCCGACCACGAGTACCCCAGCCACCTCGAGCTTCGTCTCACCGCCAGGGATTCCGGAGGATTGTCCGACACCACGAGTATGCGGCTGAATCCACGCACCGTAACGATGAACTTCCGAACCTCTCCAACAGGGTTGGGCTTGGTCTTCGGAAGCGAGAGCGGGGTGGCGCCCTTCAGCCACAACGCGATCGTCGGCTCGAAGAACTTCGTCAGCGCACCGACGCCCCAGGAGTTTGGAGGGCAGATCTACAGGTTCGTCTCCTGGTCGGACGGCAAGGCTCAGAGTCACGAAATCATCGCCGGAAGCGCGGCCAGTACCTACACCGCAACCTACACGGTCGTCCCCAAGATCTCAAACGTTTTCCCCAAGCCAGACGCCTCGACCAACGACAGGACACCCACAATACGGGCGAAGGTGGGCGACGCGGAGACGGACCTGAGCAAAGATGCCATCTCCTTGTACCTGGACGGAAATTCGGTCGCGCGGTCGGCGTTCGCTTATGACCGGGCCACGGATAGCCTATCCTACACGCCGGGCAGGAGGCTCGCCCTTGGCTGGCACACGGTCAGGATCACAGCCGTCGACGGGAAAAATGTCACGGGGACCAGGAGCTGGAGCTTCAGGATCGTCAGCGTTTAGCAGGATACTTTCTGCGTAGTGCGCCTCGCTATTGCCGCGGGAGGAACGCTCTGAAATCGTACCCCGGCCGGTCCTCCCGACAGTCGTAGTGTGGCCGTTGCTCGTGGAATCGAACCCCGAAGCCTGATATGTTAGTGTGGCATGCAGATGGGAACCCTCGCAATCGTGCGCCCGCCTACGGAGGGCGACAATGAGCTGGCTTCGCGCCTGTCGAAAGGCTTCGAAGACGCATCACACGGCGTCGCGATCTACTCCTCGCCCGAGTTGCGCGCCCTGGACACGGAGGTTCTGGGTGGCGCTACGCTGCTCGTGGCCAGTCCGGGTAGATGCATAGAGACGAGCGGCGACGAAACAGAATTCCTCTCGAAGGTAGCCGGTGCAAACAAGCGCATTCTGGCATCGGTCGGTCCTGTAGATAGTCCCGCGTACAAGAGACGGCTAGAGAAAGGTATCGACTTCGACGCCGTTTTCGATATAGGCTTTGCTTCCCAAAGCGACGATCACACAGAGGTCTCAGACGTGCCCTACCATTTCGTGTTCAACGGCCCGATCAGGGACGAAGAACCCGTGGCAGAGGAGCCTGCCAACCAGGCAGACCGCACGATCCCCTGGGTGCTTATGGGACCAAAGAGTGATGGGAACAAGAACGTATTGGCGGAGTTGTTCGAACACGAAGTCGACCCAGGGGGCTTCTGCCTCTTGCAAGGGCGCGCCAGGATCATGGCCGAGCCGCTGCTCGGTAGCGAGGGACTCCCGGCGGTCCTGGCGAAGGCCAAGTATTATCTGTGGGGCGCGGACCGTGACGCCGGGTATTATGAGAGTTTTCGTTTTATGGCGCCGCTTTTGGCGGGGACTGTACCTTGCAAGATAGATCCTGATCTCGCCTCTGAGGGCCTCGATATTCCCGGGGTCTACCCTTCTGTCTCGGCATTCCGGGCGGAGGCAGAGGCTGAAGGCTATCTCGCGCTGTATCGACGTGCCAGGAATTTTTACGTCGCCAGAGGACGGCTGGCTGAGCACTTGTCCGGGGCGTTCGCTCTTGTCTGAGGCCAGGCTACTGCAGAGCGCCGATCGTATTGAGTCAAGCGTCGTGGACGACCCTGGCTTGGGCTGGCTCTACAACGAGAGCAAGGCGGAGGACGGCGTAACCATCTTTATTCCTAACTGGAACCACAGGCCATATCTTCCCAGGTCGATACGCAGCGCACTGAGGGCGATCGAACACCTTGAGGAGGCCGGTTTCTCAGGAGAGCTCATCGTCATCGACGACGCCTCCCGCGACGGCTCGCAGAAGTTCTTGAGGACGGTCCAGCTTCTCTACGGGGACGCTCCGCTGGAGACCTTGTTCCTGGAACGCAACCTCGGTCTTCCGCGGCTGCGAAACCTCGCAATGCGGATGTCTCGTTACCGGCACGTCTGCATGTTGGACTCGGACAACGAGCTCGTTGCGGACAACCTGCCACTGTTTCTGCAGGCCGGACTGCAGACGGGCGCGGCGTTGGTTCATGGACTCTTGATCGACAAGCGAGAAGGGCGGATGACGGGCATAAGGTCGGACAGCGTGGCGAGCATGCGGCTTACGGCGGGTAACTATATAGATTCCTTCGCCCTGGTCGACGCGAAAGCGCTGCTGCGGTTGGGAGGTTACCTCGCAGACCCCCGGCTGCCGCACGAAGACTGGGAGATGGTCCTGCATCTGATCGCCGAGGAAGAGCAGATCGTGTTCGTGCCCGCCGTGATGGGCTACTATCATCTGGTTCCGGGGTCGATGTACGCCGAGACCGCTGAGGATAAGGGGCCCCGCCCAAGATCTGCCGCGCCGGAGATCGTGTCTTTGTTGCGGCGTATGTTCGCCCAGACGGGGACCCGAGAGTGGGATGACATCAAAGTGGGGCGTATCTACCATCCTGCGGTCGGATACATTGATTGATGGTAGGCTCTTCCGGGAGGTATGATGGCTACTACCGACAGTGAATGGACCGCACGATTCATCGACCGTAAGAGGCGGCTCGAAGAATACAAGGAGACCATAAGCAGGCTCTTCCCTACTCTGCCAAGAGACCTGGTGGACGCGCGGTCGATAAACGACGCGGATGCCCTCGTGCTGGCGCTGTTCTTGCGGTGCATTCCACACGAGGGAGACGTGCTCGAGGTCGGCACCGACTTCGGGGTATCAACTTTCTATCTCGCAAGCCAGCCGAGCGTGTTGCGGGTGCTCGGTGTGGTGAACCAGGACCCGCCAGAGGACGAGGAGGCCGGCGAGAGGTCCGAGCCGCTGGCAGGGCCGAAGCC
>Ga0136615_10000749_pt1 | contig 15096 bp, 13 predicted proteins | sample AntDrymUQ2882206_2_FD_106647 | JGI IMG/M metagenome (GOLD analysis project Ga0136615, IMG submission 106647) | Polar desert sand microbial communities from Dry Valleys, Antarctica - metaG UQ288 (22.06) | ecosystem: Environmental > Terrestrial > Soil > Desert | place: Antarctica: Dry Valley...
CAACCGGACCGGCCACGGGTACGGCAGATCGCCGGCGGCAACGTCGGCCAGCTCCAAGACCGCGTGGCGCACGCCGACGGGCGACAGCTCCCGGCTGGTCGGGGCAGGGCGGCGCAGACGGCGCAGCGGCGTGCGCAGTGCACGCAGGCGGCCGAGGACCTTGCCGGTGAGCAGGGGCCGCGACGCGTCGTCGGCGTCCTCGGTGTAGGTGCGCGCCCCTGCGTCGGCCAGCGACTCGACGCCGGCGGCGGCGGCCAGCGCGGCCACCAGCCGGTCGGCCTGCAGGGTGGCGCTTTGCGTGTCGCCGACCTGACTCCGCAGCTTGCCCGCCAGGGTCTGCAGGTCGGCGCTGATCCGCTCGGTCATCGCGCGCCGCTGGCGGACGTAGTCGGCCAACGTCGCGCGCAGGCGATCGAGGCCAACTCCGGTGCGCGCCGAGGTCACCAGGAGCTTGGCCTTGCCCAGGCCTTCGGCCGCCAGCAGCCGGCGCAGGTCGTCGGTCACGATCCCGGCCGCCTCGCTGCCGAGTTCGTCGACCCGGTTGAGCACCACCAGCAGGACCTCGGCGTGCGCCGCCAGCCGCCGCAGGTAGTCGGCGTGCAGCGCTCGCTGGGCGTACTTGAGAGGGTCGACGACCCACACCAGGACGTCCACGCGGTCGACGAAGCGTTCCACCAGCAGGCGGTGCTCGGCCGACACCGAGTCGTGGTCGGGTAGGTCGAGCAGCACCAGTCCCTCGGGACCCAGCCGGCCCGGCGCGACCTGATGGCGACGGCGCACCTGCAGCCAGTCCAGCACCATGGCGGCACCCTGGGGGTCACCCACCGCCCAGGCGGTGACCTCGTCGGTGACCGGCCTGACGACGCCCGTGCGGGTCAACTCGGCACCGGCCAGCGCGTTGAACAACGACGACTTGCCGCTGCCCGTGCCACCGGCCAACGCCACGACCACCGACTGCGGCCCGTTGGCCAACCGCCCCTCTGCCTTGTCCAGCACGTCGCGGCCGGCACCGACGGTACCGGCATCCAGCCGGCCCTCGGCCAGGGTGAGGGTCTCGGCCAAGTCGGCCAGCCGCTGCTGCAGATCAGCCACCCCGCACCGCCACCAGTGCCTCGCCGGCGTCGGCGAGCTCGTCGAGGTGCCCCGGGTCGGGCGCCACCTCGGCGACCACCGCAATGAAGCGCCGCCGCTCGTCGGCCAGCAGGTCGTTGAAACGTTGCAGCAGATCGGTACGGGCGTCGCTCACTAGCTTGCGAAGGTTCGCCTCGCCGAGCAGCTTGACCAGCAAGCCCTGGTTGGCCGCTCCCGCAGCCGCGGCGATACCGGCCTCGGCGCCCGTGATGCCCGCATGCGCCATCGCCAGCAGGATCGCCGAAGTGGCGGCCAGGCTGACGACGCCCGACACCACCCGCGCCTGCGACCGCCGCTCTGCGCCCACCGATGCGACCAGGGTGGCGACGTGCTGCTGCCAGTCGCGGACGGCACCCGTGATGCGCTCGTCGAAGCCGGACGAGCGGTGCCCAAGTCCCGGCTCGCGGGCGGTCAGCGACCGACCCGCCGGGGTCGCCGACCAGGCGTCCACCACGGTGGTGGCGGCCAGATCGGACAGCTGGCTGGCGGTGGCCGTGACCGTGCCGGCGACCTCGACCCGCACCTGCTGTTCCAGCCGGCGCTCGTCGCCGATCCCCGCGTTGGCCAGCAGACCGCGGATCCAGGCACGCGCTTGGCCAGTGGCGGCTTCGGTGAGCTTGAGGACCCGGCTGCCGCCGACGAAGCGGTCCCAGCGGTCGACCACCTCGCCGCGCAATGGCATCCCGTCGGCTAGCGAGGCGGCAAAGTCCTCCTCGGCGCGGTTGTAGGCGTGATCGACGTCGGCCATCAGCCGACGGGCCTGGTGCAGCTCGTCACCGACCGCGTCGATGAGCTGACCGATGTCGTCGGGCACGGCGTCCAGACCCCCTTGGAGCGTCTGGTTGCGGTGGGCGCGGCGGGCTTCGGGATCGGCGAGGCGGCGAAGCCAACTGCGCAGCTCGTCGCCAACCCCGACGGGGAGGCGGCCGGCGCGGATCGCAGTCACATGGATGGTGAACAACCGGGCGTCGGGCAGGCCCTCGTCGGCCAGCTTGCCGATGAAATCAGCACGAACTTCCGGCAAGTCGATGCGGTGGACCAGGGTGAGCACGACCGCCAGGGACGTGCGCCGCGTGCGGGCCCGGCGCAGGTAGCGCATCGAGTCCTCGTCGGCGTACTTGCCGCCGGTCGTGAACCACAGCCACAGGTCCGCGGCGTCGAGCAGCTGGTCGGCCAGTTCGCGATTGGCGCTGGCCACTGAGTCGACGTCGGGCGCGTCGACCAGGGCCAGTCCCGGCGGCAGGGTGCCACTGCGCAGCAGCCGCAGCACCGCCGCCCCGGTCGGTCCGACGTCACGCACGTCGCTGTCGGTCTCGACGCGGGACAGCTCCGCCATCACCCGGTCGGAGGTGAACCAGTCGGCGTCGGTCGGATGGCACACCAGGGTGGGCGCGTAGGTCGTGGGGCGCACGGGGCCGGTGGCCACCACGTCGCGACCCACCATCGTGTTGAGAAAGGTCGACTTGCCGGCTCCGGTCACGCCGCCCAGCACCACCAGCAAGGGCGCGTCGATGTCTCGGATGCGGGCAATGTGGCCGGCCAGGTCGCCGGCGACCCGGTCCCGTAGCTGCCGGCGATCCGCCTGCTCGACAGTGGCCAGGTCGAACGGGATCGCGGCGACGCGGCGCTGGAGCGCGACCAGCGCCGCAACCAGCGCGGCGGCCGGCTCAGCGGCCGCATCGGGGGCAGTCATAGCCCCCTTGTTACCCGAGGCGGGCCCTCCAAGCCCGCAGGCACGACAAGGCGGCGGCCTCAGCGCTGTGTGAGCGGTCTCTCACAAGGCTCTCAGACTCCCTTCAGGCGCTCAGGTCAGGTTCGGCGCAACAACCCTGCCACAGGAGTGCCGTGCGCCGTTGCGATCTACCACCCGGCCTGGACGTGCATCGTTGCGACAGCGCACCTTCCCGGGACTTGCGGCGATGACGCCTGCCCGACTTCCGCCGCCGTCGGCACCCCAGATCCCGGACCCGTGGCGGGCGCGGTCCATCTGCTTCTCGGTGCCCCTCGAGGCCGGCCATCGGGTCCTGGTGGTGGGCCCGTGGCCATCGGTGTCGCGGTCGGCTCGCCTGGCGGGCGCTGAGGTCCTGTCAGCCGACATCCGGGCCGCCGAGCCGGTGGATCGCGACGGCGAGGCCACCGCGGTCATCACCGGTGGCCGGCTTCCGGTGCCGGACGGTGCCATGGACCATGTCCTGCTGCCGCAACTGACGCCGCCATTGCTGCCACGCCGCTGAGCGTGCTGGCCCGCCAGCGAGCACGCCCGTCACCGCGGGCCTGCGCGGCCGAGCACCGCCTGGTCTCCGACTGGCCAACGCGCCTGCACGGCGACATCGCCGCGGCTCCTCGCCACACCCTCGATGGGGCACAGGTGGTCGAGCGGGCGGAGGAGGCGCTGGCCATGGTCGCCGTGGAGGCTGGCAACCAAGCCGGCAGCGCGTCGCTTCCGGCCCCTTCGTCGACCTTCCTTCCCCGCCTGCGGACCGCGGCGGCCGCTTGACTGGAGCTGACGCTGCCGGTGCTGACCGGGCACGGTGACCTCGGCCAGTAACTGCCTGCTCGGCGACGGCCGGATCCGGGTCATCGACTGGGAAGGCGGTGTCGGTACCCGCACGCCCACCGCCGACCTGGTGATCTTTCTGACCCACTACGTGCCGGCACAGCCGACCACCGCAACCGGCTGCCCGACCACGAGGATGCCTTCCGCGCTGCGTTGCTCGACGACGGCTGGCTGGCCAGCCTGACGGGGGCCACCTTCCGCGCGCAGCTAGGGCGTCTGGGCGTTCCACCCGAAGCCGAGGAGTACCTGTTCGTGGCAGCGCTCGCCGAACTGGCGTGCGGGCAGGCGCGCACCGCTCATGGGCTGGCGCAGCGGTACTGGGCACGGCTGTTGGCGATCTACGCGGCCGGCCACGAACGATCGTGGCTTGGTGAGGTCAGCCGCCGGCCACCGCCGGGATGATCGAGACGGTGGCGCCGTCGGGCACGGCGGTGTTCAGCCCACCGGCGAAGCGGATGTCCTCGTCGTCGACGAACACGTTGACGAAGCGCCGGACCCCGCCGCTGTCGTCGAGGATCCGCTCTGCGACACCGGGGTGTGCGGCCTCCAGCGACGTGACGACCTCGCCCACCGTGCTGCCGTCGACGGCGACCGTCGCCGCGCCGCCGGTGACGCCGCGCAGCGGGGTGGGGATGCGGACGGTGGCGGTCATACCGACTCCTGGAGGGACAGTGCGGTCCGGAAATCGTCGAGGTTCGGGCTGATCTCGAAGGTCGGCCCGACGGTCGGCGCGATGGCGTCAGTGGTCTTGAGCCCGTTGCCGGAGATCACGGCCACGGTGCGATCGCCGCGTGCGATGCGCCCTTGCGCGACGAGCTTGCGCAGGACGGCGATGGTCACCCCGGCGGCGGTCTCACCGAAGACGCCCTCGGTGCTGGCCAGCAACTTGATGCCGTCGATGATCTCGGCATCCGACACGTCCTCCATCGCCCCGCCGCTTGCAGCAACCGCCTCCAGGGCGTAGTAGCCGTCCGCGGGATCGCCGATGGCCAGTGACTTGGCGATGGTGTCGGGGCGCACCGGGCGGATCGTGTCGGCGCCGTCCTTGTAGGCCGCGGTGATCGGCGAGCAGCCGCTGGCCTGTGCCCCCGAGACGCGGCATGGTCGGTCCTCGACGAGCTCCAGGTCGACCAGCTCGCGGAAGGCCTTGACAATCTTGACCAGCATCGCGCCGGAGGCCATGGGGGCGACGACGTGATCGGGCAGCCGCCAGCCGAGCTGCTCGGCGATCTCGAAGCCGATGGTCTTGGAGCCCTCGGCGTAGAACGGCCGGACGTTGACGTTAACGAAGGCCCAGCCGTAGGCGTCAGCGAGCTCGCCGCAGAGCCGGTTGACGTCGTCGTAGTTGCCTTTGACCGCGACCAGGGTCGGCCCGTACACGGCGGTGGCCAGGATCTTGGCCTGCTCCAAGTCGGATGGCACCAGCACGACGGCTCGCATGCCGCTGGCGGCCGCGTGGGCGGCCACGGACTGCGCCAGGTTGCCCGTCGAGGCGCAGGCGGCCGTGTCGAAGCCGAGGCTGCGGGCGGCGGTCAACGCGACGGACACCACCCGGTCCTTGAACGCGCCGGTGGGGTTGAGCGTGTCGTTCTTGAGCCACAGGTCATCAAGACCGATGGCCTGGCCGAGGCGCGGTGCGGGCACCAGCGGCGTGAAGCCGGCGCCGAGGTCGACCCTGCTGGCGCCCCGTGCGTCCTGCTGGTTGTTTGGCCCGTCGAGGACCGGCAGCAAATCGGCGTAGCGCCACAGCGTCGGCGGGCCGGCGGCGATGCGCTCCCGAGTGACCACGCCGCGCATCGCGTCGTAGTCGTAGACGACTTCCAGGGGGCCGAAGCAGAACCCGCAGGCATGGGTGGCGGCCACATCGACGCGACGGCCGCACTCTCGACATTGCAGGGCTTGGACGTAGGTCATCGCGTGTCTCCTCCATCTTCCCCCGACGGTGCGGGGCCGGATGTCGCACCTGCTTGACTCAAGATCAAGTGGTTGCGGAGGCGTCGGCGGGCCGGGTCCCTCGACCTCTCGTGATGGCGTACTGATGCAGTTGTGCGATCAACGTGACAGGGCTGCCCGTGGGACGCAAATCGGTTCGCGGTGGCCCTGTCGCTGCTACCGCGTGCCGATCTGGCTGAGGACCGCGACCAGCGCGGCGGTGAGGAGCAGCGCCCCCAGGGCTCGCAGCGCCGCCCGAGCCAGGCTGCGCCGGAAGGAACGGTCATCCGGGTCGCGGTGGCGAGCCATCCCGTCGAGTGTAGAAACCCGGGAGGCGACGACCGAGCTTTCGCCGTCGATTAGGGGTACCGCCCGGGGTCCGGTCCGACTATGGTGATGCGCAACGCAGCGTGCGCTCGCGGCCTCAGCGGCCCAAGGCGGGAAGGCGCCGCGATGAGGGGCCGGCGGTACACAGCCGGCCCCTCATCCTTCATCCAACCTGCAGACGTCCCTGCCCGCTCTCTCTTGCCGCGGTGACGGGCTAACCTGCGGCCGACGGCCCGTGCCGCCGCAGCAGTTGAGACAGGCGTTCCGCCGCCGCCGGGGTAGCTCAGCAGGCAGAGCAGCGCTCTTGTAAAGCGAAGGTCAGGGGTTCGACTCCCCTCCCCGGCTCTCCCACGGCTCCGCGACCACGGGTTCGTGCTGCATGAGGAGCGCCGCGACGGCGCCTCAGGCCGCTACGAGCAAAGCCACTACGTCCTCGACCCCTCGGCTTGCATCGAGCGGTTCACGACCTCCCCGCCACCGTGTCCCAAACCCGGACACGGCCACACCGGACACCGCGAACCAGGACGTAAAGAACAAGAAGCTGCTGCTAGGGATTCTGGAGCGGCGGGTCTGTGGAGTCGTTGGCCTGTGGGTTTGTGTCGGCGGCATGTCCTCGACGGGTCGGTTCAGTTGCAGGGGGCGGCGAGCGTGGCGGGGGGCAGGGCGTCGGTGCGTCGCCGGCCCAGCAGCCCGGCACGGAGCTTGCGGACGATCCGCCCGGGCGTGTCGATGTCTCTTCATCGTGGTGTCCTCCCACCCAGCATGCTGGGCCGTGGACTCCCACTACAAGCGGACCACTATCCGGGATCCCCTCGAGCGCGTCGCGCTCGCGACGCCACCCGACTCAACTGGGGCGGCGACCGCGACGCCCCCGCCCCTGTATAGGGGTTATCTGGCGAAGACGGCGGGCGAGGGTATGCCCGCGTCGTGGTCGCGTACCGGAACGGGAACGAGTCCGGATCCAGCGCCCTCGAACTCGCCGACATCATCCCCAATGTGAGCCTGGGTGACAGGCCGGGCGCGTCGAGACGCCGAGCGGCCTGCTGCAGGACGCCTTTCAGCTGCTATGCCCTGCTGGTCGCGTCGACGGCGCTCGCTCACCGTTTACCGGCCAATGTTGCGTCTCCCGCTTCGGCTGGGTGTCGGGACTCCCGGGTGGCCGGAATCGGAGCGGTAATCAAGCCGTAGTGCTCAGGGCGACGGTGAGCGACGAAGTTGAAGATGTTTTCCGTGTAGCTCCTGCAGTGGTCGAGGTCGCACACGGCCGTGACGACTTCGTCGTCCTCTGTGATCGCCTGCGCGACGATCTCTCCAGACGGAGCAATGATGCAGCTGCCGCCAATCTGGTGCACGCCTTCCTCCATGCCGGCCTTCGCGACACCGACCACCCAGGTGCCGTTTTGGTAGGCCCCGGCCTGCATGCTCAGGTGGTTGTGGAAGTTCGCCAGCGCGTCGGTGTGGGGCATGGCGGGGTTGTGTACGGGAGTGTTGTAGCCGAGCAGAACCAGTTCGACCCCTTGCAGACCCATGACTCGGAACGTCTCCGGCCAGCGTCGGTCGTTGCAGATACACATGCCGACGCGGCCGCCCAACGTGTCCCAAGTGGGGAACCCTAGGTCGCCCACATCGAAGTAGCGCTTCTCGAGATTCTGGAACGGATGGTCGGGGTAATACTCGCGGTATCCCGGCAAGTGGATCTTCCGGTACTTGCCAACGATCTGGCCGCTTTGGCCGATCAAGAGGCTAGTGTTGAAACGGCGGACGCGGGAGCCCTCGACTACCTTCTCGCCATAACCGAGGCAGAAGGCGAGCCCACGACCATCGGAGCGAACGCCATCCAATTCGAGGGCGCCTCGCAGCTGCAGCCCAGCTTCGAAGCGGTGCGCAGCCTCTTGCCAAGCGTCCCTGCCGACCACAACATCATCCTCTACACCGTCAACAACGACTCCACAACCGGCGCCCTACGAGCGTTGGAGGACGCTGGCCGCGGCGGTGACGACACGCTCCTGATCGGCGGCCTGGGCGGCGACGAGGTCGGTATCAGGTCACTGCGCGAGGACCCGCGCTGGGTGGCCGAGGGAGACATCTTTGTCGCCTGGTGGGGGCAGTACGCCGTCGCGATGGCTCAGGCGCTCGCGAACGGCAGCGACCCGCCCGCGGAAGTGACGGCCCTCCCGCAGATCGTCCTCACTTCGGACACGGTCGACCAGTTCCACGAACCGGACAGCGTGGACGTCAAGCAACTGCCGCCGCTCGTGGAGAGCAACGAGTACCTCCGCGACGGCGGCTTCCTGCAGGTTGTCGACAACATCGAGGGGCTGTGACCAGCGTGGGCGATGAGCGCCGGCAAGGCGTGGGCACCGCGCTGGAGGCGATCGAGTCGCGCTGCACAGGCGAACTCGGCGCGGCGGCACGCAACCTGGAGACCGGAGAGGAGGTCCGCCTCAACGCCGAGGCGGTCTTCCCCACAGCCAGCGTGATCAAGGTGCCCATTCTCGTCGAGATGATGCGACGAGCCCAGGCCGGCGAGCTGTCACTCGACCGCCGGGTGAGCCTTCGTCACGCCGACCGCATCGGCGGTTCGGGGGTTCTGAAGGCGTTCGAGCCGGGGGTCGAACCGACATTGCGGGACGTCGCGACGCTCATGATTGTGCTCAGCGACAACACCGCGACGAACATGGCGATCGACGCGCTCGGCGGGGTGGATCCGGTCAACGCGACCATGGATAAGCTCGGGTTCGCGACAATTCGCCTTCACAACCGCATCGACTTCGACCTCATCGGATCGGATGTTCGTCGCCTCGGCGAGGCAGCGCCGGCAGAGATGTGCGCGCTGATGCACGGCATCGCGACTCGGGAGGTCTTCGGCCCCGACGTGTCGCAGGCCGTCGAGGATGTGCTCGCCCAGCAGCAGTACCTCGACCAGGTCCCTCGCTACCTGCAGTTCAATCCCTACTGGCGAGAACTCGACGACGATCCCCGAGTCACGGTCGCCTGCAAGACCGGGTTCTTCACCGGCACTCGCGTCGACGCCGGCATCGTGCGCTTCCGCAGCGGCGGAGGCTTCGCCTACGCGGTCGCGAATCATCTCTGTCAGGACGAGACCTTCCTGCCCGAGGCCGAGGGTGCCGTTGTCAATGGCCTAGTCGGCAAGGCCCTGCTCGAGCACTGGTGGCCCGTGGCCGACAAGCCGCCGATAGCCGACACCTCATACGACATTCGCTGAGCAAAGACATCCGAGGGCTGCCATGCCGCAGAAGCAAGTTCTCGTCCGCGGCGCCGATGTCATCGACGGCACCGGCGCCGCCGCGCGGCGCGCCGATGTGCTCGTCACCAGCGACTACATCGAGGCAGTGGAGCCTCCCGGGAGCCTACCGGTGAACGGGAGGACCGTCCTTGATTGCGAGGGCGCGACGCTGACGCCCGGGTTCATCGACGTGCATTCCCACGCCGACAATGCTCCGTTCCTCCACGATGACGACACCTCGAAGATTTTGCAGGGCGTCACGACGGAGATCGTCGGCAACTGCGGCTTCAGCCTTGCTCCGCGCGTCGGTGAGCACGCGGCGGCCCTGGAGAGCTACAGCCTCCGGATCTTCCCTCCGATCACATGGCGTTGGAACACATTTCGCGAGCTGCTGGCCGCAGCTGACGAACGCGGCTACGTAACGAATTACGCGCCGCTCGTCGGCCACCACGCCCTGCGCATCGCCGCCATGGGGATGTCGGACGCCGCACCCGACGACCGAGAACTCCGCGTGATGGGCGAGCTTCTCGATGAGGCCGTCCAGGCGGGAGCCTTCGGCCTCTCTACGGGCCTCATCTACCCACCGGGGTTGTTCGCTGAGACCCATGAGATCGAGTGCCTCGCCAGCCGCCTGCCGCAGGGCCGGCTGTATGCGACACACATGCGAGGAGAGGGCCGTCAGCTGCAGTCCAGCATCGCTGAGGCGGTGCGTGTCGGCGAGCATTCGCGACGACGCGTGCAGGTGTCTCATCTCAAGGCCGCGGGGAAGGCCAACTGGGGCTCGATGCCGCAAGCCCTGGCCCTTCTCGACGAGGCCAGGGCTCGCGGCGTGGACATTCGCCATGACGTCTACCCGTACACGGCGGGCAGCACGATGCTGACGGCGACGCTGCCGCCGTACTTTCAAGAGGGTGGCGAGCCCAATGTGCTGAGACGCCTGCAAGATCCTGAGTCTGTGGCCCGCCTCCGTGAGGATCTCGCCGCCGACGACGGCTCCTGGGAGAACCAGGTGATCGGGGCGGGCTGGGACGGCATCGTCGTGGCCTCCTCGGTCACTCACCGCTTCGACGGGATGTCCATCGCCGAGATCGCAGCGGAAAAGGGCGCGGAACCCTTCGACGCGCTCGTGGACGTCCTGCTCGTCGAGGAACTGAAGGTCAGCATGATCGTGTTCTCCATGCAGGAGGACGACCTCAGGGAGGCACTCCGGCATCCGCTCACGATGGTCGGGTCCGACGGGTTGCCGCCAGGCGTCGGCGGCAAGCCGCATCCACGCATGTACGGCACGTTCCCGCGCGTCCTGGCCCGCTACTGCCGCGAACAGCGGATGTTCCCGGTGGAGGAGGCCGTCCGGCGCATGACATCGCTCCCTGCTGACACGTTCGGGCTCGCCGACCGCGGGAGCATCACGCCTGGGAGCGCGGCCGACCTCGTTGCCCTCGACGCTGCCACCGTCCAGGACCGCGCCGACTACCGGGAGTCGACGCGGTCGCCAACCGGCATCCATTGGATCATGCAGGGCGGCACGGTCGTGGCCCGCGACGGGAGGTACCTAGGGCCCCGCGCCGGGCGGCGCCTGCTGCCGGCGGGTTGAGAGGGGACACCGAGTGAGCAGGAGCGTTGCAGAGGGGGCAAGGCACGACGCCCGTCGGGCGGCACAGCGGGCCGGCGTAAAGGTGACTGAACTGTCCGGACCAGAGGTCGCCGTGGCCCAGGCGGTCATCCGCGACTTATGGGGGCAGCAGCAGGTGCCGCAGCACAACCTATTGCGGGCACTCGCACACGCCGGCAACACGCTCGTCGGCGCCTTCGCGGACGAGCGGTGCGTCGGCGTCGCCCTGGGTTTCCTGGGATGGCACGGAGGCATCCACTTGCACTCCCACATGACCGCGGTCGTGCCCGGCCGGCAGTCCGTCGGCGTGGGGTTCGCGCTCAAGCTTTGGCAGCGGGCCTTGTGCCTCGACCGGGGCGTCCGGGAGATCCGCTGGACTTACGACCCGCTCATCAGCCGGAACGCCTACTTCAACCTCGTCAAGCTCGGCGCGGAGGTGATCGCCTTCGAGCCCGACTTCTACGGGGACATGGACGACGCCGTGAACGCCGGAGACCACAGCGACCGCTTTGAGGTGTCCTGGAGGCTGGACAGCGAGGGCGTCCAACTCGCGGCGAGCGGCGCGCGCGCGCCTCAGCGTCCGGAGGGTCAGCTAGTGGAAATTCCTCTCGACTACGACGCTCTGCGGCGCGCCGACCCGGCGGCGGCCAGGGACATCCGCCTGCGCACCAGAGGCATCTTCACACGCTGGATGAGCGAGGGCATGACACCCAGGTGGGCCCAGGGTGGCGGCTACCTGTTCCGCGCGACGGATCGTGACCTCGCCGCGCCGCGACCCTGAGGAGGCGATCCCGTGGCTGAACATGAGCTGGTGAACGAGCTGCGTCCGCTCGAGGACGCCATGTGCGCGGTCCTGGAGGACCTCGTAATGACCGAGACGCCCAGCTCGGACACGACGCTGCTCTCCCGTGGCAGCCTTGTCGCGTCCACACTCATCCACCGGCTGCTGGGCGACGTCCCCGAAGCCGTCGACGTCGATGGCCGCCGTCATCTGCGGCTGTGCGGGGGCGGGAAGAACCCGGTGCTGGTGCTCTGCCACCTCGACACCGTCTGGCCTGCCGGCACCGTCAACCGCTGGCCCTTCAGCGCCAGGGGCGGTCGGGCCACGGGCCCCGGTGTGTTCGACATGAAGGGAGGCCTCGTCCAGGCTCTCTACGCGCTGAGCCTCCTACCAGACCACCGGGACATAACCTTGCTCGTCACCACCGACGAAGAGATCGGCTCGCCGACGTCGCGGGCGTTGATCGAGGACGAGAGCCGGAAGTCTCGCGCCGTGCTCGTCGCCGAGCCAAGCGCAGCCGGTGCGTTGAAGGTCGCCCGAAAGGGGGTGTCGATGTACCGCCTCAGCGTCTCCGGCCGCGCGTCCCACGCCGGCCTTGAGCCCGAGCATGGCGTGAACGCCCTACTGGAGTTGGCCCACCAGATTCTGGCGATCGCCAGCTCTGCCGACCCCGAAGTGGGTACGACGGTCACGCCGACCACTGCCCGGGCCGGCACCTCCTCAAATACCGTGCCCGCCCACGCGGAAGTCCAGGTCGACGTCCGCGCCTGGACCGCCGCCGAGCAACAGCGCGTTCACCTCTCGCTTTCCGGCCTGGCGCCTCGCGTGCCCCGGACGCGGATCGAGGTCAGCGGCGGGGTCAATCGTCCACCCTTGGAGGTCGGCGCATCGGCCATGCTCGCAGCCCTGGCCCAGCAGTGTGCCGACGAACTCGGGCTACCGGCGATGGAGCAGGCGGCCGTGGGCGGTGCATCGGACGGCAACTTCACTGGTGCGCTCGGTACCCCAACTCTGGATGGCCTCGGAGCGGTCGGCGGAAACGCTCACGCCGAGGGTGAGTGGATCGACACGGCGTGCATGCCGCAACGTGCCGCGCTGCTGTGCCGCCTCCTGCAGCGGCTGATCAGCGGCGATCCCGACGCGAAAGGGGCTACGGACCGAAACGCTCTCAACACGACGACGAGGAACGCGTAATGAAGCTTGAAGCACTCGAGTTGCGTAGGCTCGACGTCCCCCTTGTGCGGCCCTTCCGCACGTCGTTCGGCGTCCAGACCAGCCGCGACGTCTTGCTCGTGCGAGCCGTCAGCGACGAGGCGGACGGCTGGGGTGAGTGCGTCGCGCTGTCCGCACCGATCTACAGCAGCGAATACGTCGAAGGTGCCCAGGCAGTCATCCGGGACCATCTTGCGCCCCGCTTGTTCAAGGCAGGCGATGTGACGGCCCGCGCTGTTGGGCCAGTTCTCGCGCCCGTGCTGGGCCACCGGATGGCGAAGGCGACCCTCGAAATGGCCGTCCTCGACGCAGAGCTGTGCGCGCACGGCATGCCCCTCGCGCAGTACCTCGGCGGTGTCCGGGAACGAGTCGAGTGCGGGGTTTCGGTGGGTATCGCGCCAACCATAGATGAGCTACTAGAAGAGGTCGGAGGATACATCGACCACGGCTATCGGCGCATCAAGCTGAAGATCCAGCCAGGCTGGGACGTCGAGCCGGTGCGCGCCGTCCGGGAATCGTTCGGCGAGGACCTCCTGCTGCAAGTCGACGCCAACGCCGCCTACGACGCAGGGACGACGTCCTTGCTCGAGCGGCTCGACGACTTCAATCTGCTGCTCATCGAACAGCCGTTCGAGGAGGAGGATCTGCAGCAGCACGCCAGCCTGGCAGAGAGGCTCCGCACGCCGATCTGCCTCGACGAGTCGATCACCTCGGCGCGTGCTGCGGCGGAGGCTATCCGCATGGGAGCCTGCCGAATCGTCAACATCAAGGCGGGACGCGTGGGCGGGTATCTGGAGGCCGCCCGGATCTCGGACATCTGCGCCGCGCTCGGCGTCTCTGTGTGGTGCGGCGGCATGCTCGAGACAGGTCTCGGTCGCGCGGCCAACGTCGCCCTAGCGTCGCTCCCGAACTTCCGGCTTCCTGGTGACACGTCGGCGTCGGACCGATATTACGCTGAGGACATCACAGAGCCATTCGTCCTCGTGGATGGCATGCTGCCGGTGCCAACTGCCCCCGGGGTTGGCGTCGAGTTGCGCGTAGACGTCGTCGAGGCGATGACGACGCAGATGGAGACACTGGTACCAGGCCTCACGTGATCAACTGAAGTTGGAGGGTCGTCATGATCCGCTCCGCGGGGTCGTCCAGCCGGAGCCCGGTCACCTTTGCGATCCTACCCAGCCGGTACCGGAACGTGTTGGGGTGCACCTGCAGGGCCCTCGACGCCTGAGTGACGTCGCCGAAGTGGTCCAAGTAGGCGCGCAGGGTCTCCAGCAGGACCCGACCACGCTGGTTGTCTCCTGTGATCAGCGGTTCCAGCCTGCCCTCCTGCAAGTGGGGCCGTTCGCGGAGCACGTCAAGCAGCTCGAGGAGATTCGCGTGCGCACGGATGTCGTCGAGTTGCGCAACGTCGTAGCCGGTGTCCTGGCCCAGCAGCACACGCATGGCGCGGTCGGCTTCCGCGCGTGACGTCGGCACGAGGTCGACAGAGAGAACCCTTTTTCCGATGGCGCCGACCACTCGGCCGCGGATCGTGTCCGCGGCTCTCCGGACCCCCTCGGTGGCGAACCGCCGCACGCCGTCCTCGCCCCCGTGGGCCGCATCTGGGAGCACCACGTAGACGCGAGGACCGACGTCAACGATGGGGGCCGTCCTGCGAGACGCTGAGCAGTACAGGTCGATCACTTGCAACAGGCGCTCCCGCGACCCGTTTCCCGCGACAGTCTCGAACGCCAGGACGGTGTACGGGTGATCAGGTTCGATGCCAAGACGGATGGCGACGACGTCCGCGGGCCCGCCGCCGTCAAGGAGGTCCCGGACGAGGTCGTGGCGCAGCGTGGCGTCGTGGTGCAGGTCGATGCGGTGACGAACCATGTGAAGGGCTGCGGTCTTAGCCGCCTCGCGCAGCACCTCTTCACAAGACTCTGTCAGGAGTCGGCCAGATTCGGCGACCCAAATGGATCCCAGCATCTCGCCGGCGGCTCGGACGCTGATGGCCAACCGACGTCGCAACCCGACCTCGGGCACCGCCGCCATGTGGACGACGTCGTCGCCGGAGGTGAGCTGACGCAGGACACCCTTCTCCTGCAACAGCCTCATGTACTTGCGCGGCACCTGACGCCCCAGGATCGCTTCCTTGCGGGGTTCATCGACGTCATCGTCGACGCTGGAGTACGCCATGACGCGCGATTGCGGGTCCTCGACGGTGACGGCACCGCCGATGTGGATTGCAAGAGCGCTGGCGAAGCCGAATAGGTCTCCCAGGGCCACGCCGTCCAGTTCCTGGCTGTGCCCCGCTC
>Ga0136615_10000750_pt1 | contig 15090 bp, 15 predicted proteins | sample AntDrymUQ2882206_2_FD_106647 | JGI IMG/M metagenome (GOLD analysis project Ga0136615, IMG submission 106647) | Polar desert sand microbial communities from Dry Valleys, Antarctica - metaG UQ288 (22.06) | ecosystem: Environmental > Terrestrial > Soil > Desert | place: Antarctica: Dry Valley...
AGGTCACCTTGCTCAGCGGGTTGGACGGCGCCGCGTTCGACGGGAGGTTCCTCAAGTTCATGCTCAGCCACCGTGGCGCCGCCGTCGCGATGGCGCAGAGCGAGCGGCTGTTCGGGCAAGCGTCGGCCGCCAAGAAGATCGCGAAGGGCATCGAGGCCGCGCAGGGAGCCCAGATGGGCACGATCCAGGACCTGCGCGGCGCGGGCTGACCCGGGCTCGCGCAAGCGCCCGTACGGCGCAGGCGATACTGCGCCGGTGAACGACGCCGACCAGTCCGTGTACGACGGGCTCCGCCGCCAGATGTTCGAGCTCGATCCCGCGGACGCCGGACTGAGCGGCGAGGGCCAGCCCGGCGGTGTGTGGGGAGTCGTGTACGAGCTCGGCCTCCCAGCCGCCACCGTGACGGTGATCGCCCTCGCCGACGGAACGACGAGCCTGTACACGACCGGCGGGTTCGGGATCATCGGCGGCGGCGCCCACGCGGCGGTGGTCGTGGCCAACCGCAAGCTCCGCGAAGCGGTCGCCGACCAGCTCGCCGCGTTCCGGCCGGACCTCGGGACCACGCCGCCCGGCCCGGACGACCTCCGCGTGCGCGCGCTCACCACCGGCGGGCGGCAGGTCGTCGACGCCGCGCAGGCAGACCTGCTGGACGGCAGGCACCCGTTGTCGGACCTGTTCTTCGCCGGGCACGCCGTGATCAGCCAGCTCCGCGAGATCCACCAGGCCTCGGCGGGCGACGAGACCGGGCGCTGATCGGCCCCCGCGCCGACCGATCCCGCTGACCGACCAGCGGCGGCCGGCCAGGGCTGATCAGCCGATCGCGGCCACGAAGGCCGCGTCCAGCGACGGGACGCCGAAGCCCTCGGCCTCCGCGACCAGCACGTCGAGGTGCGCCTGCCAGCCGACGAGGTACTCCTCCGCCTTCTCCTGCAGCGCGCGCTCCTCATAGGTCAAGCCTTATCTTGCTCACCGGGTCCGGGTCGACCCCCACGGGTCGGGTCAGGCCCGCCAGACCAGGACGCAGGCCCGGTCGTCGCTCTCGGTGTCGGGCACCTCGCTCATCAGCCGGCGGGCACCGCTGGCGAAGCCGCCCTTGACGAGGCGCTCGGCCGCCCCGAGGAGCCGGTCGATGCCGATCGAGAGGTCGCGGTCGGCCGTCTCGACCAGCCCGTCGGTGTAGAAAAGCAGCGCGTCACCTGGGAGCAACCGCCCGCAGTGGCTCTCGAACACCGGGTCGTCGAGCACACCGAGCGCCGGACCAGAGGCGACCAGAACCTCCCACTCCCCGGAACCGGCGTGGTAGTGGACGGCCGGTGGGTGCCCGGCGCTGCCCACCCCGAACTTGCCCGACTCCAGGTCGAAGGCGATGTGCACCGCGGTGGCGAAACCCTCGTCCCAGCGCTGGCGCAGCAGGTAGTGGTTCGCGGCCGGGAGGAACCCGTCCGGTGGTACGGAGCCGATCAACCCACCGAGTGCACCGGACAGCAGCAACGCCCGCGTGCCGGCGTCGATCCCCTTGCCCGACACGTCGACGAGCGAGATCTCCGCGAGCATGCCGCTGGTCGACACGGTCGAGACCAGGAAGTCACCGCCGAAGGACTCGCCGTGCGCCGACCGGTGCACGACCTCCGCCGTCCAGCCCGGTGGAAGCTCGGGCAGCTCGCCCTGCGCCAGCAGCCGCTCCCTGAGGTCGAACAGCATCGACTCCCCGCGCGACCCTGCACGCCGAGCCGGGACCTGGCCCGGGCGCCGAGCACCACGATGGCGATGAGGATCGCGTACGCGACGGCGACGGCCCACCCGAACAGGTCGTCCCGCTGGGACCCGACGACGACCTGTCCGGCGGCGATCACACCGGCGAGCGTGAGCAGCCACCGCATCGGCAATGTCCACGCGCCGATCAGGAGGGGAACGAGCAGCAGCGGTACGGCGAACAGCTCGGGCGTCCAGAGGACCATGACGACCAGCAGGGCGGTGCCCGCCACGAGTGCGATGAAGATGAACGCCGTGCTCCGGCCGAGCCGCAGCCGCGCCCGGAGCCAGTTGCTCCGGACCCGCCGGGTGACCGTGGCCGGTTCGCCGCGGGCAATCGTCGGGGCGGCCACGACCGGACCCTAGTCGCCGGACGCGCCCGCCACGGGATGAACGCCCGAGTCAGGAGGCAGCGGGCGGTGGATGCACGATCGGCACCCCGCCGCACGAACGGTGGCGGAGCGGAGGATGGTTGTCGAGAGCCTCGACGCCGCACCGAGGTCGACGCGGGCGTTTCGGCGGCGCGACCCTCGGGAGAGCGATGAAGCCGGACCAGCACGGGGAACGTCGGACCGAACGACCGGGTGACCGGTCGCGGGTGCCGACCGGCACGGCGATGCGGGCACGCGACGTGTCCCGGCCGGCTGCACCGGGCCTGGCCGATGCCGAGCAGGCCGCACCCGAGCTCATCCGGGCGCGACTGTCTGGCCGCGCCCAGCGGCGTCAGGTCCGCTGGCCGGGTAGCTCGCCGGAGCGCTCGTAGCCGGCGACCATCGCGAGCCGCCGAGCGTGGCGCTCCTCGCCGGAGAACGGCGTCTCGAGGAACGTGGCGACGAAGCGCACCGCCTCGGCCGCGTCGTACTGCCGGGCGCCCAGGCTGATCACGTTGGCGTCGTTGTGCTCGCGGGCAAGGCGAGCCGTCGTCTCGGTCCAGACCAGGGCGGCCCGGACACCGGCCACCTTGTTCGCCGCGATCGCCTCACCGTTGCCGGAGCCGCCGAGCACGACCCCGTACGTCCCGGGCTCGCTCGCGACAGCCGCAGCAGCGGCGAGCACGTGCGGGGGGTAGTCGTCCTCTGCGTCGTACTCGACCGGTCCGTGGTCGACCGGTTCATAGCCGGCGTCGACGAGCCAGTCGACCAGCGTGTTCTTGAGCTCGAACCCGGCGTGGTCACTGCCGAGGTGAACCCGGACCGAGTCGGTCATGACCCGGTGATGCCCTCGCACTCTGGTGCCGCGGCGAACGCGGCCTCCATCTCTGGCCGGCTGAACGCCGACTCGAGCGCGGTGGTGGACTCCTCGAGCGCGGGCGTGAGCTCCTGGAACACAACGCTGATCTCGTCCAGGGCGTTCGGATCCTCGGGGTCGATGGCGGCGAGCTCGCTCGCGATCTGGTCGAACACGGGACCGGCGGAATCCAGCCCGGCGAGCAGGCTCGCCTGCATCTCGTCGCCGCCGTCGATCGGTGGCGGACCGCTGTCCTCGATGGCGTCGCGCGCGTCGGCGAACAGCGAGCTCATCGAGCCGAAGGTCTCCTGAAGCTGCTCGACGTACCCGCTCAAGTCGCTCGGGTCCGCGGGCTGCGCGGTGATTCCGGCGAAGCGTTCCTCGATCGGTCCGACCGCGCTGCACAGATTGGCCGCCCACGCGACCAGGTCGCCGCTGGCCTCGCCGCCCTCGTCGTCGTCGTCCTCGCTCGGCGACTCGTCCGACGGCGTTGTGATGGGCTCAGGGCCGCCCGTGCTTGGCTGCGGGCTGGTGGCATCGTCGTCCCCACCGGTCGAGCACCCGGCGAGCACGAGCCCGACGACTGCCAGCGAGCTCATCACGATCTTGATCCGGTGCACCTGGTCCCTCTTCCCCGACGTCGAGCCGCCCGAGGCGGGCGCTCGCTCTGGTCGACGGTAGCCGACGACGCGGGTACCGGGTCAAAGCGGATGCGCTCGGCGGTCGTGCGCTGGTAGGCACGTCCGCATGAGTCTCAAGCCGATGATCCGGCCGATCAACCTCGACGAGTACGACACCTTCAACCACGTCATGCAGCACGCGTTCGGTCATGGGCCGGACGAGAAGGTGGCCGCGCACGACCTCGAGCTGCTCGAGCTCGAGCGCACGCTCGCCACCTTCGACGGCAGCGAGCTCGTCGCGACGGCCGGCATCTACAGCTTCGAGATGACCGTGCCGGGACGCACCGTCCCGACGGCGGGCGTCACCTGGGTCTCGGTCCTCCCGACGCACCGGCGACAGGGCCTGCTCACCCAGCTCATGAGACGCCAGCTCGACGACGTCCACGAGGCCGGGCGCGAACCGGTCGCCGCGCTCTGGGCGTCCGAGCCGTCGATCTACGGCCGGTTCGGCTACGGCATCGCCTCGTACGCGTACGGGCTGACGGTGCCCCGCCGGGCCAACCGGCTGTGGCCGGTCCCGGGCGCGGAGGACCTGCGGCTGCGGGTGGTCGAGGCAGGAGACCACGTCGACGCGGCCGTACGGGTCTACGACCACGATCGTGCGCGGCGGCCAGGGATGCTCGCGCTGCAAGGCGCGTGGCGTACGCGCGGTCTGTTCTTCCCCGAGTCGATGCGGCACGGTGCGTCCCCGTTGCGCACGGTGCACGCCGAGACCGCGGACGGCGAGGTGCGGGCGTACGCGCGGTACGCGACCCGGCCGGGCAAGGACTTCAACGAGGCCACGACCGTCGTCCGCGAGCTGCACGCGATGGACGGACCGGCCATGGCCGCGATGCTGAACCTCATGCTCGACCAGGACCTCACCGTCGAGAGCACGCTCTGGCTGCGTCCGGCGGACGACCCCGTGCTGCAGCAGCTGGTCGACCCGAGGGCGGCCGAGGCGAGGCGCGGCGACGGGCTGCAGGTCCGGCTCGTGGACCTGCCCGCCGCGCTCGCCGCGAGGACCTACGCCGTGCCGGTGGACGTGGTCGTCGAGGTCGAGGACGCATTCTGCCCATGGAACACCGGGCGCTGGCGGGTCAGCGGCGACCCGACCGGTGCGACCTGCGCGCCCACCAAGGACCAAGCCGACCTCGCGCTCGGCGTCCGGGAGCTGGGCGCTACCTACCTCGGCGGCCCGACCCTGGTCGGGCTCGCCGACGCCGGCCTCGTCCGCGAGCACACGGCGGGCGCGGTGGGCGAGCTCTCGCTCGCCCTCCACCACCAACCCGCCCCCTGGAGCCCGTTCATCTTCTGACCGGCGCGGTCGGAGCTCCGTACGGGTCAGGTGAAGATCGGCTCGCGGGTGCGGGAGCGCTTGAGCTCGAAGAACCCCTCCGTGCCGGCGACGAGTCGTACGCCGTCCCAGAGCAGGCCGGCGTCCTCGCCACGCGGGATCGGAGACACGACCGGCCCGAAGAACGCCACACCCTCGACGGAGATCACCGGCGTGCCCACCTCCTCGCCGACCTGATCCATGCCGGCGTGGTGCGACCGCACGAGCTCGTCGTCGTAGGCGGTGGAGTCCGCGGCGTCCGCGAGGTCCGTCGGCAGGCCGACCTCGGTGAGGACCTCCTCGTAGAACGCCCGGTCGAACGTCTCGCGCTCCTGGAGATGGATGCGCTCGCCGAACGCGGTGTAGAGCGGGAGCACGACCTTGCTGCCGTGGGCCTGCTCGGCGGCGATGACCACCCGGACCGGTCCCCAGAGCTTGTCGACGAGCTCCCGGTAGTCCTCGGGAAGATCACGATCCTTGTTCAGCACGGACAGGCTCATCACGTGCCAGCTGACGTCGACCTCGCGCACCTTTGCGACCTCGAGCATCCAGCGCGACGCGATCCAGGCCCAGGGGCAGCCCGGGTCGAACCAGAAGTCGGCCTGCGTGCGCGGCTCGTTGGTGGCGCGGGCATCACCGGCGCTCTCGGAGTCGGCTGCGGGCACGGTCGTGGTCGGCGTGCTGGTCATGGGCGGTCCTCTCCTCGGGCGTCTCGGCAGTGAGCTCGTACGAGACAACCCCGCGCGTCGCGCGCGGTATTCCACCCACGGCGTGAACACAGCAGCCCCGCCGTGAACGAGGCCCTGCGTGGCCGGACCCTGCTCGGTCGGCTACCGCGAGCCCTCGAAGAGCTCGCGGACGAACTCGTCCAGGTCCCTCGTCGGCTGCTCGGGCGTGATGCTCGTCGTCACGATCGGGGCGCGACGTCTCCCGCGTAGGTGAGGCTCGGGACCTCACCGGACACGGGCATCGCGATCCACGACCGCTTGGTCTTGATCGTCGCGGTGACCGGCTGGTACGGCGCCGTCGGGTTGTGGCGCTCGGCTGTGATCACGACGCCGAGCACGTGACCGGCCTCGAAGACCCGGTCGTCGGCGTTGATCTCCCACCTGAGCGTGTACCACGTGCCGGGCTCGAGGATCTGCTCCGTCCAGGACTCATGGTGCCCCAGGTCGGCGCTGGTGCGCGACACGATGTGGCGACGGCAGGCTGTGGGCACGACGACCACGTGCTGCCATGACCCTCGCGCGACCCCGGAGGTCGGCCCGCCTACGCGAACGCGGGCATGATCTCGTCGTGGATCATCCGAATTTGGGTGTTCACGTCGGCGACGCCCTCGATCTCGCGACCCATGAACGTCTTCACGAGCGCCGCGTCGGTCACGGCGAGGATCATGTGGTTCACCCCCGCGGCCTCGATGTCGCGGATCTTGTCGATGCACTCCTGAGGCGACCCGGCCAGCGAGAGCGTCTCGCCGATCTCCGGGGTGGTGGCGTCGATGGCGCCGGCGAGGTCGCCGGCACCGAGCGCGCTGAGCACCGGCGCCATCTGGTCCGGGGACACCCCGTTGCGTTCGAGCTGTTCGTTCGGCATCGACGACGCGTACAGCCCAACCATGCTCCGCGCCGCGTCCTTCGCGATCGCTGCGTCATCCCCGGTCGCGAACACGACCCAGGCACCGATGTCGAGGTCCTGCACGTCCTTTCCGGCCCGTTCGGCGCCGATCGTCATGTGCTCCACCATGTACTCGTACGCGCCGCGCGTGTAGCTGAGTGCGTGGTGGCACCCGTCGGAGAACTCGGCGGCGACCTGGAACGACTTCGGGCCGCGCATCGCGCCCATCTTGACCGGGACCCGGTCCTGCACGGGGCGGGCGAACGTGAAGAGGCCCTTGTACGTGAAGAACTCGCCGTCGTAGGTGATCGCTCCGTCGTCGAGCAGCGTCCTGATGACGTGCACGCCCTCCTTGACCCGGGACAGCGGCTTCTGCTTCGTCCAGTCGATGCCGTACTGGGCGAGGAGGCCGAAGTTGCCCGACGACAGCACGACCTCGGCCCGGCCGTTCGTGAGCTCGTCGAGGGTTGCGGTCGCCTGGGCGATCAGGCTGGGTTCGCGAAGCACGACCGCCGACACGCTGGGACCCATCCGGATGTTGGTGGTCTTGTCCGCCGCCGCGGCGAACAGCAGCCACAGATCCTTGTGCCAGGTCTCGTCCGCGGCGTACACGGCGTAGAAGCCGAGCTCGTCGGCGAGCTTGATCGTCTCCAGGGACTCCGACAACGGGTAGTCGGGGAGCATCACGTAGCTGAACCTCATGTCGGCACCTCTCAGTCGGGCGGGGCAGCGGATCTATCGACGCGGTGAGTCCCGGCACCAGGCTGGTCGAGCTCGGCGAGGATCTCCGAGCCTTGGATCACCCTGGTCGCGAAGTGGACATGCATCCAGTCCAGGTGGTCGTGCCGGCTGTTCATGATCCGCAACGTGTCCCAGTTCGGGAACGTCTGCTGGAGCACCCACCGCTGCATAAGCCGCGGATCGACCTCGAAGACGTGCTCGAACGTCGTGACGGCCACCTCGCTCACGCGCTGCGGCGGCGGTGGCGTGTGCTGCTCGACGTAGCGGTACCCGTCGCTCACGTGACGGCTCCGGGCGGTTCGTAGGCTCGATCCAGGAGGTACTTGCCCGGGTTCATGATGTTGTTCGGGTCGAGCGCGCGCTTGACGTCGAGCATCACGTCGAATCCCTTCCCGAGCTCGTCCGGGACGAGGTCGACCTCCCCCTCCCGGCACGATCCATGGCACGCGCTGATGGAGCCGCCGTGGGCGAGCGAGACGCCGGCGAGGTCGCGCTTGGCCCGGACCCACATCTCCCACACCTGGTCGTCCAGGCGTTGCTCCCAGATCCCGACGTCGATCTCGGTGAGGTAGTCCGTACCCGTGCTGCCGTTCGTGTACGCGAACATCCCCCAGTCGTCGAAGACATCGGTGCGACGGCGCAGAGCGGCAACGATGGCGTGCCACTGGCGGGTGACCGCCGGAAGGTTCGTGTAGTTGATCGATGCGTCCTCGCAGTGCCAGCTCATCGGGACGACCTGCCCGGCCTTGGTGCGCCCGTGCAACGGCGTCGCGTAACGGTCGTGCCGCGCTGCCCAGTCACCGGCAGAGATCTCGTCGCCGAGGTAGCGCGCGCCGTGGTCCCGCGCGATCCTCATGAGCCGGCGACCCGCGGGTCGCACCTCGTCCTCGTAGCCGTACATGACCGCGCAGACCAGCGCCCGCACGTCGTCGGGCTGCGGGATGTACGCCTCGTCGTCGCGGCGGAGGTAGGCCACCTTGTGCTCGTCGAACAGCACCGCACCGGCGAACGTCGCCACACCGGCGCGGGCAAGTGCACCCGTGCACGCGTACGCGTCGTCGTAGTTGTCGAACGCCCAGAACGGCGACAGCTCGGCCTCGGGTTTGGGAAACAGCTTGAGCGTTGCCCGCGTGGCGATGCCGAGCGTGCCCTGGTGTCCCATGAACAGATGTTTGAGCTGATACCCGCTCGAGCTCTTCGTGATCTTGCCGCCGATGCCGTCACCGACATGGATGATCTCGCCGGTCGGCAGGACGTGGTCGAAGCTCAGCACAAGATCGCGCGTGTGGCCGTAGCGGGCGCCGATCAGGGACCAGCCGCTGGTCCCGATCCGTCCACCGACCAGCGAGCACGGATACGAAGCCGGATCGTCTGGATAGATCAAGCCGTGCCGGGCGAGCTCCTCGTTGAGCTTGAGCATGTTGATGCCCGTGCCGACCGTGCACGTCCGGTTGTTCAGGTCGATCTCGTGGATCGCATTCATCCGCTTGACGTCGATCACGATGCCGCCGCGAAGCGGCACGGCGCCGTCAGTGAGCCCGGTGCCGCCGTCGCGGGGGATGACGGGAACGAGCATCTGGTTCGCGATCCGGACGACGGCGGCGACCTCCTCGGTCGTCTCGGGCAGCACGGCGAGATCGGGGAGGCGCTCGGCCCACCGGTGCACCGGGAACGGCGCCGGCACCCGGGAGCGGTGGTAGCGGTCGGCCTTCGAGGTCAGCACCTGGTCGTCGCGCAGCACGTCGCGGAGTGCCGCGACCACGTCCTCGACCCGATCGGCCGTGATCGTCATCGCGGACCTTCGTTCCCCAGCCGACGATCCCCCACCTCGCCGCGGCTCCCGCCGACCGTGATCCCGAGTGACTCGGCGAACAGCTCGTGCAGATCGACGACGTCGATGTCTCGGCTCGCACCGGCCTCTCCCAGTGGACGCTCGGACCACGGGCAGGCGCTGACAAGGGTGTCGACCTCGAGCTGGACGGCCTTCGCGAGCCGGCCGGCGCTGATCGCTGCGGTCATCTCGGGCTTCTCGACCGGCAGACCACCCCCACCGCCGGAGCAGTAGGACCACTGCGTCACACGGTCCACGTCGTTGAACGTGAGGCCCGGGATGGCGCGGAGGATCTCGCGCGGCTCCTTCCAGATCCCTTTGCGCTTGTTCAGCCTGCAGGGGTCGTGGTAGGTGACCGTGCGGTCGATCGAAACGGTGGGCGTCAGCCGAGACGTGCGGACGAGCTCGGCGAACAGCTCGACCACGAGCACGACCTCGAGGTCGAAGTCGGCGCCGAAGTACGTCGGGTAGTCCTCGGTGAAGGTGATGTAGTCGTGCGGGTCGAGCACGAGGATCCGTTTCGCGCCGACCGCCCGCCAGTCGGCAAGGTTGTGCTCGGCGAAGCGCCGGGCCTGGTCCACATATCCCATCTCCGCGGCCGGACCACCGCAGCACCACTGCTCGCCCATCAGCCCGAACTCGTACCCCGCCAGCTGGAGCACCTGCGCGACGGCCCGCGGAACCGACGTGCGGTAGAACGCCGCCTCGCAGTCGACGAAGAGGATCGACTCCCCACCGATCGGGACGTCGAGCCCGTCGGCCCAGTCGCGGACACGCTCCTGGCTGACCGCCACCTCGCCGAGCACAGGCTCGTGCGTGTGCTCGTTGGTCCGGTCGTTCCACGTCCTCCACTGCGGCTGGTGGATGCCGCTCTCGACCGCGAGTGCGCGGACGGCCTTGACGACGTCCACCGTGCGGGTCCGGAACCGGTAGAAGTCCCCGGTGAACAACGTGTTCGGGCAGCGCAGCTCGCACGCCCCGCACTGCGTGCAGTTCACGTAGTCCGCCGCGATGTCGGCGATCTCCAGCTCGCCCTGCTCCATCGCCACCACGTTCGCGTGGAAGGCCGTTGGTGACCACGACTCGTTCCTGGTCACCTGCATGACCGGGCAGACCTCGCGGCAGAACTTGTGGCCCGACGAGAAGCAGTTGTACGAGGCGTTGCGCCATTCATGGACGAACTCTCGGGTCCGCGGGTCCGTCGCCCGGATCTCGAGGTCGTCGTCCCCGACGGTCTCGGTGAACGCGGCCAGGTCGTGCTCGGGGACCGTGCCGGGCGTGAACGGCCGGTCGAGCGCGTCGCCGCCCGGTGGACCACCGTCGTACGTCTGCGTCACCGGGCACCCTCCGCGATGTTCTCGCCGTGGGGTGACCATAGGGACTTCTCGATCTTGTGGCAACGGACTGGGAGCACCGGTCCATCGGGTGCTCGGGCGGCAGAGGAGCCGTGGGAACATATGGCGTATGCCTGGGATGAACCTGACCCGTGACGAGGCCGGCGAGCGCGCGGCCGTCCTCACCGTCGAGTCGTACGAGATCGAGCTCGACCTCACCTCGACGGGAGACACGTATCCGTCCACGACGGTCGTGGTCTTCGACTGCAGCGAGCCGGGTCTGTCGAGCTGGATCGACTTGATCGCGCCGACGGTCCGTGCGGTGACGCTCAACGGCGTCGAGCTCGATCCCGCCGACGTCTTTGACGGCCACCGCATCGCGCTGGAGAGCGTGGCCGAGCGCAACGAGCTCCGCGTCGTGGCCGACTGCGCGTACATGCGCAGCGGCCAGGGCCTGCACCGCTTCGTCGACCCGGTGGACGACGAGACCTACCTCTACACGCAGTTCGAGACCGCCGACGCGCGCCGGGTCTTCCCCTGCTTCGAGCAGCCCGACCTCAAGGCGTCGTTCGCCCTCACCGTGACAGCACCGGCCGGCTGGGAGGTCGTCTCGAACTCCCCCACCCCGGAGCCAGAGGCAGTCCGCGACGGCGTCGCCAGGTGGGCGTTCACCCCCACCAAGCCGATCTCGACCTACATCGTCGCGCTCGTCGCCGGCGCGTACGAGGTGGTCCGCGACGCGTACGCGGGGCGCGGCGGGCAGGTTCCGATGGGCGTGTTCTGCCGCCGGTCGCTGGTCGAGCACCTCGATGCCGCGGAGATCATCGCGGTCACCAAGCAGGGCTTCGGCTTCTTCGAGACGCTGTTCGACTACCCGTACCCGTTCGAGAAGTACGACCAGCTCTTCGTGCCGGAGTACAACGCCGGCGCGATGGAGAACGCGGGTGCAGTCACGCTCCGCGACGAGTACGTCTTCCGCAGCCGGCAGACCGACGCGGCGTACGAGCGGCGGGCCGAGACGATCTTGCACGAGCTCGCCCACATGTGGTTCGGGGACCTCGTCACCATGCGCTGGTGGGACGACCTCTGGTTGAACGAGTCGTTCGCCACGTACGCGAGCGTGCTGTGCCAGGCCGAGGTGACGCGCTGGTCCAACGCGTGGACGACGTTCGCGAACGTCGAGAAGAGCTGGGCCTACCGCCAGGACCAGATGCCCTCGACACACCCCATCTCCGCCGACATCCGCGACCTGGAGGACGTCGAGGTCAACTTCGACGGGATCACCTACGCCAAGGGCGCGAGCGTGCTCAAGCAGCTCGTCGCGTGGGTCGGGCAGGACCACTTCTTCGAAGGTCTGCGTCGCTACTTCAAGCGGCACGAGTGGAGCAACACGACGCTCGCGGACCTGCTGTCGTGCCTCGCCGAGACCTCCGGGCGCGATCTCGGCGACTGGTCCAAGGCCTGGCTCGAGACGGCCGGCGTGAACACGCTGCGGCCGTCGTTCGAGGTCGGCCCGGACGGGCGGTTCACGTCGTTCTCGATCGAGCAGGAGGCGGTCGAGGCCCATCCGACGCTGCGGCCGCACCGGCTCGCGGTCGGGCTCTACGACCGCACCACCGACGGGTTGGTGCGTCGTGAGCGGATCGAGCTCGACATCGCCGGGCCGTCGACAGACGTCGCGGCGCTGGTCGGGACGGCGCAGCCCGACCTCGTGCTGGTCAACGACGACGACCTCGCCTACGCCAAGATCCGCCTGGACGATCGATCGTTGGCGACCCTCGTCGAGTCGATCAGCGAGTTCACCGACTCACTCCCCCGTGCGCTGTGCTGGACCGCCGCGTTCGACATGTGCCGCGACGGTGAGCTGGCGGCCCGCGACTTCGTCGAGCTCGTGCTCGGTGGCCTGCCGACCGAGACCGATCCGACGGTGCTGCAGCTGCTGCTGAGCATCTCGCTGGACACCGTCGACACGTACACGTCCCCGGCCGGCCGGGCCGGCGCTCACCGCCGCTGGGTGGACGGCCTCCACGACCTCGTCCAGCAAGCCCCGCCGGCCAGCGACGTGCAGCTCGCGCTGGTCCGGGCGTACGCGAGCGCAGCCCGCGAGGGTGCGCACCGCGAGCGCCTCCGCGGCTGGCTCGACGGAGTCGATCTTCCGGACGGGCTGACGGTCGACACCGACCTGCGATGGATCTTCGTGCTCCGCCTCTCGGCACTCGGTGATCTCGACGACGCGGCGATCGACGCGGAGATGTCCCGCGACGACACGATCACCGGGCACGAGAACGCCGCGCACGCGAGGGCGGCGCGACCGGACGCCACCGCGAAGGCCGACGCGTGGGACCTCGCGCTGCACCGGCCGGGCACCCCGAACGGCACGCTCTACCAGGTGGTGATCGGCTTCAACCAGATCGGCCAGGACGACGTGCTCGACCCGTACCTCGACCGGTACTTCGACGAGATCGAGGGCGTCTGGGCCCGCATGGACCACTCGTCCGCGCAGGACGTCTGCTACGCGCTCTATCCCCGCCGGCGGGCGACGCAGGGGGTGCTCGACACCACCGACGCCTGGCTCGGTGCGCACCAGTCCGCAGCGCCGGCTCTGCTGCGGATCGTCGGTGAGAACCGCGACACCGTTGCCCGCGCCCTGCGCTGCCAGGCCAAGGACGCCGAGCTCGACTGATCAGGTCAGCGCGCTCGGCTGACCCGTCGGGTCCCCACGCATTGATCGGCACTCGTGCCACCGGTCGGCCTCAGGGACCGACGCTGCCCGGGCTGCCGGTGAGAGTCGAGGTGTGAGAAGCGCGGCAACCGCCGGCCGCTGGGTGCCGCGCTTCTCCCAGCTCGGCGAAGGATGATCATTTCCTCCGGGCGAAGCGGTCGGTGGCGGTGACGACGTGGTCGCCGAGCTGGGTCGTGTGGCCAGCGGTGTCGAGGACGACCAGCTCGCTGCCGGGCCATGCCTGTGCCAGCTCCCACGCCGTGACCAAAGGGCCGCCGAGGTCGAGCCGGCCGTGGATGAGCACGCCGGGGATGCCCGCGAGCCGGTACGCATCCCGGAGCAGCTGGTCCTCGTCGAGCCACGCGGCGTGCCAGAAGTAGTGCGTCACCGTACGGGCGAAGCCCATGCGGAAGCGGGCGTCGGCGTACCGCGGATTCGGGACGCCGCCGGACTCCAGGGAGACGATCGCCTCCTCCCAGTCGCACCAGTCCCGCGCCGCCTGCTCCCGGACCTTCGCGTCCGGGTCGGCGAGCAGCCGCGCGTACGCGTCGACGAGGTCGCCGTCGCGGTCGGCCGGCGGCACGCCCTGCCGGAAGCGGGCCCACTCGGCCGGGAAGAACCTGCCGACGTCGTGGGCGAGCCACCTGACGTCGGCTGGGCGCGTCATGGTCACGGCCGCCAGGACGATCTCGGTAACCCGTTCGGGGTGCCGCTCGGCGTAGGCCAGCGCCAGCGTCGACCCCCACGAGCTGCCGAAGACGAGCCACCGGTCGACGCCCAAGTGCCCGCGCAGCAGCTCGAGGTCGCCGAGGAGGTGCTCGGTCGTGTTCACCGACAGGTCGGCGGCCGGGTCGCTCGCGTGCGGCGTGCTCCGGCCGGCGCCGCGTTGGTCGAGCAGCACGATCCGGTACGCCGCCGGGTCGAACAGCCGTCGTGAGTTCGGCGTACAGCCCGAACCGGGCCCGCCGTGCAGGACGACCGCCGGCTTGCCGTCGGGGTTGCCGCAGGTCTCCCAGTACACGAGCTGCCCGTCCCCGACGTCGAGCATCCCGTGCTCGTACGGCTCGATGGGCGGGTATCGGTTCATCGCCGGCGACGTGGGCGGCAGGGACTTAGGGGTTGTCGGTGTGCAGCACCGGCGGGCGGCGGCCGCTCTCGCCCAGCATCTGCAGACCGTCCACGACGCCGCCGGCGAGATCGCCGATGGAGAACTTGCTCGTCATCGCCAGGGTTGCCAGCGTCGCGCCGCGCTCGTCGACGCGCCGGCGCGCCTCGCTCCCGGTGACGATCTCCAGAGCCCTCGCGCCTGGGTCGACGAAGACCAGGACGGCGTGCTCTCTGTTCGCGAGCCCGGCGTGCAGGGAGCGCGCATGGGCGCGGACGTCGCCGCGGGCGTCGGCGAAGCACACGGTGAAAGTCAGGCCGGTCCCAGCGCCGGAGCGCTCCGCGGCCCGCTCAATCGCGGCCCGCTCGCGCTCGGTGAGTCGTTCACCAGCGGCCACTCGCGCCACCCTGATCGCTCGCGCCGGGTTCGGTCGCACGGCGCCGGGTCGCACCCGGCCCGTCTGGTGTGACGGTGTCGGCCGGTGTGCGCTGCACACCGGCCGGGTCGACCCAGATCGGTCCGGTCTCCAGCGCGGCGCCGGTCCGGTGCCGGGGACCCTTGCCGAGCGACGGGCCGACCACGAGCAGCACGATCAGCACGAAGATCGCGGCGGGTGCCCCGACGTACAGCAGGAGCGTCTGGACGAACGAGAGTCCAGCGCCGGCGTCGTCGCCGCCGGGGCCGCCCGTGGACGCGCTGGCGGCAGGGGCCAGGAGGAGCAGACCGATCGTGACCGAGCCTGCGGCGACGACCAGGCGCGCAGCCGAAC
>Ga0136615_10000751_pt1 | contig 15086 bp, 8 predicted proteins | sample AntDrymUQ2882206_2_FD_106647 | JGI IMG/M metagenome (GOLD analysis project Ga0136615, IMG submission 106647) | Polar desert sand microbial communities from Dry Valleys, Antarctica - metaG UQ288 (22.06) | ecosystem: Environmental > Terrestrial > Soil > Desert | place: Antarctica: Dry Valley...
AGATGGGGGAGTCACTGGGTACCCGCCCGGATGCTCTCGTTATGGCCGCGTTCGCATTGGTCGTGGCCGGCTTTTTCATTAAGGCCGCCATCGTGCCCTTTCACTTCTGGCTTGCGGATGCATTCGCGACCGCGCCTCTGCCGGTATGCATCCTGCTCGGCGGCGTCGTAAGCGAGCTCGGTCTCTACGGCGTAGCGCGTGTCTACTGGACCGTGTTCGAGGGGCCACTGTCATCGGTAGCGAGTGAGCTACGCACCATTCTGTTGGTTGCCGCCGCGACGACCGCCGTCGTCGGAGCGGTCATGTCTTTCGCTCAGCACCACCTCCAACGCATGCTTGCATTCTCGGTGATAGCCCATGCCGGACTCTTTCTCGTCGGCCTAGCGACGCTTACTCCTGCGGGGTTATCGGGAGCGGCCGTATACATGCTCGCCGACGGGCTCGTCAAGGCCTCGTTGTTCATGTGCGTGGGCATCCTCCAACATCGCCTCGGCGGCGTCGACGAGTACCACCTGCGCGGGCGCGGCCGACGTTTTGTGGCAACGGCAGCCTTGTTCGTTGTCGGTGCCCTCGCACTTGCAGGACTGCCGCCGTTCGGCACCTACGTCGGGAAGGCTCTTATCGAGGAAGAAGCGAAGCTCCTCGGACTCGCCTGGGTGACGCCGCTGTTCGTGCTCGTCTCCGCGCTGACCGGTGGCGCGTTGCTCCGCGCCGCGGGACGGGTCTTCATGGGCTGGGGTCCTCCGATCGAGCACGCCGACGAGGTGTCGCAGGCAGAGGGAGAGGAACAAGAGGCCGAGACCGTCGCGGGCCGGGAGCGAACTCCAGCCGTGATGTTCGTTCCCGCCCTCCTGCTGGGGGCGGCCGCCTTCGCTCTTCCCTTCGTTCCCGGGTTACTGGCGGGCTCGGAGGCCGCCGCCGAGGCTTTCACCGACCGCACCGCCTACGTCGAGGAGGTCCTCGCCGGAGAGTTTCGCCGCATCCCTGCGGCGCCTGCTCACGCCGGCCCCAAGTCTGAGGAGCTGGTCCCCGGCTTCCTCTCTGTGGCCGGAGCGCTGGGTCTCGCCGCTTTTACCCTGGGGAGCAACCGGCTGCCGTCCCGGTGGCGACGGGCGATCTGGAACAGCGCCGGCCGCATCGTCGTGGGCCTGCGCAATCTGCACAGCGGCCATCCCGGCGACTACATCGCCTGGCTCACATTCGGAGTCGCCCTTCTCGGAGGGGCGTTCGGGGTCGCGCTGCGCTGAAATCGAGTCGACCGAGCAGGGCCTGGGAAGCCTTTATCGGAACTTTGTGGCCGTGACCACCTGGGGAGGTGGTTGGCGGCTCAAAGTTCGTTGAAAGCGAGACCGGGGGTTCAGGCAACCGGTTTCTGGATCTCGCCGGGCAGAAGGCTCGCCCTCAGGCTATGAGCGCGCTCGCCCCCGACCGCCTGGGATCGTGAGCCGCGTCCACGCTCCCATCCTCTGCAACCGAGGCCGCCTGCACCCCCCCGAAGAACATGTGCACCTCGTGGTAAGGCCGGGCCAAGTAGTCGCCGTCGAGCTCGCCGCCGGGAAGTCCCGGCTCGTACCACATCATCTTTCCCTCGGCCCGCTGCGCCACATGCGCGCGCGGCGCCGCTACCGCCTCGGCCAGCGAGGCGCCGTCCAATGCCAGAGAAATGATCGTCTGAGCGATTGCGCCGGTGATGCGGTCGCCACCGGGCGAGCCCAGCGCCACGACCTTCCCCGAGCCCTCCGCGATCGTCGGCGCCATGTTGGAGTGGCAGCGCGCGCCCGAAGACAAGCGATGGGTCCCGAGCGGGTTTAGCTCCTCCTCGCCGAGACTGTTGTTGAGCACCATGCCGTGGACGACCAGTCCGGCGCCGTAACCGTTCGACTGGGTCAGCGCGCACGCCAGCCCTTCTCTGTCCGCGGCCGAGCTGTGCGTAGTCTCAGACGAGCGCGCAGGTCGCGCCCCCGCCAGCACGTCGGACAGCGCCGCGGCGATGTCGGCCGGGTCTCCGTAGTGGAGCTCGCGGTGAGAGACCGCGGTTTCCTCCGCCGCCACGATTGCGTTCAGGCGAGCAAGTGGCCCCGACGGCGCGGCGTCCTCGATCAACGAGAGCATGTGCACGAGGACGGCTCCTCCGACCGCGGGCGGAGGGTTCGATCTGATGCTCCAGCCGAACGCGTCCGTCACCACCGGCGCGCGCTCGCCGACCTCATAAGAAGCCAGGTCTTCGATCGTCACCAGACCCCCGTCTGCCGCGATCGCAGCGGCAAGCTCTCGACCCAGCTCGCCCGAGTAGAAGACCTGGGGGCCCGACCGGGCGATGGCCTCGAGAGCGTCTGCAAGCTCTGCTTGTATAAGCGCCTCGTTCTCCTCAAGCGGGCGGTCGCCGGAGCCAAGCAGCGCGCGGGCGCTGTCGTAACGCGACCAGATCCCCCACGTCTGCTTGAGGTAGTAGTCGCACGTCTTGGGAAGAGGCAGGCCCTTTCGGGCCGCCCTGATCGCCGGCTCGAACAGGGCCTCCCATTCGATGCTGCCGTGTCGCTCCCACGCTCGGTGCACGGCGGCGAGCACGCCCGGAACCGCAACCGAGCCTCCCCCGATGCCCGTGTACATGCCGTTCGAGTACTCGAGGTAAATCCTCGATACACCCTGCCCCCTGTCTTGCGGCGGAACAAGGGGCATCGCGCAGTTGCCGTCGTAGACGATCACCTCGCCGGAGGGATCGTGGACCGTGACGAAGCCGGCCCCGGTCACCGACGCGAAACACGGCTCCGCGACCCAGGCCATGACCGCGGAGGCGAGGCAGGCGTCGACCGCGTTGCCTCCGCCCCGAGCCACTTCGGCTGCCGCGGCGGCCCCCAGTTGGTTGCCTGAAGCCACCGCGAGTCGAGCCCGGTCCGCCATTTCAGTCAGGAACGCTTGCGGGGCGGGTCGAAGAAGGGCAGCGGCACGACGTCGGCCGCGACCTGGTGGCGCTGCGCCTCGACCGTCCACTCGATCCCCAGTCGCGAGCCGGGCTCCTCGAACCGTGGGGGAACAGAACCGAGGGCGATGCTCTTCTTGAGCGCAGGGCTCCACGTCCCGCTCGTTGCTTTGCCGACCCTCCGGCTCCCGTTGTAGAGCGGCACGGCGCTTCGCCACGGACGACTCGGGACCTCGGGCGGCAGGCCTCGCCTCTCGTAGAGCGACGCCATCTGTGCCCAATCGATCTCGAGGCCCACCAGCCGGCGCGGCGGACCCCCGCCTGCGACCTCGGCCTCGAGCGCTCTGCGGCCCACGAACGGGCCCTTGTCGAAGTTGACGAGCCGTCCCAGCCCGATCTCGAAGGGCGAAAAGAGCTGCTCTTCGATCAGCGCGTGGCGAGCGCTCACGAAGTCGGCTTCGATGAGGATGAGCCCGGCCTCGAGCCGGGCCACGTCCAGCGCTATCAACCCCGTCGGTCTGAGCCTGTGAGCGCGGCCCGCGTCGATCAGTGCGTCCCACAGATCCAGGGCGCGCCGGGCATCGACCCACAGCTCGTACCCGAGATCACCGGTGTAGCCGGTGCGAGAGACGTCCACTCCGATGCCTGTGATCTTCAGCGTTCGTCTGCCGAAGTAGCGGAGCTCGGAGAGGTCTTCTTCCGAGGCGTCTTCGAGCAGCGCGCGCGAGCGGGGGCCTTGCAGCGCAAGCGCCGCCACCGACTCGCTTACATCTTCGATAGTTACGTCCAGCCCCGCCGCGTTGAGCGACAGCCACCGGTAAGAAGGATCGGCCGCAGTCAGCCGATAGGAGGTCTCATCGAGGCGTGCGACGGTGCCGTCGTCTATGACCTTGCCGGCTTCGTCGCACCACGGTGTGTAGATGACACGGCCGACCCTGAGCTTGGTTGCGTCGCGCGTGATAACCCGGTCGATCAGCCGGACGGCGTCGCGCCCGGTGATCCGGTACTTGTAGAGAGGCGAGACGTCCAGCAGCGCGGCCCCCTCTCGAATCGAGTTGTACTCGATATCGTGGTGGTCGGCGTACGCGCTCGCGGCGTGGTAACCCGACCACTCACTCCATGCGAGCTTGAGGTTCAAGGGGGCCGTGCGTTCGAAGAAGGCGGTGCCGACGCTCACAATGCTCCTCTGGGGACGATGGCGATCCGAGGATTAGAGTAAACGCCCCCGGGGCCGGCCGAGAGGCTCGCAGCGACTCTCTTGAAAGGAAGCGTGTGGGCAAGGAATACGACGCGATTGTTATCGGCGGAGGCCACAACGGCCTCGTGAGCGCCGCCTATCTGGCGCGCGCCGGCTGGAGGGTGCTGGTGCTCGAGCGACGCCACGTGCTCGGAGGCGCAGCGGTGACCGAGGAGGTCTTCGAGGGCTTCCGCTTCAGCGTCTGCTCTTACGTCGTGAGCCTGCTGCGCCCAGAGATCATCCGCGAGTTGCAGCTCTCCAGGCACGGGCTCGAGATTCTGCCGCTGGACGGCACCTTCACGCCCCTGGACGACGACTATTTGTGGCGCGTCAACGACCACGGCAAGACGGTGCGAGAGCTGCGGCGATGGTCTTTGCAGGACGCCGAGGCCTACGACGAGTACGGGCGGCTCATGGTCGATATGGCCCGCTTCATCAAGCCCGTGCTGGCGCTGGCGCCGCCGTCGGCATCCGGCTTCAAGTTGTCTGAGTGGCTCCCACTGGCATCCCTCGGCAAGCGCTTCCAGGCACTTCCCGAACATCACCAGGCCGTGTTTCTGCAGCTGATGACGATGAGTGCCACCGATTTCCTGCAGCAGTGGTTCGAAACCGACCCGCTGGTTGCGACGATGTCGGCATCGGGCATCATCGGCACCTTCCAGGGCATCCGTTCGCCGGGAACAGCCTACGTTCTCCTGCACCACTACATGGGCGAGATCGACGGCGCCTTTCGCTCTTGGGGCATCCCCCGCGGCGGCACCGGCGCGGTCTCGGAGTCCATCGCCGCAGCGGCCCGTGAGGCGGGAGCCGAGATCAGAACCGAAGCCCCGGTTGATCACATCATCACCCGCTCCGGCCGGGCAACGGGTGTGGCCCTTTCTTCGGGTGAAGAGATCGGGGCCAAGGTCTTGCTGTCGAGCCTCGACGTACGCCAGACGTTCATGAACTTGCTCGATCCATCCGAGCTCGATTCGGAGTTTGTCTCCGAGCTGTCGCGCTACAAGTTCCGGGGCTCGTCCGGCAAGGTCAACCTCGCACTCGAAGCGCTGCCCGACTTCACCTGTCTTCCGGGCGAAGGCGAGCATCTGCGCGGCGCGATCAGCTTCTCTCCCAGCGTCGATTACATGGAGCGGGCCTACGACGACGCCAAGTACGGTCGCTTCAGCCGCCGTCCCTACATCGACATGATCATCCCGACGCTGGTCGATCCCGCCATGGCCCCGCCGGGCAAGCACGTCATGAGCTGCTTCGTCCAGTACGCCCCCTACCACCTGACCGAGGGGAACTGGGACGAGCAGCGGGATGCCTTCGGCGACGCGGTAATCGACACGATTGCCGAGCGCGCGCCGAACATCAAAGACATGATCCTGCACCGCCAGGTGCTCACCCCGCTAGACCTCGAGCGCACCTTTGGGCTCTCCGAAGGAAACATCTTTCATGGCGAGCTCAGCCTCGAGCAGCTTTTCGTCAACCGCCCTGTGCCCGGCTGGGCACGCTACCGCACGCCGGTGGAGGGGCTGTGGCTCAACGGCTCCGCCACGCATCCCGGCGGCGGTCTCATGGGGGCGCCAGGGCGCATTGCGGCGCTCGAGGTGCTGCACGCCCACAGGGACGAGGCCGCATGAGCCCAATCCCCTCTGACGCGATCGCCGAGTCGATCGCTCACTCCCCTTCTGACGCGATCGCCGAGTCGATCGCTCACTCGTCCTACGACGCCATCGTGATCGGGGCGGGACACAACGGGCTCGTGTCCGCCGCGCTGCTGGCGAAAGCCGGGCTTCGAGTCATGGTGCTCGAGCGGCGCGACGAAGTCGGGGGCGCAGCCGTCACCACTCAGCTCTCCTCCGGAGCGCGGGCTCCGGGAGTGGCGCATTCCGTCGAGCGCTTCGATCCGGGGCTCGTGTCACGCCTCGGCCTCGACCGGCACGGCCTCCAGTTGATCGAGCCGGAGGTGGCGGCGTTCTGCCCCCAGGGCGATGCCCCCGCGCTGACGCTGTGGCCGGATGCGGTCAGGACCGGTCGCGAGTTGGGCTCGGACGGGCAGGGTTACCTCGAGCTCGACCGCAGGGTGCGTTCGTTGAGCGGCTTTCTCGCCACGCTCTTTCGCGCCACGCCGGTCGACCTCACTCATCCCGGCCTGCAGGGGGCACGGACGGGCGTGCAGCTGGTCCGGGCGCTGCGCACGCTCGGGGAGGACGGCAAGGAGCTGCTGCGGGCGGTGCCGATGGCGGTCGCCGACTTCGTCTCGGAGCACGTCAACGGGAGCGCGCTGCGGGCCGCGGTCGCGGCGCGGGCAGTGCGCTACACGGCGGCGGGCCCGTGGTCTGCGGGCACCACCTATCAGCTCTTGGCCGAGTCCACCGGAGGAGGCGGAGCGGCCGGCCGCACGGTGTTCGTGCGTGGCGGCCCCGGGGCACTTGGCGGCGCTCTCGCCGCGGCGGCGCGTGCCGCGGGGGCCGAGATCAGGACGTCGAGCGCGGTCTCTGCTGTGCTCAGCCACCACGGAGCCGTCACCGGGGTGGCGCTTTCTTCGGGCGAGGAGATCGGTGCCACCGCGGTCCTCTCCGGCGCCGACCCCAAGCACACCTTGCTGGATCTGGTCGACCCGGTCGAGCTCGGTCCCACCCTTCGGTGGCGGGCCTCTAACCTTCGCCTGTCGGGCGTAACCTGCAAGCTCAATCTTGCGCTTTCGAGGGCGCCGGTGTTCACGGACGCACCGAATTCTCAGGTGCTCCAGGGCCGCATCGTGATCGCCCCAGGCATCGACTACCTCGAGCGCGCCTTTGATCATTCCAAGTACGGCCGCATCTCGGAGGCCCCCTTCCTGGAGGCCACGATCCCGAGCCTCTCGGACGACTCGCTGTGCGCCGGCGAGGGGCACGTCATGAGCGTCCTGTTCCAATACGCCCCCTATCGTCTTCGGGAGGGGCGGTGGGAGGACCAGCGCGACCTGGTCGCCAAGGTGGCGCTCGAGACCCTCGAGCAGCACGCGCCCGGGTTGTCTGACCTCGTCGAGGATGTCCAGGTCCTTACTCCCGAGGACTTGGAACGCGACTACGGACTGACCGAAGCCGGCGCGCTGCACGGGGAGCCGGGTCTCGATCAGATCTTCTCGTGGCGGCCGCTGCTGGGCCATGCCCGCTACCGCATCGGGCTCGACGGGCTCTACCTCTGCGGCTCCGGCGCCCACCCCGGGGGTGGCCTCACCGGGCTCCCCGGCGCCGGCGCGGCCCGAGAGGTCCTGAGGGACTTCAGGAAAACCGAGCCGAGTGGTCGTTAGATGTGGCCGCCGTCGCTATAGAGCATCTGACGACGACTCGGCAAAAACCCCTTCAGTTGCGGAGGCTCCGAGCGAACACCCGCCTCTTCTTGCGCTCCTCGGACTGTGCCCGCCGGTCCTGCTTGATGCGCAGATGATGGAGCTCCCGCTCGAGTTTCTTGAAGCTCGCGAGGCGTTCTTCGGGCAATGAGCCGTCCTCGACTGCGGCAAGCACCGCGCAGCCGGGCTCGCTTTCGTGGCGGCAGTCATTAAAGCGGCATTGCCCGGCCAGGGACTCGACGTCGTCGAAGGTCTGCGACATGCCTCCGTTGTCGTCCCATAGCTGCAGCTCGCGCATACCGGGAGTGTCGAGGATCAAGCCTCCGGCAGGCACCGGGACCAACTCTCGCCTCGTAGTCGTGTGCCGTCCCTTGCCGTCTGAGCGGATGTCTTTGACGTCCTGCACGTCCTCCCCGACGAGGGCGTTCACGAGCGTGGACTTCCCCACGCCGGAGGAGCCCAGCAGAGCCACGGTTCTCCCAACTCCCAGATAGGGCCGCAGCTCATCGACGCCGTCGCCGCTCAGAGCGCTGACGGCGTGGAGGGCCACACCGGGGGCCTGGGCCGCCACAAGGGCCATCGCTTCGGACGCGTCGTCGCAGAGGTCGGCCTTGGTGAGGACTCCCACGGGCTCGGCCCCGCTGCCCCAGGTCATGGACAGGTAGCGCTCGAGCCTGCGCGGGTTGAGGTCTGAATCGAGCGCGGTCATCAAGAAGACAACGTCGATATTGGCTGCGAGGACCTGTTCCTCGGTCACGAATCCGGCCTCGTGCCGGGAGAACTTCGTGCGCCGAGGAAGGATCGCTTCGATGGTGGCGGTCCCCTCCTCCGGGCGCGCCCGGCACCCCACCCAGTCACCCGCTGCGGGCAGGTCGGCCTTGATTGCGGCCTCGTGGCGCATGCGGCCGGAGACTTCGGCCCACAGCTCGCCGATCTCGGTGTAGAGGACGAACGCGCCACGGTGCTGGACTCCGACTCGTCCGCGGATCAGCCCGCGGCCGTCCAGCTCGGCCCAGGCATCCTCGAAGAAGGGTGCCCAGCCCAGGTCGTGCAGAGATGAAACGTCAGACAAGGTGATGCTCCTTTGAACTGGGATTCGATGTAATCGAATCGGCTTGGGATCGGACACGTATCCCCGCCAGAACGGAGCTGGTGCTAGGAGAGCTCCCGGCCCGGCGGGGTTGCAGATGTCACCGTGTGCATAATCCCCACCTCCTCTGTGGCCGGGTCGACTTTCGCGCGCTACTCCTATTAAGGCAGATCCGCCGCCCCGGCGCAACCCGGGCGTGGGTTTGTCTCAGGGCCGACAGGTTTCTTGTTAGGTAGCCAACCTCCCCCGCCGCCCCCAGCTCTCAGCATGGAGAGTGTCTGGTTTGGCGAGAAGGAGGAAAGACGAATGGGCCTGAGACGTGTTCAGATCAGGAAGCGCGGCGTGGCGGTAGTGGCCGTGGCGGTGGGGTGCCTGGGGATGCCCCACGCTCTGGCGGCCCCCTCGTGCTTCGGAGTGGCTGCGACCAAGGTCGGCACCGAGGTCAGAGACGCCATCAAGGGAACTCCCGGCCGGGACGTGATCGTCACGCTCGGCGGCGACGACACCGTGCGGGGCCGCGGCGGCGATGATCTCATCTGCAGTGGAGCCGGGGGCGATCGCGTTTTCGCCGGACCCGGTGCCGACCGGGTGGACGGCGGTAGCGATGGTGACAGGCTCCAGGGTGAAGAGGGCGGCGACCGTCTGTATGGTCGCGACGGCAGGGACTCCTTGTTGGGGGGTGTAGGCGACGACTTCCTCTCCACTGGTCCAGTTGAAAAAGGAAACAACTCGGCATCGGGCGACGACGGGGACGACACGATCGTCGCCGTCTCCGGTCGAAATTACCTCTCCGGCGGGTTGGGAGACGACCGCATCCTGAGTGGGTCCGGTTCGGATTCCATCCACGGCAAAGACGGTAGGGACTCGATCATGTCGGGTGCCGGTAGCGACTACCTCAGAGGTGGTGCCGGCGACGACGAAATGGACGCGGGGGCGGATAAGGACTTTGTGCGGGAGGGACCGGGGGACGATTCGGTTTCGGGCGGAAAGGGCTCAGACGAAGTCGACTACCACCTCCTGAAGAGCGGAGGCGTCGTGGTTGACCTGGCCGCAGGCACCGCAACCGGGTGGGGCAGGGACTCCCTCGCCAGTATCGAGATAGCCTATGGCACCAAGTCCGACGATCGCCTGGCCGGAGATGCGTCCGCCAACAAGCTGGTCGGTTTCGAAGGAGCCGACGAGCTCAGCGGCCGGGATGGCAGGGACGAGCTGTGGGGTTTCGACGGCAACGACTCCTTGAACGGAGGCAAGGGCCGCGACCTCGCCAACTACAGGAACTCCAACGGCGTCGTGGTCAACCTGCAGAGCGGGTCGGCTACCGGAGAAGGCAGGGACACGCTCGCCGAGGTTGAGGACATCACCGGTTCCTACGCGGATGACCTCATCGTGGGCGACTCCCACGCCAACCGCTTCCGCGGCTTCTTCGGAGGCGACGTCTTACGAGGAGGTGGAGGCAAGGACAAGCTGTGGGGCGGTCCGAGCGAGAGCGAAGAGAACGTCGATCGCATGGACGGCGGCCCCGGTAACGACCGCATCAGCGGCGCGGGGTTCGGCTGCACCAAGCGCCGGTGCCAGAACGACCGGGACGAGGCCGACTTCAGCACCTCGTCGGTGGCGATTACAGCAAACCTCAAGAACGGAACGGCCACCGGAGACGGCAATGACGTCTTGGTAAAGATCGAGGACCTCAGGGGCTCGGCCCATGACGACTCGCTTACCGGCGACGATGGAATCAACGAGATCACCGGCTCCGCCGGCAATGACAAGCTCTTCGGTTTGGGCGGCGAGGACGAGCTCGAAGTCCTCCCCCGGCGACGACGACTTCGACGGTGGTGAGGGCATCGACGTCCTGCAGTTCATCACCGCGCCAACCCCCGCCACGGTCGACCTCGGAGCGGGAACAAGCACCGGAGTTGGCAACGACACAATCGTGGCCATCGAGAATGTGTCCGGATCGATTCATGCCGACGCAATCACCGGTGACGACAACACCAACATCCTGCGCGGCGGCATCGGCAGCGACGCCATCTCGGGCGCAGGTGGCGACGACGAGGTCCTCGGAGGCGCCTGCGACGACGACCTGGCGGGCGACGGGGGCAACGACGTCATCAACTCGGGTGGTGGCCCCGACACCGTCTCGGGTGGGGACGGCGACGACTACTTCACCAGCCGCCGCAGTGACGCAGACGACGACGACTCCTTTGCGGGCGGCGCGGGCGACGACACCATCGACTACTCGGTCCTGAGCCACGCAGTGACCGTCGACCTCACCGCAGGCAGCGCCATCGCCTACGGGACGGATCGGCTCGCCACCATCGAAGGCGTGGTCGGCACCATCTTCGCCGACGTGCTGCGCGGCGACGGGGCCGCCAACCGCTTCTACGGCGGGATGTCTGTGGACCAGCTGTTTGGCCTCGCAGGTGACGACCTCCTGCAAGGCGGCAAGGGCTCGGATGCACTCAACGGTGGCGACGGCGACGATGCCGCATCCTTCGCCGACTCCACTACAGGCGTGACGGCCGACCTCCAGGCGGGGCTCGCGGAGGGCTTCGGTGCCGACAACCTCATCCTCATGGAGGCCCTCTACGGCTCTCCGTTCTCGGACTTCCTCAGAGGCGACGATGGAGCCAACACTCTGCGTGGAGAGCTTGGTGACGACGTGCTCGAGGGCCGGGCCGGAGACGACGATCTCATCGGTGGTCCGGGTGTCGACAACCTCAGCGGCGGGCAGGGCAGCGATCAGTGCGCCGGAGAGGTGTTGCTCGGCTGCGAGTAGGGAGGACGACCGGAGGGCCGTACCCTTGATTGGGTGCGGAAGGCTACCCAGAGCGAAGTCATAGAGGTACTCCAACAATTGCGAGCACGCCTTCGGGCGTGCTCGCTGCTGCTCGACGTGCCTGGAGTCGCTACCGCCCGCGAGGCTCGCGATGAGACCGTCGCTCAGATCGCCGACTACCTTCTGCCGCGGCTCGAGCGGCTGGATGCGCCGTTGCTGGTGGTGGTCGGCGGGTCCACCGGAGCCGGTAAGTCGACCTTGGTAAACAGCCTGGTCGGAGCGGAGGTCTCGCCGGCCGGAGTGCTGCGACCCACGACGCGCGCGCCGGTGCTCGCCTGCCACCCAGGCGACAAGTCGTGGTTCCAGGACGATCGCATCCTGCCCTCGTTTGCCCGCACGATGGGCGGGGCGCCTTCTGGAAGCAACACCCTCCACCTCGTGCTCGATTCCGACGTTCCACCCGGCATCGCTCTGCTGGACGCCCCCGACATCGACTCCGTCGAGATCGCCAATCGGATCCTGTCGGATCAGCTCCTCGCCGCGGGCGATCTGTGGTTGTTCGTCACCACTGCGGCTCGCTACGCAGACGCGGTCCCGTGGGAGCTCCTGAGCAAGGCGCAAGCGCGCGCCATCGCCCTGGCGATGGTCTTGAACCGCATCCCGCCTGAAGCTCTCGCCGAGGTCCCTTCGCACTTGCGGGCTCTTCTGGACTCGGCGGGGCTCCAGCGCGCGCCCGTCCTGAGCGTGCCCGAGAGCGAGCTGAGGGACGGCCTCTTGCCGAAGCTCGCGCTCGAGCCGGTGCGGGCATGGCTCGACGATCTTGCACGCGACCAGGAGCAACGCGAGAAGCTGGTCCGCATGACGCTGGCCGGAGCGCTCGATAGCCTGGCGGCCCGCACCGAGCTCGTTGCGTCCGGGCTCGATGCCCAGAGTGGTGCAGTCAAGGAGCTCAACGATGCCGTGGCGAGGTCCTACGATCGTTGCCTCGAGGATGTCTCGGACGCGCTCTCGGGCGGCACCCTGCTCAGGGGCGAGGTTCTGGCTCGCTGGCAAGAGGTAGTCGGGACCGGCGACTTCATGAGGTCCTTGGAGGCGCGCATAGGCCGGCTGCGGGACCGCGTTGCCGAGGCCGTGCTGGGCCGCCCCTCGCCGGCCGGAGAAGTGCAATCGGCGCTGTCCGAAAGCGTCGCCTCAGTAGTTCGAGCTGCCGCCGATCGTGCTGCCGAGGCCACGGTCGATCGCTGGCGCGAACACCCTGCGGGACGCTCCCTACTCGCGATTGAGGAAAAGGCCCTGAGCCATTCCTCGGCCGAGCTTTCAAGCCGGGTAGCCGATGAGCTGCGAGCATGGCAGGAGGGTGTTCTGCAGCTCGTCTCTTCCGAGGGCGCATCCAAGCGGGCAGCCGGACGAGCTCTGTCTCTCGGAGTAAACGGACTCGGGGCCGCGTTGATGGTGGTGGTGTTCGCCCACACCGGCGGTCTCACCGGGGGTGAGCTGGCCGTTGCGGGCGGAACCGCCACGCTGAGCCAGAAGCTTCTCGAGGCGCTGTTCGGGGACCAGGCGGTCCGCACGCTCACGGCCCGCGCCCGAGACGATCTGATCGCCCGCATCGCCAAGTTGATGTGGGAGCAAGAGGCCGCCCGCTTCTATGCACTCCTCGAAAAGGCGGTCCCGCCGCAGAATCAGGCAGATGAGCTCAGGGGGACAGTGGCAGCGTTGGCCGACGCGCGCTCGTGAAGGCTCGGCTCCGCAATTCCAAGAGCGTGGACATCGATGCGCGCCTTAAAGCCCTAGGGGAGGCGGTGGCCTTGGCACGGGGCCGCCTCGATGCTGCTGTGGTGGAACGAGCGGCCGCGGTGGGGGACAGGGCCGGCGCCCGGCTCGGTCACGGAACCGAGCTGACGGTGATTGCACTTGGGGGAGCCACGGGAAGCGGAAAGTCGTCGTTGTTCAATGCCCTGGCCGGAGCTCCGCTTGCAGCTGCCGGGGTTCGCCGGCCCACCACCGCCAGACCGCAGGCTTGTGTGTGGGGTGAGGGGGCCGCGAACGATCTTCTGGACTGGCTCGGAATTGCCGAACGCCACCGGCTCGCCGGCGGCGACTCACGCCTGGATGGCATGGTGCTGCTGGATCTCCCCGACCACGATTCCACCGAGATCGCTCATCGGATCGAGGTAGATCGTCTGGTGGAGCTGGTGGACCTGCTCGTGTGGGTCGTGGACCCGCAGAAGTACGCGGACGCGGCGCTCCACAACCACTATCTGCGTCCGCTGCGCAGCCACTCCGCCGTCATGTTGGTCGCGCTGAATCGGATCGACGAGCTGGGGTTGCCGGATCGGGCGGAATGCCTCATCGACCTCAAGCGGGTGCTGGCCGAGGATGGCCTGGTCCAGGTGCCGGTGAGGGCCCTCTCATGCCGCACGGGGGAGGGGCTCGAGGAGCTCATGGACGTCCTGAGGGAGCGCGTTGTGGCCCGCATTGCTGCCGTGGAACGCTTGGTCGCAGATGTCGCCGCCATCGCCGAGGCCCTGGGGCGCTTCTGTGACGGGGGCCGCGCGCAGAGGGGCGATTCAGGCCTCGAAGCGGTGGTCGACTCCCTTGCCCAGGCCGCCGGCGTGGCGCTGATCGCGGACTCGGTCGTCCGATCGCACCGAAGAGAATCGGCTCTGCGGGTGGGATGGCCCTTCACGCGCTGGCTGAAACGGGCCCGGCCGGATCCGTTGCGGCGGCTTCACCTCACCTCCGACCGGGAGGCGCGGACCTCCCTGCCCCCGCCAACCCCGGTGCAGAGGGCTCGGCTCGAGACCAGCGTGCGACGGTTGGCAGAGGACCGCGCCGGGCGCCTCCCGGACCCCTGGCCCGAGGTGGCGCGGCGAAGGGCGGCCGAGTCGTTGCCCGAGTTGCCGCGCACGCTCGACCGGGTGGCCGCCACCACCGAGATAAAGCTGCGGCCCCCTCGTTGGTGGGCGCTGGGAGGGGCTCTCCAGTACCTCTTGGCGCTGACCGTGATTGCCGGCGTACTGTGGCTGACGGTTCTGTTTGGGGTCTCATGGTTACGCCTTCCCGAGCCTCCGACTCCCGAATGGGAGGGTTTCTCTTATCCAACCCTGATGCTTATCGGGGGTGGCCTGGCGGGCATCGTTCTGGCTTCCATCGCCCGCCTCGCGGCCCGCGTGGGAGGCCGAAGACGAGCCTCTCGGGTGCGACGCAAGCTCCGGGTCAGGCTCACCGAGGTGGCCGAGAGCGACATCTTGACGCCGCTAAACGAGGAGCTCGAGGCCTATCAACACTATTGCGATGCCGTGAGCCGGGCTCAGGGTCGATAGCTGCTGAGCAGCCTCACCTCGCCGACGAGGGGCGGTTCGGGACTACCGCCGGTTAGGGCGAGGGGCTGGGGCTGGGGTCCGGTGACGAGCTTGGACTGGGGCTGTGATCCGGTGACGAGCTTGGGCTAGGGTCCGGGCTTGGACTGGGATCGGGATCCGGGCTTGGGCTGGGATCCGGTGACGGACTGGGATCGGGATCCGGGCTTGGGCCGGGATCGGGCGAGGGGCTGGGGTCCGGCGAGGGGCTCGGATCGGGCGACGGACTGGGACCCGGACTCGGGCTGGGATCGGGGCTTGGACTGGGATTGGGCGACGGGCTAGGGCCGGGACCCGGGCTCGGTGTTGTGCCGGGACCCGGGGTGGGCTGTGGAGGCGGTGGCGGCGACGTGGGGTCGGGCGAGGGGGACGTGCCCGGGCC
>Ga0136615_10000754_pt1 | contig 15075 bp, 10 predicted proteins | sample AntDrymUQ2882206_2_FD_106647 | JGI IMG/M metagenome (GOLD analysis project Ga0136615, IMG submission 106647) | Polar desert sand microbial communities from Dry Valleys, Antarctica - metaG UQ288 (22.06) | ecosystem: Environmental > Terrestrial > Soil > Desert | place: Antarctica: Dry Valley...
GCCCGGCTCGGCCGCCACGACCTTCCTCAGGCTCCCGTCGATCTCGGCCGCCGCGCTCTTGGCCGCGAAGCCCGCGTCGTCGGTGATGAGCGAGGTGATCCAGGGGTGCTGCCGGTAGAGCGCTACGTTGGCGAACCTCTGCGCGAGTGCCTCCTCCAGCTCGGCGGGCGTGTACTCGTGCACATGGTGGGGATTCCCGGGCAGGTAGACGGTCCGGTTCGGCGACGACAAGAGCACCACTCCGCCAGGACGAAGAACGCGCTTGAACTCGTCGAGGACCAAGTCGCCGTGCTCGACGTGCTCGATCGCCTCGAAGCACACGACCATGTCGAACGAGGCGGCGGCGAGCGGAAGGCTCTGGAGGTCGCCGACGAGGAACCGCGCCAAGTGGCCGGCGCGGAATACGGAGTCCGCTACCGCCTCGGCCGAGAGGTCGACGCCGACCACGCGAGCGGCGCCGGCCTCCGCGCATATCTGCGCCCCGTAGCCCACCCCGCAGCCCGCATCGAGGACCTCCTTGCCGCCGACCACGGTGGCCGCCCATCGATAACGGGCCTCGTGCTCGGCCTTGATGATGCCTTCCATGGTCTCTGGCACGAACCGCTCGGGGGACGGCCGTTCGTCGTCGCCGTCGTCTGAGAGACCTGCCCCCGGCTCAGGTTCTGGGTACTTGATCTCGTACTCATCGAACCCCGTCGAAAGGTTCGGGTTGTAGTACGGGTCCCCCGTCTCGAGCACCGATCCCCAACGTTGGCGGAAGCGACTGTAGTCGCTCGAGAGAAAGCCCCCTCCCAGCGAGGCCCGCTCGTGGTGTCTCAGAACCGCGCGCGGGGTCCAGACGACCCGCCTGCCCGCCCGCAGAAACCGAAGGCAGAGATCGACGTCCCCGAGCTCGACGCCGAATGCCTCGTCGAACCCATTGAGTGAGTCGAAGGCCTCTCGCGCGATCAGCATGCACTCGTCGCCGACCGAGCTCGTGTTGCGGGTGACGGCGAAGAGCCCCCGGTAGCCGGGTTCGTCGCCCGGGAAGCCCACCCCGATCGGCCGCGCGCCGGGCGGACCGTCGAGGAGCAGCATGCCGGCGAGCTGAAGGACCCCGTCGGGATAGAGCAGCTTTCCTCCCACGGCCGCTATGCCCGGCTGCTCAGCCTGCTCCAGGAGCCGCTCGATCCAGTCCCGAGACTCGACCTCCGTGTCGTCGTTCACGAAGAGGAGGTAGTCACCGGTGGACGCTGCCGCTCCGAAGTTGTTGATGGCCGAGTTGTTGAAGGACCCCTCGTAGGTGACGAGGCGCCAATCCAACCCGGAAACGTTCGGCTCGAGCGGTCGGGACTCTCCAGGGTTGCCGGCCACGACGACGACCTCGAAGTTCGAGTAGCTCGTCCGATCGCGGATCGACTCAAGGCAGCGTGGGAGGGAGTGCCCTGGGGGCGCCGTGGCGACGATGATGCTCACCCGCGGCTCTCCCTCGAGCTCCCAGGCCACATGGCGCATCCCGGGGTGCTTCAGCGGTGTCAAGTGTGCTCGCGTGCGCCGGCGGCGGGCAACGTCTTGGAGGAGCTGACCGTCATCTGGCGCCTCCTCCACGCCGCTTGGCATCCCCTGCTCGTCCCTGCTGTAGAGGACATCCGGGATGCGCTTGACCCTCGGCTCGGCGTCGACCAGCCGAAGCATCAACTCATATGGGCTGCCGATCGGCTCGGGGTCGACCTCGACCGCCATGCTCACGGCCTCGCGGCCGGCGGAGACGAACGGCCCGACGTAATCGGTGCTCAGAAGTAGCTCGGGAGACCACCCGGGCTTGAAGAACGGCTGGACACGCTCGCCGTCGGCAACCAGGACGTCCTCGTCGGCGTAGAGCAGTTGAGGCACGTCCGGTCCCGCAGCTTCCTGCGCCAAGGCGAGAAGCGCATGCGGCGCGACGACGTCTCCGGCCCGGACGAAGACGGCGAAGTCGGCCGAGCTTTCGAGAAAGCGCCGCAGCCCAGCGGCGACATCGTCGGCCGGGGAGTTCTCGTCGTCGGTCCCGCGCCGCCGCGCCTCGCTGTCGTCGAGGTCCGGTCCTCGACCCACGGGGAGAAGACTCCAGTTGGGGTAGAGCTGGTCCCGGAGGGATCTGTTCGTCCGCTCCAGTTGCTCGAGCGTCGCGTCGGAGGAGAGGAGGCAGAGCAGGAACTGCGGCGTCGCGAACTTCCGATCGTCGAGGAACCGGCGAGCGGCCGCAGGACCTGGGAGCGACAGCCAGCGATGCTCCCGCCAAGAGCGGTATGCCGCTCCCGGGTGGACCTCGACTACCCGCCTGACCGAGGTCTCCCTCCCGTCGTGGTCGCGCGCCGTGATCGTCGCCTCGTACACCCCCGGCTGCCAGCCACTCGTCTCGAGTCGCAGCACCCAGCCCGTCTGTTCGCTGATGCCCTCGCCCCGGAAGGCCTCCCGTAGCTCGGGTCGGTAGACCCCGTAGTGGGCGGCGAACTGCCGGCCGGCGATCCCGACGTGGATCCCGCCGATGCCTTGAGGGGAGAACGCCCACCCGGACAGGCGCAACTGGTTTGCCACATACTTGATCGCGTCGAAGGCGGGCTCCTCGCACGACAAGCGGGGTTGTCCCGCGGGCGGGTTGCGCGCGCGGTACGCTTCTGCCTCGGGGTCGCGCGTGTTCGAGGGGCTCTTGCTCAACCTCGGAGGCGAGGGTGTCTCGCTCTCTAACGCACGTTTGGTCGCCATAGGTGGGTCGCTCGGGCCGGTGACGGAGACTACGACCCCGCGGGCGGGCGACTATACCGGCGTGCGGAATGTCGGATCGATGGATCGGCGCCGGCGCCCGTCTGCCTATCAAGGCGGCGGAGGCGGGCTTCGGAACCCGAGAACGCTGGTCGACCTCACGGCCTCGGCGTACCGCGAGCCGTACGACGGCGAAGCCGCGGGGGCTGCGGTAGACCTCCTCGAGGCGGAACCTCGCCTGATCCGGTCAAGGGCTGCCTTCTCGAGCCTTACGAGCTTGGGACGGGAATCCGGGCGCACGGGCATGCTCGCCCAGCCCGCCGCGCTCGACGCGCCGACGAGCCATCGGGTCTACGTCCCCGGCCGCTGCTGCGCATCCAGAAGCTCCGCGATCGACAGGTTCTGCGCACGGTTCGGCCTTCAGGAGGTCGAGCGTGGACACAGCGGTCTGCTACTCGTCGGCCTGGTGGCCCACGGCGCTGAGCGCGGGATTTGTTGCCCACTTCCGGTCACAGAGGACATAGGGCGTAACCCAGGTCCGGAAATCGAAGAAGGCGATCTCGGCGTGATTAACGACGTCGACGTAGGCCATGACCATACGACGGCCGCTCCGCCCGGAACCTCCGATGTTGCCGGCAGCCATCTCTCAGCCGTAGAGTAAGCGTCATCGCCGCCTCCGAACCCTAGCCCGGATCGTGCAGTAGGCGCCCGCGGCGGTTGCGCGGACGGCCTCGGTGTGTCAGTTGTTGAACTGAGTGAGTAGTCGCTGCCGCGTGGAGCGCTTCGAAGCCGCAACGTGCGGGGGCGGAGCCGATGCTGCCTCATCCTCGGACAGGCTTCGCGGGCCGTCGGCGCGGCGCACAAAGGCGGACGGTGTCGGCGGGCCGTCGGCGCGGTCAGCGCGGCGCCGGCATGGCTTTCAGCCGGGCGAACGCGTGCGCGAGGTCGGCGGCCCAGGGCCAGTTTGCTTGCAGGCGCAGCTTTCCCCGGCGACCGTGGAAGGCGAGTCGGGCAGCGACATGCAGGAGCCGGTAGCGCAGGCGCTTGGGCTCGCAGCTTGCGAGCTCGCCCGTGAGCAGCAATGCCTTGGTCCATGCGATCAGGTCGTGGGCGATCAGGACGAGCTCGAGCCAGACCGCGTTCATGTCGAAGTCGCGGAAGGGAAGGTTTGAGAGGCCGGTGTCCTTGTCGCAGCGGATCTGGTCCTCCACCCGGGCGCGCTGGCGGTGGCGGCGCTCGAGGTCGGCGATGTCGGCGCCTTGCTGGTCGGTGAGAAAGACCTGGAAGCGGTGGCCGTCGTGGTCTGTGAAAGAGAGCTGAGCGCCGGGGTGCGGGCGCTCACGGCGGACGATCAGCCGGGAGTTCTCCGGCCAGCCGGAGAGGTCGACCAGCTCGGTGATCTCGGCAACCTCGGCGCCCTCGCGCGGCTCGTCGTCTGCGCGCAGCGCCGGTGTCCACGATCCTTGCTCCACAGCGACGATCGCCTCCCTGATCGGCTCGGTCAGGTCGAAGCCGACTGAGTAGCGGATACGCCCGTCGCGGCACCAGTCGATGAGCTCGTGGGTGGCCCCGGCCGAGTCGACCCGCAGCAGGATGTCGATGGCTTCGACGTGCTCGGTCGGGATCTGCTCGAGCGCCGCATCGGCCACGGCGATCTGGTCGCAGGCGGTGTTGGCGCCGGCGTTGCCCGGCCGCAGCTCGCCCGCGAGCGCCTCGCCGGTCTCGTCGAGGTAGGCGACCAGGGGTGGAAGCCGTAGCCGCCCTTGAAGTTGCCGGCCGCGCCCTCCTTGTCGGAGTGGGAGGTGACGAGCGTGGCGTCGAGGTCGATCGTGACCCGTTGGGGCTTGACGCCCGACTCCCACGCGCGCTCGCGCGCCCACGCATGGGCACCGCGCACGGCCTCGAGCAGCTCGGGATCTCGCGCAACTCGCTCGAGCGCCCGAAACGCCGTCGAGTCGGAGGCGACCGCGCCGAACAGGGGCTCTTGGTCGCGCACCGCGCGCAGGTCGGCCAGACAGTCGCCGCCGTCTGAGAGCATCACCGCTAGGTCGCGCAATACCCGACCTGGATCGTGACCTGAGCGCCGCTCGCGCATCTCCGACAGGGCACTCGACAGCGCGCGCGTGAGCCCGGTCTTGTCGGCCACCCGTGCGAGCAGCGCGCTGCCCGCGTGCGAGACCAACCCCTCTCCGTCCGCCGTGACTTCTACGGTGAAACTGCGGCCATCGCGCTGCACCCTCAAGGTGATCCTCCTGAGCTGGGGTAGCGACCTTCGAACAGCCGCATTCTCCCTGCTCAGTCGGACAAAACGGCGCCCCGGCGAAGGCCGGGGCGCTCACCTTGGTGCACGATCCGGGCTAGGATGCGCCGGCGTGAGGCGCGTTCGCGAGGGGGGAGAGCAGTCTCCGGTCGAAGACGCACCCCGCGTTGGCCCGCAAGAGCTGGCTCGACGCGTTGAACACCCGCGATGGCCCGGGCGATTACTCAATCGGTGGGGCCTAAGCTCGGAGCGAGAGATCGCCCGTTTCCTGCCGCTGCTTCTCCTTGGCGTCGTGATGAGTGTTGCTGCTGCGCTGCTTCTCCGCGTGACGCACGGCCAGTCCCTGTTCGCTGACGAGTGGGTCTTCTTCAGCTATCGCAGCCACGGCTCAGCCGAGACGCTGTTCGCGCCCCACAATGGGAGCTTTAATCTCGTCTCGCTCCTCGTGTACCGAACGGTGTTTTTGTTGTTCGGGCCCGACATCACGGTCCTTCGGCTCATCCTGGTCGCCCTCGAGCTGCTGTGCGCGGGCCTCGTCTTCGAGCTCACGCGACGGCGGGTCGGAGACGTGATCGCCCTCGGGGCCACCACGCTGCTCCTCTTCCTCGGCTCCGGCTGGCTACTAGTTTCCACGGTCGGGATCTCGCTCTATCTGGCGGTGGCGCTCGGGCTGGCGGCGCTCATCGCGATCCAACGAGGAGACCTGCGCGGAGATGTAGTCGCGTGCGTGAGCCTCGTCTTGGCCGTCGCGAGCTACAGCGCAGCACTGCCCTTCGCCGCCGGCGCAGTCATGGCAATCGCCTTACGGCCAGCGCCACAGCGCTGGTGGCGCACCTGGGTCGTCGCGATACCTCTGCTGCTCTACGGCGCCTGGCGCCTATGGGCCGCGCACTACACGGAGGACCCCACGTTGCCGTTCATTGCCGAGACGGTCATTGCGCCAGGAGCGATCAGCAAGGCGCCCGGCCTCGTGTGGCAGGCGTTCGCGGCTGGCCTGGCGTCGGCGACCGGCCTCTTCAGGATCGGCACAAGACAGCCGTTCGTCGTCGATCACTCCTGGGGCGAACCACTAGCCGTGCTCTTCGTAGCTGCCGCGCTGACTCGCTTCTTATGGCCGCGTCGGCCGCCGCTCGATCGCAGCCTCTGGATCTTCCTTGCCATGCCACTCGTCTACTGGACCGCCCTCTCCCTCGTATCTCTACAGGCAACGGGCACCAAAATACCGCTTGCACGAATCCCCACCATCGCTGGCTATCAGTACACGAACGTGGTGCTGCTCCTACTCGCGGCCGCCGCGTTGGCTTCCGGCATAAGGATCCCGCGACTGGCGCATTTCGCTCTGGCGGCGGCCCTCTTGGCCTCGCTGGCTCCCAACCTGCTGACCCTCCGCCAGGCCGCCCACGCCTTCCGGGTCAACGGCCCCATCGACCGTGCTGAACTCGCCGCGGTCGAACTCGTCGGCAGCCGCGCTGGCCGGATACCGATCGAGACCCGGCGAACCACTCCAGACTTCACGTATGACCTTCCCATCCCTGCGCAGGATTACCTCGCAGCCTCGAAGCGGGTCGGGTCCGCCGCCGCGGCGGCCTCGTCCTTGACGACTACGACTCCGAAGGCTCGGAGGGCGGCGGATCTGACCTTGATTCGGTTGTATCGCCTGGCGCTGCGGCCGAGCGGCGGAATCGCGCCTCCGATCGCGGGCCCCAAAGCACCCGCGTTCGAAAACCAAGCTGCAGGCTTCGCTCAATCCAAACGCGGATGCGTCAGCGTTTGGCCACGCAGGTCCGGGACGCCCCTCTCCTTCATCCTGCCGCGCGGGGAACTTAGCGTGCAAGCCGACGAGGGACCACCAGTCGCGGTAAACATGCGACGCTTCACAGACCCGCCGGGCCTACCGACCGGGAGCGTCGCCGGCGGCGCCAGCGCCAGGCTGAGAATCCCCGTCGATGCCTCTCGACAACCTTGGAGGCTACTGATCTCCCCCGCCCAGGCAATCCGCGTGTGCGCCCTGCCCGACACCGCGCCACCCGGCAAGCGGGACCCGGCGTGAGCCGGGATCGTGCTCCTGGGAGCCGAATCTCGCGCGAGGGACCTGACCCGCGCAGCCCATCTGGTCGTCGCATCCATTCCTGGGACGGCCGTCCGGGATCGATCGGGGTAGCCGAGACTGGCCCTCTCGTGAAGCTTCAGCGCACGCTCTACTCGTCGCGCAACCCGACCCGTCGCTGGCTGCACCAGAGCCGACGAGAGCGCGTCGAGTCAGCCGTACGGCGCCTCGCCAAGGAGCGCAGCAGGGCCGACGCGCTGGAGGTGGGACCCGGAAGCGGCATCTACCTGCCCCTCTTGTGTGCGCTCTTCGAGCGCGTTACCGCTAGCGACGTCGAGGCCGAATACGTCGACCATCTCGCCGGCGTCGTGGCGGAGCGCCCGAACCTCGAGCTCGTGATCGACGACATAGCCTTCTCCACCCTCCGGCCCGAGAGCTTCGACCTGGTTCTTTGCTCGGAGGTGATCGAGCACACACCGGAGCCGGCGCGGGTCGTCGCCGGTCTGCGCCGGGTGCTGCGACCAGGTGGGACGCTCGTGCTGACGACTCCCCAAGCCCGAAGCATTCTCGAGCTAGCATCTAAAGTTGCGTTCTTGCCAGGCATAGTCGACTTGGTGCGACTGGTCTACAGGGAGCCGATCCTGCCTACCGGTCACATCAGCCTCCTGACGGTGCGTCAAGTAGAAGAGCTACTCACCAGCAACGGCTTCCGCGTGCTCGATCACGAGACCTGGGGGCTGTATCTGCCGCTCGTCTCCGAGCTCGGCGGCCAGGTCGGCCTGAACCTCGAGCGCCGGCTCGAGCGCCGGATCTCCCGCGGGTGGCTCGACGGCCTGCTGTGGACGCAGTCCTGGGTCGCCGAGCGAGCGCAATGAAGGCCGCGCACCGGGCTCCCAGCCTCTCGATCGTGATCCCGGCCTTCAACGAGGAGCAGCGACTGCCGCGGCTCATCGAGGAGCTGGCGAAAAGCGCGGAGGCCATGGCCGCCAACTCGGGATTCAACTTTATGGAGGGGGTGATCGTGGACGATGGCAGCAGCGACAGCACTCCCGATCTGCTGCGCGAGGCCGCCGCCGCGCATCCATTCGTGCGTTTTGTGAGCGGTAACACCAACCGAGGCAAGGGCGCCGCGATCGCCGCCGGAGTACGCGCCGCCCGCGGCGATTACTCGCTGCTGACGGACATCGACCTTTCGACTCCGCTGAGCGATCTGAGCCAACTCGCGCGAGCAGTCCACGAGGGAGCCGATATCGCCATCGGCTCTCGCGTGGTCGGCGACGCCGTGGTCAAGGACGCTCCGACCTACCGCAAGCGCCTCGGGCAGGGCTTCAACCTCACGGTTCGGGCGCTGACGGGGCTCAGCTTCGGCGACACGCAGTGCGGCTTCAAGCTGCTGACGACCGCGGCCGCGCGCGAGCTGCTCGCTGTTCAGGTCTGTCGCGGTTGGGCCTACGACGTCGAGCTGTTGATGCGCGCACGCCTCGCCAGCTTGGACGTCGCTGAAATCCCTGTCTCCTACGTGCACGACTCGCGCTCGCAGATGAGTGTCGCGAGCGCCTCGGTGCGAATGCTCCTCGACGTGGTTGAGCTCTCGCTGCGTTTGCGAACGCGTGGCCGACTAGACCGCTCGGCAGACAAGCCCAACCGAGACCCCGGCCGGGATGCTGACGCCGGCCGCGATCAGCCGCGCCTCGAGCCGCATAGGCAAGGAAAGCACATTGTCGAGGGCGCGCGGGGTGACCGCCAGCTCGGCGCTCTCGCGAGAGCCGAGCGACTGTCGGAGCTTGCGGGCGACGACGATCGGCGCCAGCAGCACGGTGTTGAAGTAGGTGTCGAAGATTGGCTCCCAGCCACTTCGCCGCGCGAGTGCGCATAGCGCTGGCCGCGTATAGCGGCGCACATGGCCGAGGCGCTCGTCCTCCTCGCTCCACAGCCAGTCATAGGCCGGCACGGTGAGTATCAACGTTGCCCCGGGGGCGGCTACGCGCAATAGCTCGCGCAGTCCACACCCGTCGTCGCTCACATGCTCGAGCACGTCGGTCGCCGTGAGTAGGTCGAAGCTCGATGCCTCGAAGGGGATCTCCTCCATCGTTCCCTGGCGCACGTTCTCAAGGCCGCGACGACGGCAGAAGGCGACCGCATCAGGAGAGGGGTCGAACCCCTCTGTGGGGCCGAGGCGGGAGTAGAGCTGCAGGTTCCGACCGGCGCCGCAGCCGGCGTCCAGCACTCTGGGCCGTGGCGGCAGGTCAACCTTCCTGAGCAGGGCGGCAATGGCCGCCTCGCGGCCGCGAAACCACCAGTGCCGACCCTCGAGCTCGTGCACCAGGCGGTAGATGTCTCTCTCCATCGCGCCGGCGAATCAGGAAGGGCGCTTGCGAGCTGCGACCAGATAGGCCCGAACGGGGGTCAGCGCCCGAGGCCAGCGGCGGCCAAACTGGGTCACCCAGCGGCCCAGCGGCAGCTCGTACGCTCGCTCGATCTCGAACCGCTCGCCGATCAGTTCGGTGAGCGCGTCGAAGGGCAGCTGAATGGTAACCGGGTGGCCCCCGAGCAGAGGGGTGCGAGCAAGGGCCCTCAGAGCCCAGAACAGAAGCTTCTCGACCGTGTAGAACCACGACGGCACGCAGGACTCGGCTACGATCAAGCGCCCGCCTGGCATCAGCGGCTTCTCCGCCTCGGCCAAGGCCCTTCGCACGTTGGTGACCAGATCGGCCGGGCTGTCACCCACCAAGTGGTGAAAGAGAAAGGTCTGCAGCACGGCGTCGTAGTGATCGGCCGGCTCCTCGAGGCTGAGGGCGTCACCGCGGCGGGCGGTGACATTGGGCGGGAAGTGAGACGTGGGCAGCTGGTCGAGGAACAGGTCGACGGCGACGATCGACTCCACCACAGAGGGGTCGTACTCGAACACGCCGCCGTTGCCAACGTCGAGCACCTGGCCGTAGCCTCTCACCTCGCGCGTGATCACATCGCGCATTAGGCGATGGCTGTCGAGCTCCGCCGCTTGGCGACCGTAGTCGTCGCGAGCAAAGAACTCGGCGTTCTGGTCGACGCTGGTGGAGCTCTGCCGGGCTTCTGGGGACCTCATGGGCGAGAGACTATGGTGTCTCTCGCTCTCGCATCTGACCGAAAGCCGCGCCCTTCATGCGTGCTCGACCCATAGCCAGCCCGCCCTGCGCTCCACAGCCCAGCTCGTCGGCGCGCAAGTTGTCCTGCGGCAACTGCGGTCCGGCTCGATCGAGTCCCGGCCGACGGCAACAATGGAGCTGAGACGACGCCGCTTCAGTGACGCCTTGGCCGCCAAGCTGCCGGCGCCGGCGGGCGGAGAACGCGAGGCAGTTCCGAGGTCGCCCGAAGCGGATCCCACGAGTCAGCCTCCTCCAGGGGTACTGCCGGCTGCGCTAGTCGTTTCTCTAAGCCTCTCGTTTGCCCTGCTGCTCGCAAGCTCCACCGTGCTCGAGCTCATCGGGCCCACCCAGCGCGCGCAGCGCGCTCTGTATGTCGCCGCCTTCGTCCTTCTCCTGCCCGTAGCAGTGCTCACCGCCGGCCAGCTGGCGAGCGACGAGCGCCGCCGATCCGTGTTGCCGCTGATGGCCACCGTCGCGGCGGCGGGATTCGCGTTGCTGCTTCTGGGCTCGAGGCTGCTCACCTTGCATGCGGCGGTACCGAGTTGGGCCCAGGCAGGAAAGCTGGTGGGGGTGGCGGCGCTGGGCGCAGTCCTTCTCGCGCTGGTCGTGCAGCCACGCTGGGCTGCGCCGCTCGCGCGCTTTCCCCGACCCGCGCGCCGCGGATGGCCGGCGGCGCTCGGCGGCGCCGCGGCGCTCGCTGCCCTGCCCGCCGTCTTCCTGCCCGGCGTCGTGATTGCTTGGAACGTAGCCCTGTCGCTTGCAGTCGCCGCTCTGGGCGCTCTCGCCTACCTTAGCTTCCTCCGCCGCACGCTGCCGCGCCCTCTCGCGCTGGCGGCCGATCTTCTTGTGCTTCTCTTGATAGTCCTCGCGGTCGTCGACCTTACCGGCCCCTATCCTCCCGGCCAGGAGCTCTCCAGCGGTGGCGTCCTCAGTCCGGCGTTGATCGTCCCGATCGCCCAGGTCCACCAATCCTTCTATCTCGGTCCGGCCAACGACGTACTACATGGGCGCGCACTGCTGGTTAATGCAGGTGCGGTCTACGGGCCGGGCGTCATCTACGTGCTGGCGCTTTGGTTCAAGCTGGCACCGATCGGCTACGGCGCGCTGGCGATCTTTGGCGGGCTCGTCACCGCCCTGCAGTGCGTGCTGGGGTGGGCGATTCTGCGGCTTTCCGGGTGCGGGCGGATCCTTGCCGCAGGGACGTTGCTCGCTGCAGTCCTAGGAACCGTCCTCGCCGCCCTCGGCTCTCCAGGGCTCTTCCTCAACGTTGGGGGCCTTCGCTTCGCTCCTCCCTACGTGCTGATCCTGATCGCGCTTCTCGCGGCGAAGCGGGGCGAAGCCGGGCGCCCGACCACCGCCGGGTTGCTCGTTGCGCTCGCGGCGACGTCTTTGCTCAGTATCGAGGTGTTCGTGTACAGCGCCGCGACCTTCCTTGCGATCGTTGGCTTCGGCACGGCAACCAGCTCGCGCTCGGTTAGCGAGGGAGGACGGACCTTCGCCGGCGCTGTGGCTTGGGGGATCGGAGCCTGCGTCGCCGCCCACATCCTCTTCGCGCTGGGCACCATGGCGTACGGCGGCGGCTGGCCTGACTGGGGCTGGTACCTTGCCTACGTCACGACTTGGTCCAAGTCCGAGTTACTCGGCGGAACGGTCGCGCCCTGGTCCGCCGGGTGGGTGCTTGGCGGCGTTTACTTCGCCTCTCTGGCGGCCGTGGCGGTGCTCCTCGCGGTCAGCCGCGAGCAGGTGCGAAGGATGGCGGTTCCCCTTCTCACAATATCCGCCAGCGCGACCCTGGGCGCGGTCTACCTCACCTACTTCATCAGCCACCCCAAGGACATGTTCCTCCCATTTATCGCCCTTCCCGCGCTGTTGGTGTGCGCTGTCTGGCTTCAGGTTCTGCTTGCTGGCGAAGGGCTACCCGCGCCCGTTCGCGCGGCCGGAGTGGCGCTCGCCACCTGGATCCTGGCCATGATCGTGGCGACCAGCTTCTCGGACGCCATGCACCGCTGGCCCCGCACCGCCCTAGCACACCTTTTGCCGGGCGGTTACTCGTTCGTCGGCGACCTCCAGCGCGAGTGGGATTCGCCCCCGCTGGACTCACGGGCGACTCGAGCGCAAGCACTGCTCGAGCGTTATTTCCCATCTGACAGAGCTCTGGTCCTAGTCGAGCCCGACCTCGGAATGGAGGCCTTGATCAGGAGCGGACGGGCGAATATGCTGCCCATCAGCTACCCCTACCAGGATCAGGTGGTGCCGCGAGAGTTGCGGCCGCGCGTGTCGAAGGCGATCGGGCGGTTAACCGCTGGCACCCCGATGCTTGTTCAGCGCGGGCGACCGGGCTCCTCCGCCGCCTCACCAACCCTGCGCGTACTGCGCGCTTTCCTGGCGGTAGGCCCGCGTGAGCGCTTGGGCCCTCTGCAGCTCTACGCGCTTCGTCAGCTTCAAACCCGGTTCCGATTTCAGCCGCTGGCGATCGGCCCTGACGGACTCGAGGTCGTGCGGCTGGTTCCTCGCGCGTGAGGGCCGAACTAAGGGGATGCAGGTGCTGCCGCGGCTCGCCGGTTTCAGAGGATCTCTCCCGGGCTGCCGTGCTCCCTGTCGATGTGCCAGGGGCGGCGAGGAGGCGGAGTTCGTAGTCGCTCGCGCCGCACGAGGCAAAGCAGCGGAGTGTTCGCTCGCCCTCCGGCAAGTCGGGTCACCAGGCCCCCGTGGCTAAGCTCTCACGTGTGCGTGGCGGAGCGCAGCCCAGCGCCCGTCCTGGCAGTCGAGGACGTGCGCCAGCACGAGCGCGAGACGGGCCCCCTCCGGCGCCCCCGAGGTACGCATGAAGGCTGTGATCCTCGCCGGCGGTGAGGGTACTCGCCTAAGCGAGGAGACGCACCTCAGGCCCAAGCCGATGGTCGAGATCGGCGGGAAGCCGATCCTCTGGCACATCATGAAGACCTACTCGGCTCACGGGATCCACGAGTTCGTCATCTGCCTGGGCTACAACGGCTACATCATCAAGGAGTACTTCGCGAACTACTACCTGCATACGTGCGATGTGACCTTCGACATGACGAACAACGCGATGGAGGTCCATCGCAGCAGTACGGAGCCATGGAGGATCACGCTGGTCGACACCGGCGAGTCGACGATGACCGGCGGAAGGCTCAAGCGCGTCCTCGGGTTCGTCGGCGAAGAGGACTTCTGCCTTACCTACGGGGACGCCGTCGCCGACCTCGACGTCTCGGCGCTGCTGGGCTTCCATGCCGCCCAGGGCACGATGGCCACGCTTACGGCGGTGCAGCCGCCCGGCCGCTTCGGCGCGATAGACCTCGAAGAGGATCGGATCCGTAGCTTCCGCGAGAAGCCTCAGGGCGACGGTGGATGGGTCAACGGCGGCTTCTTCGTGCTCTCGCCACGAGTGGGAGAGCTCATCGAGGGAGACGAGACCATCTGGGAGCGCGAGCCCCTCGAGCAGCTCGCGGCGGGCGGGTCGCTTTCCTCCTTCCGGCACACCGGCTTCTGGCAGCCTTTGGACACCCTGCGCGACAAGCTGCACCTTCAGGAGCTGTGGGACACCGGGCGCGCTCCTTGGGCTCGGCGCTGGTGAGCTCCTTCTGGCGGGGCAAGCGCGTGCTCGTGACCGGGCACTCCGGCTTCAAGGGCAGTTGGCTGTGCCTGTGGCTCGCAAGCCTCGGTGCCGAGCCGGTCGGGTTCTCGGACGGCTCGGCCACCGACCCCGCCCTGTTCGACCTCTCGGGCATGCGGACCCAGATGCGCTCGATCGCAGGTGACGTCCGCGACCCCGAGGCGGTGCTCCGAGTCGTTGAGCGGGAGCAGCCCGAGGTGGTCTTCCACTTGGCCGCTCAGGCGCTCGTACGACGGTCCCTGGCTTCACCGGTGCTCACCTACGAGGTCAACGCGATGGGCACGGTCAACGTGCTCGAGGCGGTGCGGCGGACGGGCGACGTCCGGGTGTTCGTCAACGTCACCACCGACAAGTGCTACGAGAACCGCGAGTCGGTGTGGGGCTACCGCGAGCACGATCCGCTGGGTGGTCGCGACCCCTACAGCAGCAGCAAGGCATGCGCGGAGCTCATAACCTCCGCCTACCGTGCGTCGTTCGCTGACGGCGAGGGGCCGGGCATCGCCTCGGCTCGGGCCGGAAACGTCATCGGAGGTGGCGACTTCGGCGAGGATCGCCTGATCCCCGACCTGATGAGAGGGGCGAGCCGGGGACGGGTGTCGGCGGTTCGCAATCCCGGCGCTGTGCGTCCCTGGCAGCACGTGCTCAGCCCGCTGAGTGGTTACCTCCTGCTCGCCGAGCGGCTCTGGGGCGACCTATCGCTCGCCGAGGGCTGGAACTTCGGCCCCTCAGACGGCGACGCCCGAACCGTTCAATACGTCGTCGAGCGCGTGGCCGAGCTGTGGGGCGAGGGCCTGCGGTGGGAGGTCGGGCAAGCCCCTCAGCCCGAGGAGACCCACTACCTCAGGCTCGACTCCTCCAAGGCGCGAACCCTGCTCGGATGGGCGCCCCGCTGGGACCTCGAGGAGGCACTGGAGCGAACCGTCGAGTGGTATCGCGCCTTCGAGGCCGGAGAGCCGCTGCAGCCGCTGATGCTCGCGCAACTGGAGGAGTGGACGAGTGCCCGCTCGGCAGCTTGAGTCCGGCGGCGGTCGTCGCCGAACCTCGATGCCGCAATCGAGTTTCGCACGTGAGTCCGCGCAGCTTCTTCGAAGGCTCGCGCCTCAGCGGTCTCGACACTGCCATCATCAGACGTCCGCTCGTGAGCAGCCACATCGTGCCTTCCACCGCCTGGCTCATGGCCGCTGCCAGCTTTGACGCATGAGAGGCCGGCTGCACGGGAGAGTCGATGCAGGACCGCCCACCTCAGCGCGGACGCGCGATGGCCACGAGCGATCCACGCTCGCGGCGA
>Ga0136615_10000755_pt1 | contig 15067 bp, 9 predicted proteins | sample AntDrymUQ2882206_2_FD_106647 | JGI IMG/M metagenome (GOLD analysis project Ga0136615, IMG submission 106647) | Polar desert sand microbial communities from Dry Valleys, Antarctica - metaG UQ288 (22.06) | ecosystem: Environmental > Terrestrial > Soil > Desert | place: Antarctica: Dry Valley...
GTGCCCATGAAGACGGTCATCGTGGCCGCGCGTGAGATCCCCTCGCGCTCCGTCATCGAGGCAGGGATGCTCGTGGAGCGCTCCGTTCCGGAAGACCCGACCGTCGAGCAGGCGGTCGTGGACCCGGCCATGCTGGTCGGCCGGCTGAGCGGCGTGACGATCCACGCCAACCAGGCCATCACGCCCAACCTCCTTGCCACCACCGCGGTCGGGGCGGAGTTCAGCATCCTCTCGGCGACCGAGACCGTCTCGCCGGACTCGCCCACCTGGCGGGCCGTGGCGATCTTCGTGCCCAAGGACCGAGCGGTCGCGGGCAACGTGGAGATCGGCCAGCGTGTCGACGTCTTCGTCACCATCGAGTCGGTCATCCTGGTTCCGGGCGAAGACGTGGGTCAGCCTGGCCCCCACGGCGCGGACGGCGCGGAGGATCTCGCCGACCCTGTGGATCCGGCGGGCTTCCCGCCGGCAAGATCACCAAGCTCACCTTCGAGGACATCGAGATCCTCTCCAAGGACGACGACGCCGACCTGTACACCTTCAAGGTGGACCTGCATCAGGCCGAGGAGATCTCCCACCTGATGGCGGCCAAGGACCTGGGCGACGTCCTGAACTTCAGCTTCGCGCTGAGGCCCGACGGCGACAACCGGCTGGTTGATCGCAGTGACTACGGCGAGACCGACAACCGCATCATCGAGCAGTACAACCTGCCCATCCCGGTCCTGATCGACCTCGACACATACGTGCAGCCGGGCACCGCCCCGGAGGCGTTCGTTCCGGGTCAGGCACCGGCGGCCGCCGCGGCCACGCCCGAGGCCGAGGCCTCATCAAAGCCGGAGACGACGCCCGAACCCTGACCAGGCGCCCGCCGCCTGGCCCTACTGGTGCCCCTCCCCCAGCAGGAGGGGCGCCAGTGCGTCCGCCAGCGCATCCTCGACCCGCAGGAGGGTTTCGGCGGCCGTGCCGGAGGTGTCTACCCGGCGGGTCGCGTGCGGCCCGAGCCGCTCGGCCAGATCGGCACCCTGCGAGGCCATGCGACGCGCCGCCTCCTCGACCGGCATGCCCCGTTTCGTCAGCCGGAAGCGCTGATCGGACTCGCGACAGGTGATCAGCCAGACCTCGTCGCAGCGTGCCGCGAGGCCTCCCTCGACCAGCTTGATGGCCTCCACCACGACCACCAGGGCACCGGCCTGTGTCGCTGACTCCAGGGCCGCCTCCACCCGCCGCCGCACCTCCGGATGCACGATGGCCTCCAGGTCGCGGAGTGCCGCAGGGTCCTCGAAGACCACGCGGGCCAGGGCAGCTCGCTCCAGCGACCCGTCCGGGGCGAAGATCCCTTCTCCGAAGCGCGCCCGTATGGACGACAGTGTCGCCTCGCCCCGGCCCGTGGCCGCAGCAGCGACGGCGTCGGCGTCGATCACCGTGGCCCCTAGCTCGGCCAGCATGCCGGCGACCGTGGACTTGCCGCAACCGATGGGCCCGGTCAGGCCGATGAGGAACGGCCGTGCGGTCATCGGGGGGCGCGCTCCTCGAGAGCCAACCAGGCCTCTTCGGCCTGTGACAGCGCCGCGTCTACATCGGCCAGCTCGGAGGTGAGCCGCCGCAGCTCGACGTAGTTGGCCACCAGCGGATCCTGCGACAGGGACAGCTCCAGCTGGCTCTTGCGCAGCCCGAGACGCGTCAGGTCGCCTTCCACGGCGGAGACCTGACGGCGATAGGCATCCTTGGAAAGCGGCCCGGCACGAGGCGGCTTGCTGGGTCGGACCGGTTGCGCTGCCGGTCGGGCACTCGACCGTCCGGCCGTCGACGCCTTCGTCGACGGACCGGTCGAAGACGGGCGGCGGCCATCGAGTCGCCGCGCCTGGAGCTCCAGCTCGCGATCGACCGTCCAGCCCTCTGCCACCGCGCCGCGCCACTCGCGGTAGCTGCCCTCGAAGGCCGCCGCGCGCCCCGGTCTCTCGTCGGTGCCGGGTTGAACGACCCAGAGCCGGTCGCAGACACTCTCCAGCAGACGCCGATCGTGGGAGACGATCAGGAGCGTGGCCTCCGACTCGCGCAGGAAGCTCTCCAGTGCTTCGCGCGCCGGGATGTCCAGGTGGTTCGTGGGCTCGTCCAGGAGCAGCAGGTTGGCCGCCGTCACGCCGAGCAGTGCCAGCTCCAGCCGGGAGCGCTCGCCGCCGGACAGCTCGGAGACCGGCTTGAATACATCCTCGCCGCGGAACAGGAAGCGCGCCAGATAAGAGCGGGCGGGCCCCATATCCACGCGGGCCGCCTCGAGCATCGCATCCAGCACCGTCGTGCCGGGAAACGCCTGCCGGCGGATCTGGGCCAGGTGGGCCGCCTGCACGTTGGCGCCCAGTCGGGGGAAGCCGTCGAGCGGGGCCAGCTCGCCGGCGATGGTACGCAAGAGCGTCGTCTTGCCCGCCCCGTTGGGACCGACGATGCCGATCCGGTCGCCTCGACTGGCGGCCAGCCGTGCCACCTCCACGATGGGCACCCGCCCGGGTCGGTGGAGGCTCGGCCCGAAGCCGGCCACGACGCCCTCCAGCGAGACGACCATGTCACCGGAGCGTGCCGGTCCACCACCCAGCAGTCCCGTGACCGGCAGCGCCAGGCGAGGTGCACGCTTCGGCGCCTCGACGCGCTCCAGCTGCTCCAGGCGCCGCTCGTGCTCGTGCATCTTGCTGAACTTGCGGTGACTGCGGTAGCGCTGGATGAGCTCCTGCTCGCGGGCCGCGGCCCCGGCGCTCACCTCGGCGTCCTTGCGCTGACGAGCATCGCGCTCCTCGCGCTGAAGCAGGTACGCGGAGTAGGCGCCCCGAAAGTGCTCCAGCCGGCGGTCGCGCAGCTCCCAGATGCGCGTCGCCACGGCATCCAGGAACGCTCGGTCGTGGGAGGCCACCAGCAGAACGCCGGGGCGCCGGCCGAGGGCCACTTCCAGCCACTCCATGGCGCCCACGTCCAGGTGATTGGTCGGCTCGTCGAGCAGCAGCACCTCGGGATCAGCCACCAGCAGTCGCGCCAGCGCAACGCGCGTCTGCTCGCCACCCGACAGCTCCAGCGATGGACGCAGCCAGTCCCCGCTGGGGATGCCCAATCCGGACAGCGCTTCCTCCACGCGCTGATCGAGGTGATAGCCATCAAGCGCCTCGAAGCGCTCGCGCGCGGCCGCGTAGTCCGCCGACTCCACGGCGGCAGCGCCGGCTGCCTCCTGCTCTGCCAGCGACTCCTCCAGGGCCTCGACCTCCTGTGCGCCGGAGCGCACCAGGTGACGCACATCGCGCGCGCCCGCCAGGCTGGGATCCAGGTTCGACTCCTGCCCCAGCATCCCCACGCGGACGCCCTTGGCCACGCGAACGCGCCCGGCGTCCGGTTGGTCGCGCCCCGCTGCGATGCGCAGCAGGGTCGTCTTGCCCGCCCCGTTGGCGCCCACCAGCCCGACGCGCTCGCCATGGGCGATCGAGGCGCTGATGGAGTCAAGGATCAGGAAGTCGCCGACCTCCCGTCGGACCGCGTCCAGGCGAAGGACGGACATCTAGGCGCTCGCCAGGAGCCGTTGCACCTGCGGCGTCCGCTGGGCAGCTGGGAGGCGCTGGCACCACGAACAGAAGTGTGTGCCTCGCGCCCCGAGCACTATCCGGCGTGTCGGGCGGCCGCAGCGCGGGCAGGGCTTGCCCGTGCGCCCGTACGCGTTGAGGTAGTGCTGCATGCCGCCCTCTCCCTCCAGCGAGATGTAGTCGTCGATGGAGCTGCCGCGTCGTTCGATGGCCTCGGTGAGGACTGCGCGCACCGCCTGGTAGAGCCGTCGCTCGTCATCCGGATGGAGACTGGCCGCGGCGCGCAGAGGATGGAGGCGGGCACGCCAGAGGGCCTCGTCGGCGTAGATGTTGCCGATGCCGGCCACGAACGACTGGTCCAGGAGCAACGGCTTCAGCCGTCCCTTGCGCCGCCGGAGTATCCGGCGGAACGCGCGCAAGGTGAAGTCATCGTCGAGCGGTTCGGGACCATGCTCCGCGAAAAGGTCAGCCACCTCGTCCGCGCCCAGCACCCGGCCCGCCTCGTCGCGTCGGTACAGGCCCGCCCGCGCGAACTTGCGCACGTCCCGGAGCAGCAGCCAGCGGCCGTCCGCCAGCTCGAAGCGCAGGTGGACGTGACGATCGTGCTCCGTGCCGGCCGGCACCAAGTGCAGCTGCCCGGTCATCTTGACCTGGAGTGCCAGCACGCCGTCGCCAGAGAGCGTGATGACCAGCCATTTGGCGCGCCGCGCTACGTCCAGGATCTCCCGGCCTCGCAGCTCCTCGCTGAACCGATCGGGAGTGGGGTGCTTGACGACGCGCGGCCAGTCGAACCAGACCTCGCGGATCAGGGCACCCACCACCAGCGGGCGCAGCTCGCGCGCGATCGTCTCGACCTCAGGTAGCTCGGGCATCCGCTGAGTCTAGGTTCGCGACGCTCCCGCCGTGGCTGCGCGCGGCATGGTTGTCATCGACTCCCAGTCGTCGCCGCTCTTGAGGTCCACGTCGAGCGGCACGTCCAGTGTCATGGCGCTCTCCATCACCTCCCGAACCACCGGCGCCAGCTCTGCCAGCTCCGAGCGCGGTACCTCGAACAGCACCTCGTCGTGCACGGAAAGGAGCATCCGGGCCGCCGATCCGTCGCGTCGCAGCCGCTCGTGGAGGCGGATCATGGCGATCTTCACGGCATCCGCGGCGGTGCCCTGGATGGGCATGTTGATGGCCATCCGCTCGCCCGCGCCACGCAGCGTCGAGTTGCGCGCCTCCAGCTCCGGGATCCAGCGGCGCCGGCCCAACAACGTCTCGACGTAGCCCTGACGCTTGGCCACATCCTTGATGTGGATCATGTAGTAGGCGATGCCGCTGTAGGCCGCGAAATACGAGTCGATGAACTCACGCGCGTCGGCGCGCGCGATGCCCGCCCGGGAGGCCAGCCCGAAGTCGCTCATGCCGTAGGCCAGCCCGAAGTTGACCATCTTGGCCATCGAGCGCTCGTCCGCCGTCACGTCCAGAGCGTCCTTGCGGAGCACGCGGGCTGCCGTCTCGCGGTGGATGTCCGCCCGTCGCTCGAAGGCCTCGCGCAGATGCACGTCACCGGACACGTGGGCCAGGATGCGCAGCTCGATCTGGCTGTAGTCGGCCGCCAGCAGGGTCCTGTCGGGATCGCCCGCCACGAAGGCGCGGCGGATGCGCCGCCCGAGCTCCGTCCGGATGGGGATGTTCTGGAGGTTCGGGTCGGTCGAGGAGAGGCGCCCGGTGGAGGCTACCGCTTGGTGGAAGGTCGTGTGCAGTCGTCCCGTTGTTGGATCGAGCAGCAGCGGCAGCGCGTCCACGTAGGTGCTCTTGAGCTTGGTGTACAGCCGCCAGTCGAGGAGCATCGGGATGGCCGGATGTGCCGGACGGAGTTCCTCCAACACGGACGCATCGGTCGAGTAGCCGGTCTTGGTGCGCTTTCCCCGCGGCAGGTCCAGCTCGTAGAACAGCACCTGCTCCAATTGCTTGGGGCTGCCCAGGTTGAACTGATGCCCGACCGCCTCGAATATGCCCGACTCCAGGCGCGCGATCTCCACCTTGAAGGTCTCGGCCAGGGTGCCCAGGGCGACCGGGTCGATGGAGACGCCGGTAGCCTCCATGTCGGCCAGCACAGGGATGAGCGGGAGCTCCAGCTCCTCGAGGACGCGGCGCAGTCCGGGCTCTTTCGCCAGGTCCGGGCGCATCGACTCGTGCGCCGCGGCGGCCGCCAGGGCCTGCACCGCGGCGTGCTCCGGCCCGCCCAGCTCCCCGGCCTTGGGCAGCTCGATGCCCAGCCGCTCGGCGCTGATATCGGCCAGGCTCTGACTGCGCAGCGCGGCGTTGAGTATGTAAGCGGCGACCTGCGTGTCGAAGGTGACGCGCGGAAGGACCGCTGCAGAGGCCGTGGTGGCGCTGGCCTCCGCGCGCGGGTCGCGGCGGCAGAGCTCCCAGACCAGGAGCTGCTTGACCTGGTGGCCGACGAGGGGACGTCCGGCGTCCATGATCGCCGCGGCGAAGTCCACCGCGCCTGCGGCATCGGCGGTCACGACCCGGCCGTCGCGACCGGCCACGGCCAGGCCCAGCAGCGAGCCGCGTCGCGGCCGCGGATCGTCGAGCGCCAATCCGATGGTGAGCTCGGGCTGCGTCCGGAGCCAGGCCCTGACGTCCCCGACGCGGTCGAAGCGCTCGAACGAGTCGGGATCGCGCAGTCCCGCGGCCAGGCGCCCGCGCGCGCCATCCCCCGCGGCGACCTCGAGCGCGACCCTGACCGGCGCATCGGGCATGTCCGATGAGTCGGAAGTGTCGGTCGATCCTGCCGGGCGGGAGGCGTCCGACGGATCGGCCGGCTTCACCTTGGCCTCCGGAGCACCAGGAGAGATGGCGGCGAAGTCGAGGCTCAGTTGGAGGCCGCTGCCCTCCCCCAGCAACGAGTGGCCTCCCCCGCGTCCCGTGCTGCCGTTCGCCACCGTGCGACCGGCCACCAGCGCCGCCGGCACGGGTGCGGAGCGGTCGGCCTCGCGCAACAGGTCGCCGGGTGCTCGAGCGTCCTCGCCTGCCATGCCCGGCAGCCGCTCCACCAGGGAGCGGAACTCGTACTCGCGAAAGAGCCGCAGCACCTCCGCGCGGTCGTAGTGCCCGAGGCCGGCGATGGACAGATCCAGTTCTATGGGCACCTCCCGCTCGATGGTCACCAGATCGCGCGAGAGGAAGACCTGATCGCGCTGCTCCGCCAGCTTGGCCCGGAAGCGATCGGGCTTCAGCGTGTCGATAGCCGCATAGATCCCCTCCAGCGACCCGTGATCCTGGAGCCACTTGGCGGCCGTCTTGTCGCCCACTCCCGGCACGCCCGGGATGTTGTCCGTAGCGTCACCCTTGAGCGCCTTGAAGTCGACCATCTGGTGCGGCCGCAGCCCGTAGCGCTCGAAGATGCGGTCCGGGTCGTACATCACGGTCGAGGCGACGCCCATGCGCGTGGTCATAAGGCGCGTCCGCTCCGAAGCCAGCTGCAGCATGTCCAGATCGCCCGACACGATGACCGACTCCAGGCCGCGGGCCTCCGCCTGTCGGGTCAGTGTGCCGATGAGGTCGTCTGCCTCGAAACCGGCCAGCTCGTGGATGGGGATGCAAAAGGCGCCCAGCAGCTCTCGCACGAGGGGGAACTGGTCGCGCAAGTCATCGGGGGTCGGACGTCGGGTGGCCTTGTAAGCCGCGAACCGATCGTGGCGGAAGGTCCGCCCGACATCGAAACAGGCCATCACGTAGTCCGGCTTCACGTCCTGGAAGCCTCGCAGCACGATGCTCCAGAAGCCGAACACGGCATTCACGAGTTGCCCCCGACTGGTCGTCAGGGGCGTCTCGATGAGAGCGAAGTACGCGCGGTAGATGAGGCTGTGCGCGTCGAGCAGCATGAGCCGTTCCACGCCAGCGAGTGTAGCCGTGGGGGCTCCGCGGTGAGGGTCAGCGAAGGCGGCGTCGGCGTCCTAGCGGATAGTGGGGTCGCGGCCGACCCGCTGCGCGAGGACGCGCAGGATGATGACCAGCAGGCCCGTCACTCCCAGCAGCAGCCCGAGGGTCACGATCCCGGCACCGGCCGGGGTGCCACTGTCACGCTCGATGGGAGTGAGCCGCTCGGCCGCGTCCCCGGCGCTGACCTCCGCCGCTGCCGGGCTGGCCGCTGGATCCACCGCGCCGCCCGTGACCACCGTCGGTGCGCCTGCTGCGCGCGGCGCGGCACTGGCGTCGGGAACCGCGCCCGCAGGCTGCGACTCCGTGCCCTCGACCGCCGGGCGATCGCCGGGCGACGCCGCGGCGCCCTCGGCGGGTGCACCAGAAGTGTCGGTCGCCGCGGCCGCGGGCGCCCCTTCGGCCGGTGCCGCCACATCTGGATCGACGGCTGGGGCAAGCGACGGCTGGGAGGCGCTGTACTCCTGAGCCTCTTCCGCTGGCGACGCACCGCTCATGCTGGGCAGGCCCATGCCCACGACGACCAGCACGAAGCCGATGGCCACGGCAGCGGCACCCAGCGGTTGCAGGATGCCCAGACTCGGTGCGGAGAGTCGCTCCATGAGCCGGCGCATCACCGAGCCGCGCGCTCGTTGCGCCTGCACCGATGAGAGCCTGAAATCGCGCGTACGGCGAGGCACGGGCAGACGGGCCGTTGCGCGCGAGATGAGGCTGATGTCCCGAACGAGTGCTGCGCAATCGGCACATGCAGCGCGAAGCGCCTCGGCGGCCTGCCGCTCCTCCCGGGAGAGATCGTCGGAGGCGAGGCGGACCACCAGCAAGCGATCGTGGGACTGGTGATCGGCGCCGGGCGGCGACTGTTCGGGGCGGTGCATCGAGTGTCCTGACGCTTCGGTTCCCGGACCGGTTCCGTGGCGGGCCGCTTGCGGCGCTCGGCGCGTGGGCTGGTCAGTCATGGAACAGGTCCATCTGCGGCGTCAGGATGTCGCGCAGGGCGAGCCGTCCGCGGTGGATGCGCGACTTGACGGTGCCCAGCGATACGCCCTGCATCTCCGCGATCTCCTGGTAGTCGTAGCCCTCGATGTCATACAGCAGGATGGCCGTGCGCTGGTCCGGCGTGATCCGTTCGAGGGCGGCGGCGAGTGCCCGATCACGGGACCGAAGCATGGCTGCGTGCTCCGGACCTTCGGCTTCGTCGGCGGGCGGCTGCCATGAATCGTCCTCCCATTCGGGGTACGGATCGGCCGGACGGCGCTTGCGAACGCGGAGGACGTCCGTGGCCGCGTTCAGCGCGATGCGCGTGATCCAGCTCCGGAACGAGATGCCGTGGAAGCGATGCAGGTTCCGGTAGGCGCTGAAGAACGCCTCCTGGACCGCATCGGCGGCCGCCTCCCGGTCGTTGACGACACGCACGGTCAGCGCGAATAGGTAGTCCTGGTACAGCTCGACGAGTCTGTTGAAGGCATCCAGATCGCCGGCCAGCGAGGCCTCCACGAGGGCGTTGTCACGTGCCCTGCGCTCGTCGGCGACCTGACGGGCGTGGTCGTCCACCGTGTGACGGGTCCTCCAGCGCGTGTGATCGGGCAAGCGGCTCGTCGGCGGCCACCGTGGCAGCGCGTGTGTCGGCGGCGGCAGTCTAGCATCGGCTGGACCGGCATCAGCCGCCGCCGCGCTCTAGAATCGTCCTCCGCGCCGAAGTGGCGGAATGGCAGACGCGATGGTCTCAAACACCATTGAGTGCAAGCTCGTGTGGGTTCGAGTCCCACCTTCGGCACCAAACTCGTCCGGAACGCGGCTCCTGCAAGGCCGATGAAACGTTCCTGGCCCGTTTGTTCATGGCGCCGTAGGCTGCCCTCGACTCAGTCTGTCAGCCCGAGCGTCGATGCCCGACTCCCGGGAGAGCGGCCACCCCAGCGGTCGACTCACGCGCTTGCTCAGCGGACGGCCCCCAGGCACCCCAGTGACCTGTGTCGGTGTGACGCTGCGCGACGCGATCAAAGGAACAGGCCGCCCTGGGGCGGTCGCCACCGTCGTGTCGTGCGACGTCATCGAAAGGAGGCTGGATGCGTGCCATCCGCCTAGCAGCCGCAGCGCTTGCGCTTGCCCTGCTGCCTGTCTTCGTGCCCGGGACCGCGAGCCCGGTCGCTGCCGACTCTCGTAGCTGTACCGGTTGGACCAGTCGCATCGTCCCGCCTGAGACGATCCGTGTCCTGCGTCGTACGGGCCAGGTCGTCGAGGTTCCCTTCCGTGACTACGTCGCTCGCGTCATGGTCTCGGGCGAGTGGCCCGACTGGCTGCCCTACGCGACGCTCAAGGCGGGCGCCTTCGCATCGAAGCAATACGCCTGGTACTACGCGCTGGCGGGCAACCATCGGAGCACCTACGTCAAGGACGGGAAGTGCTACGACGTCAAGGACAGCACCATCGATCAGATGTACGCCCATTTCGGGAAGCCGACGGAGCGTCAGAAGCGAGCTCGCGATGCGATGTGGGATCTGAGCCTCCGCCGTGAGAGCGGCGATGGACGCATCCGCTTCATCCTCACCGGCTACCGCTCCTTCGGTGGGTCGTACGAGTGCGGCAAGGATGCGGACAGCTGGAAGCTCTACGCGACCTCCGCGCAAGACTGCGGCGATCGTGGCTGGACCGGCAGGCAGATCCTGACGCGTTACTACGGCGGGTGGCGGGTCTCTTTCCGCGGGGAAGCCGAAGCTAGCTGACCTGTCCGGTGGCGGGTAAGCTCTCGGCTCGATGCCGCGGACGCTTGATGCTGCCTTTCTCCTGTCGCTACTGATCGTCTGCGTCGGTTTCGCGGCATCCTTCCTCATCCTCCGCAGCCTCGTTCCTCAAACGGAGATCGCGGCCGGCATCGCAGGACTCTTCCTGGGAGCCGGCCCCTCCGTGCAACGCACCTTGGAGCGGCGTCTTCCGCGTCCGACCGTGCCGCTCCCCTCACTATCGGGCTACGAGCAACCTTGGCCCCTCATCCTGGTGCTGGGCACGTTGTCGGTGATGGTGCTGACCGTGGCTGTGCCCATCGGGTCGCTGGCGGGCGGTCCGACGACCGCCGTGGCCGGCAACCTCGCCGCGCTTCTCGCGCTCCTGCCCCCCGCCATCGGTTTCACGGTGGGACTGTATGCCGGGGCACGCAGCGATCGACACGGAACCCTGGTGGCGCTGGCCGCGGTGGTGGTGGGATACGTCCTCGGTACGGCCGCGACGGGACCGTTGATCGACCTGGTCATGGGCGCTCCCGCGCTCGCTCCTCCGGGCGTCCCGCCCGGACCATCCGGCCCATCGGGTGTGCCGGCTGCGCCGAGTGCGCCGCCGGATCCGCGACCCATGCTGCTGGGCGATGGGCTGGGCGCGTTCCTCCTGGACAATCGACTGCCGCTGCTGATCATGTCCTCACTACTAGGTGTTTGGCGTGGCCAGCAGGGGCGCCTCTCCGGTTACGTGGCGTTCCTCTTGGCAGCCATGCCGCCGTCGACGCGTTCTGCCGTCGTGGAGCTCGCCTACGAAGAGGGACAACGCGCCGTGGCGCTTCCCGTCACCGCTCCTGGATCGCCGCCACCGGGGACCTGACCTCGAAGGAACGTCCTCGGCCGCGTCAGACCAGGCGCAGCTCGGCGATGCCGCCGCCCAACCGCCGCCTAACGGCGGCCAGGAGCTCGGTGTCATAGGCCACCCCCGCGCGTAGCTGCATCGGTCGCTCCTCGGCACCGGCGGGGATGTGCAGTACCACGGGTGTATCGCCCGGGTGCTCGCGTAGTACGTCGCGCAGGGTCTGCAGCGCCTGAAGGAGAGAGTCCTGCGGCGCCCGGGCGAAGCGGACGTGCACCTGCTGCCCGACTGACGCCTCGAGGGGCGCGGTCACGGCCGCATCCTCGGCAGCCAGGCGGTCGTGCACCTCATCCGGCCACGGTGGCTCGTCACCGGCATCGGTGTTGATGGGCTCAAGGGGCGACCTCGGCGCGGGCGGTCCCACCTTCGGTTCCCGCCGATCGGGGGTGCTAGCGGCCGGTGCGGCCGGTGCGACCGGCGCCGACACGGCCACTCGAGCGGGCCGTGGACCGCCGATCATGACGTCGAGGCTGCCCTCCAGCGCCACGCCTCGAAGCGGCGACGTTCGGGGCACGGTCCGCACCACGGGCGCACGGGGTGCCTGAAGCCCGTTCACGGGCGCCGCAGGCGGTGCCGGAGCGCGGGCGACGGACGGCGAAGCGGCGGTCACCACTGTCGCCGTGGGGACCCCGCGCGATGGGGCTGTACCTCCGGACCCGTTGGTGAACCCGTTGACCGCCGGTCGCCCCCGCCCGACCCGACGGCCACGATCGCCCTGGGCCACCTGTCGCGCGAAGGCCTCCGGACCAAGCTGGCTGGCCGCCTCCCAGGTCCAGACCGAGTCCGCCAGGAGCACGGTCTCGTCGCCCTTGTGATCGACCCGACCAGCCACCAGAAGGATGGCGTCATCGACCCAGGCCGGGCCGGTCTCCTCGAAGACCTTGGGGAAGACGACCACATCGAGGGAACCCTGAAGGTCCTCCAACGTGGCTACGGCCATGGTCGCCTTGGCCTTGGTCAGCACGCGGCGCACCCCGGTCACCACCCCTCCGACGACGATGCGTTGCTGGTCGAGCTCCTCGCCCAGGTCCCCGCTGTAGGCGTTGACGTACGTGCCGATCTCCGTCGCCAGCTCGCCGAGCGGATGGTCCGAGAGGTACAGGCCCAGCAGCTCCTTCTCCCAACGCAGCCGCTCACGCGAGGGTGCCTCCGTGGCCTGGGGGAGTGTCCGTTCCAGCGGCGCGCCGGCGTCCGACGCGTCAAAGAGGGACACCTGCCCGCTCACTCTGTCGCGCTGCTGTGCCTGTCCCGCAGCCATGGCGTCGTCCAGGGCGAGGAGCAACTGCGCCGGGTGCCCGAACCGACCGAGCGCCCCCACCCGGATGAGTGACTCCAGCACGCGCTTGTTGCCCAGCCGCAGGTCGACGCGCGAGCAGAAGTCGGCCAGCGAGCGGAAGTCGCCGTCCTTCTCGCGGCACTCGATGATCGACTCGATGGCCCCTTGACCCACGTTCTTGACAGCCAGCAGGCCGAAGCGGATGGCCTCCCCCTCCACCGTGAAGTGGAGCCCGCTGAGGTGGACGTCCGGCGGCCGGACCTCGATGCCCAGCCGCCGGCACTCCGCTATGGCCGCGGCTACCCGGTCCGAGCTATCGCGCACCGCGGTCAGCACGCTGGTCATGTACTCGACCGTGTAGTTCGCCTTGAGATAAGCCGTCTGGTAGGCGATCAGGCCATAGCAGGTCGCGTGGGCCTTGTTGAAGCCGTAGCGCTCGAAGGGCTCGAAGGCCTTGAAGACCGCGTCGATGGTGTGCGGCGCGACACCCCGCTCGGCGGCCTGGGTAACGAACTTCTCCTTCTGCGCGCGCAGGACGGAGGACTTCTTCTTGCGGATGGCGTAACCCAGCGTGTCGGCTTCCGGCCCGGTGAAGCCGCCCAGGGCCATGGCCGCGGACATGATGTCCTCCTGGTACACGAAGATCCCGTAGGTCTTCCTCAGGTACGGCTCCAGAAGCGGGTGCAGGTAGCTCACCGGCTCCTGGCCGTGCTTGCGGCGGATGTAGGCCGGGATGTTGTCCATGGGACCGGGCCGGAAGAGCGCGACCATGGCCGCCAGGTCCAGCACGGAGGTCGGGCGGAGGTCCTTGACGTAGCGGCGCATGCCCGGTGACTCGAGCTGGAAGACGCCCGTGGTCTCGCCCGAGGAAAGCAGGTCGAAGGTCTTCTTGTCGTCCAGGGGGATGTGGTCGATGTCGATAGCCTCGCCACGGTGGTCGCGGATGAGGTCCACCGCCTGGCGCAGGATGGTCAGATTGGAGAGTCCCAGGAAGTCGAACTTGAGCAGGCCCAGCGCCTCCACGCCGTGCATCTCGTACTGGGTCATGATCGAGTCGGAGTTGGTGGCGCGCTGGAGCGGCATCAGGGCGGCCAACGGCTCATCGCTGATGACGACGCCGGCGGCGTGCGTAGAGGCGTTGCGGGCGACGCCTTCGACCTGGCGTGCGAGCTCGATCAGCTTGGCCACCTGCGGATCGGCCTCGACCATCTCGCGCAGGGGCGGCGCGATGCGCAGCGCCTCCTCCAGCTTGATGCCCAGCTGGTTGGGCACGGCCTTGGCGATGCGGTCGACCTCACCGTAGGTGAAGTTCATCACCCGTCCGACATCCCGGATGGCAGCCCGGGCCAGCATGGTGCCGAAGGTGATGATCTGGGCCACGTGGTCGGACCCGTACTTCTGCGTGACGTAACGGATCACCTCGTCCCGACGGGCGTCCTCGAAGTCGACGTCGATGTCGGGCATCGTCACGCGGTCAGGGTTCAGGAAGCGCTCGAAGGGCAGCTCGTAGAGGATCGGGTCGACCGGTGTGATGCCCAGCGTGTAGGTCACGATGCTGCCCGGCGCAGAGCCGCGGCAGGTGGTGGCGATCTTGGACTCCCGGGCGAAGCGCGTGAAGTCCGCCACGATCAGGAAGTAGGCCGCGTAGCCCATCCGGATGATCACGTCGAGCTCGTAGTCCAGTCTTCGCTGGATCTCCTCGGTGACCGTGCCGTAGCGGGCGACCAGGCCGCGCTGGCACTCCTCGCGCAGCCAGCTCTCGACGGTCTGGCCGGCCGGCACGGGGAAGTGCGGCAGGCGCAGCTCGCCGAAGGTGAACTTGAGGTCCGTCATCTCCGAGATGCGTCGGGTGTTGCTGATGGCCTCCGGGACGTCTCGGAAGAGCGCCGTCATCTCCGCCGCGCTCTTGAGGTAGAACTCCTGGGTCTCGAAGCGCATGCGGTTGGCCGTGTCGATGTTGGAGGCGGTGCCGATGCACAGCAGTGCGTCGTGCGCCTCGTGCTGGGCCTTGCGCACGTAGTGCAGGTCGTTGGTGGCCACCAGGGGCAGGCCCATCTCTGGCCCCAGGCGCAGCAGCTTCTCGTTGAGCCGACGCTGCTCGGGCAGGCCGTGGTCCTGTACCTCCAGGAAGAAGTCGCCCGGTCCGAAGATGTCCTTGTAGGAGCCGGCCAGGCGGCGCGCCGAATCCCAGTCGTCTGTCTCCAGAGCGCGGGGGATCTCTCCGTTGAGGCAGGCGGAGAGGCCGATCAGGCCCTCCGAATGCCGGGCCAGGTGGTCGCGATCGATGCGCGGCTTGTAGTAGTAGCCATCGAGGTGCGCATCGGTGATCAGCCGGCACAGGTTCTGGTAACCGGCCCAGTCCTTGGCCAGCAGGATCAGGTGGTAGGGCTGCGAGTCCTTGGAGCCCTCGCGGTCCGTCATGGATCGCCGGGCGACGTACGTCTCGACCCCGATGATGGGCTTGATGCCCGCGTTCTGACAGGCCTGGTAGAAGGCCACCGCGCCGTAGAGAGCGCCGTGATCGGTGATGGCCAACGAGTCGAAGCCATGGGCGAGGGCGTCGGAGACGAGGTCCGTGATCCGGCCCAGTCCGTCGAGCAGGCTGAACTCGGTGTGGGTGTGGAGGTGCGTGAAGCCGCTCGGAGCCGTCAGTTCGTTGCCCTCCCCTCTCTCACGGAGA
>Ga0136615_10000756_pt1 | contig 15037 bp, 18 predicted proteins | sample AntDrymUQ2882206_2_FD_106647 | JGI IMG/M metagenome (GOLD analysis project Ga0136615, IMG submission 106647) | Polar desert sand microbial communities from Dry Valleys, Antarctica - metaG UQ288 (22.06) | ecosystem: Environmental > Terrestrial > Soil > Desert | place: Antarctica: Dry Valley...
CTTCGCTATTGACGAAAAAGGAGTATGCGCATATTATATGCGCATAAGTAGGAACATGGAGGCGCCGTAATGCTGCCACTGTATAACACATCAGCCCCAAAGAAAGCCACTAACCTTAGTATAAACAGTGACTTACTAAACAAGGCCAAGGAGATGGACATCAACCTTTCCGCTGCCCTTGAACAAACACTGACCGATCTCGTTGCGCAACGGCGGAGAGAGCGGTGGCTAGCAGATAACCGTGACGCCATAGACGCTTACAACCAGCATGTTGAAAAGCACGGCTCGTTTGGCGATGGTCTTCGGAGCTTTTGATGCCTCGATTTACGCTTCATAAAAATAAGAACCCCGATACCAAAGCAAGAATTCCTTACCTGATTGACGTTCAGAGTAACCTGCTCGGCGATTTAGAAACGCGGGTTGTGATTCCCGTCTGCTCGTCCGGAGCATTAAAGGGCAAAGTGCTCATAACCCTGACACCTACCTTTGAGCTTGAAGGCGGAACGTATGTTATGTTGACGCCGCAACTAGCGGGTATTTCCAAGAAGGAACTTGGCCAAGAAGTAGCCAGCCTGTCCGCTTACCGCGCCACGATTATTGCCGCGCTGGATTTTCTGATCACAGGAATCTAGTAGTGCGTTTCATTTATACATACACTTACGACTTGAGACCCACTTGAGATCCAAGAAGAACGTCATGCCGGCGCCTGCCTGCAGCAGGCAGGGAAGCTGGCATCCAGGAAACGGGCGTAAATCCTGGATACCTGCTTTCGCAGGTATGACGACCTATGGCGTTCCGAGGCGAAATTCAAGACTGCCAAAACGTAAATTATTTCTAGAAACGATCTACTAGGCGTCAACGGTACCGCTCAGAGGCAGCACGCCATGTTCGCGAGCGTTGGACCGGTCCTGACGGCATGCTCGAGATCTGCGCGGGCGATAAGTTGGTTCAGCGTTTTCTCGCGATTGAGAAACTGTCCACGGCTTACGTGACGCAGGGTGGATCGGTGCGCCCCTAACCGGTTCGCTATGGGGTGCTCGATCCGGTTCATCTCCCTGAGCCGACAACCCCCTCTTGGCCCGCACTCGCCCGAGACGCCCAAACGTCCCAAAACTCGGCGCCTGGGGCCGATGAATGGCCAGAAAAGTCCCAGATTCTCGACCGCCATCTCACGTGTTTGACACCCCACAGGTCCAGCTGTACTTTTCCTGTCGATGAAAAAGGGCGTTTAAAACTTTTATTCTCAGCCGCCGCGGTCGATGTTGAACCAGTTGAAGTCGCCGTTAAAAACCAGCAAAGGCGGGCGCGGCTCGTCCGCGGCAACCGCTGCAATCTGATCGAGCGCCGGCAAATTGCCATAGAGCCCGCCGATCACATAGAGCGTTTCTGCAGCCAGCTCCGGCGCGCACGCGAGATCGGACGGCGAGTAGCGATAATGCAGCGGGCAGCCACGCCCCGGTGTCATAGGGGTTTCATGCGGCGAGTGCGCCGCCGCAGCTCGAGCCCTGGCCGGCGGTGCACCCGTAGCAATGGTCGGCCACCACGATGGCGTTACCCGACAGGTCGCGACCGATCAGTTCGCGCAGGTGCATTTGCGGCCGCCCTTTATAGGAGAGCGGCAAGCCCAGCATTTGATTGAAGTCGCAGTCGTAGACCAGGCCGCGCCAGTCGACGCTGACCAGGCTGCGGCACATTACGTTGTCGAGATTGGCGGGCTGGTATGCGTTTTTCAGCAGATCCATGTAGTGCCCGAACTGGCCTTTCGAGATCAGCGTGCTGCCAAACCGCTGGATCGGCATGTTGGTCAGTACGAACAAATGATTGAAAGTGATGCTGTAATGCTGCTCGAGATGCGCGCGGTAATCGGCCTCGAGCTGTGGTTGCGCCGGCGGCAGCACCGGCCCTTGCGGGTTGTAAACCAGGCTCAGTTCGAGTCCCGAGTCGGGGCGGCCGTAGCCTAGAGCGTTAAGTGTTTGCAGCGCACGGATGCTGCTGTCGAACACGCCCTTTCCGCGCTGGCGGTCGACATTTGCTTCCAGGTAACACGGCATCGAAGCGACGATTTCGACCTGCTGCCCGGCGAGAAATTGCGCGAGGTCAGCTTGTCCGGGCTGCTCGAGGATGGTCAGGTTGCAGCGGTCGATCACGTGCACGCCGAGGTTGCGCGCCGCGCGCACCAGGTCGCGGAAATGCTCGTTCAGTTCAGGCGCGCCGCCGGTGACGTCGAGACTTGCGCCGCGTGACGCCTGCAAGAAGGCCAGCACGTCGTTGACGACTTCGCGCGACATCATCTCCGTGCGGTTGGGACCGGCGTTGACATGGCAATGCACGCAGGTCTGGTTGCACGTGTAACCCAGATTGACCTGCAGTGTTTCGAGCCGCCTGCGTTTGATGGCGGGAAAATCCGAACTCTGGATCAGCGGCAGCGTGGCGTGCATTTGTTATCGACTCCATCGAGTGGTGATCGGGAAGCGGTAAGCAGTGAGCCGTAACAGCTTCATTCTGCCAGGTGGTCGGCGCGGAAACTCTAGGGGCGTCCGTAATTGGATGTCCACGCCGTTCATTTCACCAGCCGCGTGTCCGGATACGCGGCGTACCAGCCGAACCAGAACGCGCGATGCGCCGGCAAGCGCTTCAGCGTCGTGCCGCCTGGGCCGTCCAGCTGCGACTCGGTCACTTTCCAGTTGCGGCCCGCGCGGTCGCGCGCCGTGTCGTCGCCGTTCCAGCTCGCCAACACCAGATCGCGCGCTTCGTAGACCCGATTGGCGCCGCTGGCGTCGGTGAGCACGACAAATTTCATCCGGCCGATACCATCGTGATAAACGCGGTTGGCTGCAAGAAAATCGGCCGCGATGGCAAGCTGCTCGCCCGGTGACTCGGGAAACCGCAGCGCCAGCACCTCAGCCTTGTTCGGCAGGCGCGAGTCGAGCTTAGGCACGTTGAACATCAGCCGGTCGGTGGCGAAGTATTCTCTGTAGGCAACACCTTCGCCGTAGTCGCGCTGGTGCCCGGTGTCGAGCGACAGCACCAGCGTGCCTGGATGACGCTTTTTCCACTCTTTCCAGGTAGTGGTGACGACGTACAGCGGCTTCAGCTCCAGGCCTTTGCCCACCAGCGATCCCACCACCGGGGTGCCGGTGAACGTGGACCAGAGCGATTTGGTGGCGTGGTCGTACATCAGCTTGTTGGAGCGATAGAGAAAGCCGCTGGTGCCAAGCTCGTGGTGCACGCCACCGACTGTGGTGTCGTACAGGATCACCGAGCCACACAGCGTGCAATAGACACCGTTCAATTTGCGGCCAGCGATGGTGTCCTTGAACATTTCGTGCCAGGCGAGAATACGCTTGGGATAGGCGCGCACGTCCCCATCGATGGCGACACCGAACACGATGTTGTCGTCCTGAAGGTATGTCGCCTCGCGCGCCGCGATCATCTTTGGGTTCGCGAGCGGCGGGATGCCGTCGCGCCGCACGCCGCCCCACCGGATCTCGTCGAGCCGGATGATCGACTGCGGGCGCTTGTCGAAATATTCGCGAAAGCGCGGGTCGATCGGCTCGTAGATCGCCGCTTTGAACTCCGCGTAGTCCGGATGTGCGCCGGGTTCAATGGACCACAGCCACTCGTACCAGCGGTTGATATCACCACCGAATTGCACCCCTGAGGCTTTTTCGAGCAGCGCGACAACGCCGCTTTGCACGCGGCGGCTGGGCAGGGAGCCCACCATCTCGAGCAGCAACGCCGCGTAAGCGTTGTGCCAGTTGTCGCCGATGCGCTTGAGCGCAGTCTGCGCCTTGGCTTCATCGTCGCCGGCCAGGGCATAGAATATTGCCAGGGGAATGGCCGCCTTGATGGGCGCGACGGCTTGCCGCGGCGCTTTGCCGCCCGCCTTATCGGCGCCCTGCGCCGCGAGCGGATTACTGACGAGGGCGACTGTAGCAAGCGCGACAAAAATCGTGCAGCGCCGGAGGTGCATCGCCAACCGGACAGACTACTCGACGTTGAGCATACAACCCGCAAATACCATCGTAAGCAGCTTCATCATGTAAACGGCCTTCAGCGCACTGCGCTAAAGAATTCTTGCATCGGGATCCGCAGCCGCAGCCGGTAGCAGAGCATGATGACGAACACGCGGCCGAGACTGAACCACACGCCCATTTTGAGGAACTTGCGCGCATCCGTCATCACGTGCTCATCCAACAATACCGGCTTGGCCGCGCTGAGCAGCTTTTCACTGAGCGCGACGTCTTCCAGTATCGGCTGCTCGGGAAAGCCGCCGAGCGCATGGAAGAGCGCGCTGCGTACGAACATTGCCTGGTCGCCGTAAAATACCCGGCTTATGCGGCAGCGCCAGTTGTGCAGGCGCGAGATCAGTCGCAATCGCCAGTCGTCCCCGGAAAATCGCTGCCGGAAACCGCCCCATAAGCAGTCACCGCGCGTTTCCCGGGCATTCAATATCGATATGGCTTCCGGTGGCAGGGTGGTGTCCGCGTGCAAGAATAACAGAAACTCGCCGCGCGCAGCGCCCGCGCCGGCGTTCATTTGCGCGGCGCGGCCGCGCCGTGACGAGATCAGCTTCACGCACTCGTCGGCCGCCGCGATTTCCCGGGTGCGATCGCTGCTGCCGCCGTCGACCACGATGATCTCGAAGTCGCCGTGTTGCTGATGCAGCGCGGCCAGCGTGCGCGGCAACGACCGTTCTTCGTTCAGTGCCGGGATGATGATCGAGATCATGGCCAATCCCGCGTCAAGGTTGACGGCAGCGCAGCGTGCAAGTGTAATCGAAAAATTTGCGGCGTGCTGACGCCGTAGCCGAACAGTTCCTCGCTGCCATCGATCGCGCTGCATGCCAATTCGAAATACCGGTACGCCTCCGCAGCGAGCCGGGGCAGCGATTCGATGTCTTGGCGCTCCAGCCAGCGGCGGCCGAAGGCGTGGTGCGAGTCTTCGTGCTGTTCGAGCAGGCGTTTGAAAGGGGCAAAGCGCGGGCCGTGTGGTGACAGCGCGAGGTTGATGCGCGATAGGGTAAGTGCGCCCAGTCCTTCAAGCACTATTTGCAGTCCGACTATGGACGTGGCCAGATGCCCGGCAGCAAGATCATGGTCGAGGTGCCGCCGATAAGCGTTCAAGGCTGCAACCGCGGGCGTTTGCAGCGAACGGATGCGTGGAGTCAGAACCGCCGTTGCCGCGTGAAACAGCGCCGCATGCCGCGATTCCTGCGCCGATTGCATGGAGAGAAAGCGCTTTGCCTTGATATCACCGCAGATCAGCGCTTGGCGAGCGGCGGCATCGTATGCAATGCGCTCGCCATGCCACAGCACGTGAAACACGCGTGCCATGCGGGTGGACTTGTCCGTTCCGATTGCGATGGCCATTCCAGGATCTTTCGGATCAGGTAATGCGTTATTTGATCCCCAGTGCCCGGTCCAGCGATACCGGGCCGGCGCCACGGCCGGCGAGGTAGAGCATCAGGGCGGCCCATGAGAGGTGAGTGGGCCAGGCGTCGGGGTAGACGAAAATCTGGATCACCGCGGTCATGCCGAGCAACGCGAGCGCCGATAGCCGCGTGAAAAGGCCCAGCACCAGCAGTATCGGGAAGAGATGCTCGGCGTACGTCGCCATGTGCGCCGCGAACTCCGGCGGCAGCAGCGGCACTTTGTAATCCTCGCGAAACAGCGTGTAGGCGCTGTCCGTGACGGTCAGCAAGCCTTCCACCTTGGTTCTGCCGGAGAGGAAGAAGATCGCGCCCACGGCGACGCGCGCGGCAAGCGCGAGCACCCCGTGACCGATAAGGCTGGTCAGTTGGTCGGCGATGCGGTTCCAGGCGCCGCGCAGCCCTGCGGCGGGCGCGTCGGTTGCAGTGGCGTGATTCATGGGTGTTCCTCCATCAACCGCTGGTTGTGATCGAAGCTCATGCCGCTGAAAGCACCGGCTTCGAGAAGCGTGGACATCAGTCGCGCGAGGTCGGCATCGCTTTGCACCCGCAGCGCTGCCTGTGCGGCTGCGGCGAGCGTGGCGCCGGCGGCGCACGCATCGAGAAACACGCAGCCCGCGGCGTCGAGCGCGATCCACTCGACGACGTCACGCGGGCGCACGAGCAGCGCACCTTCAGGCTGCCAGTCGAGGTTGTCATCAAGCGCAGCGTCATTACGGTTGCGTGACCAGATGGTATAGATCGGTGCGTCGGCAAACCAGGCCCAGCGCGCCGCCGGATGCGGGTGCAGCACCGTGCCGGCGAGCGCCTCGGGCGCGAGGCGGGCGACGGCGGCGGGATCGAGCGCGTCTTCAGTGGGTGCGGTGTGCGCTTCGGTCCAATAGCGGTCGAGCCGTGCGACGCCGGGCAGGTAGGGCAGTTCGGCGGCCGGCTCGAAGCGCGCGAGGAAGTCGGCGAAAGCCGCACCGTAGCGCAGCAGCGTTGGATCGGCGGGCAGCGCCTCGCGCACGTGAATCGCGGCGGCGGCACGGAACCACTCTTCACCGACCAGCCGCGCCACCGCGGGGTAGTTGGCCTGCAGCGCATCGATGCAGCCTTTCATGACAGTGTTGCGGTAGACGGCGAAGGCGGGCTGCGCGGTGAGCGCGGCCACATCGGATGCAATCGCCGCCGCGGGCGTGGCTTCGAGTGCGAGCAGTGCTTGTGCGAAGGCGTCCTGGAAGCGGGCCAGAGTGCCGGGTATCGGCGTATTCATCGGCGCGTTCATCAGGCAGCGCTCATTACGCAGCTACCGCGAGCGGCGTGCGCAGCATGGAGTCCGCGCGCTCGCGCTCGGCAAAGAGTGTGGCGAAGTCCGGCAGCTTGTCGTCGCGCTCGATGAGCGTCGCGCGCGCGCCGATCCTCGCAATCAGCCGGGCGTAGAGCGCCCAGACTTCGGGGGCGACCGGCGCGTCGTGCGAATCGACGAGCAGCGCTGCACCCAGGTTCGGGTCGGGCGCGTGGCCGGCGAGGTGGATTTCCATCACCCGCTCGCCGGGGAAGGCGTCGATGTAGGCCTCAGCCGGGCAGCCCAGGTTGCGCGCGCTGACGTAGACGTTGTTCACGTCGAGCAGCAGGCCGCAGCCGGTGCGGCGCGCAAGCTCGGCGAGGAAATCGATTTCGTCCCAGGCATGGCCGTCGATGTGCAGGTAGTGCGACGGATTTTCGAGCGCGATGCGCCGTTGCAGGGCGTCCTGCGTGCGGGACACGTTGTCGGCAATGCGCGCGAGCGCTTCGCCGCTGCGCGGAAACGGCAGCAGGTCCGGGTGGTAGGCGCCGCGCCAGGTGGACCAGGCAAGGTGCTCGGAAATCAGTGCGGGTTCGATGCGGCGCGCGAGTCCGGCCAGCCGCGCGAGGTGCGCCGGGTCGGGTTCGGCATCGGCCGCGAGCGACAGGGCCACGCCGTGCAGCGAGATCGCGTGGCGCGCGCGGATCGCCTCCAGCCACGCAAGGCGCGGGCCGCCAGCGACCATGTAGTTCTCGGGATGCACCTCGAACCACAGCCCGTCCGCGGGGCAGGCGAGCGCCGCCTCGTAATGCTGCGGCTTCAAGCCCAGCCCCGCGGTGAGAGCGGTGGTCATGATACGAGGTGCTTTCCCGGCGGGCGCGTCTCAGGTCTTGATTTCCATGAGCGAGCCCATGCCCTTCGGCGTCTTCATTGTGGTGCAGCTGCCCTTGGCGATATACTTCCACGCGTTGCCCTGGTAATCGGTCTTCGAAGTGCCGGCGCAGGTGGTGCCGGGGCCAGCGGCGCAGTCGTTCTTGCCGGCGAGCGAGACGCCATAGCACTTCTCTTTTTCTCCCTTGATGGAGGCGCCCTTGTCCTGCGCCAGAGCGGCGCCGGAAGCGAGAGCGGCGAGAGTAACAGCGGTTACTGCTAGATTGCGGGTATTCATGGGTTAAGCTCCTCTTTAAGTGGTTGGGATCCGCCGCGCGCCCGAACAGGGATAGTTCGCAGCGCGCGGTCTGAGGGTAGTTCGCAGCGGTTTGGCGATTGGTTACACGTCGGGCACAATTCGCCCGGGCGGGACTTTTTTCGCCCGGCTGTAACCGGACGCTGCAACACGACGAATAAGGAGAGTAGGGCGAGTGAGCGCAAGCGAAGACCGACTCAGGGATCTGCTGATTAACGGGCTTGCCGGCGATACGTCGACCTATCACGCATTCCTGAAGGAGTTAAGCGCGCATTTGCGCGCCTTCCTCAGGGTACGGCTCTCCCGCTTGCCGGACGAAGTGGAGGATCTCGTGCAGGAAACGTTGCTGGCTGTCCACAACCAGCGCCATACCTACGATGCCGGCCAGCCGCTGACGGCATGGGTGCACGCGATCGCGCGTTACAAGCTGATCGACCTGTTGCGCCGGCGCGCGGGGCGCGATGCGCTCACCGACCCGCTGGACGACGATCTCCACATGTTTGCCTCGTCCGACGCCGAGGCAGCCGATGCGCGGCGCGATCTCGCCCGGCTGCTTGAGCGGCTGCCGGATCGGCAGCGGCTGCCTATCGTCCATGTAAAACTGGAAGGATTGTCGGTGATCGAAACAGCGCGCATGACCGGGATGTCGGAATCGGCGGTCAAGGTGGGCGTGCACCGGGGCCTCAAGGCATTGGCGGCGATGATACGGAGTAACGATGAAAACCGATGAACTGATCGCCATGCTCGCGAATGGGGCGGATGCCGTCGAACCCAACGCACTGGGGCGCCGCTACGCGACGGCGCTGGGCTGGGGAGCAATCGGCGCCACGCTGCTGATGATAATTACGCTCGGTGTGCGGCCGGATTTTGCCGATGCCGCGCGGCTGCCGATGTTCTGGGTGAAGTTCGCCTTCGTCGCGTCGGTCGCAGCGGCAGGACTGGTTGTCGCAGCCCGCCTGTCGCGTCCTGGTGTGCGGCTTGGCCTCTCGCCGCTCGCCCTCGTTGCGCCAGTACTCGCGCTGTGGATACTCGCTGCGGTAGTGCTCGCCGATGCGCTGGCGGCCGAGCGGACAGGTCTGGTCCTCGGACAGAGCTGGAAGGCGTGCCCCTTTGTCATCGCAGGGCTGTCGGTGCCGGTGTTCGTCGCGGCATTGTGGGCCATGAAGGGGCTGGCACCGACGCGTCTGTGCCTTGCAGGATTCGCGGCTGGTCTGCTCGCGGGCGGCGTTGGCGCGACAGTCTACGCTTTCTATTGTACCGAGATGGCCGCGCCCTTCCTCGGCGTCTGGTACGTGCTCGGCATGTCGATCCCGGCCGCAGTTGGCGCGGTGATCGGGCCTTGGGTGCTGCGTTGGTAGTGCCGACTATTTCGCCACCGTCATTGGATAACCGCAGCCACACCCCGCGGCGGTGTCGTCGCCGGCAAGCTCGGTCTCGACATTGCCGCGCAGCGCCGCATGGCTAAGGACGCGGCGGTTAATGGCCTCGAAACCGGCGCGGTCGATGTTGAACCCAGCATTTGATTGAAGTCGCAGTCGTAGACTAGGCCGCGCCAGTCGCCGACTACGGGGTATTTTACCGGCGGCCGGAGCGCGCCTTGGTCGAGGCGCTGGATCGGTCCTTCCTCACCGGCGCGGTGGCCGCCGGCGAGTCGGTCGAAAGTTGTCCGTAACCGCCGCGGAAGCGGCAGACCGGGGATTGCGAGTCTTGGGTGCTGCCTCCGCTCAGCTACCCGCCCGAATACCTGTTCTTTCCATTCGTCGCTTGGGCGGCGCTGCGGCTCGTAATTGGCGACCGGCCCCCTTTAAAAGAGCGCTCGCCTCTCTCTAAAGAGGTAGCTGTGGCTCTACCGCAAGAGGAGGATCGCTCTCTTGCTTTAGCCTTGTTTTGAGATCCAACTTTCACCGGATAGCTCTCACCCGCTCCGAGCGTGATACTGTCTGGTTATAAAGTGTTACCGGTGCCCGTTCCTGGAACTTCACAGTTCATGACTCCGAATCCGCTAGTGCTGCTGATTATTGCTATAATTATAGCGTTCGTGTGGCTGGCCACCCGAAGCCCATTGGTCGGCGGTTGAATTATCGCGAGTGCAGGTACAAACCGCCGCGGACCTCGGGCGGCAGTTTGGCCCTTCCAGCCGATTCATCTCCTCTATGGTGTGCGTACCCTATGCTGTGGCGCAGATCGTCCGCGCAGGAACAGGCTCGAGGTGAGCAGTATTGCGGAGATCGCGCGCCTGGCCATTCGCTATCACACCGTGAATGCCTGAAAACACTTGACCGATCCGCGCGCCTCTTCAGCTTACTTTCAGTTCCGGACAACATGATCAAAGGTGATGGTTGTTCCGAAACTCGATTTCGATAAAGTATCTCGGAATAAGTCTAATATTAAAAAAGGCAGGTGGTGTATGGCAACATCATTTTCCACTCCCACAACAAAGTCATTCTCTCCCACACCGGCCTGGGCCAGCTGCCTGGGAGTTGTCGCAATTGTTTTTGGTGTTTTTTTGACAGCGGCGTACGGCAATGAGTGGATGAAGCAGGCCGTCATTACCCAGTCCATGCCTGCCAGCGGCGAGATGCCGGCAGCAGACTGTCCTGAGGAAGAACTCGAGGAGGAGGGTATTTCGCTGGCCGAGTGCGAATACATGGTCTCGCATGTTGAAGGCATAGCATTATCGACACCAGACTGGTTCCCAAGCGTGCAGATGGGCCTGGCCTTTGCCGGCATGATTCTGGCCTTTATTTCGATCATTATTGGTGGCGCCCTGGTCAATCACACGTCCTGGGCTTCCTCTTCGGCAGTGTTGACATTCGGAGCACTGGTATTGGTCGACCTACTGCAATTCGCGGCGGTGGTCAATGCCGGTCCAATACTCAGAGACCTCTATCTATGGAACATACTGCTCTGGTTTGTAATTCACTTGATGATGACGACTGGGGCCATCGCCGGTCGCCATAGCGAAGCAGGTCTTTGATAGATGCGTCGGACGCGGCTGCTTATCGAATGCATAAGAAGCGGAATCGGTCATGCAAAGACAAGGTTACAATAGAACCGCAGTTATCCTGCACTGGATACTGGCGGTATCGATCTTCTTCCTGTTCGTTTCCAGTTGGTGGATGCTGGGACTGCCACTGCCCTCTAAGGAACTGACGTTTCGTGAATTCCCGTTCCAGCTGCATAAGAATATAGGCATTACGCTGGTTCTTCTTCTGGCCCTGTTGCTGTACGTACGCTTCAAGCATCGGCCAGCACCGGAAAATTCTTCTTCCATGAAGCCGTGGATGCACAAACTGGCATTGTTCGATCATGTCATTCTGTATGTATTGATAATTGCCGTCTGCGTGAGCGGTTATTTGTCATCGTCCTATACGCGTTGGGATACGACCGTCTGGTGGCTGGTGGATCTGCCCAGAATAGCGGCCCCCGACGAAGACATGAATATGTTTTACTCGAACATTCACCTATGGACTGCGTGGGCGTTGCTGGCGGTGGTTGCTGTTCATGTAACCGGTGCCGTTTATCACGCCTTTCGTAATGACGGCATAGTGCGGCGGATGCTGCGTTGGTAAACGATGTATAAGGTGACACTGAAGTATTTAGCCGGCCTTACGGCCTTCACTTTGGCATATGTTGCTGCAGCATGGTTTGGCTTGTGGCTGGTTCCGGGTGTTCAGAACAGTGTCACTCCCGTTTGGCCTCCTGCCGGTATCGCCCTCGGGGTGATCCTGGTTTTTGGTTACCGGTTTTCGCCGGGGATCTTGATCGGTGCGTTTGCAATAACGCCTTTTTCCGGCTTTTCTGTCGAGACCGCACTGGGTATCGGCGTGGGAAACACCCTGGAGGCGATGCTAGCTGCCTATCTGTTACATCGCCTCGGAGCGTTTCATCGCGCGCTCGACCGTCTACGGGATGTATTAGCATTCGTGGCCATGACCTCCGTTTGTGCCGCCATCCTCGGAGCTACGATAGGAGTGGCTAGTCTATGGTGGGGCCAGGTAGTGGACGGCTCCACGGCCTTTCCGACCTGGTGGATGTGGTGGCTGGGTGATGCCCTGGGGATGCTGTTGGTCACGCCGCTGCTCCTGACCTGGAGCCGTAAGTGGCGCGACGACTGGGCCTTAGCTCAGGTCATGGAGGCCGCCGGTCTGCTCACGCTCCTGATCGTTGTAAGCATGCTTTTTTTCAAGGGTTGGGTGCTGCCTCCGCTCAGCTACCCGCCCGAATACCTATTCTTTCCATTCGCCGCTTGGGCGGCGCTGCGGCTCGGGCCGAGCGGGAACGCGCTGACCGTTTTCGCCGCGACGGCGATCACGATCTGGGAATGGGGGAACGGTTTTGGGCCGGCGGCAACGGGCGACCTTGAAAGTCTCCTAGAGCTGCTGAGTTTCTTAGTCGTGCTGTCGGTGACGGGAATGACGCTGGCCGCGGTCACGAGCGAGCACCGGGGGGCGGAAATGGCGCTCCGGAGGCGGACGACAGAATTAGCGGAACTGAATCTCGCGCTCAGTTCAGAAATCGTTCAGCGCAAGCGCGCAGAACGACTGGCGCGCGGCCAAACCGAGGCGCTGGCGACGTCTTTAGTGGTTCTCTTCGCGGAACCGGATCTAGAAAAGTTTTGGGGGCATTCTCTAAAGGCGATGGTTGAGGAGTTGGAGGGAACGGGCGGTGCTTTGTGGTTTCCGGACTACGATGCGCGTGTCCTGCGCCTGCACCTTGAATGCGTCGAGGGCCGGATCCTTACGGCCGCTGAGTCCGTGCATCCTGCCGCGCGACAGTCTATCTCCTTCGAGGAAAGCCCGATGTCATTAGACCACGACAAGGGGAGCAGGGCCCGGTTTTACAGTGAAGGCGACCCTGCAATCCCGCCAGCCATGTCGAAGTATCTCCGAACTATCGGCGCAAAAAGCCTGTTAAGCGTGTCCATGGCGGTCGGCGAGCGGGCGATCGCCTGGATGACGGTTCGTAGCGACGAGAAGCGGCTGGCGGACCCGGATAGCACGCTAGGCTTCGCCGAAGCACTCGGTCAACAGGCCACGCTCGCCATCGAGATGGCCCGGCTGAGCGAACAAGCAAGCGAGTCGGCCGTTTTGGCCGAACGTAATCGGATCGCGCGCGACATCCATGATACCCTGGCGCAAGGTTTCACCGGCGTGATCTTGCAATTGCAGGCCGCCGAGGATGCCTTGGTCAGCGGCGACGCAGCGCCCGTGAAAACGCATATCTCACGGGCAAGCGAGCTTGCGCGAAGCGCCCTCGCCGAAGCGCGCCGCTCGGTGCGGGCAGTGCGCCCCAAGGTTCTCGAAACCCAGGCCCTGCCCGCAGCGCTCGATACCATGGTGCGGAAAATGACTCGCGATACTCGCATTGAGCCCAAGGTCAGCGTGGTAGGCCAACCGAGGCCGCTTGCGGAGGAGTGCGAAGATGAGATCATCCGCATCGTACAGGAGTCCCTTACCAATACAATAAAACATGCCAACGCGCAGAGATTCGAGGTCAAGGTCTTATTTGAACCGCACAGGACACAGCTACAGATCCTCGATGATGGAAAGGGATTCGACCCCACACTCCCTTACGATGGGTTTGGGTTGATCGGCATGAAAGAAAGGGCCAGCCGCATCGGTGGAGAACTGAGCATAACGAGCGCGGCCGGCAAAGGTTCCGAGATTAGGGTCGCGTTGGGATCGGCGCAACATGAGACATGAATACTCCATCCTCTGACGCACCGGGCGTGCCCCAGCCGGGATCCGCATTGAGCGAGATTCGGATTCTGATCGCTGACGATCACCTCGTCGTTCGGGAGGGACTGGTCGCGATCCTGAACCGACAGAGTGATATGACCGTCGTCGGCGAAGCCGGTAATGGCCACGAGGCGCTCGAACAGTGGCGCACTCACCGCCCGGATGTCACCTTGATGGATCTGCGCATGCCCGAGATGTCCGGCGTAGAGGCTATCATTGCCATCCGGGAGGAAGACGACAAGGCTTCGGTTATTATACTGACGACCTACGATAGCGATGAGGATGTTTACCGCGGAATGCGAGCAGGCGCCAAAGCCTATCTCTTGAAGGACGCCCACCGCGAGGAACTGCTAAACTGCATCCGAGCTGTATATGCAGGCAAGACCGTCGTCTCGCCCGGAGTTGCTGCAAAATTAGCCAGCCGCCTCCGTGAGGAACAGCTCACCCCCAGAGAGCTTGACATTCTTACGTTAGTGGGCCAAGGCCTGAGCAACAAGCTCATCGCCCGGGCCTTGGATATCACCGAGGGCACTGTCAAGACGCACGTCAAGAACGTCCTCGAAAAACTCGATGCCACGAGCCGGACGGAGGCCCTAGCCGTGGCCGCTCGACGAGGGTTGATCACGCTTTAGTTGCCGACCGGCCTCCTGCTGAAAGAGCGTTTGTCCTCTCTCTAAAGAGGTAGTCGTTTCCCCACCGCAAGAGAGGGATTGCTCTCTTGCTTTAGCCGTGCTTTGAGATCTAACTTTCACCGGATAGCTCTTGTACGACCTGAGCGCGATACTGCCCATCGTAAAGAACTACGACCAGCTTGCATCGGTTCGCAGGTGTTGAAGCCGAAGACATTGCAGTGTTCGGTAGGTAACGCTTCGCCTCCGCACGCCGTAGATCGATTGCCTCGTCAAGTATCGATACATGAGTATTGTCAGAAGGAGCTTGGATATGCAACGTTTTTACCGCAGGAGTATTATAGTGAGACCGTTAATGACCGTGATGCTCGCCTTGCTGTTCAGCGCTTGCGCAACCGGACCGATCCAGCCGGTCTGGGCGCCCGCGGTCTCCTCCAGCGAGGACCCGGGACGCTTCAATACGGACCTGGCCGAGCGCCGAGAATCGGCGGTTGAACCAGACGCACCACTTGCGGGGATTCATGGCGACGACTCGTATCAGTTTTTATTGCCCATCCGCCAGAATAATACATTCAACACTTTCGTTCCGGCTACGCCGGGTTAGGGTTTTAAGCCGGGATATGGCCCTATGAACAGGAACCGCTGGTTAATTGTTTTCGTGGCTGTGGTGATTCTGGCCGGGGTGATGGTTTGGTTCGTTCCGGGCTTCCTTCCGAGCTCCTACCAGTACGGGCCCACGAGTACGACGGCCGCACCGAGTACCGGTGAAGCGCCTTGTCCCGA
>Ga0136615_10000757_pt1 | contig 15034 bp, 13 predicted proteins | sample AntDrymUQ2882206_2_FD_106647 | JGI IMG/M metagenome (GOLD analysis project Ga0136615, IMG submission 106647) | Polar desert sand microbial communities from Dry Valleys, Antarctica - metaG UQ288 (22.06) | ecosystem: Environmental > Terrestrial > Soil > Desert | place: Antarctica: Dry Valley...
CCGATCCTGCCGAAGAGCGAATACTACGAGCTCTGGTTCGTCGCGCCGGGCGACACCCTGGAACGTCCGAGGCGGATCTCCGCGGGTACCTTCCACCCGGACGAGCGGGGACGGTCACACGCCGACTTCACCGCGGCGGTCGACCCGAAGCGCTACCCGGTCGTGAGCGTGACGGCGGAGCCCGGCGACGGGAATCCCGCCCGCACGGGCCCGGAAGTCCTGCGTTCCGGGTAGGCACCGCCGCTCGATGCGACACACCCCTTTCCCTTCCCTCCAGGTCTCGTCACCAGATGATCGGGCGGGTTCGGCGACGGGCTGTGGAGCGCGAAGCGCGGGCCACGCTGGAGGTCGAGCGCCGTCGGGGCGAGCCGTCGGGGCGCAGGGTGGCAAGCGTCCCGTGCTTACAAGCCGCGAGGAAGCCCTGCGCGCTCGGCGAGCTCCGGAGCCGACGCGGGCGACCTCCGCCCAACTGGCCGGCTCGCGCCCTAGGCCGCGGCGGTGGCGCCTTCGGCGCCGAGAGCCTCGAGGGCGCGCTCGAGCGCCTCTGCCAGCTCCTCCAGCTCGACCTCACCGGCAAGTCGCAGCTCGAGCTTGCCGGGCGAAAGTCGAGGCCGGAAGCCGGTCACCCGCTCGAAGGCGAGCTCCGTCCGGCGCACGAGCTCGGGGTCGAGCGCTTCGCCTCGAGCCCTCGGCCGGCGGCGAGCTCCCGCGGAGCGGGCGGCGCGCTCGGCGGCGCGCACCGAGAGGCCGTTCCGGACGATCCGGCGGGCCAGCAACCTGCGCTCCTCGTGCTCCGGGACCGAGAGGACAGCTCGCGCGTGCCCTTCGGTCAGCCTGCCCTCCTCGAGTAGTTCCAGGACGTCGGCCGGCAGCTCGAGCAGCCGCACACGGTTGGAGACGGCGGGCTTGGAACGGCCGACCTGCTCGGCGACCTCCGCCAGGGTGAGGCCGAACTCGTCCAGCAGCACCGCATACGCGCGCGCCTCTTCCGGCACGGAGAGCTGCTCGCGCGCCACGTTCTCGATGAGCGCAAGCAGGAGCGAGTCGCGGTCGTCGGCCTCGCGCACGAGCGCCGGCAGCGTCGGCTGACCGGCCTCGCGCGCCGCACGCCAGCGGCGCTCGCCTGCGATCAGCTCGTAGCCCCCGCTCGCCCGAGGTCGAACGACGACCGGCTGGAGAACACCCTGAGCGCGAATCGACTCCGTGAGCGCCGCGCTCGCGCCGGCCTCGAAGCGGCGTCGCGGCTGGTTCCGGCTCGGGTGGATTGCCTCGACGGGAAGATGGGCGAACTCGGGGCCCTCCCCCTGGCCGCCGAAAAGGACTTCGAGGCCGCGTCCGAGACCGCGGCGCGCGGTACTAGCGTCGCTCGACAAGCTCCATCGCCACCTTCCAGTAGGCGTCCGCCCCCGGGGAGCGGCGGTCGTAGACGATTCCCGGCAACCCGTGGCTCGGCGCCTCCGCGAGCCGGACGGAGCGAGGAACGGCGGTTCTGAAGACGAGCGTGCCGAAATGGCGCCGGACCTCGTCGGCGACATGCGCCGAGAGCCGCGTGCGCGCGTCGACCATCGTGAGGAGCACTCCGGCGATGGCGAGGCGCGAGTTCAGCCGTGAGCGCACGAGCTCGACCGAGCGGACGACCTGGGCGAGCCCCTCGAGCGCGAAGTACTCCGCTTGCACCGGCACGAGCACGCCGTCGGCGGCCGCGAGGGCGTTCACGGTGAGCGGCCCGAACGAGGGCGGACAGTCGAGGAAGATGAAGCCGTAGTCGGCGCGTGCACCCGCGAGCGACTCGGCCAGATAGCCCTCCCCGTCGCCGCGGCGCGAGAGCTCCACCGCGGCGCCGGCCAGGTCCGGTCTGGCGGGAACCAGGTCGAGGTTGGGGAAGCGCGTGCGCTTGACGAGCTCAGCAAGCGGGGCTCCGTCCAGGAGATCGTACGTCGAAGTGCCGTTCGCCCGGGCGCCGAGGCCCGACGTCGCGTTCGCCTGCGGGTCGAGGTCGATGACGAGCGAGCGTTCGCCGGCCTCCGCGAGGCAGGCTGCGAGGTTGATCGCCGTCGTCGTCTTGCCGACCCCGCCCTTCTGGTTCGCAAGCGCGAAGATCTTCCCGGGCATAGAGCCAGGGTAGTCAGGCGAGAGGACGTTTCCGGGCCACCCCCGAGCGGCGCGGGAAGCCGGCGGGAGTCGGCCCGACCTTACGCAGCACGGCGAGGTGACGACCGCGCCGTCCAGGCACCGCGACGACCTCCTCGAGCGAGCCCCCGAGGAGCCCCGCGACGCGCGGGAGCTCCGGAGGAACTTCTCCCAGATAGAGGATGGCCGCCCCTCCGAGGCCGACGAGCGGAAGCAGCCACTCCGCCGCGACGACGGGCGGGGCGAGCGCCTTTGCGACCGCGACGCCCCAGGCCTCGAGCCCCTGCTCCTCGGCGCGACCGTGAACGACCCGCACGTTCGGGAACTCCCGCCCCAGACGCTCGAGGAAGGCGCACTTCCAGCCCGTCGCCTCGAGCAGGGTCACCTCGCGGTCGGGAAGCGCCGCCGCCAGTGGGATCCCCGGAGCGCCGCCGCCCGATCCGACATCGACGATGCCCCCGGACTCGCGGGCGACGGGGGCGGCGGCCGAGAGGCTGTCCTCGAGGAGTTCCGCGACAATCGCTGCGCGGTCGCGGAGCGCCGTCAACCCCGGTGTCTGCAGAAGCGCGTCGACCCAGCGCTCCAAGCGCGGCTCGTTACGCACCGAGCGGCGTGATCACGACGTACCGATTGGGCTCGGTTCCCTCGCTCGTCGTCTCGATGCCGCCGACCTCCTTGAGGTAGACGTGCACCACCTTGCGCTCGACCGCTGTCATGGCGTCGAGCTCCACGGGCCTGCCGCTCGCCAGCGCCTGCTCCGCGCTTCGCGTCGCCAGGGCCTCGAGCACCGTCCGGCGTCGCTCGCGATAGCCCGCCGCGTCCACGATGACTTCCTTCCGTCCCTCCGGCCGGCGGCGCCAGACGATCGCGTTCACGAGGTACTGGATCGCGTCGATCGTCTGCCCGTGCTTGCCGATCGCAAGACCGAGGTCCGACCCGACGAGCCTGGCGACGAGGGTGTCGTCGCCCTCGTCGAGCTCGAGCCGGCAGTCGATCCCGAGCTCGTGCGTGATCCGTTCGAGCACCGTGCGCACGTCGCCGGCGAGCGGGCTGTCGCCCTCGCGCACCGCCGGCTCCGCGGTCTGCGCATCGGGTGCCGTCGCGAGCACGCGGGCCGGCGCGTACCCCACCCCGAGCAGGCCCCGCTTCCCCTCCGAGATCACCTGGAACCGGACGGCTCCCTTGTCCAGTCCGGGGTGCAGTCGCTCGAGCTGGCGCAGCGCGCCCCACTTCGCCTCACCGACCGTCTCGCCGGTCGCCTCGACCTCCAACTCGGAGGTCACCGGCGGGCTTTCTTCTTCCGCTTCACCCGGCGCGGCGGCCCCGTCGGAACGGGTGCCTTCGCAGCGGTGGAGGCAGGCCGCGCACCATCACCGTTCCCGCCGGCATCGGGCTTCGCGGGCGTACGCGACGACCGCTTCGGCGGCGGCTCGGGCTTCGGCAGCAGCCGCCGCGTGATCAGCCCCTGCCCCGTCGTCCACAGGTTCGTCGTCACCCAGTAGAGGACGAGCCCCGCCGGGAAGTTGAGGACGAAGAAGAGAAAGGCGAGCGGCAGGACCAGCAGCAGGATGCGCTGCATCCGCTCCATCGTCTGCGACATGAGCAGGGTCGAGGTCGTCTGGCTGATCGCGTAGATCGCCAGCAGCAGGTACCCCGACCAGTGCGCGTTGGCGTTGGCGGTGATGTCCGGGACGACACCGAACCAGCCCAGGTCCGGACGTTCGTCGTACTGGGGCAGAATCTCCGTGTCGAAGTCGCGGAGCACGAAGAAGAGCGCGATGAAAACCGGGATCTGCGCGACCATCGGAAGGCAGGAGGCGGCAGGGTTGATCTGCTTCTCCTTGTAGAAGCGCATCATCTCCTCGTTCATCTTCTGCCGGTCGCCCTTGTGCTTGCGCTGGATCTCCTTCATCTGCGGGGCGTGCAGCTGAAGGTTCTGCATCGAGTGGATCTGGCGCACCGTGAGCGGCACGAGCAGCATCCGCACGATCACGGTCACGGCGACGATCGACCACGCCCAAGGGAGACCGACGCTCTCGTGCAATGACTCGAGCAGCCAAGCGAGGAGATCCTCGAAGGGGCCGAGGATGCCGGCGACGATCACGCCCGTCCAGCCTCCCGGAAGAGGCGCTGGTCTTCCACGCGGTCGACACCGCCGTGGCTCCAGGGGTGGCAGCGCAGGAGTCGCCAGGCGGCGAGAGCGCCCCCGCGCAGGAAGCCGTGGCGGCGGAGGGCGTCGAGCGCGTACTGAGAGCACGACGGGTGGTACTTGCACCGATCCGCCGAGACAGGGCTCAGGAGCAGCTGGTAGAGCCGCACCGCGGCGAGGGCGAGCCGCGTCACGCGACCGCCTCCCCACGGCGGCTCACGCCGCCGCCTTGCCGAGCACCTCGTGGACGCGCTCCCCCAACCACCCGGACCCGCGCGCCTCCGTCGCCTCCGGAAGACCCGGACGCGCGACGAGGACGTAGTCGTACCCCGGCTCGATCTCCGCCAGGCGGGCGCGCCAGACCTCGCGCAGTTGCCGCTTGATCTTGTTCCGCACGACCGCGGCCCCCGTTCCCCGGGGCACGGCCAGCCCGAGTCGCGCTTCGCCCTTGCCCTCTTGCGGGAAGCGGTACAGGACGAGGAAACGCGTCGAGACCGACTTGCCCCGTCGATAGACGGCGTCGAAATCCCGCGAGCGGGTGAGTCGGTACCGGCGGTGCACGGTGAGGCTCAGGCGGAGAGCCGCTTGCGGCCGCGAGCCCTCCTGCGCTTGAGGATGGCGCGGCCCGCGCGGGTCGCCATTCGCGCCCGGAAGCCGTGCTTTCGCTTCCGCCTGCGTACGTTGGGCTGGTAGGTCCGCTTCATCGAGACAGAGTCAGGTTACCGCCTGCGCGGGCGGCCCGTCAGTATAGACAGAGACCCTTTCGCCCCTTTCCCGCGGTCAACGGCGAGCCTACTCTTGTCCCCACCTCCTTCCACACCTGTGGAGAGTTTTGATGGTGCGAGAAAGGTGCAGTTTGCGGGCTTTTCCTGATGGGTCCTGCCCGCTCGTGCCATTCTGGGGCCGTCGGGAGGGTGGTATGCTCGCGCCCTTCTCGACCCCTGCGGAGGAGCGGAGCGGCACGCGTGGATCACCCCCTGGAGCTGACGGCAGAGAGCCTGTGGACCGAAGTCTCCGGTCGGCTTCAAGGAGCACTGAACGAGACGACGTACCGCACCTGGTTCGCCCAGGTGGCAGGAGCCGAGCTCTCCGACGACGCCTTCGTGCTCGCCGTCCCGAACGACTTCACCCGGGAGTGGATCGAGGGCCACTTCCTCGGGCTCATCCGGGCGATCGCGAGCGACTCGACCGGCCACGAGCGCCGTGTCCAGCTCACGGTCGAGACCCAGGGCCCGCGAGACCCGGTCGAGACCGCCGCCCCGCTCCGGCGTGGACGCACCCCCGACACGGCCCGTAACGCCAAGTACACCTTCGATCTCTTCGTGATCGGCTCGTCGAACCGCTTCGCCCACGCGGCAGCACTCGCGGTCGCCGAGGCCCCGGCCCAGGCGTACAACCCCCTCTTCATCTATGGCGGCACGGGGCTCGGCAAGACCCACCTGATGCAGGCGATCGCGCAGTACGTGACCGAGCACTCGAACCACGCGTCCGTTCGCTACGTCACGAGCGAGACGTTCATGAACGACTTCATCAACTCGCTGCGGGACAAGCGAATCGAAGGGTTCAAGCAGCGCTACCGCACGTACGACCTGCTCCTCATCGACGACATCCAGTTCTTCGAGCACAAGGAGCGCATCCAGGAGGAATTCTTCCACACCTTCAACACGCTCTACGAGGCTGGAAGCCAGATCATCATCTCGTCCGACCGACCCCCGCGTGAGCTCTCGACGCTCGAGGAGCGCCTCCGCTCACGGTTCGAGTGGGGTCTCATCACCGACATCCAGCCGCCCGACCTCGAGACCCGCATCGCGATCCTCCGCAAGAAGGTGACGGTGGACGAGATCGAGGTCTCCGATCCACAGGTACTGACCTTCATCGCAAGCCGGATCTCGTCGAACATCCGCGAGCTCGAGGGCGCCCTCACGCGCGTCGTCGCGTTCTCCTCCCTGACCGGGCGGCCGATGACCGGCGAGCTCGCCCAGGACGTCCTCAAGGACGTCTTTCCCCAGGGCGAGGCCGCACAGGTCTCGATCCAGCGCATCCAGGAGATGGTCTCCGACCGCTTCGGGCTCTCGCTCCAGGAACTCTGTGGCGACAAGCGCAACCAGAACATCGTGTATCCGCGCCAGGTCGCCATGTACCTCTCGCGCGAGCTCACCGACTCGTCGCTGCCCAAGATCGGAAAGGAGTTCGGAGGTCGCGACCACACGACCGTCATCCACGCGACCTCGAAGATCGCACGCCTGATTCGCGAGGACCGCTCTGTCTACAACCTCGTGCAAGAGTTGACCGCACGGGTCAAACAACTCCGTTGATCTGTGGACGCGGAGGTCTCTTCCCGCCCTGCCCTGTTGGTCCAGCCCCTTCGTCCCCATCTCCCCTCCACAGGCCGAAGCCCGCAGCCAGGCCCTTTGCAGCCGTGTTCCCCGTCCTCCACACTCCCTATGACTACGACGAGAGGTTTTTAAAGAGATGATCGAAACAGACATCGTGGTCGGCTCCGGTCTCAAGCTCGCGTGTCCCCGGGGAGACCTTGCCCGCCAACTGGGCGTGGTCGCCCGTGCGGTCTCGACGCGCAACGCCGTCCAGGTGCTGCTCGGCATCCAGCTTCGGGCCGAGGGGGGACGCCTCCGCCTCGCAGCGACCGACATGGAGCTCTCGCTGCGCGCCTCGCTCGACGCCGAGGTTCAGGGCGAGGGCAGCGTGGTCGTGCCAGGGCGACTGCTTGTCGACATCGCGCGGCTGCTGCCCGAGGGTGAGGTTTCGATCGAGCACCGGCCGGACGAGGGTGTCGTCCACCTGGAGTGCGGTCCGGCTCATTACCGCCTCCACTCCTACAGCAGCGAGGACTTTCCTCGCCTGCCCGACCTCGAAGGTCTGGGGACGTTCACCGTGGAGCGAGAGGCCTTTCTCGAGACGGTGGCGCGGGTTTCGCGCGCGGCCTCACGCGACGAGTCGAGACCGGTGCTGACCGGAATCCTGGTGCGCTTCGAGGAGGGGAAGCTGGTGATGGCGGCGACCGACTCCTACCGGCTGTCGGTCAAGGAGACGACCCTGTCGAGCGATGCACCGGCCCTCGAGGCGATCATCCCGGCCCGTGCGCTCGGCGAGTTGACGCGCCTCGCCCAAACCGGCGAGGCGATCGAGCTCGGGGTGCACGAGAACCAGGTCGTCTTCAACCTCGGCGGCGTCACGCTGACCACGCGCCGGATCGACGGACAGTTTCCGAACTACAAGCAGCTGCTCCCGGAGCGTTTCGAGCACGAGGTCGTGATGCCGCGGGCCGAGTTGCTCGAAGTCGTCCGGCGGACGGCCGTCATGGCGCAGCGCAACTCACCCTTGCGGCTTCGCTTCAGCGAGGGCGAGCTTGCGATCTCGGCCCAGACGCAGGACGTCGGCGAGTCGCGTGAGTCACTCCCCATCGCCTTCGAAGGCGAGGCGCTCGAGATCGGGTTCAACGCGGAGTTCCTGCGTGAGGGCATCGAGTCGGTTCCGAGCGAGGAGGTCACGCTCAAGCTGATCAGCCCGTTGCGACCGGGACTGATCCAGGGCGAGGCCGACGACTTCTCGTACCTGATCATGCCGATCCGGCTCGCCGGCTGATCGTCAGCTTCGTCTCGCTGCGCGACTTCCGCTCCTACTCGCGCCTCGAGCTCGAGCTCCGGGCCGGCGTCGTTCTTGCAACGGGAGCGAACGGCGCGGGCAAGACGAACTTGCTCGAGGCGCTGCACGTCGGCACGCAGGGGTTCTCGCCGCGGACGCGCTCGGACGGCCAGCTCGTCCGCTTCGGCGCCGACGCCGCTCGGGTCGCGCTGAGGGGGACGCGGACGCCTGGCGTGCCGCTGGAGCTCGAGCTCACGCTCCGTCCGGGCGAGGGCAAGCGGGCGCGACTGAACGGCGTCGGGTTGCCTTCGGCGGAAGGGCTGCGGGCGGAGGTGGCGACGCTCGTGTTCACCCCTGACCGGCTGGCGGTCGTCAAGGGTGGTCCCGGAGTGCGGCGGGCCTATCTCGACCGCGCGCTCGGCCGCTTGCTGCCGAGTCGAGCGACCGTGCCGACGGCCTACGCGACTGCGCTCGGCCAGCGCAACATCGCGCTCCGCCGCGTCGCTCTCGGTGTCTCCTCACGGGAGGCGCTCGCTCCCTGGACGGGGCGTGTGGCCGAGCTCGGTACCGAGCTCGTCGAGGCGCGGCGGGAGGCGTTGAGGTTTCTCGCGCCGGCATTCACCGAGCGGGCGGGAGCCCTTGCACTTCCGGACGGGATGTTGCTGTACACCGGCGAACCGCCGACGATCGACGGTCTGGAGGCGCGCCTCGAGCGCGACCTCGAGCGAGGCGCCACCGGCCTCGGGCCGCATCTCGACGACATCGGGATCCTCGCCGGCGACCGAGACCTGCGGCTCTACGGCTCCCAGGGGGAACAGCGCCTCGCCGTGCTCGCGCTGATCCTGGCCGAGGCCGCCGCGCTGGCCGAGCGCCGAGCCGTCCCGCCGCTCTTGCTCCTCGACGACGTTCTGTCGGAGCTCGACGGCGACCGCCGGGCCGCTCTGCTTGCGAGCCTTCCGCCCGGCGGGCAGGCGATCCTGAGCGCGACGAGTGCGGAGGCGATGCCCCGGGAGCCCGACCAGCTGCTCGAGGTGACCCCCGGGTTGGTCACGGTCCGCTGATGGAGCGGATCGGCACCGGGGTGGGCCGCGAGCTCGCGCGGTTCGGGACCGCGGGAGATCTGACGGACGTCGTACGGGCCTGGGGAGGGGTGGCCGGCCCGGCCGTTGCCCGCAACGCTTTTCCCGCACGGCTGGGGCGCGACGGAGTGCTGCACGTGGCAACGAGCTCGTCGACGTGGGCCTTCGAGCTCTCGCAGCTCGCCGGGACGCTCCAGGAGCGGCTCGAGGCGGCGCTGGGCGAGGGCGCGCCCCGGGCTCTGCGCTTTGCCGTCGGCCCCGTCCCGGAGCTTGCGGCGTCCCCGGAGCCCGAGGCGCCTGCAGCCGAGCCGTCGGCTGCGGATGTGGAGCGGGCCGCCGCGCTTGTCGCCAACGTTGACGACGAGGAGCTGCGCGCGCTCGTTGCCCGTGCGGCGGCGCTCTCCCTGGCGCGGGCCGCGTCCGACCGCGCGTTTTGATACACTTACGTCAGCCCGCAAATCGCGAATTTGCAGGGCTTTTCTAATGACTGAAGCAAACTATACCGCCAAGGACATCACAGTTCTCGAGGGTCTCGAGCCTGTTCGGCTGCGTCCGGGCATGTACATCGGCTCGACCGGATCGCGCGGACTCCATCACCTGATCTACGAGGTCGTCGACAACTCCGTCGACGAGGCCCTCGCCGGCCGCTGCGACCGCGTCGAGGTGACGCTCCATCCCGACGACTCCGTCACCGTCCGCGACAACGGCTCCGGCATTCCGGTCGACGTCATGTCCGAGCAGGGCTTGCCGGCTCTCACCGTCGTCCTCACGAAGCTGCACGCCGGCGGCAAGTTCGGGGGGGAGGGCTACAAGGTCTCGGGCGGCCTTCACGGCGTGGGCGTGTCGGTCGTGAACGCGCTCTCCGAGTGGCTGATCGCGGAGGTGCACCGCGACGGCCGCGTCTACCGGCAGGACTTCGTGCGCGGCGTCCCGACCGGCGAGATGGAGGAGCTGGGGCCCGCCGACGACACCGGCACGACGATCACCTTCATGCCCGACCGCGAGATCTTCGCCGAGGACGAGTTCGAGTGGCAGGCGCAGACGCTCACCCAGAGGCTGCGTGAGACCGCATTCCTGACGCGCGGCCTGCGCATCGTGCTCGTCGACGAGCGCGCCGAAGGCAAGCGCGAGGAGTTCTACTACGAGGGCGGGATCCGCGACTTCGTGGCGTACGTGAACGGCTCGAAGGAGACCGTGCACAAGCACATCGTCTTCTTCGAGGGCGGGACCGAGCTCGGCAACGTCGAGGTGGCGATGCAGTGGAACACCTCGTACGTGGAGTCGGTCTACTCCTTCGCGAACAACATCAACACGCACGAGGGCGGCTCGCACATGTCCGGCTTCAAGGGCGCGCTCACCCGCACGCTCAACGACTATGCGCGCGCGAAGGGCCTGATCAAGGAGAAGGAGGACAACCTCGAGGGCGAGGACGTGCGCGAGGGGTTGGCCGCGGTGATCTCGGTCAAGCTGCGCGATCCCCAGTTCGAGGGTCAGACGAAGACGAAGCTCGGTAACCCGTGGGTGCGCGGACTCGTCGAGCAGACAGTCAACGCGCGGCTCGCGGAGTTCTTCGAGGAGAACCCGAACGATGCGCGCCTGATCATCCAGAAGGCGCTCTCGGCCTCGCGCGCGCGGCAGGCCGCCCGCAAGGCGCGTGAGCTGACGCGGCGGAAGAGCGCGCTCGAGAACTCATCGCTGCCCGGCAAGCTGGCCGACTGCTCGATTCGAGACCCTGACGTGACCGAGCTGTACCTCGTCGAGGGCAACTCGGCCGGAGGAACGGCCAAGGACGCGCGCGACCGGACATACCAGGCGATCCTGCCCCTGCGCGGCAAGGTGATCAACTCCGAGAAGAATCGGATCAACAAGGTGCTCTCGAACGCGGAGATCCAGGCGATGATCACGGCGATCGGCACCGGGATCGGCGACGAGTTCGACATCGCCAAGATCCGCTACGGCCGCATCATCGTCATGACCGACGCCGACGTGGACGGCTCGCACATCCGCACGCTGATCCTCACGTTCCTCTACCGGCAGATGCCCGAGCTCGTCGCGCGCGGTCATATCTACATCGCCGTGCCGCCGCTCTACCGGGTGAAGCTCGGAAACCAGGAGCTGTACGTCGAGAAGGAGGCCCAGTTCGAGGAGCTGCTCGTGCGCGAGCGGGTCAAGGACATCGAGATCACCGATCGCGCCGGCCAGCGCGTGCCGATGACCGAGGCGCGCTGGGGTCGGTTCGTGCGGGCGCTGAGCGAGTTCGAAGGGTGGTCGGCCAGACTCCGCTCCGACTTCGGCATTCCTGCGGCCGACTTCGTCGTCACCCACCGGCTCGTCGAGACCGACGCGGCGGGACCCGGGGACGTCGGGCCGGCTCTCCGCGGCCTCGACACGAACGGGTATGACGTCAACGTGGTGTCCTCCGATGACGCGGGGTTCCGCGTCAAGCTCGTGGAGCGCGAGACGAGTGCCGCGAACCACGTGACGGTTCCCGGCGAGCTGCTCTCGAATCCGATCTACGCCAACGTGCGCCGAACCTACGCACGGCTGAGTCAGGTCGTGGGAGCGCCGCCCTTCGCGCTCACCTTCGGCAAGCGGAGAAGGACGGCCGAGACCTACGAGGAGCTTCGCCGCGAGGTGCTCGAGCTCGCCAAGGACGGGATCCAGGTGAGCCGCTTCAAGGGCCTCGGCGAGATGAACGCCGACGAGCTGCGCGAGACGACCATGGACTCGGCGAAGAGGATGCTCGTGCGCGTCGACGTCGAGGACGACGCTCTCGCCGACCGGATCTTCTCGACCCTGATGGGCGACCAGGTCGAGCCGCGGCGTGAGTTCATCGAGCAGAACGCGCGGGACGTGAGGTTCCTGGATGTGTGAGAGGGGCTTCCTAACCGTTCTTCCGAAGGAAGAACGGCGTGTCTGAGCGCGGCGAGCCGCTCGGGCCCGGCCGCATCGAGCCGCGCGAGCTGGAGCAGGAGATGCGCTCCAGCTTCCTCGACTATGCGATGAGCGTGATCGTGAGCCGGGCGCTGCCCGACGTGCGCGACGGCCTCAAGCCCGTGCACCGGCGCGTTCTGTTCGGCATGCACGAGGCCGGGATGCAGCCGAACCGGCCGTACAAGAAGTGCGCGCGCATCGTCGGCGACGTCATGGGGACGTTCCATCCCCACGGCGACACGGCGATCTACGACACGCTGGTGCGGCTCGCCCAGCCGTTCTCGATGCGGTATCCGCTCGTCGACGGGCAGGGGAACTTCGGAAATCTGGACGATGATCCCGCTGCCGCGATGAGATATACCGAATGCCGTCTCACCCGCCTCGCGACCGAGCTCCTGCGCGACATCGACGCCGACACGGTCGACTTCGGCCCCAACTACGACGAGTCGCGCCGCGAGCCGCGCGTCCTCCCTTCGCGCTTCCCGAACCTGCTCGTCAACGGCTCGTCGGGGATCGCCGTCGGCATGGCGACGAACATGCCGCCGCACAACCTCGGCGAGGCGGTCGACGCGGTGATCGCGATGATCGACGACCCGGCGATCAACGTCGAACGCCTCATGGAGCATCTGAAGGGGCCCGACTTTCCGACGGGTGGGATCGTGGTCGGCCGCTCGGGGATCCGCGATGCCTACCGCACCGGCCGCGGCCGGATCGTGATGCGCGGGCGCGCTCACATCGAGGAGCTGCGCGGCGGCAAGACGGCGATCATCATCACCGAGCTTCCCTATGGCGTGCGCAAGGGCGGCGATTCCGGCGTGATCAAGAAGATCGCGGACCTGTACGGGGACAAGGTGCTGACCGAGATCAGCGACGTCTTCGACTACTCCGACAAATCGGGGATGCGGATCCAGGTCGAGCTCAAGCGCGACGCGGTGCCGCAGGTCGTGCTGAACAAGCTCTTCAAGCACACGCAGCTGCAGTCGACGTTCGGCTACAACGCGGTCGCGCTGGTCGACGGCGTCCCGCGCACGCTCTCGCTGCTCGAGCTCGTCCGGCACTACCTCGTCTACCAGCGCGAGGTGGTCACGCGCCGGCTCAAGTACGAGCTTCGGCAGGCCGAGAAGCGCGCGCACGTCCTCGCCGGCTACCTGATCGCCCTCGACCATCTCGACGCGGTGATCGCACTGATCCGCGGCTCCTCCGACGCCGAGGCGGCCCGCACGGGCTTGATGGAGCGATTCGAGCTGTCGGAGATCCAGGCGCAGGCGATCCTCGACCTCCGTCTCCAGCGCCTGACCGCCCTGGCGCGCAAGGAGATCGAGGACGAGCATGCGGATCTCCGCGAACGGATCGGCGAGCTCCGTGCGATCCTCGGCGACGAGGCCCGGATCGATGCCGTGATCCGCGAGGAGATGCTGGAGATCAAGGAGATCTACGGCCGTGCAGACGACCGCCGGAGCGAGATCGTCGCCGCCGAGACCGAGCTCGAGCTCGAGGATCTGATCGCCGAGGAGGACATGGTCATCGCGATCACGCGCTCGGGCTACATCAAGCGCCTCCCGGTGAGTGCCTACCGCGAGCAGCGGCGCGGCGGCATCGGCGTGATGGGGATGGACCTCAAGGAGGACGACTACATCGAGCACCTCTTCGTCGCCTCGACGCACGACTTCCTCCTCTTCTTCACCTCCGTCGGCAAGGTGTATCGGCTGAAGGTGCACGAGCTACCGCTCGGCTCGCGCCAGTCGAAGGGTCGCGCGGCCGTGAACCTCCTGCCCTTCCGCCAGGGCGAGCAGATCCGCGCGGTCGTCCAGACGCGCGACTTCAAGGACGCCGAGTACCTCGTCTTCGGCACGAAGAAGGGGGTCGTGAAGAAGACCCGCTTCCTCGAGTACAACACGCCGCTGAAGTCCGACGGGATCATCGCGATCAACCTCGCCGAGGACGACGAGCTGATCGGGGTCAGGCACTCGTCCGGTGACAACGACGTGCTGATGATCTCCCGGCAGGGGCAGGCAGTGCGCTTCCACGAGAGCGCGACGCGGCCGATGGGCAGGGCGACCGCGGGCGTGCGCGGGATGAGCTTCCGCGGCGACGACGAGGTGATCGAGATCGCGATCGCGACCGACGACGCCGATCTGCTCGTGGTGACCGAGAACGGCTTCGGCAAGCGGACGCGGATCAGCGAGTACCGGCGGACCGGACGCGGCGGCCTCGGCGTGAGGACAGTGGCGATCACCGAGGCGAAGGGCCGGCTCGTCGGCGCGCGCGTCGTGCGCGACGGCTACCAGGTGATGCTGATCTCTGACGGCGGCACCGTGATCCGTATGCCGGTGGAGGGAATCCGGCGCGCCGGACGGGCGACGCAGGGCGTGATCGTCATGCGTCTCCGCGGCGACGAGCGGGTCTCGAGCCTCGCGCCGGTCGTCGAGGCGGCCGACACGACCGAGGAGGCCGTCGAGACCGATGGAACGCCGACGCCGGCTCTAGGTAACGACTTCGCGGAGGCGGACGGCAGCTTCCTCGGGAGCGAGGGTGTTGACGAAGAGTCCGGCACCGAGCTCGATCCCGGCGAAGACGGTTAACCGCGGCAGCAGCTCCAGATGCCAGCCCATCGGGCCGTTGTGGAGCCAGGCGTTCCACGGCACCGGCCCTTCGACGGCGCGAAGACGGCGAACCGCTGAGCGAAGAAGCGCCAGCGCGCCAGGAAGCGCGTCGCTCCGGAACGCGTCGGACTCGCTGTCGGCACCGCCCGTGATCAGCATCTCGTAGGGCACCCGGCCCGCCTCGGGACAGAGGAGCGTGAGGGCTCGGTTGGTCTCGATGACGCATGATCCGCCGCTCGGATGGGGGAGCCGGCCACCGTGCTCGGCCAGAACCGCCGGAGGCACGTCGCGGAACCAGACGAGCTGTGAGTGGGAGTGAGGGAGGCTCGCTCCCGCCGCTCCCCCTTCGTTGACGAGCGCGTGCAGGTAGCCGCGCGGCTCCTGCCCACGCCGCTGTCGCCAGGCCTCGGCGACCAGCTCGATCTCCCCATCGGCCAGCTCGCCGAACGAACGGACGTGCCGCGGGCTGTGGATCACGACCTCCTGCCGCTCGAAGGCCGGGTAGAGATTGGGGACGACGCGCACGACCCACCCCG
>Ga0136615_10000758_pt1 | contig 15033 bp, 13 predicted proteins | sample AntDrymUQ2882206_2_FD_106647 | JGI IMG/M metagenome (GOLD analysis project Ga0136615, IMG submission 106647) | Polar desert sand microbial communities from Dry Valleys, Antarctica - metaG UQ288 (22.06) | ecosystem: Environmental > Terrestrial > Soil > Desert | place: Antarctica: Dry Valley...
CAGCATGAGGAAGTAGATCCCGGCGCTGCGCGCGGCCACGAGTCCGAAGACGAGCCCGATCGCCGTCGTCAGGAGGATCGCGACGATCAGCGCGACCGTCGGATCCCAGCCGAGGTTGAGCCCCTTCGTCTCGCCCTGGGTGACCAGGTTCCCGACGATGAATCCGGCGATGCCGTAGAGGGCCGTCTGCGCCAGCGACACCATGCCGCCGTAGGCGGAGAGGAAGATGAGGCTCGCAGCCGCGATTCCGATCAGGAACGTCTGCGTGAGGATCGAGTTCACCCAGTAGGGGTTGAAGATCAGCGGCCCGAGGGCCGCGAGCACGAGGACGCCGACCGCAATCCCGCGCTCGACCAGGGTCTTCGGACCCCAGCCCGCCATCAGCCCGGCCTGCCGAAGAGGCCCTGCGGCCGGAAGGCGAGCACGAGCGTGAGCAGGACGAAGGTGAAGACGATGTTGTACTGCGTGCAGCACTCGTTGCCGGTGGTCGGCAGGTACGTAGCCGAGAACGAGAAGACGAGCGCGTACAGGAGCGACCCGGCCGCGGCGCCGACGAGCGAGCCGAGGCCGCCGATGATCACGACGACGAGCGAGTTGAGCAGCCATTGCGCGTCGACGCCGGAGGCTACGTTCGCCTGCGAGGCGCCGACGACGCCGCCGAAGGCCGCGAGTGCCGCGCCCACGATGAAGGCGATCGCGAAGGTCTTCTGGATGTTGATGCCGAGCGCGGAGGTCATCTGCTGGTCGTCCACCCCGGCCCGGATCACCATGCCGGTGCGCGTGCGGTAGAGCCAGAGGTAGAGGGCGATCCCGACCCCGAGCCCGAGCGCCAGGACGGAAAGGCGGATGAGCGAGTACTGGATGTCGAAGAGCTGGAGGTCGACGAAGCGGTCGAGCCAGCCGGGCCAGGTGACGCTGACCGCGTTCCCACCCTCGAAGTGGGCGATCACCTGGTCGGCCACGATCACGGAGATCGCGATCGTGATCAGCGCCTGCCGCAGATCCTGGCCCGCGTTCCAGCGGAGCAGGGTCTGCTGACCGATGAGCCCGATGGTCGCGATCACGCCCGCGGCCACGAGCAACGGTGCGACCCATTCCCAGGTGTTGACCTCGGCGGAGGCGATGCTGAAGCCCTCGCCGGTCATCCGCTGCTGAACCTCCCAGGCGATGTAGCCGCCCAGGAGATAGAAGGAGCCGTGGGCCATGTTGACGACCCGCATCAGGCCGAAGATGAGGGTGAACCCGCTCGCGACGATGAAGAGCAGCCCGGCGAAGGTGACGGCGTCGAGCAGCACGCGGAAGAAGTTGCCGGGGTCGTCGATCGCCGAGCCGAAGGTCGTGGTCCGCCAGTTCCCCGTGCCGGTGAGCGGCGGGGGCTGCGCGATCACGAGCACGTAGACGAGCGCGAAGAGGACGAGCCCGGCGGCACCGAGCCGGGCGAGCGTGCGCGCGAGGTCGTCGGAGCCGAGCTGGAGTCTCACCGACCGCCCATGGTGTAGAGGGTCGCCTCCGCCGCCTCGCCCGTCTGCGGCCGCTCGTCCTCGAGCCGGCTGATCGGTGTCACGACGGACCGGTCGAGCGTGGAGGCGTCGGGCCAGTCGACCTCGACGAGGTTGCCCGCGGGGTCGCGGACGTACATCTGCACGGAGCCGTCGGGCAGCTCCCGCACCGTGGCGTCCCAGGCAGCGCCGGCGAACGCCCCCAGCTCCTTGGCCTTCGTGTACGCGGCCTCGAAGTCGTCGACGTCGAGGCCGATGTGGTGGTACTCGGGCGCCGGGGTCTCGCGCTCGAAGAGGTGCAGTTGCTGATCCCCGAGGCGCAGCCATTCGACCCGATGGGAGAAGGAAGGGCTCGGGACTCGCTCCATCCCGAACACCTCGGTGTAGAAGCGGAGCGATTCCTCCATGTCCACGACGTGAATGCTGACGTGGTTGATGCGTGTAGCCCGCATGGGTAGCGTGGCAGCCTAATACACGAGGACGGAGGGGACGATGGCTGAGACCTACCGCGCACGGGTTCCGTACGAGTCGATGGATCCGCTCACGATCGGCGCGTCGGACGACGAGAGCAAGGTCTATCGGGACGAGCTCGAGCTCGAGATCCCCGCGGCGAACCTGCTCGCCGCGATCTACCCCGAGGAGCCCGAGCCGGTGGGGAACGCCACGGAGGCAGCGCGCCGGGCGCTCGAGTCGCCCGTCGACGGTCCGCGCTTCTCGGAGCTCCTCGTCGGTGCCTCGGCCGTCGCCGTCATCATCGACAACCAGTTCCGGCCGACGCCGGCCTCCAGGCTCCTTCCCCCGGTTCTCGACGCGCTCGAGGCCGCCGGGGTGAAGGACGCGAGGGTGGTCTGCGCCAACGGCAAGGTCTTCCCGATGTCCGAGTCGGACACGGAGCAGAAGGTCGGTCGCGAGAACCTCGCCCGCATGGAGCGGCTCGGCATTCCCTTCCTCCAGAACGAGCCGCGGAACGCGGAGATGTACACCTACGTCGGCGTCTCGTCGCGCGGCACCCCCGTCTGGCTGCACCGCGAGGTCGCCCGCTGCGACGTGAAGATCACGATCGGCCAGGCGCAGGCGAACCACTGGGGCGCCGGCGGCGGCGGCAAGCTGATCCTTCCGGGCGTGACCTCCGACGAGACGATCGAGTCGAACCACTGCAACTTCGTCCCCTCGCCGCAGACCCACTACGGCGCCTACGCCGGGCCGATGCGCTCCGACATCGACGAGGTGGCGACGATGTGTGGGTTGAGCTGCACGATGAACGTCGTCCTCGATACGCGGGGGCGGGTGATCGAGTGCCTGTTCGGCTCACACCCCGCCGCGCACCGTGCCGCGCTCGAGCGCTTCAACGAGATCTATGCCTACGAGAGTCCCGTGGCCGAGAAGGGCCAGGCCGACATCGCGATCTGCGGGGTCTTTGCGCCCACCGACCACCTCTTCTTCCACACCGGGTGGGGCTGCATGTCGGCCGACTTCGTGGTCAAGGACGGCGGGACGATCATCTACGCGAGCCCGTCCCCCGGCGTCTCGACGGCGGTCGGCGACTTCCCCGGCCTCGCGCTCATGGATCTGATGAAGTCGTACATGCCCCCGAGCCGTGAGAACTACGAGCGCGTGCTCCGCGACATCCACGCGCGGGCCATCCAGATGTGGGCCGGCTGCATCTGGGTGCCGATCTACGAGGTGATGACGCGCAAGCATCTCTCGCTCGTCACGCTCGAGGAGAACCTGGAGATGGCCGCCGACATCGGCATCGACGCGACGACCTCGCTCGACGGCGCCTTCGCCGCGGCGATGCAGCGCCACGGGCCGGAGGCGAAGGTGATCGTGCTGCCGTTCGCTCGCTACCAGCTGCCGCGGAACGCCGTGCGGATGAACGCGGAGGATGCCTTCGTGATGGAGCTGGCACACCTGTAGACGTTGCAGGCCCCTCAGCGCGCTCGCTCGAGTATCCCCGGCTCCGGTTCATGGGGTCGAAGCATGGGCTCCTGCCTTGGCTCCACGACGTCCTCGCAGAGCTGAAGTTCGAGTCCGCGCTGGATGCTTTCTCCGGTTCCGGCTGTGTTTCCTACCTGCTCAAGACGATGGGCAAGGCGGTGTGGGCCAACGACTTTCTGCGCTTCGCGTCCGATCTGACACGCGCGACCACCGAGAACTCGCACGGGACGCTCGGTTCCGACGAGGTCGAGCGTCTCTTGACCGACACACCCGGGCGTCGCCGATTCGTCGAGGAACAGTTCCGCGGAATCTTCTTCCCGGACGAGGACAACGCCTTCCTGGATCGCGTCTGGGCACATTTGCCCTCGTTGACCCAGGAGAAGCGGGCTCTCGTGCTCGCCAGCCTCTACCGCTCGTGCCTCAAGCGACAGCCGCGAGGAGTGTTCACCGTGTCAGGGATCGGGCGCTACGACGATGGACGGCGCGACCTGAGGCTCTCGCTCCAGGAGCACTTCCTCGAGTCGGTGGAGGTCTTCAACGGACTCGTCTTCGACAACGGCCGAACCCACCGCTCCTCGTGTGCCGATGTGTTCAGCCTGGAGCACGGCGCCGTCGATCTCGCGTACCTCGATCCTCCGTACGTGCCGCGCGCTGATGACAACTGCTACATCAAGCGTTACCACTTCCTCGAAGGGCTCGCGTCCTACTGGGAGGGCGCCGAGTTCCATCCCACGAGCAAGGTGAGAAAGCTCCGCAAGCGCCACACACCGTTCTCATACCGCCATGCGGCCGAAGCGGCCTTCGAAGGTCTCTTCGACCGCTTCCGGAGGAGCATCATCGTACTCTCGTACTCGTCCAACGGCTACCCGGAGCTCGAGCGGCTGCTGGCGCTGCTGCGGCGCTACAAGAGCGACGTCGTCGTTCACGAGGCCGAGCATCGCTACCACTTCGGCACACACGGGAGGGTCGCCGCGAAGCGGGCGCTCGTCACGGAGTACCTGATCGTCGGTACATGATCCGTTGAGCTCGAGGAATGCCGCGACGGCAGGCGCGCGCATACTAGACCCTGATGACGCCGGCGTCCGAGGGAGAGATCCGCGGCTCGACGACGATCGTCGAGCTCCTGCGGCGCTACCCCGGCGGGGAGGCGGCTCGCCTGATGGCGCGCCTCGCCTGGCCGTGCGCGCACTGCGGTGGCGCGTTCCACGAGCCCCTGACCCTCGCCGCCAAACGGCACCGAAACGACCCGCGGAGGGTACTCGAGCTCTTCCGGGCGCTCGAGGACGGCCTCCCGAGCGACGAACTCGTCGAACGCGCCGCGCAGAAAGTGGCCTGAGCGAGCGCCGGCCGACGGTCGTCGCCGTCGGCGACGTGATGGTGGACGTGAACGTTGGAGGCGGCGCCGGGCACGGGGCGGAGGTCGTCGTCGCGGAGGGTGGCTCCGCCGCGAACGCGGCCGTCTGGGCGGCGTCACTCGGAGCATGGGCGACCGTCGTGGGACGCGTCGGCGCGGACGCCGGGGCCCGGATGCTCCGGACCGGGCTCGACGAACGGGGCGTGCGGACGCTGCTCGCGACCGATCCCGCGCTGCCGACGGGAGCGGTTGTCACACTCGACGGCTCGCCGCGCGTCGACCGCGGTGCGAACCGGGCCTTCACGCCCGGGGATGTGCCGGGGCGTCTCGCTTTCGACGCCGTGCTCGTCTCGGGCTACGCCCTCCTGCAGGTCGACTCGGGGCCTGCGGCCGAAGCCGCGCTCGCCCGGGCCGTCACCGGCTGGCTGGCGGTCGACGCAGGGTCGGCGGGACTGCTCGAGCAGTACGGCGCGGAGCGCTTCCTCGAGGCGACCCAGGCGGCGAACGTCCTCCTCGCGAACGAGGAGGAGGCGCGGATCCTGACCGGCGAGGAGCCCGAGGCGGCAGCAGCGACGCTCGGCCGTCACTTCCGCCTCGCCTGCGTCAAGCGCGGGGCGGCTGGTGCGGTGGCCGTGCTCGACGGGACGTCCATGTCTGCTCCCGCGCCTCCGGTGCTCGACCCGCGTCCGAACGGCGCCGGAGACGCCTTCGCCCCCGGGCTCCTCTGCGCTCTGGCGCGGGGCGCCTCGCTCGGGGACGCGTTGGTCGAGGCCTGCCGGTGTGGCTCGCTCGCAGCGTCCCGCGACGAGGCCTGGCCTCCGTAGACTCGGCTCGGTGGGCGTCGCGACCGAGCGCAAGACGTGGGTCGGGCAGGCTCTCCCACGGCTCGAGGACGCAGCGCTCCTGCGCGGCGAGGGGCGCTTCCTGGACGACCTCGATCCGGTCAAGAACGCCGGCCACGCGGCGATCCTGCGCTCGCAGCTCGCGCACGCGCGCATCACCCGCCTCGATCCGTCGGCGGCGCTCGAGCACCCCGGCGTCATCGGTGTGCTGACCGGCGAGGACGTGGCCGCGATGTCCCGCCCCTTCCCGGTCGGCGTGGAGGCGGCGCCTCCCTATCGCGCAGCCGCGCACGAGGTCGCGCGCTACGCAGGCGAGCCCCTCGCCGTCGTCGTCGCGAAGGACCGCTACGTCGCCGAGGACGCGCTCGAGCTGATCGAGGTCGAGTACGGGCCGCTCGGTCCCGTCATGGACGCCGAAGCCGGCGCCGTCGTCTCCGACCGCTCTTTTCGCTACGGAGATCCCGAGGCGGCTCTTGCCCGGGCCGATCTCGTCGTGCACGAGCGCTTCCGGTCCCCGCGCTGGTCGTGCACCCCCGTCGAGTGCTACGCGGTCGTCGCCGACTGGAACGCTGCGGCGGGCTCGCTCACCGCGTGGGCAAACTTCCAGGGCCCGTTCACCCTGCACTCGGTCGCCGCGGGCGCTCTCGGCCTCACGGGATCGAAGCTGCGCCTGATCACGCCGCCCGACTCAGGCGGGAGCTTCGGGATCAAGGCGACGGTGTACGTCTACGTCGTCCTCATGGGCCTTGCCTCCCGGAAGCTCGGCGTGCCCGTCCGCTGGATCGAGGATCGGCTGGAGCATCTGCTCGGAAGCTCGGCGGCGACGGAGCGGCTGACGGAGGTCGAGGCGGGCTTCTCGGCCGACGGGGAGCTGCTCGCGCTTCGCTACGACGTCGTCGAGGACGTGGGCGCCTATATCCGCGCGCCCGAGCCCGCGACGCTCTACCGGATGCACGGCTCGCTCTCTGGGGCCTACCGGGTGCGGAACGTCGCGACGCGCAACCGCGTCGTCCTCACCAACCGCTGCCCGACCGGCCTCAACCGCGGTTTCGGCGGGCCGCAGCTCTACTTCGCGCTCGAGCGGACGCTGGCGATCGCCGCCGGGCGGCTCGGGGTCGATCCGGCCGAGCTCGCGCGGCGCAACCTGGTGCGCGCCCGGGATTTCCCCTACCGCACCCCCTCGGGCGGCCTGTACGACTCGGGCGATTACGAGGCCTGTCTCGACCGCGCGCTCGAGCTCGCCCGTTACGAGGAGCGCCGCCGGGAGCAGGCCGATACGCGCGCCGAGGGCCGCCTCGTCGGCATCGGCCTCGCGTGCATCGTCGAGCCCTCCATCTCGAACATGGGCTACATCACGCTCGCGCAGACCTCGGCCGAGCGGACGCAGGCACTCCCGAAGTCGGGGAACGCGGAGGCGGCGACGGTGGCGATCAACGCGCTCGGTGGGATCACCGTCCAGGTGGGGACGACGCCGCAGGGACAGGGACATGCGACCGTGGCGGCGCAGGTCGCGGCCGACGCGCTCGGCGTCGACCCGGGAGTCATCGAGGTGGTGACCGCGCTGGACACGTCGACGAGCGCCTGGACGGTCGCGTCCGGCAACTACTCCTCCCGTTTCTCCGGCGTGGGCGCGGGCGCGGTGCACAAGGCCGCGACGCGCCTCGCCGCCAAGCTGCGGGCCATCGCGGCGGCCGAGCTCGGCTGCACCGCGGACGAGGTCGATCTCCATGACGGGAAGGCGCACGCGAATGGCGGCAACGTCTCGCTGCGACGCCTGGCCGGCGTCGCGCACTGGAACCCCGACGCGCTTCCGCCGGGTATCGAGCCGGGGCTCCACGAGACGGCCTTCGACGCCGCCCCCAACCTCGCGCCGCCCGACCAGGACGATCGTGTCGCCTCCTCCGCGGCCCACGGCTTCATCGTCGACGTCGCCGTCGTGGAGGTCGACAGGGAGACCGGGCAGGTCGCGGTGCTCGACTACGTCACCGTCCACGACGCCGGCACGCTCCTCAACCCGCTCATCGTCGACGGCCAGGTGCGCGGGGGCTTCGCGCACGGCGCGGCGGCGGCGCTCTTCGAGCGGATCGTCTACGACGAGGACGGGAACCTCCTCACCGGCTCGTTCGTGGACTACCTCTGCCCCACGGCGCCCGACCTGCCGGCCGTCACGATCGGGCACCTCTCGACGCCCTCGCCGTTCACCACGCTGGGCGCGAAGGGGCTCGGCGAGGGGAACACGATGAGTGCTCCGGCCGTGCTGGCGAACGCCGTGGCAGATGCGCTCGGGATCGAGGGGGTCGAGATCCCGCTCACGCCCGCCCGCGTGTGGGAGCTCCTGGCCAACGGGGGAACCCATGGTTCCCCCGTTGGCCCCCTGCTTCCGGAGGACAAGGCGCCGTGAAGCCGGCCCCCTTCGCCTACGAGCGGCCCGAGACGCTCGAAGAGGCGCTCGCGGTGCTAGCCGAGCACGGCGACGAGGCAAAGGTGCTCGCGGGCGGTCAGAGCCTCGTGCCCATGCTGAACATGCGGCTGCTGCGGCCCTCGGTGGTCGTCGACGTGAACCGCGTTCCGGGTCTGGACGGGCTGAGGGCGGACAACGGGGAGATCCGCGTCGGTGCCCTCGTGCGGCAAGCCGCCTTCGGTGGCTCGCGGCTCGTGCGCGAGCGCCTGCCGCTCGCCGCCTCCTGCGTCCCCTACGTCGGGCACTTCGTCACGCGCAACCGGGGCACCGTGGGCGGCTCGATCGCCCACGCGGATGTGAGCGCGGAGCTGCCCCTCGCGCTGCTCGTGCAGGGCGGCTCGGCTGTTGTCGCCTCGACGCGCGGGCGGCGCGAGATCCCGGCCGAGGAGCTCTTCCTCACCCACTTCACGACGGCGCTCGCGCCGGACGAGCTGCTCGTCGAGACGGTGTGGCCGGCGTCGGAGCCGGAGACCCGCACGGCCTGGGTCGAGCTCGCGCAGCGCAGGGGCGACTACGCGCTCGCCATGGTCGCGTGCACGCTCCGGGTTGAGGGTGGACTCGTCGCGGAGGCGCGGATCGGGCTCGGCTCCGTCGTCGACCGGCCCTCGCTCGTACCCGAGGCGGCGGAGGCGCTCGTCCGGCGAGGGGTCGACGCCGCCCCGGAGGCAGCCGTGCTCGCTGCTCGCTCGGTCGAGCCCTACGACAACCTGCACGCCTCGGCGCGCTACCAGCGCCACCTGGTGCGCGTGCTCGTGGAGCGCGCCGTGAGGCAAGCATGGGCTTGAGGGAGATCGAGCTGAGGGTGAACGATCGACGGGTCCGAGAGACGGTCGAGCCCCGCCTCCTCCTCTCTGACTTCCTGCGGCACACGCTGGGGCTGACGGGCACGCACGTCGGCTGCGAGCACGGCGTCTGCGGCGCCTGCACCGTTCGCCTCGACGGCGACTCCGTGCGGTCGTGCCTGCTGCTCGCGGTGCAGGCGGACGGCTCGGCGGTCGAGACGGTCGAGGGTCTCGCGCGAGGCAGAGAGCTCCACCCGCTGCAGCGCGCCTTCCACGAGGAACACGCCCTTCAGTGCGGTTTCTGCACACCGGGGATTCTGATGGCGGCGGCCGACCTGCTCGAGCGCGACGGGACGCCGAGCCGCGAGACGATCGTCGACATGCTCTCGGGCCACCTCTGCCGCTGCACGGGCTACGAGCCGATCGTGGAGGCGATCGCCAAGGTGGCGAACCGATGACTGGGTCGATGCAAGGTCACTTCGAGCGCGTTGCCCCTTCCTACGACGAGCTACGTGCCCCGGTGGAGCTCCACGCGCTCGACGCCCTGATAGCAGCGGGTGATCTCGCCGGCCGACGCGTGCTCGACATCGGCTGCGGTACCGGTCGGGCGCTAACTGCGCTCGCGGCGCAACACGGCATCGAGGGCTGGGGCGTCGACCGCTCCAACGCGATGATCGAGACCGCGCGTGGACGGGTTCCGCAATCGGTCCGTCTCCAGGTGGGCGCCGCCGAGGATTTGCCCTTCCCCGACTGCTTCTTCCCACGCGCGTTCATGACGCTCGTCGTGCAGCACCTCGACCGGCCGCGCGCTTTCCGCGAGATCCGGCGGATCCTGGAGCCCGGCGGGCGACTCACGATCCAGACGCTCGACCCGGACACGATCGCGTCGGGCTGGATGGCCCCGCTATTTCCCTCGTACGTGGAGGTCGAGCAGCGTCGCTTTCCCGGCGCCGGCGTTCTGCAGGCCGAGCTCGAGGAGGCCGGATTCGCGCGGACGTGGTGCTTTACCCACCATCTACGGCGGTCCCTCAGCAAGAGAGACGCGCTCGAGACGCTGCGAGGCCGCGCCTACTCCACCTTCGCGCTGCTCGACGCAGACGAGATCGCCGAGGGGATCGAGCGCGCCGAGCGGATGCTCACCGACCCGGTCGAGTACACGCTCGAGCTCCTGCTGATCACGGGCATTCGATGAACCTCGCGCTCAGCCTCCTCTATGCCGCCGAGCGCACGCCGGAGCGCGAGGCCGTGGTGGAGGACGAGCTGCGGCTCACCTACGCCGAGCTGCTCGAGCGCGTCCGGCGCGTGGCCGGCGGCCTCGCCGAGGTCGGGCTCGCCCGGGGCGACCGCGTCGCGACAGTGGCACGCAACCGCTCCGAGACGGTCATCCTCTACTGCGCCGCTCAGTGGCTCGGCGCGGTGTTCGTCCCGCTCTCGCACCGGATCTCGGGCGCCGAGCTCGAATACTGCCGTGACGACTGCGGCGCGAGGCTCTTCTTCGGTCCGAACGCGGACCTGCCGGAAGGCGCGCCGACCGATCTCCCCACCAACCTGGACGAGAGCGAGCCGAGCCTCATGCTCTACACGTCCGGCACGACCGGGAGGTCGAAGGGCGTCCCCCGCTCCCACCGCGCCGACCGGGCGGGCGGGATCTCGCAGGTGGTGCAGCACGGACTCGAGCACGGCGACCGCACCCTCGGTGTCATGCCGCTCTACCACACGATGGGCATGCACTCCCTGATCGCGGTCTCGTTGATCGGCGGCTGCTACGTCGTTCAGCGCGAGTGGGACGCCGAGGCGGCGCTCGGGCTGATCGAGCGCGAGCGGATCACGTCGCTCTACCTCGCGCCCACGCTCTTCCACGACCTCGTCCGGCACCCGCGGCGCGGCGACTACGACCTCTCCTCGGTGCGCTCCCTCGCCTACGCGGGCGCCGCAATGACCGGAGCGCTCGTCGGGCGCTGCATCGAGGCCTTCCGCCCCGCGATCTTCGTGAACCACTACGGCTCGACGGAGGTCTACACCTTCTCCGTGCACCGCGATCAGGCGGCGAAGCCCGGATGCGCCGGGCGGGCGGGCATGAACGCCTCGCTGCGACTGAGCGAGGAGGGCGAGGTGCTCTGCCACCTCGGCTCCGACGAGGCGTTCTCCGGCTACTGGAACTGCCCGGACGCCGACGCGAAGGCGCTGCGGGAGGGCTGGTACGCCACCGGCGATCTGGGCCGGCTGGACGAGGACGGCGACCTCTGGATCGTCGGGCGCGTGGACGACATGGTCATCTCGGGGGGCGAGAACATCCACCCGCTCGAGGTCGAGGAGGTGCTCGCGCGACATCCCGCTGTGCGCGAGGTGGCCGTGGTCGGCGCAGCCGACGACCGCTGGGGACAGCGCGTCGTCGCCGTCGTCGTCAGCGAGGGCGAGGTGACGGAGGAGGAGCTCGACCGCTTCTGCCTCGCCGCCGAGACCCTCGCCCGCTTCAAGCGTCCGCGCGAGTACCGCTTCGTCGACACGCTGCCGAAGAGCCCGTCTGGCAAGATCCTGCGCCGGTTGCTACGCGAGGAAGGGGTGAAGTCGTGAATGAGCTCGAGGGGCTTCGGCTCGAACGGGACGAGGCACGGCCCGTGGCGACGATCGTGCTCGACGTCCCCGGCAAGCTCAACCGCGTCTCGATGGCCGCGCGCGGCCAGCTAGCCGGGCTCTTCGAGGAGCTCGGGCGGGACGAGAGCATGCGGGCGATCGTCCTCCGCGGGGCCGGCGACGCCTTCACCGCGGGCGGCGACATCGCGGGCTTCCTGGCCGCCGAGCCCGAGACCGTCTCGCGGCTCGCCTGGAACGTCGCGGCGGCTGAGCGCTGCCCGAAGCCGGTGATCGCGGCGCTGCACGGCTACGCCTTCGGCGTCGGACTCGAGCTCGCGCTCGCCTGCGACTTCCGCATCGCGGCAGAGGGGACGCAGCTCGCCCTGCCGGAGGTGCGACTGGGGATGATTCCTGGCAGTGGGGGCACCCAGCGCCTGGCCCGACTGGTCGGACTCGGTCGCGCCAAGGACATGATCATGCGCGGGCGCCGAATCGAGGCGCAGGAGGCGCTCGCGCTCGGCCTCGTGACGGAGGTCGTGCCGCCCGAGGAGCTCGACGCCGCCGTCGACCGGCTCCTGGACGAGCTGTCGGCGCTCTCGCCGCTCGCCCTGGGCATGGCCAAGCGGATCCTGAACCACGCCTACGACGGGCCGCTCGCGCTCGGACTGGAGGTCGAGGGGCTCGCCTACGGGCTGCTGCGCTCGAGCAGGGACTTCCGCGAGGGGGTCGAGGCGTTCGGCGAAAAGCGGCCCCCGACGTTCGAAGGGCGCTAGCCGCGGTCATATCTGTCTGGTTTACCTGCGATTCGACTCGAATGACTTGTGGTCTGCGACGACCTCAAACCTGTTCGCGCCCGCGAAAGTAAGCGTGAGCGCCGTGTCGCCATGTCGGAAGTTGACCGCGGGACTGATGACGTCCCACTTTGCGCGTAGATGTCGGAGATAGAACCGCCTGACGTCCGCAAACTCAATGTGCCGCGCGACGAGAAACTTCCACGTCGTGACATATCCAGCGACGGGAGCTCTGGCGTTGTCCGCATCGAAATACGGTGTCGACCTCGTACCGATCCGGGTTGCGTGCGGAAACTGAGCTACGGTGCGAAGAACCTCCTCGTTGCGCTCGATATACGGCTCCCGACTTACCCCTCCGCATGATGCTAGAGCGGTGATCGCCAAGGCGATCGCCACTAACTTCAACATCATCAGCCGGGCAGTTTATCGACGAACCTAGGCCTGCGCGGGCGCGGCGCTGAGCACCTCCTCGAGGAAAGCGACCGCTCGCGGATACGCGTCCAGCCGATTCGCGAGCTTCGCCAGGCCGTGGCCCTCGTCCTCGTAGACGAGCAACTCGCACCGGATCCCGCGCTCCCCGAGTGCCGCCGAGATCTGCCGCGCCTCGCCGACGGGCACGCGCGGGTCGTTCGCGCCGTGGATGATGAAGAGCGGCGCTGCGATCCGGTCGACGTGGGTCAGCGGCGAGACCTCGGCGAGGAACTCGCGGTCGTGCTCGAGCGAGCCGTACTCCCGCTCGCGGAACGCGCGTCGCCACGCAGCCGTGTTCTCCAGGAAGCTGACGAGGCTCGAGATCCCGACGACGTCCACCCCAGCGGCCCAGCGCTCGGGGTGGAAGGCGAGACCGGCAAGCACCATGTAGCCGCCGTAGGAGCCGCCGTAGAGGACGACCCGCGCCGGGTCGCAGCCGTTCGCGCCGAGCCACTCGTGAAGGCTGACGAGGTCTCGCACCGAGTCGAGCCGCAGATGACGGTCGTCGAGGTGCTCGTAGCGCTTCCCGTAGCCGGTCGAGCCGCGGACGTTCGGCATCGCGACCGCGAACCCGTGCTCGACCAGGTACTGCGCGAGACCCGCGAAGATCGGCCGGCGCTGAGCCTCGGGGCCGCCGTGGATGTCGACCACCACCGGCGCGGGCGCATCCCCACTCGGGCGGTGGAGAAGGACGGGAACCGACTCGCCGTCGAAGGACGCGAACCGGTGCAGCTCCGGCTCGACGAGCGTCCCGGGCTCGACCTCGAACGGACTCTCGGTCAGCCGCGTCAGCCTGCGCTCGCCAAGGTCGTAGAGCCAGACGTCGCCCGGCACCACCGGTGAGGTGTAGCCCAGCACGAGGCGACTGCCGTCGAGCGAGAAGTACGTCGCAGTCACGACGCCCCTTCCGGGCAGCGGCACCTCGTCCGTGACCGCGAGAGTGCGAGGGTTCCGCAGCTCGAGCCGGCTGTAGCCGTCCTCGTTCGCGTGCACGAGCAGGTGCGTTCCGGTCGGATCGACCGTCGGCTCGAGATCCCACTCCCCTTCGAGCACGTACCGCCAGCGGCGGGTCGCGAGCTCGTAGCACGCGACGCCGACCGTGTCCCTGCCCTCGCTCGTCCCGTACAGGAAGGCGTCCTCGCCCGGGAGCCAGGCCGGCGGGCCGAGGAACGCCTCGTCCTCGTGCGGCGAGGCGACGAAGAACTCGTCGCGCTCGAGATCGACGAGGAGGAGATCGTTGTCGCCGCTTCGCTCGGTCAGCCGCACCGCGGCGAGCCAGCGTCCATCCGGCGAGAACCCGACGGCATCGCACCAGCCGCCGGGCGCCAGGACGCAGCGCTCCTCCCCGCTCTCCAGGTTCCTCACCCAGACGTCGAAGTCGGTGCCGTTGCGGCGGTTGCAGGCGTAGGCGAGGAGACGCCCGTCGCGGCTCACGCCGCCCGGGCGGTGGATGAACTCGGGGTCGTGGACGAGCGGCTCCGCCGCGAACGGCCGCTCCGGATCGAGCAGCGAGAGCTGGACGCGCTCGTTCCCGCCCTCGTCCATGGCGAGCAGGATGCGGTTGCCGGTCGGCAGGTACTCGCCCGTCACCGGCTCGGCGAAGGCGGTGAGGGCGCCGAGCTCACCCCCTCCGCGAGGCACCGTGTAGAGCTGCATCGTCCCCGGAAGGTTCGAGGAGACGAGCACGGTCTCGCCGTCGGGGGAGAAGCCGAGCGGCAGCGCGGCGCGCGCCTCGAGATAGGCCCTCAGGTCAGCAGCCATTCGCCTCCGCGCAGGAGCGGAACCGTCCGACCCGCCGGCTCGATGCCGTCGACCTCGACTTCCGGCCCGCCGATCATGAAGTCGGTGTGGACGGCCGACTCGTTGACCCCGAGCTCCCGACGGGCCTCCGGCGACAGGTCGTCTCCGCCCTCGACCGCCTCGAGGTAGGCACTTCCCCAGGCGATGTGGCTCGTCGCGTTCTCGTCGAAGAGACCGTTGTAGAAGAGCGTCCCCATCCGGCCCACGCGCGAGCCGGCGTCGACGAGCGCGACCTCGCCGAGCATGCACGCGCCCTCGTCGGTCGCGAGCTCGGCGCGCATGGTCTCCTCGCCGGCCGTTGCCCGCACCTCGACCGCGCGTCCGCCCTCGAAGCGCAGCTCGAGACCCTCCACGGTCGAGCCCTGCACGGGCAGCTCGAACGGATGGGTCGCCCGCACGACTCCCTCCGTCCTGCGGCGATCGGGGGTGGTGAAGACCTCCTCCGTCGGCAGGTTGGTGCAGTGCGTCTGACCCCACGCGGTCTCCGAGTCGCCTCCCTTCCAGAGCGAGGAGGGCAAGAG
>Ga0136615_10000759_pt1 | contig 15033 bp, 15 predicted proteins | sample AntDrymUQ2882206_2_FD_106647 | JGI IMG/M metagenome (GOLD analysis project Ga0136615, IMG submission 106647) | Polar desert sand microbial communities from Dry Valleys, Antarctica - metaG UQ288 (22.06) | ecosystem: Environmental > Terrestrial > Soil > Desert | place: Antarctica: Dry Valley...
AAGTCGCCGCTGCCCTGGATCATCGGGGGCCTGGTCCTGCTTCTCGTGCTCGGTGGCGTAGGTCTGTTCTTCCTGCTCCAGGACGACGACCCGACCCCGGTGGCCACGACGTCGTCGTCGTCCCAAGCGCCTACCGATGACCCTTCGGAGGAATCCACGGAGGAAGCCACGGAAGAGTCTTCGGAGGAGACGACCGAAGACGAGACCACCGAGGAGTCCACGGACCCCCTGGAGCCCACGCCCGAGAGTGGTCCGCTGCCGCCCGCCGGCAGTCCCGCACCAACCGGAAGCGGAGACCCGGACATCGACGGGCTGGCGCAGGCATGCTTCGACGGCGACCCACGGGCCTGCGACGACCTGTACGAGGCGACGGCCGGGCCGGACGTGGACAACCCCGACCCCACGCCGGAGCTGGAGCCATTCTTCGACTATGCGTTCACCTGCGGAGCGCGGTTGACCGAGGACGAGGTCGCGCAGCGCTTCTGCGTCGAGATCTATCCCGACGCCTGACCCAGCGACGTCACCGACACATGGGGGAGAGCCGATGACTCATTCAGGGCACGACCCGGACCCGGATCGGTACCGACCCGCTGACCCGAGTGGCGACCGCACCCCGGAACCGGGCCTGTACGGCGCTGCCCCCGGGCCTGCACACCCGGAGTCGTACAGTGCATTGCCTCCGCCAACCTCCCCTGGCTCCTACGGCGCTCCTCCGCCGCCTGCTGGCTCCCTGGGGCCGGCGGGGGCCCCGGAATCGGGCTGGTCCGCAGACGTCTCTGGGGCCCCGCCGCCGAGTGGATTCCCGGACGGGGGCGGGGCGGGTAGCTCCGCTCCGCCGCCGAAATCCCGGCGGACGTTGGTCATCGCGATCGTTGTCGCGGTCGTGGCCATGGGCGCCATCGTCGTGGCGGTGCTGCTGGCCAATCGGTTACCGGAGCCGACCCCGGTTCCCGGTGACGACTCAGCGTTGCCTTCGCTGGCGCAGCGCTGTTTCGACGGTGACATGGGCGCCTGTGATGAGCTGTTTCGATTGTCCCCGGTGGGGTCGGAGTACGAGAGCTACGGGAACACCTGCGGTGGTCGCGTTCCGGTAGCCGATGTACGACAGCGCCTGTGTGTGGACATCTTCTAGGTCGGCCAACGCGCCGGACAGCGGCTACTGGCGCTGGCCGGCCGGGGTGTAGTCGCGCTCACCCGGCCCGGTGTAGAGCTGTCGAGGCCGGCCGATCTTGGTGGCCGGATCGGCGATCATCTCGCGCCACTGCGCAATCCAGCCGGGCAGCCGGCCGATCGCGAACAGCACGGTGAACATCCGGGTCGGGAAGCCCATCGCTCGGTAGATCAGCCCGGTGTAGAAGTCGACATTCGGGTACAGCTTGCGCTCGATGAAGTAGTCGTCGGACAGCGCGACTTCCTCCAGTTGGCGAGCCAGGTCAAGGAGCTCGTTGCCGCTACCGAGTCGGTCGAGGATGTCGTCTGCGGTCTTCTTGACGATGGCCGCACGCGGGTCGTAGTTCTTGTAGACCCGGTGCCCGAAGCCCATCAGCTTGACTCCGGACTCCTTGTTCTTGACCCGCGTCACGAAGCTGTCGATGTCCCCACCGTCGGCGGCGATGCCCTCGAGCATTTCGAGCACCGACTGGTTCGCGCCGCCGTGCAGTGGCCCGAACAGGGCGTTGATGCCGGCAGACACGGAGGCGAACAGATTTGCGTGGCTCGAGCCGACCAACCGTACGGTCGAGGTCGAACAGTTCTGCTCGTGGTCGGCGTGCAGGATGAAGAGCATGTCCAACGCCTTGACCAGATCAGGATCGAGGTCGTAGGGCTCGGCCGGGAAGCCGAAGGTCATCCGCAGGAAGTTCTCCACCAGGCCGAGAGAGTTGTCCGGGTAGAGCATCGGCTGCCCCACGGACTTCTTGTACGCGTACGCCGCGATGGTCGGCAGCTTCGCCATCAGGCGCAACGTCGAGATCTCCACGTGATCGTCGTCGAACGGGTCGAGGGAGTCCTGATAGAAGGTCGACAGGGCGCTGACCGCGCTCGAGAGCACCGGCATCGGGTGCGCATCGCGCGGGAAACCCTCGAAGAACCGCTTGAGTTCCTCATGCAGCAGGGTGTGCCGGCGCAGCCGCTGATCAAAGGCGTCGAGTTGCTGGGCCGAGGGCAGCTCGCCATAGATCAGCAGGTAGGAGACCTCGATGAACGTCGACTTCTCGGCGAGCTGATCGATCGGATACCCGCGATATCGCAGGATCCCGGCGTCGCCGTCGATGTAGGTCACCGTCGACGAGCAGGAGGCCGTGTTGACGAAGCCGTTGTCCAACGTGACCATGCCGGTGCTGGACAACAGCTTGCTCGCGTTGATCCCGGCAGCCCCTTCTGAGGCGGGGACCACGGGCATCGTGAGTTCACCGCCCGGGTGGGTGAGCATTACCTCGTCCGGCGGCCGGGCACCAACCGCGGCTGCTTCTTGGCTGTGGTCAGAGTTTTCGGTCATCGGGTCGGACGCTACTTGCATCCGACCGGGCCTGACTAGGTCGAGGGGGCGGGAGGCTCCGGCGGGACCGGCCTGCGTCGACCCAGTGCCCGCCACCAGATCGATGCGGCTTGCGGCACCCCAGCACTGCCCACGCGTACGTCGCCGAAGATCGTCGAGGCAGGTAGCTTGATCAGCGGGGTGCCCGGGATCCTCGGCAGGAACTCGCTGGGCGCTCATCCATTCGGGTGCGCGGCTCCATTCGGTTGCACCGCCAGGGTGGCCAGCAGGTCGGTCAGCGCATCGAGGGCGGCCACGGCCGAGAGACTGTCCCGATCGACGAGCCAGCCGAGGACCACGCCGTCGATGACGGTCATCAGCATCCGGGTGAGCACCGGCAACGGAAGAGACCAGACGATTCCAGCTGCAGCCGCCACACCTTCCAGGTGCGCTGCGCACGCGGCGTACGACGTTTCGTACTGCCACTGGGCAAAGCTCTCCATGCCCGGCTGACGTAGCGCATAGTGCGTGAGCTCGTAGGTCAGCTGCTGTTTGCCGGGCTCCTTCTCGACGATGACCCACAGTGCCCGCATCCCGTCGTGCAGGAGCGTCCTGGCATCGTGTCCCGGGCGAACATGCCCCCGGGCCGCCTCGCTCAGTTCGGTGATGATCGCACTGAGCACGCCCTCGAGGAGCTCCTGTTTCGATCGGAAGCAATAGTGCACCGTCGCCAGCCGCGCGCCGGCCTCGGCCGCTATCCGGCGGGTGGTCGTGGCCGCGATGCCCTCCCGCTCCGCGACTCGAATCGCGGCGTCGATCAGCTGCTGGCGCCGGTCCTGCGCGGTGACCCGACCCACGACCATCTCCCTATCCGCAGCTGTCGTCGAAGGCCTGAGGATACGGCCGATTAGGTCAGTTGTCCTAGACGTTTGACCAACTTGGCCCGCACGTCCCATGCTGTCTCGCGAAGATGCCGCGGCAGCCCTGGCACAGGCCCAGGCCGCCGCAGCCGGGAGGCCGGGGCCATGTCAGCGAACCAGATTGCGTCAGGGACCGAGGAAGCTGCGGTCAACGAATTCGGATACCGCCAGGAGCTCAAGCGGGTGCTCTGCCTGTTCGCGGTCTTCTCCGTGGCGTTCTCGATCATTTCCATCACCACGGGCATCTTCCTGAACTTCGGCTTCGCCATCACCCATCTCGGACCGGCCAGCATCTGGTTGTGCCCGCGCTTCGTCGAGATGGAGTACGGCGTGCCGGCCGAGGCCGTCCGAGCCGCCATCGACGGCATCCGACGGATGATCGACTCGCACCACCTGCGGGTGTCCTTTCCGGTCGAGGTCCGATTCACCGCCGCGGACGACATCCCTCTCTCCACAGCGTCCGGTCGGTACTCGGCCTATCTTGCGGTGCACATGTACAAGGGGCAGCCGTACGAGAAGTACTTCCGTGCGGTCGAGGCCGTCATCAGAGACCTGGACGGTCGCCCGCACTGGGGAAAGGTGCACTACCAGGACGCGGACTCCCTCGGTGCTCGCTACCCGCGCTTCCACGAGTTTCTCGCCGTTCGGGACACTGTCGATCCGCGCGGCCGATTTGCCAACGCGTACCTCGACCGCGTTCTCGGGAGTAAGACCTAGGTTGGTACGCCGCCAGCGTGCTCGAAGTCGATCGAGGAATATGCGCGCAGTTTCTCCAGGCGGTGCCAGCTCTCGATCTGGCGGATAGTGCCCGACCGGGAGCGCATGACCAGGGATTGGGTCGTGGCCCCGCCGGACCGGAAGTGCACGCCCCGCAGCAGGTCGCCGTCGGTGATGCCCGTGGCGACGAAGAAGACGTTGTCTCCGCTGACCAGGTCGTCGTTGTGGAGCACCCGGTCGAGGTCATGACCGGCGTCGAGGGCCTTGCGCCGTTCCTCGTCGTCGCGGGGCCAGAGGCGGGCCTGCATCTCTCCGCCCATGCACTTGAGGGCGCAGGCGGTGATGATGCCCTCCGGTGTACCGCCGATGCCCATCAGCATGTCGACGCCGGTGGATTCCCGGGCGGCCGAGATAGCTCCGGCCACATCGCCGTCGGAGATGAAGTGGATCCGCGCGCCGGCCTCGCGGACCTCCTGAACGAGCGAGTCGTGCCGCGGTCGGGCGAGAATGCAGACCGTGACATCGGCGACATCGCTGTGCTTGGCCTTCGCCACGCGGCGAATGTTCTCGGCCACCGGAGCGGTGATGTCCACCACGCCAACCGCATCCGGTCCCACGGCGAGTTTCTCCATGTAGAAGACGGCCGACGGGTCGTACATCGCGCCTCGCTCGGCCACCGCGAGCACGGCGATGGCGTTGGGCATTCCGTCGGCCATCAACGTGGTGCCGTCGATCGGGTCGACAGCGACGTCGCAGAACGGGCCGGTGCCGTCCCCGACGTGCTCGCCGTTGTAGAGCATCGGGGCTTGATCCTTCTCGCCCTCGCCGATGACGACGATGCCGTTCATCGAGACGGTGCCGATGAGCTTGCGCATCGCATCCACCGCGGCGCCGTCCCCGCCGTTCTTGTCGCCGCGCCCGACCCACCGACCGGCTGACATCGCCGCAGCCTCGGTCACCCGGACGAGTTCCATCGCGAGGTTGCGATCGGGGGCGGGCATCTCGCCGGGCACGGGTGCTGGCGCGGGTTCGGGCATGGGCGGCTCCCTGGGTTGCCCTCTGGCCTGGGGCTGCTGCAATCCTAGTGACATGGCAGCGGAGCCCACGGTCGCGCCGTCGGGCAGGCTCGCGAAGCTGACCGCGGCAAACATGCTGCGTTCGATGCTGCCGCTCGTGCTCATGGTGTTGGCGTTGGCCTACTTCTGTTCTCCGCAGGTCACGGATCCGGTCCTTGAGATCGACCCGTCCAACTCGATCAGGTACGCCGCGTCCCTCGCCCTTGTCGCACTTCCCGTACCGGAACTGGCCGAGACATGGCGCCCGACCAGTGCGGAGGTCGACGCCCCGGCAGACGGACAGCCCGGTCTGGTCACGCTCACGATCGGCTACCTCACTCCGGAGCAGAACTTCGCCCGGTACGTCGTGAGCACCGATCCAACCGCCGCGCTGATCGACAGTCTGTTGCAGGGCGCGGACCCAGGCGCAGCGCTCACGATCGCCGGGCAAGCCTGGGAGGAGTTCAGCACCAGCCGGAACGAGCGGCTCTACCTGTCGGGCACCGGTGGCCTGCGACTCCTGGTCACCGGCAGCGCGAGCCAGGACGAACTCCGCACCCTGGCCGCGTCGCTGACCCCCTACCGCGGCTGACCCTTCGAGGCAAAGCCGTCCCCGTAGGGGTCAGGTGTCGGTGGGGGTGCTCCTGGCCGTTTCCAGACGCTCCCGCGCGTTGTCCAGCCAGCCCTGGCAGATCGCTGCCAGCACCTCCCCGCGTTCCCACAAGGTCAGCGCCTGCTCCAGAGTCTGACCACCGCCTTCGAGAGCAACCACGATGGCGGCGAGTTCGTCACGGGCTGACTCGTAGCTGGGGGTTTCGTCGGCGGTGCTGGTTGGACTCACTCGGCCATTATCGCTTCGTCACGGATGTGGTTGCCCGGGCACGGCCAGTCGGGGACGCCGCACCGCCGGTCGGGGACGCTGCACCGCCGGTCGGGGACGCTGCACCGCCGGTCGGGGACGCTGCACGCGCCTGCAGCGCACCGCCGGCGACGCGGATGTGCAGCCGTTGGCCGTCGATGACGGCCGCGGGTTCGCGGACGACCTCCCCGCCGTCAGCGGTGACCACGGCATACCCCCGCGACAGGGTGGCCGCCGGCGACAGCGCCACGATCCGGGCCCGGGTGTGGTCCAGATCGACCTGTCCCTGAGCGAGTTGGCTGGCCAGTTGCCGCCGGGCGCGAGCCCGCATGGCCTGCATGGCCTGCCAACGGTCGTCGAGCAAGCTCTCGGGGTCGCCAAGTGCGCGATGACGTCGGATTCCGGTCAGCCACTGCACCTCGTGGGCGACGCGACGGGAAAGGCTGCTGTAGGCGGCATGCCGCGACCGGGCCAGCCCGGCCTGCTCGGCGGCCAGGTCCGGAACGACCCTGAGACCAGCGTCGGTCGGCGTGGACGCCCGGACATCTGCGACGTAATCGATCAGGGCACTGTCCGATTCGTGCCCGATGGCGCTGACCACCGGCGTACGGCAGGCTGCGACGGCCCGGCAGAGTCCCTCGTCGCTGAACGGGAGCAGATCCTCGACCGAGCCGCCTCCTCGGGCAATGACGATCACCGTCACATCCGGGTCGCGGTCCAGCAGGTGCAGGCCGTCGATGACCGAGCGCGCCGCAGTCGGACCCTGCACAGCGCAGGCATGGGTCGCGAAACGTACGGCAGGCCAACGCCGCCGCGCGTTCTCGACGACATCATGTTCAGCCGCACTTCCGCGTCCGGTCACCAGTCCGACGACCGCCGGCAGGAACGGCAGCGGTTTCTTCCGGGCCACGTCGAACAATCCCTCGACGGCCAGGAGCTGTCGAAGCCGCTCGATCCGGGCCAGCAGGTCACCGATGCCGACCGCGCGAATCTCACTGGCGCGCAAGGACAATGTTCCTCGGGCTGGGTAGAAGTCCGCTCGTGCACGGACGATGATGCGTGCCCCGTCGGCCAAGGGCACAGGCAGCGTCTCGATCAGCTCCCGCCGGCACGTGACCGACAACGACATATCCGCAGCCGGGTCGCGTAGTACGAGGAAAACCGTCGCTGCGCCTGCACGCCGGCTGATCTGGGCGACCTGTCCTTCGACCCAGACCTCACCCAGCCTGCCGATCCACTCGGTGAGCTTGCGCGACACGGTACGGACCGGCCACGGGTGGTCAGCCGTCGATGGCGCGCTCATCGAACGGTCCGCGCCTCAGCCCTGCTCGCGGCTGCGGTTGAGTCGGTTCTCGAGCATCGTGAGGTATGCGGTACGGGCGCGCTGGGTGCGCTCGTAACTCAGGATGCGGTCCAGGGTGCCGGCATCGAAGGTACGAAGGCGGGCCCGCAGTTGGGCGAGGCTGAAGGCGTCATAGCCCGGCACCGGCACGCCCGACGTCGACGCGTGACCATTCGATGTGCTGTCATCCCTCGACGTGATATCGCCCAAGGTGTCGAAGGCGGCCGGTGTGACAACTGACGCAGCCGATTCGACCCCGGCCGATTCGACCCCGGGCGCAGAAGAGGGGTCGTCGGCCAGCTCGAACGCCGACGGCGCATGCCCCATCCGGCTGGCCGCGGATGGCCCACCCGACGGCTGGGGGCGGTGCGCGGCCGGTAACGGAGGCAGTGCCACTGCAGATGTGGCGAACGTGGACATGTCGTCAGCTGCTGTGACGTCGACACCGATGTCTTCGGTGACCGCGCCAGCCACGCCCACGACGTCGTCGTCGAAGGTCGCCCAGGCCGGATCGGCTTCTCCGGTCCGGCTGATCTGGGTGAGGAGTTCATCGCCCTTGACGACCAGGCCGGCATAGCGCTGCTGCAGTCGCAACGACGTCTGCATCGCAAGCCCCGCCACCTTCACCGGCAGCCCGGTGATGGCCGAGGGCAACTGCCGTGCCTGGTCCAGCACGGTGGCGGCCAGGCCCGCTGCGGCACGGATCGGTTCGGGGATGTCCACCGAGCGGCCAGGCGTTGCCGGGGGCTCGGGTTGGCTGGGATCAGGCGGCATCCCTCTAGCCTGCCACGCGAAGTCCAACCCCTGGAGCCTGCGCCGAGGTACGTATGCTGGATGCGGTGAGCCAGCCGCCCAAGCGTGTCCTGTTGGCCGACCCCCGCGGCTACTGCGCTGGGGTCGACCGTGCGGTCGTGGCTGTCGAGAAGGCGTTGGAAGCCCACGGGGCCCCCGTCTACGTGCGTAAGCAGATCGTGCACAACGTGCATGTGGTGCGCACGCTCGAAGCGCGGGGCGCGATCTTCGTCGAGCAGACCGACGAGGTCCCCGAGGGGGCCATGCTCGTCTTCAGCGCACATGGGGTCTCGCCCGCAGTGCGCCAAGAAGCCAAGGACCGGCAGCTGCGGACGATCGATGCGACCTGCCCGCTGGTGACCAAGGTGCACAAGGAAGCGACTCGATTCGCTCGCGAGGGCTTCGACATCCTGCTGATCGGCCATCGCGGCCACGAGGAGGTCGAAGGCACCTCCGGCGAGGCACCCGATCACATTCAGGTTGTCGACGGGCCCGATGACATCGCCAATGTGACCGTACGAGACCCCGAGCGCGTCGTCTGGCTGTCTCAGACGACGCTGTCGGTCGACGAGACCCTCGAGACCGTCGACCAACTCAAAGAGCGCTTCCCGGGGATGTCGGCACCGCCCAGCGACGACATCTGTTACGCGACCCAGAACCGGCAGCAGGCCGTCAAGCAGATGGCCGGCGAATGCGATCTGGTCATCGTGGTCGGGTCGACGAACTCGTCGAACTCCGTGCGGTTGGTCGAGGTTGCCCTTGATGCCGGGGCCCGCGCGTCGCATCTCGTCGACTTTGCCGAGGAGATCGACCCGGCCTGGCTCCACGGCGTTCAGACCGTCGGTGTGACCAGCGGTGCGTCGGTGCCCGAGACTCTCGTCCAGCAGGTCCTGGCCTGGCTCGCCGAGCGTGAGTACACCGACGTCGAGCGGGTCGTAGCTGCCGAGGAGAAGGTCGTGTTCGCGTTGCCGCACGAACTCAAGAAAGGCATCGCCACAACAGCCGCGAACCGGCGTTGAGTCGCTTACCCTGCGAGCCCGACCGATGCCTGGTCCGTTGTGGTGCAAGGGAGCAGGCGGCTCACCGGTGCCGCGCCGTCCGGTAGCCGAAGACCAGAAGTCCGATGGCGGTGGCAATGCTCATCGCGGGGAAGCCCCGCACCAGCAGCGAGGCCAGCACGGTGGGGGTGAACTTCAGCGTGGGTGCCAGGACGATCTCCAGCGCGGCGACCAACGCATACACCAACGGCGGCGCGACCACGATCGTCGCGATGTCGCTGCGTCGCACCCAAAGGCCAGCAAGCAGGGTCGATCCGGCCAGCGCGATCAGCGTCAGGGTGCGCAGCCCGATACCCAGCAAGGATTCGAGCGTGGCAACCACGAGGGTCACCATGAAGATGAATGCGACGGCGCCCAGCCCGGTCAGGGTGAATGGACGGGCAGTACCTGGCATGGCCACGGATCTGGCGCCCCGGCCCACCGGCTGTCCCCCCTCGCTCGACTCCTGCCGCCGGAGCATCGGGCGTTGGGCGGCGACCTCAGCCTACGGTCCCCGTTGCTCACGCCGTGTGCGCTGCTTGGTCCGGCGCGGTGCCCGGGACTCGTCTGGGGCCGGGATCCTCGACACCCATACGGCGGACGGGGTCGGTGGCTGGCTCACGCACTGCGATCGTGACCTGTCTCGGGCCGGCGATCGGGCTGTCGTTGACGCCGAGTTCGCTGAACCGTCGAGCGGAGACCAGCACGCTTCGCTCGTACGAGCCGACCGTGTCGTTGTAGTGCGCGACGGCGCTACCCAGGGCGGATCCCAGCTTGACCAGGTGATCCGAGAATCGGACGAGGCGACCATGCAGAGTGCGGCCCAGATCGAGCACCTCAGCTGTGTTGGCTGCGAGCACCTCCTGCCGCCAGGTATGAGCCACCGTCCGCAACAGGGCGAGCAGCGTTGCCGGAGTCGCGATGACGACGTCGCGGGTGAACCCGTACTCGAGCAGGCCGGGATCGGTCTCCAGCGCGGCGGCAAGAAAGGCATCGGAGGGCAGGAACAGCACCACGAACTCCGGCGTCCCCGGGATGTGCCGCAGGTAGTCACGGGTGGCCAGACGCTCGACATGCTGACGTACCTGTCGCGCGTGCGCCATCATGCCAAGTCGACGCGCGGGCTCGTCGGTCGCGTGCACGGCGTCGAGGAAGGCAGCCAACGGGACCTTGGCATCGACGATGATCTGTCGGCCGGCCGTGAGCTGGATCAGCATGTCCGGGCGATGTCGGCCCTCGGTATCGGTGCGGTTGGGCTGCTCGACGAAGTCGCAGTGCGCCAGCATCCCGGACAACTCCACGACGCGGCGTAGCTGCATTTCTCCCCATCGGCCGCGTACGTGTGGCATCCGCAGGGCTGTCACCAGCGCGGCCGTCTCGGCACGCAATGCCTGGGACGTCTCTCCCATCTGCAGGACCTGGGCGCGCAGCTCGCCATGCGCCTGCGCCCGGTCGCGATCCAAGGCGATCAGGTGGTCATGCAACTGGTCCAGCGCTTGTGCGGTGTCCTCACCGGTCCAGGCCGGCTCAGTCTGCTCGGCTCGCTTGAGCAGCCAGACGATCAGGCCGGCCAGCGCGAGGCCGAGCACGACCCCGAACACGAGGCCGAGCGCGAGTGCGGTGAGATCCATGCTGACGAGCCTGCACGAGGGTTACGACATTCCTGATCATCATCACGCGCGACAGGCCGGTGCGCTACCGAACCTCCTCTTTGCGGCATCCCAAAGTGGAGGTCGTGTCGCGAACTGGCTCAGGCGGCGGCCCGAGCCTCGTGGTCGAGGAGCCAGCCCTTGGGCTCCAGCCCGTACCGGAAGCCGTGCAGCGCACCCTTTGCCGAAATCACCCGGTGGCATGGGATGAAGAGAGCCGCGGCATTGCGGGAACAGGCACTGGCTGCGGCACGTACGGCAGCTGGCTTGCCACACTTGGCGGCGAAACCGCCATAGCTCAAGGTCGTACCCGCCGGCACCTTGCGCAGCACCTCCCAGGCATGGCTGATGAAGGGCCCGCTGGCTTGCCGTACCGCGACGGAGTCGATGGCGCGTACGTCACCGTCCACATAGGACCGTACGGCGCTGCTGATCCCGCCCAGATCCTCGCTGGGTTCGATCGCGTGCGGTCGCAACGCGGGAGCGATCACCGCCACCAGGGATTCCAGGTCGGTGGTCCACCCACTGGCATACACCGTGTTGTTCTTCGCCAGGACGGTGAAGGGCCCGGCAGGAGTGTCGGTCGTCCAGCTGTTCATCATGCGATTCTCCTTGCTGTCGATCGGATCGGCCGGTCGTCGGTACGGGATGTACGGGTCGAGGGGGCGGCTCGGGTTGCGCTCTGGTGAGCCCACAGGTGCATCACGGCGTACGAGCGCCAGGGCCGCCAGTCGGTGCCCCGGAGGTTTGCTTCCCGTTCGGTGATCGAAGCCGCAGGGTCAGCGCCTGATCGAGAAGGTGAGCCGGCGGAAAGCGCGTCCATGGCTCGCCGCACGATCAGGTCACCACCCAGGAAGATGTCCGGGTCGGACAGTCCGCGCATGGCGACGTAGGCGGCCGTCCAGGGACCGATCCCATGCAACCGTTGCAGGCCCTCGACTGCGGCCCGCCGGTCCGCTCCGATGTCCAGCGAGATCGAGCCATCGGTCAGCGCACTGGCCAGATCGCACAACGTGCGCTGCCGAGAGTTCGTCATCCCGAGGCCGGAAAGGTCGGCGTCGGCAATGGCTTCGGGCGGTGGAAAGGTGTGCGTCACACCGCCATCGGGAATGGCCAAGGGCGCCCCGAGCGCGGTGACCAGCCGCGACGTCAAGGTCATCGCTCCCGCGACCGATACCTGCTGCCCGATGACGGCACGGAAGGCGAGCTCGGCGGCGTCGGCGGCCCCAGGCACTCGCAGTCCGGGACGCCGGGCGATCAACGGCCCCAGGATCGGATCCGGACGAAGGGCATCGTGGACAGCAATCGGGTCGCTGTCGGCATCGAGTATTCGGCGACAGCTGGCGACGGCGGTGGGCAGGTCACGGACGTCGCCCAGGCGCAGCCTGCACTGGGTGAACGTTTCGTGCGGGGTGAGCTCCGCCGTGGCCGGACCGTGCGGGAGGTTCAGCACCCGTCGGTAACTACCGTCGACGACCTCTTCGAGCTCGGATACCTGGTGTCCGGCGAAGAACGAGAGCAGGGCGCGGCCGTCGTACGGGGCACGATGGGCCAACCGCAGGGTGATGACCCCAGAGGTGGCCGGTGCGCTGCGATGACGGGAACGCAGGTCGCCGGGGGTACGGGCAAAGACCGCGCGCACCGTGTCGTTGAACTGGCGGATGCTGTGGAAGCCGGCCGCGAAGGCGACGTCGGCGAAGGACATGCTGGTCGTCTCGATGAGCACGCGGGCGGTCTGGGCACGCTGGGCCCGAGCCAGCGCCAACGGCCCGACGCCGAGTTCTGCCACCAGCAGACGATTGAGTTGCCGCTCGGAATAACCCAGAGCGCTGGCAAGACCGGGAACACCGACCCGATCGACCGCACCGTCACCGATCAGCATCATCGCCCGTCCGACGATGTCACCCCGCACATTCCAAACGGCCGATCCTGGTGCCGCGTCCGGACGGCAGCGGCGGCAGGCGCGAAAGCCCGCGGCCTGGGCCGCCGCCGCGACGGGATAGTAGGAGACATTGTGCGGCAATGGAGTACGAGCTGGGCAGCTAGGGCGACAGTAGATGCCCGTTGTGTGCACGCCGACGAAGAACCAGCCGTCGAATCGCGCATCCCGGCTGCTGACCGCCCGGTAGCAGCGGTCGGAATCGAGCCGTTCGTCGGTGAACATGCCCCGACTATGCCACCGTAGAACCCTTTGCACTGGCGGGAATCGGACGTCGCGATGCGGGGGTCATTTCTCGGCGGGGGGCCAAGCGAAGACGACCCCGACGTGCATCTTTGGCACAAGGACGCCTTGACTCAATTGCTGTGAGGCGCGCGCCGTACCCTGGCTTCTCGTGAGTTTGACCATCGGCATCGTAGGGCTGCCCAATGTCGGAAAGTCCACCCTGTTCAACGCTTTGACGAAGAATGACGTCCTGGCCGCGAACTACCCGTTCGCAACGATCGAGCCCAACGTCGGAGTCGTCGGCGTCCCGGATGAGCGGCTGGCCGTCCTCGGAAGGCTGCACAACAGCGCGAAGCTGGTTCCCGCGGCGGTGTCCTTCGTCGACATTGCCGGCATCGTTCGTGGGGCGAGCGAGGGTCAGGGCTTGGGCAACAAGTTCCTTGCCCACATCCGCGAGGCCAGCGCGATCTGCCAGGTGATTCGGGTCTTCTCCGACGACGATGTCGCCCACGTCGATGGCCGGGTCTCCCCGCGGGGCGACATCGAGACGATCAACACCGAGCTGATCCTGGCCGACCTACAGACCCTGGAAAAGGCGATCCCGCGGCTGGAGAAGGAAACTCGGCTGGCCAAGGACCGCCGTACGGTGCTCGCTGCCGCCAACGAGGCCGCCGCGGTCCTCGACGGCGGGGAGGTTCTCTACGGCTCGAAGGTCGACCTCGACGTCCTGGCCGAGCTGTCCCTGCTGACGGCAAAGCCCAATCTGTATGTCTTCAACGTCGATGAGGAGGAGCTGGCCGACCCGGCGGTCATCGACGACTTGCGGGCGCTGGTCGCACCCGCCGAGGCGATCGTGCTCGATGCGAAGATCGAGGCGGAGCTGGCCGAGTTGCCCGACGAGGAAGCCGCCGAGTTGCTCGCCGCCGTCGGTCAGGACGAGCCGGGACTGAACCAACTCGCCCGGATCGGGTTCGGCACCCTCGGTCTGCAGACCTATCTCACCGCCGGCCCCAAGGAGTCACGGGCGTGGACGATCCCTAAAGGCGCCACAGCTCCCGAGGCCGCCGGAGTGATTCACACCGACTTCCAACGTGGGTTCATTAAGGCCGAGATCGTCTCCTACCACGACCTCGTCGCCGCAGGTTCGATGGCTGAGGCCAAGGCCCGCGGCCGGGTCCGGATCGAGGGCAAGGACTACGTCATGGCCGACGGCGACGTCGTGGAGTTCCGCTTCAACGTCTAGAGCACAGCGTGGGTCATGCCTTGCACACGGACTTTCTCCGGAGAATGTGCGGTCTGCGGCTGTGCAGAAGTGACCTTCTCCGGAGAAAGTCCTTTCCGGGAGTTCAGATTGCCAGCCATGCCCAGCAGGAAGTCGTGCCGCCTGTTCTAAACGCTGCGGGTCGACGTTCCAGGGGTTGGTGTGCCCGGCTCCCTCGTAGGTCACCCACGACCAGGTCCGGGCAGCCCTGGCTAGCGCCAGCGTGCGTTCCCACGGTAGGAAGGCGTCCTCGGGTCCGTGGAAGAGCGGCATCGGCCTGGGTCAGCAGGTCGGCCGCAAAGCAATCGAAGCTTCGAGGTTGATGCCCGAGGTGCAGGCCGGCCTGCCTCGGGTTTCGGCGGCGCTGCGAACCGACTCCTCTTCGAGTGCTCCGACCAAGCCGGGCAGGGTGCCGACCGCGGCCCCAGCCGCGTCCACCACGGCAGGGTGCAGTACCGCACCCGGCCGCCGGGGCGACGGCCGGATGCATCCGCGCAAAGCCAACGCTAGCCAGTCAGGGGTGAGACGTTCCCCTCAACGCCGTCAGACGTGGGGATCGGGCCTAGCGGTTGACTCTCATGACATAGGTACCCCAGTTGGCCAACTCGGTCCGAGCGGAGTTCGGGATCCATTCGACGGCCATCCAGATGTCGCCGTTCTCGTCAGCGACGGCCTCGGAGTAGTCACCCCAGCGACAGCCACGGCTGCGATCCCCGACGAACGCCGCGTAGCAGGTGAACCCATCCTCGGGACCGTTGCCG
>Ga0136615_10000761_pt1 | contig 14997 bp, 15 predicted proteins | sample AntDrymUQ2882206_2_FD_106647 | JGI IMG/M metagenome (GOLD analysis project Ga0136615, IMG submission 106647) | Polar desert sand microbial communities from Dry Valleys, Antarctica - metaG UQ288 (22.06) | ecosystem: Environmental > Terrestrial > Soil > Desert | place: Antarctica: Dry Valley...
GCACAACTTCGGCATCTGGCTCAATGACCAGCTCGGTCGTCCTCGGTTGGCCTTCGCCGACCTGTTGGGGTGGTGAGCCCAGAACTCACACCAAGCGTTTAAGGGATTGTAGGGTTCCGTCACCCATTCACAAGCACTAACCTGAACGTGGCATTGTCACGTTACAACGCAAGCCCCGACGGATACAATCGGTTGTGTGGAGAGAACCCTCATCGACAATCGGTACCAGCTACGAGCCCTGGCTGGCAGCGGAGGCATGGCCGACGTTTACCTGGCATACGACAAGGTCCTGGATCGCCACGTCGCGATCAAGCTGTTGAAGGCCCGCTACGCCCGAGACGAGGAGTTCGTCGAACGCTTCAGGCGCGAGGCAAAGAGTGCCGCAGCCCTCGTCAACCGGTACATCGTCCCCATTTTCGATTGGGGAGAGGCTGAGGACGGCACCTATTACATTGTTATGGAGTACGTACCCGAGGGCGATCTCGGGGACCGGATCAAGAACGAGGGGATACTTTCGCCAGGGACGGCGGCGGAGGTGGCGCTGCAGGTCGCTGAGGCTTTGCAGGCTGCGCACAAACGCGGCATCATCCACCGCGACGTCAAACCGCGCAACATCCTTATCGCAGGCTCGGCGCACATAAAGGTTGCGGACTTTGGTATCGCGCGGGCTGTCGAGTCGACCACGATCTCCCATTCGGGCGACATTCTCGGCAGCGTAAAGTACATGTCCCCCGAGCAGGCGGCGGGCGAGCGGGTTGGGCCTGAAAGTGATCTCTACTCGTTGGGCGTAGTTCTCTACGAAACGCTTACCGGTAGGGTGCCGTTCAACGTCACTACTCCTGCGGACGTGGCTGCCGAGCACGCGGGTGGGCCGCCGTCTCGTTCGAGGGAGCTAAACTCCGAGGTTCCGGAAGGCATGGACGCCATCGCCATGAGGCTCCTCGCTACGGACCCACAAGACCGTTATGGGAGTGCGGACAAGCTCATCGAAGACCTCGGGCGGGTACGCGCCGGGCTACCCTCGGTAGCCTCCTTCCCGAACGAACCGAGCACTACGGCCCCGGCGGAGGCAGCAACACAGACCCTCAAACTGCCTGCGTCTGTCGTTGCCACCGGTAACCGCGCAGGCACACGCCGGAGGAGGGTGTTCTGGCTCCTTACGACCTTCGCTTTCCTGGTCGCAGTGCTCGGGATCGGCGGCTATAGCCTGCTTCGGGATAGTGGCGTCCCCGGCGTTCTGGGAGGCGGTGTCGCAGACTCACCACAAACGTCCGAGGGAGCGCGTGCCGGACACGAGGAAGTAGATGTTCCCTCGGTGAAAGACCTCGGCGAGCGAGCGGCGCGAAAACGCCTCGACAAGGCAGGATTCCAGGTCGAGGTCAGCCCTCGAGATAGCCCCGAGGAGGACGCCGGTAGAGTATTGGAGCAGTCGGTAGCCGGCGGAAACGAGGCAAGGGTGGGATCGAAGATCGTGCTTACGGTCGGTGAAGGACCGCAGGTGGCTAGAGTACCTGATCTGATCGGCCTCACTTACTCAGAGGCTGAGGGTAAGTTGGACCGAGCGGGCCTCCCACTGGGTGGTGTAAGGGAAGTCTCCAGTGAGACCGTACCTGCGGGCGTGATCTCGAGTCAGGAACCGCAGGCAGGGAGTAAGCTAGAGCGCGGTTCATACGTCTACCTCACGACCAGCATCGGACCTCCAGCAGAGACGACCGCAAGCTTCTAGGCTTCAGGTATCAGGATTTCTCTGGGAACAGAGTTGTACTGGCAGACGATATTCTACTTTCGAGGTCAGGACCCCTCGTTCAGATGCGGGCCGAGGAGTGACAGGTCGGCTGGTCCGAGACGGTCGGAGGCTGTCTTGGCCTGGTGCCAGAACGGGTAGATCAGCGGCGGGGAGCTCACGTCATCGAGGCGTCGGATCTCCTCTTCGGAGAGCTGGAGCCCGGCGGCCTCGAGGTTGTTGGCTAGCTGTTCGTCGGTCCGGGCGCCGACTATGACCGAGGCCACACCCTGTCGCCCCAGCAGCCACGCGAGGGCTATCTGTGCGGCGGACACGCCTCGATCGTCCGCGATCTCGACCAGCACATCTATGGTGTCGTAGAGCTTTTCGGTGTCGTGGACGGGAGGCTCATCCCAGCCCTCCACATGTCGTCCCTCCGTGGCGTCCTTGTCGCGCCTGTACTTGCCCGATAGCAGGCCACCGGCCAGAGGGCTCCACACGAGGATGGGGCACTCCTGGTCTATGGCGAGTGGCACCAACTCGTACTCGGCCTCCCTCGCCTGCAACGTGTAGTGGATCTGCTGGCTGACATAGCGCTGCAGCCCGACCCTCTCGGAGATGCCGAGCGCCTTCATCAGCTGCCAGCCTGAGTAGTTGGACGATCCCACATAGCGTACCTTGCCGCTCTCGACGAGCGTATCCAGCGCCTCCAGCGTCTCCTCGAGCGGGGTGAGGCCGTCCCACTCGTGGACCTGGTAGAGGTCGATATAGTCGGTGCGGAGCCTCCTCAAGCTCTGCTCGCACTGGCGGATTATGTGGTGTCGCGAGAGACCGGTATCGTTGGGGCCGTCTCCCACAGACATGCGAACCTTCGTCGCGAGGAGCAGGTCGTCTCGCCGGCCCGAGATCGCCTCCCCCAGTATCTCCTCAGACTCGCCGCCAGAGTAGATGTTCGCGGTGTCGAAGAGGTTGACCCCGGCGTCCAGGCACATGTCCACCTGCCTGCGTGCCCCGGCAACGTCCGTTGAGCCGACCTTGCTGAAGCCCCCCTGTCCACCGAAGGTCATCGTTCCGAGTGTCAGCGTAGAGACGAAGAGTCCCGAACGTCCTAGCCTGCGATATTCCATAAAGTCCTCCCTGAACGGTCGTTTGCGCCAGCCTAGCACGACGAGGTCGGTTCGACAGCTTGCTAGCATTTCAGCCAGTCGGCTCTTGTTTTCGAGTTTTGCGCACTCTTTGTGGCTGCGGCACATCTTCCTGGCTTCTCACAGCATAATATGGTGGGGTGCGACAGGGTTCCAACTTTCTGTGGTTCCTGCGGGCGGCCGTAGGCGCGGCCATACTCCTTGGCGCCGTGCTGCTCACTGCTTGTGGGAGCGTGGAAGACGTGGATCTCACGCCTGCATGCCCGACGGGCGTCGGGAGGGGAATATGGGATCCAGGTTCCCTGGAGGGTAAGGACGCCGGGCCAGAGGTGCGCAAGCTTCTCGAGAGTCCCAGATTCGGTGCAACGCCACAAGCGGTGAGGGATCTGGAGCGAGGGATCGTGGACCAGCGCCTGATAGCCGCGCTTCGTACTCTGACTCAGGAGCACCGGATCTGTGTCCGGGCCTTCAAGGAGGGCCACTATTTCCTGCCTGGCGTCGAGGACGGTCCTCGCATACCAGAGGGCTACAGTAAAGCCGGTGGTCTGCCCAACACTCACTACTACGGCAGGGCCGCTGACGTGTGGTGGGTTGACGGCAAGCCTGTCGAAGGCAACGCTACGGACCAGGACGTTATGGAGATAGGCGAGATCCTCGCCGGAATACCATCCGGGAGGAGGCCGGATCAGATAATAGGACCACCGAGATGGGCTAGAGATTTGGGATACGGGAACCAGAGGGGCTGGATCCTCGCCCCCGATCAACTCGAGCTGCACAGAGATCATATCCACATCGGGTATGTGAATGGGGAGGCAACGAACGAGACACGGTGAACACGTCACGGCTTCAGGTATCAGGATTTCTCCGGGAACTCGGCCGGGGCAACGGCTGGTACGTGATTCGGTAGTTCGCTTCCGGCGGGAGGAGCGGAGCGGGAATGAGGGCGCACTACCACCTCGCGTGATTCGTTCAGCGGGGGTATAGAGGCTGGTACCCGAGCTCTGCCAGCCGGTCGGCGATCATGGTGTAGCCCTTGTCGTTGGGGTGTAGCTCGTCCTCACTCATGCTCCCGCCACCGAGGTGGACCTCGATGTAGGGTATGTTGCCCTTGGCTGCTGCCGAGGCGACGTGGCGGGTCGCTTCGCTTACGTAGGGCTCGAAGTCCCTCCCTGCCCGCGGTGTGTAGCCTAAGCCCGCCGAGCGCATGATGGTGTCCTCTGTGGAGGTCAAGCTCGAGATCTCTCGGATCGTGGCATCCCAGTTCCTTTCGACCCTCTCGACGGCCTCGCGCAGACACGCCTTGTTTCGTGGTCCTCCGCAGGTGCCGGTCTCGTAGGATCTGCTCGCTTGCCCCAGGTCGTTCAGGCCGATGTTCAATGTTACGACCTCGGCCCCACCCAACGCCTTTCGCATCGCCGGGTCATGACGGAGTGAGCGGAGCAGCTGGGTGCTCGTCTGGCCGCTTACGCCCAGGTTGGTTACTCTGACCCTGGAGCCCGTGTCGCTCTGGAGGCGCTCCGAGTAGCGGGTCACATAGCCGCGGCGTGCGCCCACCCCCACGGCCAGGGAGTCGCCCAGTGCCACGTAGTCCCACTTAGCGCGGGAGTCGGTGGTTGTGGTTTCACGTTCGCGGGCGGGTGCAGCCTCGGCACTCTTGTCCGAGGTCGTGGTTCCCTGATGTGCTGTCTTCTGCCTGGCCCCTTCACCCGCTTGCTGCGTCTCTCGCTCAGCCCCCGGAGAGCAGGCTGCCAGGGCGGTCGACAGAACCGCCACTAACATAAGGCCCTTCATGCCGACCAACGAAGCCGGCCGCAAGGTCAGTGGACCCTCGCAGACCTCACTGCGGGCTCGCTCCGCTCGCCTGGGGACGTTGCCGGGGCGGAAACGCCGTTGGGCGCCTTCTTGCCATGGGATGCCTCGCTTCCAGGATATCGGTTACGATACGAACCAGTTTGCCTGAAACCGAGCGCGAAGGTCAATCGTGAACGCAAAGTTGTCTGCGCCTGCTCCCGGGGTGTGGGCGCACAAGGCAGGATACAACGATCCTAAGAATGCGACATAATGGGAGAGTCCATGCGTCAAGCCGGAAAGGCGGTGGTGCTATGTTCGCGCGGGTAACCCAGCTCGACGTGCGCCCGGAGCGCCTCGAAGAGGGGCACCGGGAGATCGAAGAGCACGTCATCCCAGCGCTCAGGATGCAGGTTGGTTACAGCGGTGGCTTGCTCCTCGCCAACCCGGAGGACGGTAAGTTGGCCGCGGTGACCCTGTGGGAAAGTGAGGAAAATATGCACGCCACCGACGAGGCTTCGCACTGGTTTCGAGTCTTCGGTGCCGAAGCCTTCGAAGGCACCGTCACAGACGTTGAGACCTACGAGGTCCTCCACGCACGATTGACTCATCCAGAACCGTGATCGCGGGCCGCCCGGGACAGCTAGCCTGGTTGCTCACCCTTCGAAGTCGTACCTGGGTGCAGCCACAGGGAGACGTGTCGCGGCTGCATCGTCTCCCTTACTACGCCAACCAGGTCGTCGCTTAGCGCGTCCAGATCTGTGTCCTCGCGCAACTGGGCCGAGAACGCTTCGAGAGTCTTTCTGGTGTCGTACTTACTGCGGTAGAAACGCCGATCAACTACAGAAGGTCCAGGAACACGATGAGGCCGATGGCCGGGACCCAGACCCAGGACCAGATCCAGACCGAAGCTTCACCCCCCGGAAGCGAGCCTGGCCAGCAGCGTGTATATAGCGTACTCGGCACTAAAGTGAACCACCGCGAAGGAGATCCCTATCGCGCAAAAAAGCCACCCTATGGGGCTTCTACGGAGGCGGGGGGCGACGACCGCGCCGACCGTCGAGTAACTCGCTGCGATCACCGTAGTCTCTAACCAGTAGTAGTTGGTGGGCTCGTCAGGACTGAACAGGGTCAGCGTCAAGAGCGAGAGGCTCAGGGCCGTCAGCGCGAGGGACAACACGCAAAGCGACCAGGCGAGCCAGGAGGCGGCACGGGCGCTCATCCAACCGACTCCTCAACCCGGTCCGGCCATCCCTCCCATCACGACATCACTCTACAGTACCACCGTCTCTAGAGTCTTCCGAAGAGGGTTACGAGAGTCGATTTCTCTGGAGGGTCAACATGGTAATGTCATCCTCTTGCTCCCACCCTTCTCCGGCGAACTGCTTCAACTCGGCCAGCAGAGAATCGATCAACGTCGCCTTTCCCGAGTTGGCACCAACAAACTCCACCATTCGTGACGTACCAAACATCTCACGCTGCGGGTCGTGGGCTTCGATCAGCCCATCGCTGTAGAGGAGCACGCCATCTCCCGGCGCGAGGGTTCTCTCCTTCTCCTCATAGTCCATGGTTGGCATGAGGCCGAGGGGCATCCCGCTCGCCCTGAGATCGGTCGCAAGACCTTCGTGCCAGCAGCACGGTAGGTTGTGGCCGGCGTTGGCGTATCGTAGCCGACCCTCAGTAGGGTCGAGGACGGCGTAGAAGCAGGTGGCGAACATGTTTGGCGGAAGGTACGTAAAGAGGACTTCGTTGGCCTCCGCCAGCACCGGCCCTGGATCGATGTCCCCCCTTCGGGCGATGGCACGAAGCACGCTCTGGGTGTTGGCCATTACCAGTGCCGCAGGTATCCCCTTGCCCGAGACGTCGCCTATGATTACGCCCAAGCGACCGTCCGATAAGGGAAGGAAGTCGTAGAAGTCGCCACCCACTTCTCGCGCAGGCCGGTAGTCGTAGGCTATCTTCCAACCCTCGAGCTCGGGCAAGTCTCTAGGGAGCAAGGCGTGCTGAATACGTTGCGCCACCCTGAGCTCCTGCTCGACTCGTTCGCGCTCGCGCATCTCCTGCTCGAGCCGCTCCAGCGTCGTGTGTAGCGTGTTCGCCTGACTCCACTCCTCGGTGATCCTGCCTTCCGAGATGCGGTGGATGTAGATGCCTTCGAAGTTCTCTTCCGTTCCTGTAGGGGGTAAGCCGGCGAACTCGCCCCTGATGACGCTTCGCTCCGTGTACTTGGTGACGACCATGTCGCCTTCGGCGACCTGCTCCTCGATGGTGAAGCTGATGATAGAGAAAGCGTCTAGGATCTCGGCAACGGCCCGCTTGAAGTCCTCGCGGGTCGGACCTTGTCCGGGAAGCAGGCCGCGATCGACGAAATCCGGGCTGAGCAGCTCGTCGATCACGCCCAGGTTCCCCCTGGCCTGCTCCTCCAGGAAGCGGCGCACCAGCGCCTTGTTCTCTTCCACCGACACTGAACCTCGTCCTCCTTGTGCCAGAGCTGCTCTCCGCCGCAGGGTTCATCGGAACCAGACCATAGTACAACCTACGATGCGCACGGGCACCCCCGGAGGGGACGACAGCCGCGAGGACGCGAGCTCCACTCCGCCTGCACGCGAGTTCATTCGAGATTCATCGAGGATTCATCGGGCTCTGCTACCATTGAAATGGTTCGTACACTGGTTCCGTTATGGAGCTCTGGTTGGGAACGGAGGTGTGGCAGAAAATGCCTGAGGTCACGTACGGCGGCGAGAACGGCAAGACGGTCCAGTTGGAGGTCGACCCTGACCTGGTGGCGGTGCGCGCACGCCGTGGAAGGTCGCTTAGGGAGGGGCCCGTTACGCCCCCGGAAGCGGCACTGCTGGATAACATGGAGTCCGTACTGAGCTTCCCACAGGTCGGTATAGAAGTCTATCGGCGCCCCGAACAGTCGTCACGTTCAATGGAAGAAGTGCGGCGGGAATTGCACGAGTCCCCGGCCACGCGTTTCGCTGGCCGCGTGTTGGTGGATGAGAATACCCGTGAGCCGGTGCTCTACACCGAGAACCTGTTCGTCAAGTTCTTCGACGACAAGAAGCGGGATGAATGTTTGGAGGTTTTGCGTGAGGCAGGCTTGACCGTCAAACAAGAACTTCCTTACGCTACCAATGCGTTCTTCGCGGCTGCCCCTGAAGGGTCGGGCCAGGCAGTCTTCGATATCGCAAACGAGTTGCTGCGGCGTGAAGACGTCGAGTATTGCAATCCCGAACTGGTGCGGCGTCTGGCTCAACGCGCCATTTTCCCGCAGCAGTGGCATCTCAAGACGACCACGATCGGTGGCCAGTGGGTCAGCGCCAGCGCGAACGTCGAAGCCGCCCACGCCATCAGCGAAGGTGAAGGCACAACGATAGCCATCATCGACACGGGAACCGATATGGATCATGACGAGTTCTCCAGCCCAGGCAAGCTCGTCGCACCCCGAGACACCACCGCAAACGACGCAGATCCCCGCCCCGGTGGTCGCGATGAGAATCACGGTACCGCCTGTGCTGGCGTGGCTTGCGCCGACGGAAAGTTCGGGGCCTCCGGCGTGGCGCCCCTGGCGAAGCTGATGCCCATACGGATGATGTCGCAACTAGGCTCTCAAGGTGAAGCGAATGCCTTCTACTGGGCCGCGGAGAACGGCGCGGATGTCATCTCGTGTAGTTGGGGTCCCGCAGACGGGAGGTGGTGGGACCCCAACGATCCCCTTCATGACACGGTGGTTCCCCTGCCCGACAGCACGCGGTTGGCCCTCGACTACGTGGTTACCCGTGGTCGAAACGGCAAGGGCTGCATCGTGTTGTTCGCGGCCGGCAACGGCAACGAGAGCGTGGACAATGATGGGTATGCCAGCTACGAAAGAGTACTGGCCGTCGCCGCCTCCAACGACCGGAGTGTGCGCAGCGTCTACAGCGACTTCGGTGACGCTATATTTTGCGCCTTCCCCAGCAACGACTTCGAGTTCCCCGAGGAGGACCGTCCGGCGCCGCTGACGCCGGGGATCTGGACCACCGATCGTACAGCGAGACCGGGGTACAGTAATGACGACTACACGAATTCTTTCGGCGGGACCTCAAGCGCCTGTCCTGGTGCGGCGGGCGTGGCGGCTCTGGTGCTGTCCTGCAATCCGTCGCTTACCAGGGACGAGGTAAATGATGTTCTGCGGCGCGCTTGCGAGCAGATCGATCCGGAAGACGGCGAGTACGATGAGCAGGGTCACAGTCACCTCTACGGATACGGCCGGCTCAACGCCGAGAGTGCCGTCAGGTCGGTAGGAGGGCAGACTCGAAGGGTGCATGGACGGAGGGTGCACGGACGCAGGGTACACGGACGTTATACGGCCAGCGATGTCGAGCTTGAGTCGATGGAAGCCACATATGAGGAGGCGTCGGAGGATGCGCGCACGGCGCTCGACCTGGCGGGGTATGGCGGCATAAGGGAGCAGGCCACCCGTGAGCTCCTGCTAGCCACCCTCTTGACGACCCAGGCCGCACAGATCCAGGATCTCAGGGAGAGGGTCGAGCAGCTAGAACTGGCCGAGTAACGACCTAGTTTGTAAGCCCGGGATATCGCGCCGGGACTTGCGAGGCGGTGCGCGCAGCCCCGGTCAGGCTCCTCAGGGAGTCCGCGCTCACAGTAACGGGCTCACAGTAACGGGCTAAACAGAGAATCAGCCGCCTGCCTCTTCCACCTCCAATGCGTAGGAGATGGCCTTCTCCAGCTTCATTGCTCGACCCTCCGCCCAAGCCTCCTGCCACACTGCCTCATCCAATTGAGAGCGTGCGGCCGCGAGGTAGGGCTCCTGGAGCGCTCTCTCTCCGGGCTCCGGCGGGGTACCTCTCGCCTCGCGCAGCGCTTCGCACGCCCCGAACAACCGGGCCGCCCGCTCGGCTTCTCCACGAGCCTCGGCCACGCAAGCCAATCCCAGCAAGGATTCGGAAGCGGCCAGATTGTCTCCTATTTCCAGGCTCAATCGCGTGCTTTCTGCATACAGAGCTCCGGCCCGCTCGGAGTCGCCTTCGAGCAGGGCTGCCCACCCCAGGTTGTTGAGGGTATCAGCAATGTAGGATCTATGCTTCTGCTCTCGGAGCATCGCCGCGGCTTCTTCGCTGGCCGCCGTCGCTCGCTCGAGGTCGCCCTGGAGCACGAACGTGAACCCCTGGTGGGTCAGCACGGAGGCGATCAGTGCCTGATCTCCCGTCTCCCTAAACATCATGAGTGCCTCTTCGAAGAGCTGTGTCGCCCTCTCGAAGTCACCCCGTGCCCTCCACGTGACTCCCAGGATGAAGATGGAGGCAGCCATGCCCCTGAGGCTGCCAGCTTCCCGGCTGAGCGCGAGGCTGTCTTCGAGCAATTCTGTCTGCTGCTCGAGCTCGCCCCGGTTTCCTACCACCATCCCCAACATTCTTTGGAGGTCGGCGGCGGTGCTGTCACCGCCTCCCGTCCGGAAGAGCTCCACGCCTTCCAGCCCCAGGCCTTCCTCACTGGCCTCCTCCGCCCGGTCGAGGTCGCCCTGCAGAAATGCCAGCCAGGAGACCCTGTGCAGGGCCCTTGCGCGCGCCGCCTTCGGTGTGCGGCCAGACTTCGCCAGCGCCTCCTCCAGCCATCTGCGCCCCTCGCCGAAGTACCCTCGCAAGTACCAGAACTCTCCGAGCGCTGCGCCCATCCGCAGCGCCAGCTCGGCATTTTGGCCCTGCCCAAGCGACCAGGAGAGGGCTGCCCTCATATTGTCGTGCTCCTCCTCGAGGCGTTCCACCCATGCTGCCTGCTGCGCTCCCTCCACTGCCGGCTCGGCCTCCTCGGCCAGGGCCAGGAAGTACCCGGCGTGAAGCCTCCTTAGCTCCTCGGCCTCGCCACTCTCCTGTAGCTTCTCGCGGGCGAATTCGTGGATGGTCTCTAGCATCACGAAGCGCGGCTCTCCCCCTACCCCCTCCTTCTGCTGGAGAAGGCTCTTGTCTACCAGTGAGGACAACCCGTCGAGTACGTCAACGGGAAAGTCGCCCTCGGCGTCGCAGATGGCTTCTATGGCCTCGAGGGTGCGTCCCCCCGCAAATACGGAAAGCCTGGCGAAGAGTACCTGCTCGTCCTCTTCGAGCAGCCCGTGGCTCCATTCGATCGCGCTCCTAAGCGTTCGCTGCCTTTCAGGGAGATCTCGCGCTCCCCCGGTAAGGAGCTTTAGGCGGTTGCCAAGGCGACCGAGCATCTTCTGGGGGGAGAGGACTTTGATGCGCGCCGCAGCAAGCTCTATGGCCAGGGGCAAACCGTCGAGCCTATTGCAGACCTCCGCTACGGCAGGGGCGTTATCGTTGGTCACGGAGAAGTCGGCTTTGGCGGCCCGGGCCCGCTCCACGAAGAGCCTTACCGCCTCGTACTGGGTAAGGCGTTCCACCGGCGGTGGCCGCTCGGGGTCAGGCAGGGCGAGCGGAGGTACCGTATACTCGTGCTCTCCGTAGAGCCTCAAGGGTATGCGGCTTGTGGCCAGGACCTTCAGGTTAGGAGCGGCCGACAGCAGCTCGCTCACCACAGGCGCCGCCTCCAGGACCTGCTCGAAGTTGTCCACGAGGAGGAGGATATGCTTCTCGTACAGGTAGTCCTCGAGGCTCTCCAGGAGCGGTTGCCCGCCCGCTTCCTTCACCCCGAGCGTCCCCGCCACAGCGCCAACAACGAGCTCCGGATCGCTGACGGCTGCCAGCGAGACGAAGAAGACCCCGTCCTCGAACTCCTCCGTAAGCTCCGCCGCCGCCTGCAAGCCCAGGCGGGTCTTCCCCGTCCCTCCCGCCCCCGTTAGGGTCAAGAGCCTGACCTCGGGGCGCGAGAGCCGTTCGCAGACCTCAGCGATCGCCTTCTCGCGTCCTATAAGGGGGGTTGGCTGTAAGGGGAGGTTGTTGCGGTAGGCATCGAGGGTTCTGAGCGGAGGGAACTCCACGGGCAACTCAGGAGCGAGGAGTTGGTAGACCCTCTCTGGCCTGAAGAGGTCCTTGAGACGATGTTCGCCGAGGTCCCTGAGATTCGTCCCCGCAGGAAGCCGATCGCGTACCAGCTCCTGAGTAGGTAGCGAGAGCAGCACCTGCCCGCCGTAGGCCGTGGCAAGCAGCCTCGCCACCCTGTTTACAGAAGGGCCGAAGTAGTCCCCGCCCCTCTCCTCTGCCGCGCCAACGTGCAAAGCCATCCTCACCCCAAGGGACCCCATATCTTCCCATTCCGAAGAGAGGAGCCCACGCTGAGTCTCCAGGGCGGCTTCCAGGGCATCGGGGGCTGTCGGGAAGGCACAACAGAAGGCGTCACCGACAGTCTTGAAGACGTAACCGCCATGCTCCTCTATGGCCAACCTGAGTAACTCGTCGTGGCGGGCCAACGCCGCTTGCATGGCCGGGGCATCGTGTTCCCAGAGCCTGGTGGAGCCTTCTATGTCGGTGAATAGAAAGGTGACTGTGCCTGTTGGTGGGCTGGCCACTACCTCGATGTCCTCCTTGCTTCCCTCGAGAAGACACTATAGCAGCGGAGCCTTCCCTGGGCCCTCTGTACGCCTGAGTGCCGGGAGGCGTGATCGCAGGCATTTGCAGAACACGCCATATCCGTTGCCTACCGACCTGTATTGGAGGGTGACTGGCGAGGCTCGAACTCGCGACCTTCGGAGTCACACATCTAGTGAAGTTTGTCCGGTGCGTTCTAGGGCGTGTCTGACGAGAGGCTGAACGCGTGTTATCCCATGGTCGGAAGGCTACGATCAAGGGGGAACGCAGCATGGTCAGACGAGGAGAGATCACCGACCGAGCTTGGGAGCAGATAGAGCCGCCCTTACCCGAGTATGGCCGGAGCGGGGGCCAATGGAGAGACCATCGCACCGTCGTCAACGGCATCTTGTGGAAGCTCAGGACCGGCTCACCCTGGCGCGACCTGCCCGAAAGGTACGGACCCTGGCAGACCTGCTTCGACCGCTTCAATCGCTGGAGGCGTGACGGCACCTGGGATCGCTTGCTTGCCAGCGCTCAGACCAAGTCGGACGCGGTCGGGGAGATCGAGTGGGAGGTAAGCGTGGACGACACGGTGATCCGTGCCCATCAGCACGCCGCGGGTGCCAGGCGCAAGCCCGGCGGGCAAGACGAAAAAAGATGACATGAAAAGGCCCCAGGAAGAGGCTCCGATGAAGTGAGGCCTCCCCAGCTCAGACGCGGGAATGGTGAGACCATACCCCCGTGTTGTGTAAATAACGGAGCTTGAGGAGGCCCCGAGTGGACATTTTAGGTGGTTTCGACGTGCATAGGAAGCAGATCACCTTCGACTACGTACAGACGGACAGCGGCGAAGTACACCGCGGCAAGATCCGCCCCGCCGACCGCGAGAGCCTCAGAGAGTGGCTCGATGAGTTCACCGAACGGTTCTCCGGTAAGCAGATCGCCATCGCCGTGGAGGCCACCACCGGCTGGCGCTACGTCGTCGAGGAGATCAAGCGTGCCGGGATCGAGCCTCACCTAGCCGAGCCGGCGGAGACCAAGTCCTTGCAGGGGCGCAAGAAGCGGGCCAAGACCGATCGCCTTGACGCTGGGCATCTGCGGGATCTTATGGTGATTGACAGGCTTCCGGAGTCTTGGATACCACCCGATCACATCCAGGAGATCCGGACTTTGATGAGGTTGCGCCATAGCCTCATCGAGGAGCGCACGACTCACAAGCAGCGCATCCACGCCCAACTCTTCCACAATGGCTATCCTCGGCAGAGCAATCTGGACTCTATCGAGGGTCGCGCCCACCTGGAGGATATGGAGCTTCCGGGTGCGGCCCGGAAGGTGGTGGACCTGTCTTTGGCGATGATCGAGCACATAAACGAGGAGCTAGAGCCCGTGGAAAAGGAGCTGCGGGCCTACGCTCGCTCCCAGGCCGGCTGTAAGGCGCTGATGATGTCCCACTACGGCGTCGGGGAGCTGACCAGCGTGGCGCTGCTTTTGGAGCTCGGCGACACCAGGCGCTTTTCGAGCTCGAAGAAGGCGGTGCGCTATGCGGGGATGGACATAACCGTGCACAGCTCCGACGACAAACGGGCGGCGGGCAAGCTCAGCCGGCAGGGTCCGCCGGTGCTGAGATGGGCGGCATTCGAGGTGGCGAAGAGGGCCTGGAGGAAGAACTCACCAGATCACGAGTACTACCTACGGAACAAGGAGCGCATCGGGGCCAACCGGGCGGCCCTCTCCATCGCCCGCAAGCTGCTCCGCCGGGCACACCACACCTTACGGGAGCTGGGAGAAGAGGCCATCAGCGAGCCGGAGCTCACCGGTAGCGGTGCCTGAGGTAGGTGAACCCGGCAGAAGAAGGCCATAAGGGAGGTTCGTGCGCGGCGCGGAGTTCAAAGGACGCGATGCGGAGGTAGAGCAGTTACTGGGGAGCGGCCGGCTCCCGAAAAGCCCCTGCTGTCATCTTCGGAGATTCGTCTCCGGGATGGGTAGCGTTAAAAAAGAACGAGCGGCCGCATCCACGTTTAAGACGAGAGCACCCCATCGATCATCATGTAGCCGGCGCGCAGAAGAAGGGCGTAGACCGAGCACCGAGATAAGGCTGGACGTCAATTCAGCGCTTCAGACGTACGAACCACCACTGGCCTCCTTCGTCCCGCGAGCAGGGTGTGCAAACGGGCGCGATCCGCCAAGGGCACATCGGAGGCAGAGATGCAAACCGCACCCGCGTTTGACACGTTGGGCCTTTTCAGATAAGGGGCTCCTGAACCCCTCCGAGGAGGCCCTTGGGCGCAGCAAAGGGGGCTTCTCCACCAAGGTGCACCTCGCCTGCGACGGCAAGGGCAGGCCGCTCTCGGTGGTCGTGACCCCCGGCCAGCCCCACGGCAGCACCCAGTTGGAGGAGCTTCTCGACGCGGTGCGGGTGGGCCGTGAGGCGGGCGAGCCGGGCAGGCCACGTAAACGGCCTTCCCACCTCCTCGCCGAGCGGGGCTACAGCTACGAGCGCTGCCGAAGGCTGCTGCGCAAGCGCGGCGTCTCTCACACCATCCCCGAGCGCAAGGACCAAAAAGAGCGTCGCGCCGGTCGAAGCCGGGACGCCGGCCCGGCTTCGACCGGGAGGCTTACCGCAGGCGCAACGTGGTCGAGAGGTGCGTGAACAAGCTCAAACAGTGGCGCGGTATAGCAACCCGCTACGAGAAACGGGCCGACAACTACCGGGCTATGGTTGTTATAGCTTCGCTGATGATGTGGTTACCCTCGTGAGCCGTCAGACACGCCCTAGTGCGTCCGTCATACTGGCCCGGTTGCAGCACGCTCCCGACGAAAATCCGGCAGTTTCTGTGCATCTCTTGGCGGCACCTCAAGACCGGCGGTTAGTCCC
>Ga0136615_10000762_pt1 | contig 14996 bp, 16 predicted proteins | sample AntDrymUQ2882206_2_FD_106647 | JGI IMG/M metagenome (GOLD analysis project Ga0136615, IMG submission 106647) | Polar desert sand microbial communities from Dry Valleys, Antarctica - metaG UQ288 (22.06) | ecosystem: Environmental > Terrestrial > Soil > Desert | place: Antarctica: Dry Valley...
CCGAACGCGCCGCTCCACACCGCGCTCGCCCGCGCGCTCGGCGCGTCGCCGCCGGAATACGTCCACGTCGGTCTCGTCCTCGGCCCCGACGGCCGGAAGCTCTCGAAGCGACACGGTCTCTCCTCGCTCGGCGACCTCCGCGAGGCCGGCATCCCTCCGGAAGCGGTGTGGCGGTACCTCGAGGAGCTCGGCTGCCCGCGCGGCGACGTCCAGCTCGACCTCGCTCGCCTGCGCCGTCTTGCGGTCGAGGCGATCGCCGCGCTTCCCGACGAGGAGCTCGCCGCCCGCGCCGGGGCGCCCGTCGAGCTCGCACGGGCGCTGCGCGGCACCCGCGACCTGAACGAGGCGCGCGAGGCAGCGCGGGCGATCACCGACCCTGAGCTCGCCCCGCTTCCACCGGAGGCCGCGCCCACGCTTCACCGGTTCCGCGAGCTCCGCGAGCGCTCGAACGGCGGCCTGGACGAGGCTGCGGCGCGGGCGATCGTACGTGAGCTGAAGGCTGTCGGCGGGGATCTGAAAGCGCTCCGTCTCGCCCTGACGGGGCGCGACCGCGGACCCGAGCTCTGGACGATCGTGGCAGCGCTTCCTCGCCAGGAGGCCCTGCGGAGGGTCGATGCAGCTCTCTAGCTCCCTCTCGCGCGGGCTCGAGGAGCTTCCCGCGCCACCCGGCCCCGTGCGGATGTACGTCTGCGGGCCGACCGTGTACGCGCGGGCACACGTCGGGAATGCCCGCCCGTTCGTGGTCTTCATGTGGCTGCGCCGCTGGCTGCGCGAGCGCGGCTACGACGTCACGCTCGTCCACAACATCACCGACGTGAACGACTCGATCTACGAGGCTGCTCCCGGCGCGAGTGGAGAGCTCGCGCGCCGGGCGACCGCCTGGTACCTGGAGGACACGGGCGCACTCGGCCTCGGGCGGCCGGATCACGAGCCGCTCGCGACCGAGACGATCCCCGAGATCATCGGGCTGATCGAAACGCTCGTCGGCCGGGAGATGGCCTACGCGGTCGACGGGGACGTCTACTACCGGGTCGGGCGCTATCCCGACTACGGCCAGCTCTCGAACCAGCGGCCCGATCAGGTGGAGGAGCAGGAGCCGAACCCGCTCAAGGAAGATGGCCGCGACTTCGCCCTCTGGAAGCGCACGAAGGAGGGTGAGGACACGGCGTGGGAGTCTCCCTGGGGCCTCGGCCGCCCGGGTTGGCACATCGAATGCTCGGCGATGGCGGCCAAGCTGCTCGGCCCGTCGTTCGAGATCCACGGCGGCGGCCTCGACCTCGTCTTCCCGCACCACGAGAACGAGCTCGCACAATCGCGCGCGGCCGGGCACGAGTACGCCCGGATCTGGATGCACAACGGCATGCTTCGCTTCACCGGCGAGAAGATGTCGAAGTCGGTCGGCAACCCTGCGACGCTCCGGGACGTGCTCGACGAGTGGGGGCCGGAAACGGTGCTGCTCTTCTTCCTGACGGCGCACTGGCGCAAGCCGATCGACTTCTCCTCCGACACGATGGCGCAGGCACGCGCCCAGGTCGAGGGCTTTCGCAACGTCTTCGCCGGGCCTGCGGCGGCCGCGCCCGAGGATGAGTGGGAACGCCTGGTCGCCGTTCTCGACGATGACTTCAACACCCCCGACGCCCTCGCCCTCCTGCACGAGTGGCGCGCTCGGGGCCACCTCGCGGAGTTGCGACGGGGGCTCGAGCTCTTCGGCCTCGGCTCGCTTGCAACCCTGCCCGAACCTCCAGCCGAGGTTCAGATTCTCGCGGAGCGTCGGCTGGAGGCTCGCGCAGGACGCGACTTCGAGGCGGCCGACGCTCTGCGCGGCGAGATCGAGCGCGCTGGCTGGGAGGTGCGCGACGAGGAGGGCGGGTACCGACTCGTCCCCCGCGCGTGACCCGGGAGCAGGTCTATGGCCGCCGCGCCGTCCGGGAGGCCTTGCGCGGCCACCGGGAGGTGCTCGAGCTGTGGGCGACGGAGCGCGCTCTCCACACGGAGTCGTGGCTCGGTGAGCTCTCGCGCCCGCGGCCGCAGCTGCGGCAGGAGCGTGCTCTCACGGAAGCGGCCGGGACGCGCGACCACCAGGGCTTGCTGGCGTACTGCGAGCCCTACCGCTACGCCGAGGCCTACGAGCTCGCCGGAGGCGACCGGCCCCTGCTCGTCTGCCTGGACGGAGTCACCGACCCGCACAATCTCGGCGCGGTCAGCCGCAGCGCCGAGGGAGCGGGCGCGACGGGCCTCGTGCTTCCCGCGCACCGCTCGGCCAGGGTCACTCCGGCCGTCTGCCGCGCCTCGGCCGGCGCGATCGAGCACCTGCCCGTCGCGGTGGTGACGAACCTCGCGCGCTTTCTCGCCGAGATCAAGCGGCCCGAGCTCTGGGTCTACGGCGCAGAGGCGGGGGCTGAGACATCGCTCTGGCAGGCGGAGCTCGCGGGGGACGGCGTCGCCTTCGTCCTCGGCGCGGAGGGCAAGGGAATCCGCCCCGTCGTGCGACGGGCCTGCGACGACGCGATCTCGATTCCGCTCGCGGGCCGGATCGAGTCGCTGAACGTCAGCGTGGCGGCCTCGCTCCTGCTGTACGAGGCTCGGCGGCAGCGCCATACCTGATCCGACGCTGTATCTGTTCGACGGCTACAACCTCCTGCACGCCGGACCGTTCACCGAGGTGCGGGAGCTTTGCGACGAGCTCGCCAGCTTCGTCGCACTGCGGGGCGCGCGCGGTGTGCTCGTCTTCGACGGAGTCGGAAGGGACGAGCAGCACGGAAGGCTCGAGGTGCGCTGGACGCCGCATGCGGACACCCTCCTCGAGCGGCTCGCCGCCGAGCACCGAGGGCGCGAGCGCGTCTGCCTCGTCTCCTCCGATTCGGCCGTCCGGGTCGCCTCGGGACAGGAGGTGGTGAAGGTCGCCTCGCGCTCCTTCCTCGCGGGGTTGCCGCCCGGCGGACACAGCGAGCGCACGCCTTCGTCGGTGGCTGACCGGGTCGACGACGAGACGCGGAAACGGCTGGAAAATCTCCGCCGCGGACGCGGTTCCCCTTGACGCAGGGAAAATGCTTGCTATTTTCTCCCTCAACTTGAGGGTGAGCCTTTAGCAGGCCGGGTGAGCCCTCAGCTGCGGAAGTCCTGCAAATCGGGAGGTACGCATGTCTGCTCGTCCGGCTCAGGCGCTCCACAACCCCCAGAAGGCTCAGCGGGAACTCGAGGATCTGCAGCTCGTCCTCAAGGCCCGCAACGGCGATCGAGTGGCTCTCGACGGGCTGATTCGCCGCTACACGGGGTTCGTCCGCCTCAAGGCCAGCTCGTACTTCCTTGCCGGCGGCGACTCGGAGGACCTGATCCAGGAGGGGCTCGTCGGTCTCTACAAGGCGGTTCGCGACTTCCGCACCGACAAGGAGACGTCGTTTCGGAGCTTTGCCGAGCTGTGCGTGACGCGGCAGATCATCACGGCCATCAAGACCGCCACCCGCTACAAGCACGCCCCGTTGAACAGCTACGTCTCGTTCAGCCATACGCCGGCGGGGCAGGAGTCGGAGGGCGGCGACTGCACGCTCGGCGACGCATTGCCCGGACCGAGCGTCAACGATCCCTCGAGCTGCGTGATCTCGACCGAGGAGCTCCAGAGCCTCGTGTTCTGCCTCGGCAGCGGGCTCTCGCGGCTCGAGTCCGATGCGCTCCGTCTCTATCTCGAAGGTCTCTCGTACGAAGAGATGGCGGAGGAGCTAGGGTGCGACACGAAGACGATCGACAACGCACTCCAGAGGGTGAAGCGGAAGATCCTCGCCCACCAGCAGTCCCGGCAGGTGCTGCAGTAAGCGTGGGGAACCATGGTTCGCCACGAGCCCCCTCCTTTCAGGAAGACGCGTCGGGGCCGCGGGGTGGCTGCGCCGGGCGAAGCCCAGCTCCGCCGGAAGAGGCTCGAAACCTGCATCGCCGAGCGGTTTCCCGTGCTGAGCCGGTGAGAGGACTCGAACCTCCAACCCGCGCTTTACAAAAGCGCCGCTCTACCGATTGAGCTACACCGGCGGGTGTCGACCGTCGAGGGTAGCAACGCGCCGGCGCTGTTTTCGTTTTCGCGTCGCGGGCAAGACGGCGCGACGAGCAAGCGCGAGAAGGAGGACGCATGTCGCAGTTCGACGAGGAAGAGCTTGAGCTGGAAGACGACGAGCCCCCTGCGGGGATCGATCCCCTCGACGACCAGGCGCCGGGCAGCGAGCCCTGGGCGAAGACCTCGAGCGGAGACGCCGACGAGATTTGAAGGAAGAGGGCTCCGTCCGCCCGGACGCGTCGAGCCGGGCGGGCGGGGCCCCTCGCTCGCTCGAGCCAGCGGCCGGAGGGCGGGGCAGGAAGGCGATCCGCGCCCGCTGCTGAAGGGCGGTCAACCGGCCGGCAGGTGGTGCGGGCGAGCTGACCGAGCCAGGCGCGGCGCGGCCAGCGGGCGGGCAAGGAGCCAGCCCACGGTCGTCACCGCTCCGCCCGCCGCGGCGTCGAGCACGAAGTGGTTGCCCGTGGCGACGATCACGAAGAGGACGAAGGGCGCGTAGAGGGCGCCGACCAGGCGCCAGGGGCGCGAGCCCGCGAGCCGCGAGACGACGACGCCGACCAGGAGTGCGTAGCCGAAGTGGAGGCTCGGAACAGCCGCGAAGGGGTTGTAGAGGCTTCCGAGGAGATCCGAGCTCAGGTTCACGCCCGCGTGCGTGCTCACCGTGTCCGAGAACCCCAGAGCAGCGAGGCGAGGCGGTGCAGCCGGGTAGGCGACGTAGATCGCGAGGGCGATAGCGGTCGAGAGCACGAGCGTCGTGCGAACGAGCGCGAAGTGGAGGCGATGGCGGCGGTAGACCCAGACGAGCGCCACCGTCGTCGCACCGAAATGAAGGACGATGTAGGCCACACCGAGGAGCATCGGCAGCGACGGCACGGCTTCGGCGAAGCGCTGGATCTCGCGCTCCCAGAAGATGCCGGCGCTGCGCTCGAGCGCGACGATCTGCTCCGTGTGCCTGCGCGCAAGCTCGAGCGTGCCGTCGGCGAAACCGCGGAACACCTCGTAGAGCCCGTAGAGCGCGGCGAGTGTCGCGAGCTCGCGGAGAGCCGTGTGGGGCTGTGAGACGAGCGTCCGGACACCTTGCACGCCGGTAGCTTTGCAAGGCCTTGAACCCGGGTGAAATGAGGCTAGCCCGCTTCCCGGGGTACGGCTGGCCGCACACCCCGCGCCGAGCCAGAGCGACACACCTCCTCACACGGACCAGACCGTCGACGCCTTGACAGGGCATGGACGCGAGCCGATATTCTGTGCCGGGGTGTGCCGACGCTGCGGCAGCGCCGGGGAGCGGGTCGAACGAAGGGAGGACGGCTCCAGCCGTCCTGACAGGGCGCGCGACGACGGGGGAGGACGTTCGTGATCATAACCAGGACACCCTTGCGGGTCTCGCTCGGAGGAGGAGGCACAGACCTGCCCTCGTACTACTCGCAGCGAGAAGGCTTCGTCATCGCCGCCGCGATCGACAAGTACGTCTTCCTCGGAATCAACCGCACATTCTCGGATGACTACACCATCAAGTATTCAGAGATGGAGAAGGTCCCGACGATCGGCGACATCCGCCATCCGATCGTGCGGGAGGTGCTAGCCAAGCACAACGTCCCACCCGCGGTCGAGATCGTCACGCTCGCCGAGATTCCGGCCGGAACCGGCCTGGGCTCCTCCGGGGCCTTTACCGTCGGCCTGCTGCGAGCGATCTACGCGCTGCAACGCGAGCACATCCCCGCGGCCGGGGTCGCCGAGGAAGCCTGCCACATCGAGATGGAGCTTCTCGGCCAGCCGGTGGGAAAGCAGGATCAATACATCGCCTCCTTCGGAGGCTTGACCTGCTTCGAGTTCGGACGCGACGGGTCTGTGCGAACCTCGCGGCTCCTCGTGAGCGAGCCCACGATGCACTACCTCCAGGAGCACCTGCTCATGTTCTTCACGGGCTACTCACGGCAGGCGACCGAGATGCTCGGGGACCAGAAACGTCGGTCGGAGCAGGGCGACGGCGAGATGCTCGACAATCTCGATTACATCAAGGCCCTGGGGGTCGCCAGCAAGGAGGCGCTCGAGCGGGGCGACACCCATCGGTTCGGCGAGCTGATGCACGAGCACTGGCTGCACAAGCGGGAGCGCACTCACGGCATGTCCAACCCCAGCATCGACCGCTGGTACGACATCGGGATGGCGAACGGCGCCGTCGGGGGAAAGCTCGTGGGCGCCGGGGCGGGCGGTTTCCTCATGTTCTACGCCGAGGACGGTAGGGCACTGCGCAAGGCGATGGCGGCGGAGGGCCTGACCGAGGTGCGGTTCTCCTTCGACCACGAGGGCTCGAAGATCCTCGTCCGCGACTGAGTGCATTCGTGCAGTGCGTCATCCTCGCCGGCGGCCTCGGCACGCGGATGGCGAAGCTCGCGGGCGACCTTCCGAAGGCGCTGATCCCCATCGGGGGCGTGCCCTTTGCAGCCCACCAGCTCGACCGGCTCGTCCAGGAAGGCGTTACCGAGGTCGTCTACAGCATCGGCTACCGCGGCGAGCTGATTCGCGATTTCGTCGGCGACGGTAGCCGGTGGGGCCTCCGGGTCGAGTACCTGGAGGACGGCCCGACGCTGCTCGGAACCGCCGGCGCGCTACGCAAGGGGCTCGACGAGCGCCTGCTGCGCCCTTCGTTCCTCGTGATCTACGGGGACTCGTACCTTCCGATCGAGTACGCGGCGGTCATGCGGGCGTGGGAACGATCGAGCATGCCGGCTCTGATCACCGTCTACCCCAATGAAGATAGGTGGGACAGGAGCAACGTCGTGTACGAGGACGGAGTCGCTCGCCTCTACGACAAGCGCCCCGAGTTCCGGAAACCGGCCATGCGGCACATCGAGTACGGGTTGTCAGTGCTCACGACCGGAGTGCTCGCCGAGGAGGTCGCTCCCGGCACGATCGCCGATCTCGCCGACCTCTTCCGCTCGCTCAGCGTCGGTGGCCGGCTCGCCGCCCTCGAGGTCACGCAGCGCTTCTACGAGATCGGATCGCCCGCCGGGCTCGAGGATCTCGAGCGCCGCCTCAGCGCGTCGCGGCGGCCTCCGGAGTCCGGCGGGCGTTGAGCCGCTCGGCAAGCTTCATCGCCCGGTTGAGGCACTCGTCGCTGTTGATGTAGTCGAACTGCGCAAATCGGCCGCAGAGGTCGACGCCGAGCTCCTCGAAGTAGCGGTGAAACGTCGCCTTGTTCTTGCGATAGGGGAGGGTGTACACGGGATAGGCGTACGGAACCCGGTGGACGTCCGTGACGATGACGTCCTTCGCCTTCAGGATTCCGATGCGCTCGGCGTCCGTGACGACTCTCTCCGTAAGCTCGTCATCGTCGAGCTCGTGCACGCCGTCGCCCGGGTTCGTGGTCACTTCTGCGATGAGTGACGACGTTCCCGGCCTGACCAGCTCCCGGCTGAAGAAGCCCATGTAGCACACGCGGTGCATGACGACCGTCGGGTCCGGGATGTAGATCGCGCTCTTGTCCATCAGGCTCTCGTTGTCGACGGCCACGAGGACGACGCGCATCGAGTTGTAGCGCAGGCCGTCGATGGCGTCCACCACGTCCTTCGGCACGTTCTCGAAGCAACCGATGGCCTCGTGGATCGGGAAGGAGACGACGATGTGATCGAAGCGCTGCGGATCCCGCCCGTCCGATACCTCCCAGCCCTCCCCGTCGCGCCGGATGCTCTCGATCCCGTAGTTGCAGACGATGGTTGAGTCGTCATCGATCAGCGCTTCCACCATCGCCTCCGCGCCGCCGCGGGTCGGATAGCGGAAGTACAACTGGTGGAGGTAGCCCTCCGTGCCGATGCCGAGCGCCGAGCGGACGACATCCTCCATCGGAGGCTTGGGGATGCGCTCGACGAAGTCGAGGCCCAGCTCGTCGGGTGAGATGTTCCAGATCTTCTCGTTGTACGGCAGGAAGTACTTCTCGGAGATCCCGGCGCCGAACGTCGCGTAGGACCAGTCGCGGAGATTGGTTACCTCCCCCTCGAACGGGTTGCGCAGGTACTCGATCAGGCACTCGTAGGTGTCTTCGAGCGGAAGCGATCCGAGGTCGTTTTCGAAGGGGTACTTCACGTACTTGCCGCCATACAGGATCTTGTTCTCGCGCTTGCACTTGTTGAGGTTCCCGGTCAGCAACTCGTTCACGAAGTCGTTGACGTGCTCGTGCTTCGAGAACAGGATGTGGCCGCCGATGTCGTAGCCGAAGCCGTCCTTGTAGTACGTGCGGCACAGCCCGCCCGGCACCTCGCTCGCCTCGAGCACGACGCTCTCGTGCTCGAGGAAGCGCTGGAGGGCTACGCCCGTGATTCCACCACCAAGTATCCCGATCTTCATACTGACTCCTTACGAGAAACGAGCTCTCAGTATCCGGCGCAAGCTCCACTGCATCGTCTCGAGCGGTCGCATCGTCGATTCCCCGATCCGGAACCGGTACTCGATCGGGATCACGTGCACGCGACGGCCCTCCTTCAGCGGCCGAAGCAGGAGCTCCACGGGTAACGCCGCGCCCTTCGGATCGAAGCTCAGCTCGTCGATGACGGACTTTCGATAGGCCCGCATCCCCGAGTGGAGGTCACGAAGCCGCTTGCCGAACAGCAGCGACGCAAATGCGCTGATCAGCCAGTTGCCGATGTAGTTCGCGGTCGGCATGGCGTCTGGTTTTCGTGTCAGGCGGGAGCCGTCGACGACGTCCCAGCCGTCCCTGAGGATCAGGTCGCGCAGCTCGGGGATCTTCTCGGCGGGATAGGTGTCGTCGCAGTCGAGCGTGACGACGACCGCGCCCGCGCCCGAGCGGAGCGCGAGGTCCATCGCGGGTCCGTAGCCAATCGGCGGAACTTGCCGGATGACCCGCGCGCCCAGGGACCTCGCGATCTCGGGTGTCGCGTCCGTGCTCGAATCCACGATCAGTATCTCGGCATCGGAAACCACGGCCTTGATCGAGCGGATCACCTTCTCGACCGCGCGCTCCTCGTTGAGGGTGATCATGGCGACCGTCAGCTCAGTGGGTGGAGACTTTTCGCCCATCGTGGTAGGGGCAGCCCGTAGCCCTTTGAGGCGGCCCGACGACCGAGAGTACCTGAACCCCAGGACGGTCCCGTATATGCTCCGCGCCGCCGTGGAGACTTTCGGAAAGTCGGTTCGATGAGTTCCCCTGACACGGGGTTCAGCCGCACCTACATCGAGGAGACGACGGAGATCCTGACTCAGCTCGACCTGGGCGAGGTCGAGCGCCTCGTGGCGGGTCTCGCCGAGCTCCGCACCGGCGGCGGGCGGCTCTTCATCCTGGGCGTGGGGGGTTCCGCCGGGCACGCCGGCCACGCGGTTAACGACTTCCGCAAGATCTGCGGGATCGAGGCGTACGCCCCGACCGACAATGTGTCGGAGCTCACCGCCCGGGTGAACGACGAGGGTTGGGAGACATCGTTCTCGGAGTGGCTTCGCGGCTCGCGACTTGGATCAAGCGACGCCGTCCTCGTGTTCTCGGTCGGGGGCGGCGACCGCGAGCGGAACGTCTCCACCAATCTCGTGCGCGCCCTCGAGCTCGCCCAGGAGGTCTCTGCCCCGGTGTACGGGATCGTCGGGCGTGACGGCGGCTACACGGCAGAGGTCTCGCGCGCCTGCGTCCGGATCCCGCCGCTCTTCGGGGAGCGGATCACCCCCCACACCGAAGGTCTCTGCGCCGTCGTCTGGCATCTGGCGGTCAGCCATCCGCTTCTTTGCGCGCACAGGACGAAGTGGGAATCGCTGCGCTGATCGCTCCCCGCTCCGAATCCCTGCCTCGGTTACCATGTCTTAACGCACCGTTCAGGAAGCGTCGCAGCCGATTCGTTTCTTTAAGAACAGTTTCTTGACAGGCGCGCGAACCTGCCGCTATTGATTCGAGTGTCTCTCCAGTTCCTCTGGGGAGTCCGAGCGGGGGGAACGATGGGGAGAGAGTTTTGACGGAGTCTGCGACAGCTCCCGCCTGGGCGCCGGCCGTCCACGGACGGGCGGTCTTCATCGTGGGCGGCGGCGGCTTCATCGGCAGCCATTTCGCCGATGCGCTGCTCGCCGTGGACGACGTGCGGGGCGTCACGCTCTTCGACAACTTCTCGTCGGGCCGGCGGTGGCACTTCGAGCAGCATCTCGACGATCCTCGCTTCCGGGTCGTCGAGGGCGACGTGAAGGACGGAGAGCACCTTAGGGCGAGCATGGACGGGCACGACGTCGTCGTCCACCTCGCCTCGAACCCGGACATCGCCCGGGCGGCGACCGAACCGGCCATCGACTTCGACGAGGGCACATACCTCACACACCGGGTCGTGGAGGCCATGCGGATGAGCAGCGCGAAGCGCATCCTCTACGCCTCGGGCAGCGGCGTCTACGGCGATGTGGGCGAACTGGAGGTGCACGAGGATCATGGACCGCTGCTGCCCATCTCGACCTACGGCGCCAGCAAGGCAGCCGGCGAGACGCTGATCGCCTCGTATTGCTTCATGTTCGACCTGACCGGCCTCGTCTTTCGCTTCGGCAACGTGGTCGGCCCACGGCAGACCCATGGGGTCGGGTTCGACTTCCTGCGTCGCCTCCTCGAGGACTCGACGCGTCTTCGCATCCTCGGTGACGGCACGCAGAGCAAGTCGTACATCCATGTGGAGGACGTCGTCTCGGCCGTCCTCACCGCCAACGCCAGGGAGCGGGCTTGCTTCCAGGCCTACAACGTCGCCACCGGCGACTACATCACCGTGGCGGAGATCGCGGCGCTCGCGTACGAGTGCCTCGGAGAGACTCCGAACACGGACAGCTTCGAGTTCACGGGCGGCGATCGCGGGTGGAAGGGCGACGTCCCGATCGTCCGGCTGAACACCGACCGCATCCAGGCCCTCGGGTGGTCCTGCTCCGGCACGAGCCGCGAGGCGCTGGCGGAGTCGATGAGAGCGATGCTGCCCGATGCAACCGCCGGGCGGCTCTGAAGCGATGGCTGTCGCCTCGGATGCCCGCAGAGCCGTCTTCCTCGATCGCGATGGCGTGCTCATCCGCTCCATCGTCCGGAACGGCCGGCCCTACTCCGCCTCCGCGGTTGCAGAGGCCGAACTGCTGCCCGGGGTGGGTGAGGCGTGCCTCGCACTCAGGCGGGCCGGCGCGGTCCTGATCGCCGTGACGAACCAGCCAGAGATTCGGCGAGGGACGCTCGATCCCGAGGTGCTCGCCGCCATTCACGAGTGGCTGCGGGCGGAGATCGGTCTCGACGACGTCCGCGTCTGTCCGCACGACGACCGCGATCTCTGCGATTGCCGCAAGCCCAAGCCCGGCCTGCTCACGGCTGCCGCGCGGGACTGGGGCGTCGACCTGCGCAGGAGCGTGATGGTCGGCGACCGCTGGCGCGATATCGAAGCCGGCAAGGAAGCCGGGTGCACGACCGTGTTCGTCGACCGTCAGTACGACGAACGATGTCCGCAGGCTCCTGACGTCAGGGTGTCGGACTTGCCCGCGGCGGTTCCATGGATCCTGAGTCACTTGAACGGGGGAGGAGCATCGAACGATGGAAACTGAGCTCGAGTTCGAACTACGCGGGCGCGCACGGGACGTAGCGCGTCCGGCCGCGTCCAGGCTGGACGCCCTGACGGTGGAGATCTTCGCCGACGGAGCGGACGTCCGTGCGATCACCGACCTGCTTCGGAATCCTCTGATCCGGGGGATCACCACGAACCCCACCCTGATGCACAAGATCGGCGTCCGCGACTACGAGCTGTTCGCCAGGGAGCTGCTCGAAGCCGTACCCGAACTGCCCATCTCACTCGAGGTCTTCTCGGACGAATTCGATGAGATGGAGCGCCAGGCCCTGAAGATCGCGAGCTGGGGAGACAACGTCTTCGTCAAGATTCCCGTGACGAACACCCGTGCCGAGGATTGCGGGTCGCTCCTGGAGCGCCTGGCGGCAAGCGGCGTGCAGATGAACGTCACGGCGCTCATGACGCTCGAGCAGGTGCGGAGAGTGTCGGAGCGGCTGGAGGAGGCTCCCGCAAGCTACGTCTCCGTTTTCGCGGGAAGGATCGCGGACACCGGCCGGGATCCCGTGCCGCTGATGGCGGACGCGGTGGAGCTGCTCGAGCCCTATCCTCACCTCGAGCTCATCTGGGCCAGTCCGCGGGAGCTGCTCAACATCTTCCAGGCGGATGCGATCGGTTGCGACGTGATCACCGTGACGCACGACGTCCTGAAGAAGCTCGACGGGGTCGGCCGCGACCTCGACGACTACTCGCTCGCCACGGTGCAGATGTTCTACGACGACGCGCAGGCGGCCGGCTACAGCCTCTGAGCGGCGTGGCATCGATTCTCAAGGAGCGGGCGCAGCGCGCGCCCCGGGCGCCCCTCGCAGCTCGACCCGGCGAAGGGGCGCCCTCCGTCCTCCAACGCTCGGTGGCGGTACGCTTTGCTGGCGCTGTACGTCGTTCTCGTCGCGGTCATGCCTTTGACACGAGCCATGCTTCGACGAGGCGTACATCCTGCTCGCGCGGGCAGCGCAGGTCTCGATGATTGAGCCGATCCGCCGCGTCGCGCGCCACCCTCTTCTCCGCCAGCAGGGGAAGTTCCTCGTCGTTGCAGCTGTCGCCACCAGTGTGGATTTCAGTATCGCGAACGTGCTCGCTTTCATCGTCGAACTCGACAAGGTCGTCGCGAACGTGATCTCTTTTAGTTTCGCCAGCGTTGTGAACTTCGCTCTCAACCGTTTCTGGGTATTCGACCGCCGCGGAAGGGTGGACATCACTCGCGAGGCGGCGCCGTTCGTACTCGTCGCTTTTGTTGCGCTTCTCATGTCGAGCGGAGTTGTCTGGCTCGCGGATGAGTGGTTCGGCGGCGGAGTCTTCATCTTCAACGCGGCGAAGATCGGCGGCCTAGGGCTGATCCTGCTCGCCAAGTTCTTCGTCTTCCGGCACTGGATCTTCGCCGAGCGTGCGGTTCTCGAGACGCGGTAGGATGAGGAACGCGATCCCACGCGAGCCGGCCTGTTTCCTCGGGCCCCCTCGATGCTCGTGGCCGGTGAGATGCCGGCCCGTGGATCCCGCGGTTCCACGGCAACGACTCTCGAACTCGTCCGCGCCGACGTCTCCGCCCGCCTAGGAGAAAGAGATCGTGTTGCCAAACTCAACCCATGAACGCGACCGTGAGAAATCCGACCCGCGGTTGTTTTTCGGCGCCGAGGATTCGGTGTGAGAGCTGCCTTGCCGCTTCGAATGCTGATGTCGACGCTCGATGTCCCTCTGCGTCGGATTCAGGCGACGAGCCACGTTCTGGAAGCGTCGTGGATGCACGGAGTACTGGCCGCCTACGTGGGACTCGTGGGTGTGATGCTCTTCTTCCACGAGCCTTGGCGTGACGAGGCGCAGGCATGGCTGCTGGCGCGTGACGCGAGCCTCTGGTCGCTTCTGACTGAGTATCTTCGTTACGAAGGATCTCCCGGTCTCTGGCACCTGATACTCATCCTGCCTGCGAAGGCGGGCATGCCGTACGTCACCCTGAATGTCATCACCGCGGCGGCAGGCATCTTTGCGGCCTATTTGATTCTTTACCACTCACCCTTCCCGCCTGTCCTCAAAGCGATCCTGCCGTTTACGTACTACCTCTTCTACCAGTATGTCGTTGTCGCTCGAAGCTACGCGCTCATTGCGCCCTTGCTCTTCCTGCTCGCGCTGGTTTGGCCGAAAAAGACCACGCGGGTGTACCTCTTCACGTTCTTGCTCGTCCTCCTGGCAAATACGAGCCCCCACGGTGCTCTGATCGCGGGTTCCCTGATGGCGCTTCACGTGCTCGACGTGGTCAGGAGCCGTGCTCAGCTCGGCCGACAGATACTAAGGCGACAGTTCGTAGCCGTGGGCGCCTTCGGCGTCGTCACGGCACTGCTTGTGCTCCAGCTCCTGCCTCCATCGGACCGAACTGACTCGTTTCCCGCCCCTGGACTGTCCTCGCTTCGAACTGTGGCAACAATCGCGAACGGCGCAACGACCGGCTTCGAGCCCGTGTCGATTCTGGTCTTCCTAGCGCTGATTTGGTGGTTCTGGCGGTCTCGAACGTTAAGCCTGTTCATCGTACCCGCCTCCGCGGTCGCCGCTTTGTCCGTCTTTGGGTACCACAGGGCCTACCACGTGGGCATCTCGGCCTTGCTCGCGCTCTTCGTGCTCTGGGTCAGCCTGGCAAGGATCCCTCGCGGGACGGCCGTCGACCTTCGGGCTCGAAGGCTGGCGCTCCTCGCACTCGTCGTAGTTTGCGCCGTACAGACGTTTTGGTCGGCGGGCTCCTTTCGGTACGACCTCCGACACCCTTACTCGGGAAGCGAGGCTCTTGCCGCATTTCTGGGAGCGCATGGTGATGGCAAGACGATCTACGCGGCAAGCTTCCCGTCCGAAGATTCTGACGTGCACGGGAGCGTGGGCGCAGCCCCGGCAAGCGCGGTACAGCCCTACTTCGATCGCAACATCTACGCGAACTACAACCATGGCCGCCCGCAGTCGTTCTGGAAGTGGTCGACGGGGATCGACCTCATCTACGAACCGCGGCGCATCCTGAACGCTCAGCCTGACTTGATCGTCCTCAGCGTCGTATGGCGAGGCTCCGAGCGGCAGCCGAGGCTTTATCCAGGCTACCGAGTCCTTGCACGGTTCCCGGGCAAGCTCGCGTGGAAGACCGGCACTCTCGAGCGGGAGAGTTACATCTTGCTGGAGCGGACAACCCCGAGCTGACTCAGACGCGCCACGGGTCTCAGCGACCTCCGGCGTGGGCCTAGCGAGGATCGGGTGGTAGCCCGGCTCGCCGGTGGGCCGAAACCGGCGCCCTGCTTCTCAGAGCCGTGCACCCCCGATGAAAGAGTCGATGTCGATCACACGGCGCTCGCAGCCAGCTCCCGCGCCGGCCGACCAGGCCCGCCGGGATCAACTCCGCCAGCACCCGATCAAGCTGGCGCGCATGCCGGAAG
>Ga0136615_10000765_pt1 | contig 14938 bp, 18 predicted proteins | sample AntDrymUQ2882206_2_FD_106647 | JGI IMG/M metagenome (GOLD analysis project Ga0136615, IMG submission 106647) | Polar desert sand microbial communities from Dry Valleys, Antarctica - metaG UQ288 (22.06) | ecosystem: Environmental > Terrestrial > Soil > Desert | place: Antarctica: Dry Valley...
AACGTCCCCGGTAATAGATGCGCTTGTCTTCGTCCATCTCGACGACGTCACCCGATATAAGGACATAGCGGCTTCGTCGATGTCGCGACGGGCTGCCTCAACATAGAGCGCCAATTCCTCACCACCGGCGGTGGCTACCATCCATAGGTCACGCTCGGGAGGGGCCAGCCCGACGGTGTCCCAGTCAACGAGCATCAAACCGTCGCCAACACGCATCAGGTTGCCGGGGTGTGGCTCTCCGTGTGTGATGACCGGAGGCCTACCAGCTGCCGTTACCGCATCATCGAGACAGTCAATCTCGTTCAGCAACCGGCGGAGGCTTGTAGCGTGGCGGGCCAGCCAGTCGCGAGCTGGTTCGGCAAAGGGTCCGCCGGCCCATGTGTCCTCAAGGTTCATCAGCGCTCTTTCGAGACCACGACGTCCGGGCAACCTGATCCTTTGGTGTTGAGTCAAAGATCGCGTGGCTATCGTCGCTGGTGTCGCTTGATGCAGCGCCATCAACATCCGAAGCAACGCCGCACGGTCTGCGGAGTTGATCTCTTCGCCAAAGCGACCGGAGCTCCCGTCGACGAAAGGGAACAATGCGAGTGTGTGTCGCGGGCCGATGCGGAGGAGCGTCTGGCCTCGTGCGGTGGGCAGGGGTGCGACGACGAACTCAAGCCCACTTTGCCGGAGAGCCAAGGCGGTGTCGAATGCGACCCGCAGACTTTGGAAGGCAGCTTCACGCGTCTCACCCAACCAACCCTTGTGATCCAGATCGTCCACGGTCACGAAGTGACGCCTGCCTGCAGCATCGGTGACGATCCAGTGGTAGCTGCCAAAGCCCTCGGCGAGGTACGTGCAGGTGTTGATTTCAAGGCCCCACCCGTGCGCCAGGGAGTGGAATAACTTGCTCTCGTCGAGACCCTCCGGCTGAGACTTCACTCGCAACAAGGTAAGCGACGGTGGACACCCACGATCTGAACCCTGGCCCGAAACTGACCGTATGGGACGTTCTGGACCAAACCTGCCGCCTCGCGCGGGCACGCGAAAACATCCCAGAGGTTCTGCTTGTGTGGCGTGATCCTGCGAATACCGTTCGGGCAGCGAGGCCAGAGAGTAGGAGACGCCAATGGAGCAACGACTGAGTCTGATCACCCTTGCATATGAGTTGCGTGCGCCGGCGTCAAGGACACGGCGGATGGGGGAGGGTATAGAGGAGGCCGCATGATTGTTCCGAAGCGACGCAGGGTACGCGTTTCGCAAGAATCAGCGAGTCGGAGGTGATCATGCTCAGCGAACGCCAAGACCGGACCAACCATTCCGGCCCCTTGTGTGCGGGGGGCTCGTCGAACCCCGGCTTCACGTAGTGGCGACCTGGTCGGATGTCGTTGCGCTCGGTCTGGCGTTTCCCGGCGTCGAGCTTGGTACTTCCTACGGAACGCCGGCGTTGCGTGTCCGCAAGGCGCTTCTGTGTCGGCTGCGCACCGAAGCCGATGTGCTCGTGCTCCGTGTCGTTGACATGGGTGAGCGCGAGGCGCTGATGCATGATCGACCCGATGTTTTCTTCTCCACGCCACACTACGATGGCTATCCCTATGTGCTGGTGCGCCTGGATGTCGTCGACTCCAGGGAGCTCGCCGAGTTGGTCGAGGAGATCTGGCGGTCGAGGGCGCCTAAACGCCTCGTCGCCGAGTACGAGGAGTCCACCGGCGGCTAGGTCAGCGAGCAGACATCGGTCGCTCCCTTGAAACCGTGTTCAAGCAGGTATCCAGATTCAGGAGTTCGAGATATTGCCTCATCCAGGATCCCTTAACTGCTCAGTTCCCTGGCCGATTCGGCACCTAGATCCCGCAACCATCGCACCAACGCTCCGGCGTTGCTGCGCTGTGCGGCGTCGAGCGGCGTGAGCTCTTCCCATGGCGGTATCCAATTCAGCTTTGCGCCCCTGTCGAGCAGGTACTGCGCGCAGAACTGTTGTCCTCCATGACAGGCACCCCAAAAGGCTCGGTCGACGTCCTCTTGGGATGGGGAGGTTCCGTCGAAGTAGCTCTCCACGCGGCCTATCAATCCCAGCGTGGCTGCGTCGGCTAATGTCGTCTCTGCACCCCGCTCGACGAGCCGGTGCGCGGTCCTCCATTGCCCGAACGCGCGTGCATCCGCAAGTGGAGTGCCCCCACCGATGACCGCGCCGTCTGCCTCGATATCGGCTCCGGCGTCGATGAGCGCGTCGAGCACCTCGACGTCGTTGTTGCTTGCCGCCCAGTGGAGCGGCGTTTCACTGTGTGGTCCACGGAAGCGCGCATCAACGTCGGCTCCTGCGGATACCAAAGCGGCTACGGTCGCCGCACCGTTCGGAAAGTGCCCCGGCCAATCAGTCACAGCATGCAACAGCGTCCGCGACATTCCGTCGGGGTCGTCATCGCCGAGCCTCGCCGAAGCCAGCCCGGGGTTCTCGTCCAGCAGCCGCTTCAGGGCCCGAACGTCGCCTTGCTGAATCACCTCTACTACAGCGACGGCCAGAGGCTCTTCGGTGTGCAGCGTCCGCACCTAGCCTCCTCGCTAGGAGTCTCGCCTGAGCTGAGGGAGACTCTGGTCGTGAACCCCGTCGAGCCAGACTCTGGCACCCGGGCTCGTCGCGGTCGTCAAACGTCGATGCGGACAATTCTACGGTTGAACGCGCGTTGCGCGCGTTTGACTCCCTTCGATTTCAGGTCGCGAATGCCCCCGGGCATTAACGTTGATCTAGGGATGCTGCACGGCAGCGCTGCCTCCACCCCGTCTTACCGGCTCGGCGACCGCACGCACACGGCCACCGGATAAGAATTCGATTCCTGCCACAGTTCCGAGCTCCTCTACCTCCTCGAAAGAGTGGCCTAGACTCTCGAGCGCGTCGCTCACCTCGGAGCTGAGAAAGGCGGGCTCGGCGAGAATGGGGTAGGCGTTCTGCGGGGCTAGGCGAGGCGCCGCAACCGCTTCCGGAAGGGTCATACCGAAGTCCAAGCGGTTGAGCAGCACCTGGAGCACGGTGTTGATGATCGTGGAACCCCCGGGCGACCCAAGTGCCAGTACCACCTTGCCATCCTTGGTCACGATGGTGGGGCTCATGCTGCTGCGCGGGCGTTTCCCTCCTTCGGGTGCGTTGGGGTGGGGAGGCTCGAAGTTGAAATCGGTGAGCTCGTTATTGAGCAGGAACCCGTATTCCGGCACAGCGATACCGCTGCCTCCGATCTGCTCGATCGTGAAGGTGTAGCTCACGACCATGCCCGCTGCGTCTGACACCGTCAAGTGGGTGGTGGAGCCGCCGGTGTTGATCGAGGCGGACACCGCTTCCGAGTCTCCGTCGTAGGGGAACGGGTCGCCGGGCGGCAGGGGCTTGGGCGAAGCCTCTGGGCCGATCAGTTCTCGACGCTCGGCCGCAAACTCTTGCGACAGCAGGCCCTCGAGCGGCACGTCGACGAAGTCCGAGTCGCCCAGATAAGCGTTTCGGTCGGCAAAGGCGAGGCTCGATGCTTCGATGTAGCGATGGAGAGCTCGAGTGCGTGAGCCGGCTCCTAACTCGAAGCCCTCCAGGATGTTGAGTGTTTCAGAAACGGTGGACCCCCCGCTCGAAGGGGGACCCATCCCGAACACGTCGTAGCCACGATAGGAGACGCGAGTCGGCGCTCGGAACGGCGCGCGATAACGGGCGAGATCCTGTGCCGTCATCAGCCCGGGCCGGACGTCGAGGTCGGAGCTGCGGGTCTCGGGCGGAGCCTGCACAGATCGCACGATAGCTCTCGCAAGCTTTCCCTGATAGAAGGCGTCGGCCCCCTGCTGCGCGATCAGATCGTAAGTGTGAGCCAGATCCCGGTTGCGGAACACAGAGCCGATACGCGGCACTCGCCCGTCATTAGTCAGAAACAACCGACGCGTCGATGTGAAGGAGCGGAAGCGCTCGAGATTGTCGCGAGTCTGCGAGGCGAAGACATCATCGACCACAAAGCCTTGTCGGGCGATCGCTATTGCCGGCCGTAACAGGGAGCCGAGCGACATGCTTCCAAAGCGCTCGAGCACGCGGTCCCAGCCCCGCACAGTGCCCGGAACACCCACGGACAGACCGCTGGTGACTGCCTCTTCGAAGGGGATCGGCTCGCCGGTGTCGGGATCGATGAGGGTGTCTGGTTCGTAGGCGGCCGGGGCAGTCTCACGGTGGTCGTTGGTGGCCACCCTGTCGCCTCGGCCGATGAGCATGAATCCACCACCCCCGATTCCGCACGAATAGGGCTCGACGACTCCCAGCACCGCGGCGGCGGCCACTGCCGCGTCCACGGCGTTGCCGCCATGGCGGAGCACTCGAATGGCGGTGCGAGTCGCCAGCGGGTCGACGCTTGCGGCCGCTCCCCCGCGCCCGGTCGCAGTGGGCCGTCCTTGAGGCCCTCCCGGCTTGGCTGGCGCGGCCGGCCCCAGGCCCAGCGACACCATTACCGACAGGGCGAACGCAATGCTCAGGATGCGGCGCATCGAGAATCCCTTCCTCTCCACTCTGGCCCTCTGCTCCGGGAGCTCCACAGCAGACCGTGCGACCTCTTTCGCACCTTACAGGAATTGGGAAGGGCCTGCCTGTGCAATGTTCCTATATCCGCTGTCCTTAACGCAGCGTGAGGTGAGCGGCGGCTTCCGATCAGGAAGACCCGGCGTCTCGCGGTGGCTCATGACGTTCACGTGATGGTCCATCCCTTATCCATGCCTACATCGCAGCTGTTTCACTGGGCCGGCGGGAGGAGTGCGTCCGTCACGTGGTCTAGCTTGCGGCGGCGGCGAGATCCGCAGCGAAGCGAACGATCTGCTCTGCGCCTCGACCGTCTTGGTCTTTATCCGGGTTGTAGATCACGATGCTGACGCCGGCACATCCGGGTGCTGTGAGTGCGGAAGCGCCGACCTCGCGTAACTCTTGCCATGTCAGTCCTCCCGGCTGTGGATAGTCGACGGCGGCGAGCTCCTCAATGCGCAGCACGTCGAGGTCGAGATGCAGCCAGAAGGCCGTGGCGACGAGGTCGATGGCAGCAGCCGCTTCGCGCGCAGAGGTACGGTCCCGCATACTCAGCCTTCACCCAACATCGGGTTTTGAACCTGATCGTTACGAGACATCCAGGCGGACTGGAGTGGAGATTGCATCTGCTTGGCGGCACAGCGCAGCATCGCGGACCCAGGGTTCAGAGGATCATCACAAGGGGCCAGTCGCAATCGTTCCAACCATGAGTCGGTGCACAATGTCGCCTGGAATGTGACATCATCATCGGATGATTTCCAAGGAGGAGCTGAGTGTCTACCTCACGGATCATCTCGGAGGGGCGGCGGCCGGCGAAGAATTGGCGGAGCGAGTGCGCTCGCAAAACGAGGGATCGTCCTTGGAAAGCTTCTTGGCGCAGCTTGCACTCGACATAGCCGTGGACCGCGAAACTCTCGGGGACCTCATGGAGCGGTTGGGAATCACAAAGAGTGCCGCCAAACAGGCAGGCGGATGGGTCCTCGAAAAACTGACTCGGATCAAGTACTCGGAGAGGCTGACCAGATCGGCGGATGTCAGTCGGCTCTTCGAGATGGAGACGCTCTCTCTAGGGATCGAAGGCAAGCTCGCCATGTGGAAGAGTCTCAAGAAGGTCGCTCACGAGGATCCTCAGCTGTCGAACACGAATTTCGATGACCTGATTCAGCGAGCACAGCAGCAACTCGACGGGCTCGAGCGGCATCGACAGGAGGCGGCCGTCAGAGCCTTCACGGCGTGAAGCCCCTTGACGAATCAATGTCTGCTCCGCCGGCGGCGCCGGCGCCTTCAGCTCGGTGAAGTCCCATGCGTTGCTCGGGAGTTACGGTGAGCGCCAGGGGTGAGCTACATGAAGCTGTTCACCGTCGCCGTCTCGTGTGTCCTGATCGGGACCGCTATGGCCCCAGGGGGCGCCCGCGCCCCCGGCCTCACTTTCGCCGACGGAACGCCCGAGGACCTGCAGCGGCTCGCCACACAGACCTGGGCTGAATTCATCGCATCCTTCTCGAGCAGTAGCGACTGCATCGCTCCTGTAACCGTCGCCCCTGCCGCAGAGCTCGGCGACCGGGCCGTGTATGCGCCCGAGAGCATGCTCGTGACCGTCCGCGTGCCCGGCACGGCCCCCAACCTGCGCGCAGCGATGGTTCACGAGTTCGCCCATCACCTCGACTTCACCTGTCGACGTGCTCGGCTCTTTCGCCCCCGGTTCCTCGCGGCGCAGGGCTTGGCGTCAACCCGGCCCTGGTTCAGAGGACCCACCTGGGAGCAAACCCCGTCCGAGCAGTTCGCGGATGCGGCAGTCGAGATCGTGCTGGGGCGTACCTCACGGCTGCGCCTTCACGCCCGCGGGGCCGCGCTCCGAGAGATGCGGGCGTGGGGAGCGCGCGAGTGACTCACTTATTGGCCGAGCAACTCCAGGACCTGATCCTGGTCTGGCACTGCATCCGCGCACACGGTGGTCCCAAACGGAAGTATGCCCATTCGAACCACCCAGTACGTGTTTTGTTCGTCAGCCTGCGGTCTTTTTAGCGTTCTGTTCGAGCGCCTGCGCCGCGCGACGCATCTCCTCTACGGACTCGTCGTCCTCCGGCGCCTCGCGTTGCAGCTCGTGTGCCAGGTTCTGCAGCTCCTCACCTCCGGCCATCATCTGCACGAGCTGATCTAGCCCGATGTCTTTCTTGGGGAAGTCGCCGTAGACGCGCCCCCGGCGCAAAATAACGAAGTGGTCGCCGACGGGGTAGGCGTGGTGAGGGTTATGCGTAATGAAGATGACTCCGATGCCGCGCTGTTTGGCCTGGAGTATGTAACGAAGCACCACGCCCGCCTGCTTAACGCCGAGGGACGCGGTGGGCTCGTCGAGGATCAAGACCTTGGCCCCGAAGTAGACGGCGCGCGCGATCGCGACGGACTGACGCTCGCCACCCGAGAGAGTACCGACTGCCTGATCCGGATCGCGGATGTCGATTCCCATCTTCCCCAGCTCCGTGCGCGTAGTTTCTTTGGCGAAGTCGATGTCATAGCGACGGAACGGCCAGAATCCCTTGGTCGGCTCCGACCCGAGGAAGAAGTTCCTCCAAATCGACAGCAGCGGAATCATGGCGAGGTCCTGATAGACGGTCGCTATACCGCGCTCGAGGGCGTCGCGCGGCGAGCTCAGGCTCATATTCTTGTCCTCGAACACGTACTCGCCCTCGTCGGGCTTGTGCACCCCGGAAAGAGTCTTGATGAGAGTCGACTTGCCGGCTCCGTTGTCGCCCAAGAGGCAGGTGACCTCTCCGGCCCTGACGAACATGGAGATGTCCTTGAGAGCAACGACCGTTCCGAAGTACTTGGAGACGCCCTTGATCTCCAGCAGTGGCTTGCCGTTGGCGCTCAACTCCTCGTCGCCCTCCTCCGAACCCAGTTGTTGAATATGACTGCGACCAGGAGTACTGCGCCGACGAACACTTGGAAGAGGTCGCCGTCGACTCCCATGATTACGATGCCTTGTTGAACCATCGCGAAGATGAGTGCGCCGAGGGCCGCTCCGACCGCCGAGCCGTAGCCGCCGGTGAGCAAGCACCCGCCGATGACCGCTGCGATGATCGCCTGGAACTCCTGCTGGGTTCCCCGCAGGGTGTCGGCCCCGGTGAACTGCGCCGCCTGGATCAACGCAACTAGGAACGCGGCGAAGGCCGTCGTCATGAACAGGTGCACCTTGACCCTGCGTGTCGGGACTCCGACGTTGCGGGCCGCGTCGACGGCACCGCCGGTGCCGAAGATCCAGTTGCCGTAGCGAGTGCGCAGCAACACCCAACTGGCCAGGGCAGTGAGGGCGACCCACCACAGGATGGCGGCGCTGAAGCTGCTCCCGAATGCCTCGAGGTTGCTTGCGAAGATCGCTTGGACGGGTGCGAATCCTTCGACCTGGTCGAGCCCACCGAGCTGAGTGCGGTTGGTGCGGAGCCTGGTGACTGCGATCGTGATGCCGCGGAATACGAACAACGTCCCGAGCGTGATGATGAACGACGGGAGCCCGGTCGTCACCACCAGCCAGCCGTTGAACAGCCCAATGAGCAGGGACAGCGCCAACGCCACCAGGATCGCGGGGAGCAGCGTCCAGCCGAAGCCCCCGGCCTCACTGGAGGTGACGAGGATCAGAATCGCCATGCCCGCGAAGCCAAGGATCGAGCCGATCGACAGGTCGAACTCGCCGGCGATCATCAGCAGAGCGACTGCGACCGCAAGTATGCCGAGAGGCGCGGCTCGGTTGAGGATGGATGCGGTCGTCGCCCAGCTGACGAAGTTGTTCTCTGCGGCGAAGATCGCAAAGAAACCCCAGACGAGGACCACTCCGAGCAGGGCGCCGAGCTCGGGCCGCGACAGCAGGCTGGACACCCATCCGGCTTGCCGAACCCGTTCATCCGGCGTCGCGGCCGGCTGCGCGACTTCTGTTGCCATGCTTCCTCCTTTCCCTCGGGAAGGGTCCGGGGGGGGCCGCCCGGCGGTCCCCCCCGAAGTCACATCTACCTCACGCCCTCGTCCGTGTACTGGATAACGTCGCTGGCGGTGTCCTGGGTGACGATCTGCGGGCCGGTGAGGACAACCCGCTCGACGCTGCCGAGCGGCAATGCGCCGGTCTTGAGGTACTGGGTCATGAACACGACCGGCAAGTAACCCTGCAGATACTGCGCTTGATCGATGGCAAACAGCATGTCACCGGCCTCGATCGCTTCCAAGACCTCGGACGAGAGGTCGAAAGTCGCAAAGGTGATGTCACCGCTATTGCCTGCTTGCTGCAGCGCCTGCAACGTCGGCTCGGCGCCGGTCGGACCGAGGGTGAGAATCCCGTCGATGTCGCCGCCCTGAAGCGTGCCGGTCACCGTCTCGGTCAGTGCTTGGGGGTTGTTGAGGTCGACGGGAACGACCTCGCCCTGTTGCCCCAGGCCTTCGAAGAACCCCTCGCAGCGCTGATCGAGGCCGACGTTGCCGACCTCCTGGTTGACGCAGATGGCATTCTGGACACCTTCTTCTGCAAAGCGCTGACCGGCGATCAAGCCCGCCTCGAACTCGGTCTGCCCAACGTGCACCAAGACACCGAGATCGGCGAAGTCGTCGCTGCCGGAGTTCATGGAGATGACCGGTATCCCGGCATCGACTGCGCTCTCAATCGAGGTGCGGAGCGCGTCTGCATCGGGGATGCTGACGATCAACCCATCCGGCTCAGAGGCAATCGCGGCGTCGATGAGCTCGCTCATCTGCACCATGTCAAGCGTCTGTGGCGCTCGGTACTCGACCTCCACCCCCATGTCGGCGGCGGCGTCGTCGAAGCCGTTCGCCGCCACCGACCAGAACGGGTCAGCTGCCTGCCCGTGCGTCACCGCCACGAAGCGGAAGTCGGTTTGGCTGACGGCGCCCCCATCCCCATCCCCGTCGGACTGCTGCCCTCCGTCGCCATCACTCGCACACGCCGCGGCCAGCAGCACCAGCACCGCCGCAACGGCCCACAACCTCATCTTCCCCACCCCGGCTCCCTTCGTTGTGGCCCCGCCCCATGGCGAGGCCCGTTAAGGCACCACATTGCGTTCCTGCCGACCTCTGTGACTGCTCATCCGATGTAGATACTCCACACCGGCTCGAGCATCCCTGATGGGACCACCTCCCTTCTGTGGTTCCTCATTCAACACCCGGTCCTGTTCCAGCACCAACCAGCCGCCATAGTCGGATGCTTGCAAGGCCGTGATCACGGATTCCAAATCGACATCTCCCTGCCCGAGCGGCCGATACATGCCGCGCCGGACCGCCTCGCGGTAGCCCAGCTCGCCGGAGCGGGTTCGTGCCGCCAGTGCAACGTCAACGTCTTTGAGGTGCACGTGCCCAATGCGGTCGGAGGCGGACTCGACCACCTCAACAGGGTCCGCTCCTGCCACGGCCAGGTGGCCCGTATCGATGCATAGTGACACCGGCGAATTCTCCAGGACTTGCTCGATATCGCGTCGGCTCTCGATCGCGGTGCCGTAGTGAGGATGAAGCGCGACCTTTAGACCTCGGTCCGCAGCCAGCTCTTCGACGCACTCGATGCCGTGAGTAAGTGTCATCCATGCCCGCGTATCGAGCCGTTCCGATCGATCGTAGCCAGTGGGGGCCGAGTCGGCGGCCAAAACCACCACTTCTGCCGAGGCGGCTGCAAGCAGATCGGCCACCTCGGCCACCGCCACCAGCTCTTCCTCCAGGCGGGTGGCGAGGTGCAGCACGACCGGCACGAAGCCACCGACCAACTCGAGACCGTAGGAGCCGAGTAGCGAGCGCAGGGACGCGGGATCGGCCGGCAGAAAGCCCTCGGGGCCGAGCTCGATGGCGTGCAAGCCGAGCTCGGAGACCTCCTGAAGCACCCGCTCCCGACGAAGCTGGTGTCCCCACCCCGCCACCTCGCAGACACCCCATGTGATCGGCGCCGCTGCGACCCTGTCGAGAATGCCTTTCACATCAACTCCTCGAGCTTCACGGGGCGGTGCTGCGCTCTGGAGAGGTCACAGGCCACGGCCACTCGCAGTGCTTCGAGCGCATCTTCGGCCGTGCACGGGCTTGACCTCACCCCTCGAACGACTTCGATGAACGCGATCAGCTCTCGACGATAGGCGTCCCTGAACCGCTCCTGGAAGTTGGGGTAAGCATCGGGCGGAGGACCGGGCATCCCCGGTTCGACTGAGCGCAGCGGCGTGCGCTCGTTCCAGCCGACGGCTACGCTATCGCCCGATCCGAAGAGCTCCATCCGAACGTCGTAACCGAGGGGATCGTGGCGCGTCACCGATAGGATGCCAAAAGCTCCGCTTACCAGCTTGAGCACGGCTGCAGCGGTGTCGGCGTCTCCGTGGGACTCGAAGATCGGGAAGTTGGTGGCGGATCCGTCCGCGTAGACCTCGCCGACCTCATCCCCGGTCACGAAGCGCAGAGCGTCGAAATCGTGAATGCTGAAGTCTCGGAAGATGCCGCCCGAGGACTTGATGTAGTCCTCGTGTGGCGGGGCGGGGTCGTGACCGGCCATTCGGACTATGTATAGGTCGCCGAGGGACCCGCTCGTCACGAGATCGTGGGCAGCCCTGTAGCCGTCGTCGAAGCGGCGCTGAAAGCCCATCTGTAGCGGAACCGCCGTCTTGCGGGCGAGTTCGACGACCTCGACCGTCGAATCCAGATCGAGTGCGATGGGCTTCTCGCAGAACGTGGGAAGGCCCCGCCTGAGGGCCGACTTGATCAGCTCTGCGTGTGCCGATGTCGCCGCAGCGATGACGACCGCGTCGACTGTCGCCAGCAGATCCTCGACTTCTGCCGCCGGGTCGACCCCTAGATCGGCGGCTACCGTCTCAGCCCGCTCGCGATCGGCATCCGCCACAGTGACCGAGGCGACTTCGGGGGCGGCGGCGAGCATGCGGGCATGCTCCACGCCGATCCGACCAACTCCGATGACCCCAACTCGCAACGTGGCCTCCCCAACCGCCTCGCCCCGCCGGTGGTGGCCAAAGTCCACGGTCCGGCATGGGGCCGCTGTGGACTCGGCTTAGCCTCCTTAAGGGAGCACTTGGAGTCTAGCGAAAGCCGAACGCGCCCAGTGCGCGATCTGATACGTGGCGACGCCAAGCGGTCCCGATTACCCGGCCCGCGCCTGCCTCGCCGCCTCGACGCTGGCCTTCAACGCCTCGATCAGATCTATGACCGGGGGAGCGGCTTCCTCATCCTCGGGCTCCCGCAGGACCTGCGCTTCGCCGGACTTGGCTCGCAGCAGATCGAGGAGCCGCTCACGGTACTCGTTGCGATGCCGGTCGGGATCCCAGCTCCCGGCCAATGCTTCGACAAATTGCCGGGCCACCCCTAGCTCTCGCTCTCCCGGCTCCTCGGCGGAAAGGCGCCACATCTCCCGAGGATTGCGAACCTCGTCAGGGTAGAACAGCGTCTCGAGAATCAGTAGGTGCTCAGTGGGCCGGACGACGGCCAGATACTCCTTCGTTCTCATCACGAAGCGGCCGACGGCCACCTCGGCCCCCGCCTGCATCGCCCGGTGCAAGAGCCGGTACGGACGCTCTGCCCCCACACCCGGGGCGGGCGCGACGTAGTAACTCTTATCGAAGTAGACGGGGTCGATCTCTGAGAGAGGGACGAACTGCTCGACCTCCAGGGCGCGCGTCCGCTCCGGTTCAAGCGATTCCAACTCATCAGTTGTTACCGTCACTAGCTTGCCGGGCTCGACTTCGAACCCCTTGACGATGTCGGTCCATTGGACCTCGGGTTCGTCATGCAACCCGCCTGCTTCCTCGATCTGAGCCGGCACGGCTCGCGCTTGAGGCTCAGATTGCTGCGAGGACGACTCCCGCGGTTCACTATCGTCTGAGCTCGCGGAACGCTCCGGCGCAGGCCCCGCGGCCACGCGGCGGTACCGAATCCTGCGCCCCGTTTGAGCATCGTACTGATGAAACTGTACGTTCTTAGAGGCGGTTGCGCTGTAGAGCTTGACTGGGATATTCACCAGTCCGAAGCTGAGTTGCCCGGTCCACACCGCCTGCGGCACGACAATTACCTCCGATTACCGGATAATGCGGTGCTCACTCCCAGAGCCACATAGATCCAGCCCGAGAAGATCCTCTGATGCCGGGCAAAGCGCGCGTTAGACCTGAGGCGATCGCTGAGACCGGATGACACAAGGGCGTACATAACGTCGCTGGCGAAAGCGACGGCGATGAAGATGAGACCGAGAAGGAGTATCTGCAGAGCCTCTTGGCCGTTGCCGGGCTCGATGAATTGAGGGAGGAAGGCGAAGAAGAAGAGCGCAGTCTTTGGGTTGAGCACGTTCACCACGATCCCCTGGTTGAAGACCCGCCTTAGGGACTGTTCTCTCAAGACTACGCGTTCGCCCTCCCCGTCCGTCCGGCGCAGGGTGCGGATGCCGAGATAGACGAGGTAAGCGGCGCCCGCATATTTCACCACGCTGAATGCGACTACCGAGCGCATGAGGAGAGCCGAGAGGCCCAGAGCCGCGGCTATCACATGCGCGCATGTTCCGACGTGGATCCCCGCCACCGACACCACTCCGGCAGCGCGGCCCTGGCTCACACTGCGCGTGACTATGTAGAGGACTGCGGGGCCGGGCACGATGGCCAAGGCAAGGCTGGCGAGCGCCACGATGACGAGAACCGATGGATCGAGCATGACGAAACACTAGCCGACTTCGACGATCGGATCGCAGACTCCGACAGCTCGGCGATGGGTTCCCAGAGACGATCCGGGCTGGGAGTAGCGGTGGCGCATTGTCACGCATCGACCCACCGAAAGAGCGTCACCAGATTGCCGTCGAGGTCGAGCGTCGCGAACTCCCTCGTCCCGAAGTCCGTGTTGTCGACTCCGTTCTTCGACACGGGATGAAGCACGTCGCTACGGCGAAGCTCGTCATAAAGCTCGTCGACGCCCTCAACTCGGATGCGACAGCTGGCAGTTCCCGCTATGAAGGATTCGGCGCCGGAGGACACAGGCCTTTCAGTCCAGTCGCGCTCGCGCCAGCCTTCGTCGCTCGCTTCCCACAGGTGTAGGACGGCCTCATCCCGACACATAACGGCAAAGCCCCCGTCGTGATGCAGCACCTCGAAGCCAAGGCGGTCGCGATAGAATGCGACGGCTGCGGACACATCTCGAACAGGCAGGGCCGGGATCGTTTGGTCGAGTCGGATGCCGGGAGTCATCAGATCGGCTGTGTCATCATGTGCTCTCGGGATCGAGCACCTTGTCAAGGTGAGGAGGATCCCAGCCCTCCAAGTGCTCGATGAGTTCCTCGGGACGCTCTACGACAACGAGCAACCCACGATGGCTCTCTGCAAGGAAGCCCTCGGCGACGGCGTGGTCGAGAAATGCTGTGAGGCCGTCGTAGTAGCCGTTGATGTTGAGAAGAGCACACGCCTTTTGATGGAGACCTAGTTGGGACCATGTGTAGACCTCAATGATCTCCTCGAGCGTTCCGATTCCTCCGGGCAGCGCAACGAAGGCGTCCGAGAGATCGGCCATCGCCGCCTTACGTTCGTGCATGGACTCGACCACATGTAGATCGGTCAGCCCTAGGTGGGCGACCTCCTTTTCGACGAGCTGGCGCGGCATTATTCCCACCACCTCACCGCCTGCGGCGAGCACCGTGTCCGCCAACTCACCCATGAGACCAACATTGCCCCCGCCGTAGACGATTCCGATGCCCCGACGGACCAGGAGGTTGGCGAGATTTTGCGCAGCCGTTCGGTAGTGGTCGTCGTTCCCAGGGTTTGCGCCGGCGTAGACGCAAATTCGCTTGATAGCCGTCATCACAAGAGACTACCAAGCCGCCACCGCCGCTTGGCGGCCTCCTCGTAAGGAACTCTACTGTGGCGCGCTCAAGAAGATGGTCGTTTACGCCGGCTGCACGCAATGTCCAATGGCAGAAGCAGGGCTATTGTCACTTTAAGGAGGGCCGGGGAGGGGACCAGATGGAGCTTGCGACACCGACGGTGATCGTCGTTTTGGTCGTGGTTATCGCGTTCGTTCTTTTCCAAGGTGATGTGGCGGGTGGCAGAGCCCAATGAGGCGTGAGTCATCTCCGGTATCAGAGCATCCCTCGCTGAGGGGACGAGGAGTCTTGGTTCAAGATAGTGACGGGGCGAGGACACTCTTCATTCCGACATCCCAACCGTTAGACGGTTCTCTCTAGACCTTCGTGAGGCAGAGCTTCGGCATCGAATGCGTCACACCGCCACACATCAGGGCGTACCTCTCGTGGTGCGCGGCGTGGAGATCTCCAAGGTTGGTGACGACCTCGTCTCGGTCGCCGATACAGCTCGTCGCTTCCTCGACCAACAGGATTAGATGCACCAACCTGGGGCGCCCGCACGCCGCTGCGATGAGCGGGACGCCCGCATTGCCCGGGCCGGCGCGGATCAGCTCGCCACC
>Ga0136615_10000767_pt1 | contig 14928 bp, 13 predicted proteins | sample AntDrymUQ2882206_2_FD_106647 | JGI IMG/M metagenome (GOLD analysis project Ga0136615, IMG submission 106647) | Polar desert sand microbial communities from Dry Valleys, Antarctica - metaG UQ288 (22.06) | ecosystem: Environmental > Terrestrial > Soil > Desert | place: Antarctica: Dry Valley...
CCGAGCGAGCGCTCCACAGAGTCGAAGGGCGGTTCCTTACTGTATTCTATGTTGCATGCCAGGCAGCACGCCAGCGGCGGACACGATCATAGGGAGTAACGATGCGATTCCAAAGTCGGGTAGCCATCATCACGGGCAGCGGTTCAGGACTCGGGCGGGTGCTGGCGCACCGTTTTGCGGCGGAGGGAGCCGCTGTCGTCGTCGCGGACGTGGTAGGGCAGCGTGCGATCACGGTAGCCGATGAGATCTCCGAGGCAGGCGGCAAATCCCTGGCGCGAACGGCGGACGTAACCAACGCAGCCGATGTCGAAGCCATGGTCGAGGCGGCCCGGGAGACGTTCGGATTGGTGGAGATACTCGTCAACAACGCCGCGAAGGCGACCGACACAGACTTCCTCGATGTAAGCGAGGAAGCCTGGGACGAAGACGTGGCAATCGCGTTGAAGGGCTCGTTCCTCTGCTCGCAAGCCGTGCTCCCGGAGATGACGGAGAACAGATCGGGAGTCATCCTCAACATCAGCTCGGTGAATGCTCTCGCCTACTTTGGCAACGAAGCCTACAGCGCAGCCAAGGCCGGAATCCTTAGTCTGACGAGGAGCCTGGCGGTGCGATACGGACCTTTCGGCGTGCGCGTAAATGCAATTGCTCCTGGCACGCTAAAAACACCAGCCTGGGAACAGCGTCAGCAGAAGGATCCCGACATCTTCGAGCGTGTCGCCAAGTGGTATCCGCTGGGTCGGATCGGCGACCCGGAGGACGTAGCGGGAGCCGCCCTCTTCCTCGCATCAGACGAGGCCGCCTGGATCTCGGGCGCCGTACTTCCGGTCGATGGAGGACTCACCGCCGGCAACATGAAGATGGTGCAGGAGATTCTCAACGAGTCCGATGACCACACACTGTAACGTCGGAGTCGGCCACGGTGAACAAGCGCGGCACGGTTATCGAGCAAAAGATCCCTCCTCCTGCCCCGGTATGAGCTAGAGCAGTACGACGTTGGCAACAGAACGTGGGCTGATCTCCGTGTTTGATCGCATACCTCCGAGTGTATAGTCTTGCTCCATGGAGACATCGATGCTCGCGTTTGCTACGGACCTTTACGATGAGGGGTTCGACACGGTTCTCGGCAACGTTCAGGAGCGGGCGGGCGTAGACGGGCTGACGATGGCGGTAGCCTATCACGATGCCCGGGACCTCTTCCCCCACAACCCCGTCCACAAAGTCCGTTACCTGGAGGGTGGCGCCGTCTTCTTCTGGCCGGACGAATCACGCTACGAGGGTCTGCGGCTCCAGCCGCGCGTCGCTGAGCTCGCTCGAACGGGCGACCCTCTCGGCGACCTTTGCGCGGCCGCCGGTGAACGAGGAATGCGCGTAAACGCATGGGCGGTCTTCCTGCACAGCGACCGGCTCGGCCTTACGCACCCCGAGTGCGCCACGCAGAACGCGTTCGGGGACCGCTACCTCACCGATCTATGCCCTTCCAATCCGGAGGTGCGGGCGTACGCGTGCGCACTCGCATCGGATGTCGCGCGTTATGAGGTATCGACGATCTTCGCGGAGTCGCTCCACTTCCACGGCCTCGCGCACGGCTACCACCACGAGCGCTACTTCGAGGAACTGGGGACCATAGGAACCTACCTGCTTGGTCTGTGCTTCTGCGTCCATTGCCTCGAAGCGGCCCGCCGGACCGGGGTCGACGCCGAAATGGTCCATCGCTCGGTCCACGATGAACTGGAACGCCGGTTTGAGGACGATGGCGGTAGCGGGAGCTCCGAAGAACTGACTCGAGATCTCCTCGCGGCCTTCGGAGGCGAACAACTGTTGGGGTACCTCGACGCGCGGATAGAGACGGTCACCTCGCTCGCGGCCGAGGTGTCAGCTGCCGCGGGCGCAGACACGAGCGTAGCTTTCCTGGATCTCTCGGGGGCTGAGAAAGGCTTCGCGACGGGTCATCCCACGGGCGATGCCGCGCCCACAGTTGGGTGGCGGATGGGCATCGATGTTGCCGCCCTGGCTGAGGTTTGCGAGACGATACAGGCAACCGGATACGCCGCCGACCCAGATCGGCTGAGCTTGGATCTCGATGCTTACCAGCCCCTGCTCGCGGACACCTCCCGGCTTGGCCTGATGCTTCGTCCCATGCCGCCCGACTGTCGATCAGCCGACAACCTCGTTGCGAAGGTAGCCCTCGCGCGCGAACGCGGGCTAAAGCGCATCGACTTCTACCATTACGGGTTCTGTCGGCTGCGCTCTCTGGATTGGATCCGAGAATCCCTTACCGCTGTCTGAGACCTGCTCTCAAGTCAGATCTCGACCAGGCCCAGCAGTGGCCGCTACCCGGCCTCTTCGATACTGGCTATGCAATCGACCTCGACCAGGAACCCGAGGAGAGAAGAACCCACGGTGGTGCGGGCTGGAGGGTCCTGCTGGAAGAACTCTCCGTACACCTCGTTGAACTCCTGAAACCGCGTGAGATCCGTCACGTAAGCGTTAACTTTTACAACGTTGTCGAGGCTCGTCCCGGCGGCTTCCAGGATCGTCTGTACGTTTCTCAAGGTCTGGCGGACCTGGTCCGCGAAAGCGTCGGGCATGGTGCCGGTGTCGGGGTCCACGGGCCCCTGCCCCGAAATAAACACGAACCCGTTGGCGACCACGGCGTGAGAGTAGGGACCCGCCGGCTTTGGTCCCTTCTCGGCCATCACGGTTTTCTTCATCGTTTCCTCCTTTGAGACGAGATGTTCGCGACTGTATCAGGTAGTTTGTCCGGCCTCGCCTGCCTCCGCCGAGAGCTCTTCGGTAAGTTCGCCCCGGAAGGTTTCCGTGGCCAGGTAGACCGAAATTAGACTGATAAGGGCCAGCACCATTATGTACAGGGCGACCGGCCATGGGTTCCCACCGGACCATGCGATCAACACGGTGGCTATAAAGGGCGCGAGACCACCCGCGAACACGGCCGACACCTGGTATCCCAAGGATACCCCGCTGTAGCGGACGCTCGTGCCGAACAGCTCGGAGAAGAAGGCCGGCTGGGTGGCAAACATAGCGCCGTTCCCGACGGCGAAGCCAAGCACGATGGCCAGCCAGACGAGGACGGCCACCTCGGTGTCTAGGAGCCAGAAGAACGGGAAGGCCAGGAGCACCAGGAAGCCCGCGCCCCACATGTATACGGGTCTCCTCCCGACGCGGTCGGAGAGCGCACCATAGACCGGGGAGATAAAGAACTGCACCGCCACGGCGATCATGACCCCAGCGTAGGCCACGCTGTTGGGCAGCCCCAACTGCTGGGTGGTGTAGGAGAGCACGAAGACGCTGAATATGTAACCGCACGCGTTCTCGGCGACGCGCATGCCTATGACCAGCAGTATGCTCTTGGGATAGTTGCGCACTGCCTCTATGATAGGCATCCGGGCCTCGGCGCCAGCTTCCTTCATCCGGCTCAAGATAGCAGAAACGCCGGCGTTTCTGCTATCTTGAGCCGGATGAACAACCCCACCACTATCAGGATGGCGCTCAGCAGGAAGGGGATACGCCAGCCCCAGGCGAGGAACTGCTCCTCCGGGAGTGCGGACACCGCGGCGAAGCTTCCCGCCGCGAGCAGGTTACCCGCCGAAGACCCCATCTGGGGCCAGCTGCCGTAGAAACCGCGCCTGTCATCGGGGGCGTGCTCTACCACCATAAGGGCAGCCCCGCCCCACTCGCCTCCGACGCCTATGCCCTGGAAGATACGCAGCACGACGAGCAGTATCGGGGCCAGAATCCCGATCGTGTCGTAGGTAGGCAGGATGCCTATCAGGAAAGTCGCGACCCCCATTATCAGCAGCGTGAGGACGAGTATGGTCTTGCGGCCGAGCTTGTCGCCGTAGTGCCCGAAGATCATGCCTCCCACGGGACGGAAGAAGAAGCCTACCCCAAACGTGGCGAAGGCCGTGAGAGTGCCGGCGAGCGGGGTCTCACTCGGGAAGAACAGCTGGTTGAAGACCACGGCCGCCGCCAGCCCGTAGAGGAAGAAGTCGTACCACTCGATCATGGCCCCGATAAAGGCCGCGACGCCAACCTGCCTGATCGAGGTTATCTGCCCCAGATCTTCCCCGCCGATGTTCCTCGCGGTACTCAACCGTCAGCTCCTCTCTATCGCTCTGCCTGCCCTCACTCCCCGGTGGACCCCGGACTCGACCACTATCTCCCCGTTGACCAGAACATGCGAGATTCCCTCCGGGAAGCGTTTCGGGTCGCCGTAGGTCGCCCTGTCCGAAATCGTCTCCGGGTCGAACACGACCAGGTCCGCGGCGTATCCCGGCGCTACGAGCCCGCGCTTGCCCAACCGGAACCTTCGAGCCGGGAAGGAGGTCATCTTCCTGATCGCCTCCTCGAGGGTAAGCAGCCGGTCTTCTCGTACGTACTTGGCAAGGACGTGCGGGAAGGTGCCGTAGAGGCGCGGATGGGGCTTTTCGGCCTGGTCGTGGAGGCTGTCGGAGGCGATCAGGGACCGATCCCACCTAACTACCTGGTCTACATCGGCCCCGGCCATGTGGAAGAACACGATGGAGACCTTCCCATCCTGTTCCAGAAGCAGGTCCATCATGTAATCTGCGGGCTCCATCCCCCTCATTTCGCTTATCTCGGCGATGTGCTTGCCTTCCAGGTTCGCGCCGTTTCTTTTGCTCAGGGAGGAGATGTACACGCTGTCCCACCCGGTGGAGGCCAGGAGGTTGTCCCAGCCATCGTGCTCGTGCCCCAGCTCTTCCTTGATCCTCTTTCGAGAGGCCGGGTCTTTCAGCCTCTCCAGGGCTCTGGAGACACCGCCTTCCAGCACCCACGGCGGAAGCAGCGACGTAAGGGTGGTGGATCCCGCAGTGTACGGGTACACGTCGCAGGTGACGTCGAGTCCCCGCGACCTCGCGTCCTCGATGAGCTCCATCGCCGTAGTTACGCTGCCCCAGTTGCTCCTTCCGGCCGCCTTGAGGTGGCTGATCTGGAGTGAGACCCCACAAGTTTCGGCGAGCCAGATGACCTCCTCTATGGAGGGGATCAAACTGTTACCCTCGCCCCGGATGTGGGTCGCGAGCAACCCATCGTACATCGGAAGCACCGAGCAAAGCTCCGCGAGCTCTTCCCTGGAGGTGTAGCTTCCGGGCGCGTACATCAGACCCAGAGACAGACCTACCGCCCCGGCCTGAAGCCCCTCTTCGAGCAAACGCTTCATGCGGTCCAGCTCATCAGCCGAAGCGGGCCTGTTCTCGAACCCCATCACAGCGATCCGCAGCGTCCCGTGCCCGACGTACGTTGCCACGTTCTCCGAGGGTTTCGCCTCTAGCAAGCTGTCCACGTACGACTCGACCGTCTCCCACGACCACTCCCGCTCCGTTCTTCCGAGAACGGGTTCAACGTAGCTCCGGAGCAGGTCCAGGTTTCGTTCCGTAAAAGGAGCCGGCGTCATCCCACAGTTGCCCAGCACCTCGGTGGTAACCCCTTGCTGAAGCTTGATCTCGCTGAGAGGATCGTCGAGGACCATGAGGTCCGAGTGGCAATGGCCGTCTATAAAGCCCGGCGAGATCACCTGGCCGCGGACGTCGACGGTATCTTGGCTTCTTTGATTCACCCTTCCGACTTCCACCACGACGTCGTCCTTGATCCCCACGTCGCCGAAGAACCAGGGGTTTCCGGTCCCGTCCACGATCCGACCGTTCTTTAAGGTGAGATCCAGCACGCGCGCCTCCTACTCCAGCTTCCCACGGGCCGCGACTTCTACCCGCTCGACGGCGCCGGACCCATCAGTAAGGAAGACTTCGTTGTGTAAGTTTACCGTGCTGCATACGTGGTTGGGTACGATCCTGATGGTGTCCCCTATCCCGAGGTCGCGGTCGCTGGGTACCCGAAGCATCCCGTGCTCCTCCGTCAGCCTCTCCAGAACGGCGTCCGGGTAGCCCACAACGTACCCGAACCCCTTCAGGTTCAGCGGCTCCTTGTCCGGCGGCACGTCGGTGGCGAAGGTCTTGCTGCCTCCATCTATGATCGCCAGGTCTTCGGACGGTCGGCTGACGACGGTTACGATCACAGTGGCGGCACACTCCTCCAACGAGCAAACCCCCAGCCTCGCCTGCATCCTGTCATAGAAGACGTAGGTGCCCGGCCGGATCTCCGTCACCCCCTCCACCTCTCCCACGAAGGCGGCCGTGGGTGTGGAGCCCAGGCTGACGTCTTCTACCTCTATACCCCGTTCCCTGATACGTTCTGCCAGAGAGACCATGAGCTCTCCCTCTTCGAGACCGGCCGTTCTGAGATCTAAGGTAGGCGAGCCGTCTTTTAGTGCGGCCCCCCGATAAGTGTAGATCCCTGTCAGGTTCAGGTTCTCCAGCGGCTCGATCCTGGAGGCGAGCTCAACAGCTCTATCACGCGAAATTCCGGTCCTTCTGAGCCCCGTGTCGATTTCCAGCCTGACGTCGAGAACACGGCCATCGGAGGCAGCCATCTTCGACAGCCTCCTTGCCCCTTCCATGCTATCCACTCCGACGGTGAGGCTCGTTCCTCTGCTCAGACGAAGCGCCCGTTTGATCTTCGACTCAGTTACCAACGGATAAGCGATAAAGATGTCCCGGACCCCGTTCTCGGCCATGACCTCGGCCTCGGAGACCTTGGCTACTGTAATCCCCGTGGCCCCCGCCTCCAGCTGTTCTCTGGCGATCGCGGGGATCTTATGGGTCTTGACGTGGGACCTCAACTTCACCCCACGCTCCCTCGCTATACTGGCCATCTTCCCGATGTTCCTCCTCATCTTCGGAACATCGATCAGCAGACGCGGCGTCTCCACCATCTTCTCCTGTTCTCTAACCGCTCGCGCGTCGGGTAGCATTGTAGTCCCTCGACGCTCTTCGCAAAATACCGCCCTCCGTGACTCTAGTCGAGACCGATATGAGGAGAGCTCGCAAGAATCCCGACCAAAGGAGCATCGCGACGCTTTCGATCGTATCGCTCGCGGTGGCGTTCGAGTGTATGCTCACTGGTGGAGGTTTGGATCCGCGTTACCCACAAGAATGGCGCTCCTAGAGTAGGCGTAGCGAAAGTCGCATAAAGATCCTCGGCCTCGCCTACGGCTTGCCACCTAACGGTCGGAACTCCGGGACGGGCTACCAGGTGCCCTGGCGGACATCGCCCCGCAGCGTCAGAAGCGCAAGCTTCAAGCCGCTATTAAGGAGGGCGGGGCTCCCGCCGATCCGGTTCCACGATCTGCGGCACACGTGCGCCACGGTGGTACTCTCGGAGGAGGTGAACCCCAAGTTTGTGCAGGAGCTTCTGGAGCACGCCAACATTGCCGTCACACTCGACACCTACTCCCATGTCCCGCCCAGCATGGGTGACGGGCTGGCGGACGCGATAGACGATGCCTTAGGATCCTGACGAATAACGAAAGGGAGGGCATGAAACCGGAACTGCACCCCGACGCGGCAAAGAACTTTCACGAGAAAGCACAAGTCCTGTTAGCCGCGGTCGCGCCGGAGCCTCAACAAGCCCCGTCCGAGCCGCCGACCCATATGTTCAGGCCGGGCGGCCACGTCGCCGCTACTTTTGACGAAAGGGACTACTTCGAGTTCAAGATCACCGGTCAGAGCGACCAACTCGACAGGACGACCGCAAGGTACTTCGAGCACGAGGGCAGACGCTTCGGGCTCGAGGACGAGAAGTACCAAGCACTGGCCCGCCTCTCGGAGAGCATTCAGAAAACTAGGGCATTCCGCGACCTAGTCAGCACCAAGTGGGTCGAGGATCGCATCCTCGATTGGATAAAGGCCAAATATGCCGGCAAGGTTGTCTCGACGCTGGGCGACTATCTGGCCGAGCAGTGCGAGGAAGACGTTAAGGAGCACGAGCTCTGGTTCCCCATCTCCCATCTTTCGATAGAGAGCGACCTGACGTTCGGCAACGTAGTTTTCAGGACCATCACTAAAGAGTTCGTGGACCGCTGGGAGGAGGGCATGCAGGGGGCCAAGGAGGGCCGCGACGCTGCGTACGCGGCGCAGTTGGACGTGTACCTCGCCAGGCAACGCACCAACCTCCAGGGCTTCGCCGCCGCCACGGCGAAGGTGAACGCCGAGCCTAAGCGGGCGTACGAAGTCGCCCTGCGGGAGAGCGAGAGGGCAATCGCCACATTGAGGGTCTACCACGTCGCTGCGACCACTACCCCAGAGGTGACCTCCTACTGCGCGGTGCTGGGCAGGGAGAACGTAGAGGGCGTCAAGCATTTGGAGATGGAAGGCGGGAGGGTGCGTAGCTGGGGAGAACAGCCTGCTGGCGGCCCAGTATTCAATTGGCACCTGAGCGACGACGACATCCGCAAGTACACGGGGTCCTTGGGCTTCGATCAAGTCAACAGATTACTGGCATTGAAGGACAGGACGAAGTTCCAAGAGACGCTTCTGGACGCCCTGCTGCTCTACTCGAGGAGCACCCGGGAGAAGGACTTGGCGGGCAAGCTCGTCTACACGCTCGTGGCGATGGAGAGCGTGCTGCTAAGGAATGACACGGAGCCAATACAGCAGAACGTCGGCGAGAGGATGGCCTTCCTCAACGCCAGTACCGTGGAGAAGAGGAAGGCGATCATCCGCAACCTGAAGGCCGCCTACGCGCTGCGTTCCAAGTTTATCCACCATGGTCACACCATAGAAGAGCGGGAGACCGTCTGGCGGTTCATGATCGAGGCGTGGGCGTTCTTCACCAACTTGGCAAAGGCGAGCCAGCGGTTCGAGACCAAGGAGGAACTTATCGACCACCTTGAGGCGATGAAGCTCTCGTGACCGCGACAGGTTGAAGACACAATGAGGGCTTTCAGAAGGGCAGGTCTACGGGTTCACCAGTCGGCGTCGTGCTGCTTATGTCCAAGAAGGGGCCCGTGCTTTGGGACAACTCCGTCGGCTCTAGAAGGTCCAATATGACCTGGACCGACTGGACCGGCATCCACCCTATGTGCATAGCCATGCGGTCGGGATGTACTCAAGAACGAAGAGAACGCGGGTTGGCTCTAGGACTGTATCTCCTGCCAAGCTGCCGCGTCCACGAAACGGGATACATGGCGGGGATTCGTGGTGGCTACGATCACGCTCCTACCTTCGCTTTCGACCTCTTTGGCCTGGGCAGCGAGGATCACGTCGGCGTCGAGCGCCGGGTCTGGGGCGGTGGGCCGGCCCTGTTTGCGGGCGTGTGCCCACAGACTGGCGGCGGTTAGCATGGTTTGGGTTGTGATCGGCCGGTAGCCGATGGCCTCCTTGAGCTCGTCGAGGCGGCGAACGCCGCGCTGCCTGTCGGCGCGGAGGAGCTCACGGCGCACCTCGTAGTCAGCGATCTCGGGGACAAGAACGAAGACGCCGGCCGAGAGGAGAGCGTCAAGCCACTGTACGGCATCGGCGTTGATCCTATCGGCGTTGGGGTGGGAGACCAACCCCAGAGGGCCAGAGTCCAGCAGGACAACGTCTGGAGGCGCCACCTAGCCTTCGGCGGCCTTCGGCCGATCCTGGGCCTGCTCTGGGAAATGCTTGCGGTAATCGGGACGGTTGCGGTCGAGGCCCTCTCTCAGCTCGGGCCACGCCTCCCTATCATAGGCAGGATCTTCGGCCATCCAATCCTCCACGAGTCTGCGAAACCTTTCGGCTGCTTCGGCCGGGTTCCTCTCCCCTTCGAGATTCTTCGTTTGCCGGTTCATAGCGGTCGCACCTCCCGCCAGCCTCGCTGGCGTATGACTTCGCCTCGTCGAAGAGACTTCAACCATATTTTACTCAGTACCGAGGCGTTCGTCCTCACACCCGGAATTGGGTGGGTTGCCCGTTTCCGGTACTAGGCTGGGGCGGGACACCGTAGCATCCGAACAACGGCAATCGACGGAGGGAGGATAGCGTGGATCGAGCCGCTGCTGAAGGGGGCGGGCCTGCCCGACATCCAACTTCCACGACCTGCGGCACACCTGCGCCACGGTGCTGCTCTCCGAGGGTGTGAACCCCAAGTTCGTGCAGGAGCTCCTCGGCTATACCGACATCAAGCTCACTTTGGGCACCTACTCACACTACCTGCCGAGCATGGGAGATCAGACCGCCGCCGCGATGGAGAGTGCTCTGGGATAAGCGTAGTCTCTGCCAGGCTCTAGCAAGAAGGCCCCGCCGTGAAGCCGGGGCCTTCGCTTTGCGCCACGGTGTGCAGGTCAACGCAGCACACAACCTAAGCGTAGATAGCTAGTGGCATGATCTGGAGGGCAGGGGCTTGTATAGAGGAAGGGTTGTCGGAAAGCTTGAAGAGAGGCGACTTACGCAACCCATCGAACATCTCATCGAAGCTCTCGCTATCAAGGTTCTTGAAGACCGTGCGCTGATACAAACTGATCTCGTCACTACCCTTGATAAGCCGCGTTACCTTACCCAGAACCGAGAAATCACCGCTCAGCATATTGTCCAAGGCACCCTCTGGCAGAAACTCCAAGGCCAAGGCAATTACCACGCTCAAGTCCTCTATGCCCGAGGGGCGCATCACCGCATCCAAGACCTTAGACTGCGCCAAGTCCTCCCTGATGCGTTGCATCAGTTGCAGCCCCATCCGTCCTTCGTTGTCAATCTGAAACTGGTCTGCTAACGAGGTGGCCCGCTGTTGCTGCTGTTGTCCCCGCTTCTGCTTCCCTCCACCGCCCTGGCCCTGCTGCGGCTTCGCGTTGCCGGACAAGTCCACACCGAACATGTTCAACATACGAAACACCGCCTCGAGTGACTCGTTGAGTGAGCTCCTGGATATTTGGCCTCGGATCTCTACGAGGTAGTCTTGTTCAGCATTGTCGAGCTGCTTCAAGTCGTCAAGCTCTTGAATCTGCAAGATTCTGTTGTCGTTTATGAGGGTGTGCCGAAGGCGCATAAAGAGGGAGGCCTCCGTGTGCCGCCTGACCAGCTTGACCTCTTCATCGCTACCGGCCGCTTGCTCGCCTTGAATCTTGCCCCTCAGATCGATGTTAAGCAGCGTCGAAAAAATGCCCATGCCGGGGATACCCGCCCCCGCCTTCCCCTCGCCCTCGGCGGCAACGGTTCGCTTCTGATTCTTCATCTGGGTCACGTCGGAGCCGTACGCTATGCCGTCCTCAAGAGCCGCAACAAAGCTGGTCATCATTGGCACGTCCAGGTACAGCGGGTAAACAAGATCAATCTGCTCTGCCATCGCGCCTCCGTCTTGTCGCAGGCATCATGCCAGCGGGTTGCAGTACGGTTGCAGTAAAGTCGCCCCGACCCGTGTCCGGGGTCTCTTATTTATTCTACATTTCTCCTGCAAATCTTCATAATTTAGCTAGCCACCGGACAGTTTGAGAAAGATGGTTGATCGGCTTCCCTCACTCCTGGGTAGGTTGATGTTACGAGGACCAACCACACGGGAGGAGAAACTCCGTAGATTATGCCGATCAACCATCTCCATAGTACTTTGCAGCGCTTGCTCCTACAACTGCGTCCGGGCGAACGCGTGACCCGCATCCGCAACTTTAGCCGACTTCTGGTAGGTCTCTGCCTGGGCCGGTCGGTTCATCTGAGCAAGATCGCCAACAAGATCCCGACCGGCGGAGCCACCCTTCCTTCAGCCACCCGGCGCTTGAGCCGCCTGTTGGATAACGCCGCCATAAGGGTCAGGGATTGGTACGAGCCGATAGCCTGCTCTCTGTTGGAACGTGCGGCGGCACAAGGAGGAGGAGGCGAGATCCGCCTGATTGTTGACGGGAGCAAGGTCGGTTTCAAGCATCGGCTGCTGATGGTCGGCTTGGCTTATCGGGGCAGGGCCATCCCGATCGCTTGGAGTTGGGTCAGAAGCGAGAAGGGCCATAGCTCTTCTTACAAGCAACGGGCGCTTTTGGGCTACGTAAGGCGTCTTATGCCTGATGGAGCAGCAGCGCCGCGGGTTTCGCTGGTGGGCGACAGCGAATTCGGGGCGATCACGACGCTCAAGCAGCTAGAAGAGTGGGGCTGGTACTACGTGATACGCCAAAAGAGCTCTCATTTGGTGTGCTCTCAGCAGCAGCAGCAGCAGCAGCAGCAGCAGCAGCAGTGGCGTACATTGGGGGAGTTGATCGAGCGAAGAGGAGAAAAGGTATGGCTTGAGGGAGCCCTGCTGAGTCGCTTGCACGCCCACCAGACGAACCTGGTGCTCCACTGGAAGAAGGGCGAGAAGGAGCCGTGGCTGTTGGCGACGAATCTTCCGAATTCCAGGGAAGCCCTCCGTGCCTATAAGAAGAGGATGTGGATAGAAGGGATGTTCGCCGACTTCAAAGGGCACGGCTTCGACCTGGAAAGTACGTGGTTGCGCCGGTTCGAGAAGCTCTCGCGACTAACGTTAGCGGTGGCGATGCTTTACGTGTGGCTGCTGGTGTACGGAGCGGAGGTGGTCAAGCGAGGCCAGAGGAGGTTAGTAGACCGATCGGATCGACGGGATCACAGCCTATTTCGGCTGGGCTACAACATGGTGGATCGATGTTTGGCTCAAGGGATTAGACCGTTCGTCCGCTTACTTCCGAGTTCTTTGCCAAAACTGTCTGGTGGCTAGATAATTTAGAAGAGCCGACGAGCGGACTCGAACCGCTGACCTGCTCATTACGAGTGATAGATAGGGCGTTGCAGGGATTTGCACAACGTTGCAAACGCCGCATTACTAAGCGGTTTTTTCTTCTGTAGCTTGCCCTGTGTTGCACCGTATTGCGTTCCCGGTGGTGTCAGAGTGGTGTCAATATCGCCCTGCTGCCCGCGTAGCGTGTCGTCCATGTCCAGGTCCTTTCAATGGAAGTGGTGCGATCGGCTGAGTCGACGTAATACCAGAGGACGACACGTCATCCGTGCGACTTTCACAGAAATATCGCAGCCAGGCTGTCTTTCGGGCGACCTGGCTAGGAGCCATTTATCGCGGAGGCGAGTTGCGAGAGGTTTGGATCATGCACTATCGGGTACAATCACCAGCGTCGGCAAGCACCTTCAAGGAGGTGGGAACCGATGAACGGGGCAGCCTGAGATAGAACTCTCTGCTAGGTGAAGTCCGCGGCGTAACGTCGTGGCATAGACCCGAGAAGCTCGGAGGTCAGCGAAGGAGTCCTTCGCGCCCTCAGGAGGTTCCCCACTGGAACCGTCTATTCTGTCTCTTCTTCCGCCGGCCGTCGCGATCGGCTTGGCTATCGCCACCAGGAGGATTCTGCTGTCACTGGGTATCGGAATCGTCCTAGGTGCACTGATGTACAGTGAATGGAGTGTCTCCGCCAGCATCTCGTTCGTCGCCGAGGTAGCAGGAGGCCTGATCATTGCCGAGGGCTCCGTGGCGGAGGAGATGTACATCCTCGCATTCGTCGTGCTGCTTGGAGTACTGACGTCCTTTATATACATATCGGGCGGGCTCCTGGCCTTCTCCGAATGGGCGATCACGAAGGTCAGAACACGCTTCCAAGCCCAGCTGGTCCCGTACGTTCTAGGAATCATCATCTTCTTCGATGACGCTTTCAGCTGTCTGGTGGGCGGAAACGTCAGCAGAACAATCACCGACAAGTATCGCATTTCACGGGCAAACCTCTCGTACATCGTGGACTCGACGGCCGCGCCCGTCATCATCCTGATGCCGATCTCCGGCTGGGCCGCCTTCATTGCCGCCACCATGACAGGTATCCTGAACAGAAACGAAGTCACCGAATTTTCCGGCTACGAAGCGTTCCTGTCGTCTATCCCGACGAACTACTATGCGATCACCGCGATCCTGTTTGTGTTTGCCGTTGCATATTTCGGACTCAACTTCGGTCCGATGCGCAAGCATGAAAGGCGCGCGGTCGAGGAAGGGGTATTGGTCGATGCCTCCCACGGGCCTGTCCCAGGCGAGACTGATCAGAACTTGCCGATGCGAGAAGATGGCAAGGTCAGGGATCTGGTTCTGCCGGTGGCGACGTTCATCGGTGTCACCGTGATCTTGGCGCTCTGGATAGGTATCTCTAACGCTCAGGGACCGATTACCCCGATGCAGGTCCTGGCGAACACCGACGTCATCATCTCCCTATTTTATGGTGGCCTAGCCGCGTGTGCTGTTTCGGCAGCGATGCTGCTGTTGAATAGGACCCCCGTCAACCAGGTGGCAAGAGCCGGGCTCTCTGGCATTAGGTCGATGCTGGTGGCCGCTGCGGCGTTGTTTCTGGCGTGGATAACGGCCGAGATCATCGCCTCGCTTGGGGTCGGCGAGTATATGGCCGGACTGATCGGCGGTGGCCTGGCATTCTCTCTGCTGCCGGCCATCTTGTTCGTCCTGGCCTGTTTCATCTCCTTCTCGATGGGGAGCACGTTCGGCACCTTCGGTTTGATCCTGCCGATAGCCGCCGAGATCGTGGTCTCCATTGACCTCTCGCTCTTGATCCCCGCGTTCGGCGCCGTACTCGCGGGTGCCATCTTCGGGGACCATGCATCGCCGTTGTCCGACACCACGATCCTGTCTTCCATCGGCTCGGGCATACATCTCATCGATCACGTCACGACACAAATCCCATACGCGCTCGTCTGTGCTGTCGCTTCCTTGGCCGGTTTCATCGCCCTTGGATTCACCAAGAACATCACGGTCGGCCTGCTCATTACCCTGGCTGCCCTCGCTGTTGCTATCTTCGTGCTCAGGGCCAGGTTTGCCAGTGAAGCCCCGCGTGAGGTTGAAGTCGGGAGGGTCACCGAATAGTGCTGCTCGACCGTGGTCTCCCCCGCTCCAACTTCGAGGTCGAGGCCCGTCAAGGCGAGGCTGTCCAGGTCCAGGTCGCTCTCCCCGGCGCCCATCTTCACGACGAGATCCGTCGGCACCTCGTCGTTGAAGTGCAGGTCCCACTCGTTGCGCGCGTCGCCGCCGAGGCTGCCGTCCTCGCCGCTACCTTGCTCCACGCTCAGCTCGCCCGTCTCGCCGCTCACCTCGTAGTTTACCTGGGGC
>Ga0136615_10000768_pt1 | contig 14902 bp, 12 predicted proteins | sample AntDrymUQ2882206_2_FD_106647 | JGI IMG/M metagenome (GOLD analysis project Ga0136615, IMG submission 106647) | Polar desert sand microbial communities from Dry Valleys, Antarctica - metaG UQ288 (22.06) | ecosystem: Environmental > Terrestrial > Soil > Desert | place: Antarctica: Dry Valley...
GGCCATCGACACAGCGACGCCCTGCGTCGCCTGGCTCACGGAGCGGCTGGCGGAGCGAGGCTGGTCGTTGCGGTTCGTGGTCAGCAGCCATCACCACTGGGACCACATCGGTGACAACGCGGCGGTGGTGGAGGCGACCGGGGCGGCGCTCGCCGTCCACGCGGCCGATCGCCACGGACTTGAGGCTCCTGAGCCCATCTGGGCACCTTTTCCGATCCCGCCCAGCGTGCCCGCTTTGGACCTGGCCGAGGGCGGGCGCATCCGCTTCGGCTCCATCGAGCTGGAGGTGCTCCACACGCCGGGACACACGGCGGGGTCCATCTGCCTGCTGGCATCCTCTGAGAGGCTCCTGTTCTCCGGCGACACGCTCTTCCGCGCCGGCTGGGGTCGGGTGGACCTGCCCGGCGGCTCGGGGGACCAGATGGTGGAGTCCCTAAGCCGGCTGTCAGGGTTGGACAGCGACCTGCGCGTGCTGCCGGGACACGGCCAGGAGACGACCATCGAGCGCGAGCGCGCCTGGTTGGAGCTGATCGCCCGAGAGCGGCGCCTCCTGCTGTAGCCGGCGCGCCCGTCGGGAATCGAGAGAGCCACCGTCCCCCAGAGACGGTGGCTCCACCGGTTAAGCGTGCAGATGGAAGGGTCAGGATCGCCGGAGGCGAAGCACCCGCAGCACCCGAGCGCTCGGTCGGCTCCGGCCATTACGCACCTGGCTGCGCCAGACGCGATGCTGCATCTCCTTCATGATCTCCTGCTGCCGCATCGTGCTCAGCTGCTGATCGCGAGTCATCTCGGTCCTCCTCTCTCCACACCGTTCGGTGCGGTCGATATAGGAAGGATGCCGCCGCTCAGCGGGCCGGGGATCGGGCGCGGGTCGCGAAGATCGCTGCGACCGTCGACCCGGCTGGGCTACGTCATTCGGCCCGTGCGGCCGCGTTCAGCCTCCCGCGGCTGGACCAGCTTGTTCTCGACCCAGCGTTCCCGGTGTCATCGAACAAGAGACGTCACGAAGCGACGTCACACAGCGGAGGTCTCAGCCATGTCCCTCTCCATCCCGGCCGTCCCCTCGGCCACGAACCGCCAGGAGCGCATAGCGGTGGCGCTGCGCATCGGCATCGTGGTCATGGCCCTCACCACGGCGGCCATCCACGTCTCACTCGGCGGGATGCTGTTCCTGCTGAACGCGGCCGGCTTCGCTGTCCTGGCTGCGGGCATGATCGTGCCTGGCGACTTCGCCGCTCGGTTCCGCTGGGCGCCTCGCCTTGGCCTGGCGGGCTTCAGCGCCGCGACCATCGGTGGTTGGGTCCTGTTCGGTGCCCGCTACGAGATGGGCTACCTCGCGACCGGCATCGAAGTGGCCATCATCGCCTTTTTGGTGGTCGACCTCGTGCAGGCCTACGGCAGCCCCTTGGCCCTGACCAGGCGTGTCATCCACGACCTGACCAACCCCCGCAGCGGGGCACCGGCCACCGCGTAGCGGCGGCGCCGCGACGAAAGGACTTCCTCGATGAGCCGTTCTCCCGCTGGCCTTCGACAACCGCGACAGCGTTCCCCACAACGTGGCCCTGCTCGACAGCAACGGTACCCAGGTCTTCTCGGGGCAGGTGTTCAACGGTCGCAAGACGGTCACCGAAACGGTGACGCCTCTGGCCGCTGGCGACTACCGCATGATCTGCGCGGTCCATCCTGACATGACGGGAACGCTGACGGCTTCCTGATCGGGCCCCGGCGCTTGCCGGGGCCGCTCCATGTCACTCGGGCAAGCCCAGCCACTCAGGTCCCTCGGCCGGACCGAAGGGCTTGCGATAGGCGCTGTAACTGCGATGCACGACGAAGCCGGAGGACTCGTAGAGCGCAAGAGCCTCGTTGGGGTTGGCCGCGTCCACGCCCAGCGCCGCAGAAGTCATGCCACGCTCGCGCAGCGCCCGGAACGACCGACCGATGAGCGCTCGGGCGAGTCCTCGACGGCGCCAGGGCCGGCGAGTGAAGACCGAATCCAGCAGTCCCCGCTGGTGCCCGCGCTCCTCGTTCTCGACCGGGTCGATGACGTTGAGGACGCCGCCGGCTATCTGGTCACCGTCCCAGGCGACGATGTAAAGCGAGCGGTCGAAGGTCGGGCTGCCGATCCAGCGCTCAAAGGCGGCTTCGGACGCGTCGATGCCGCCCCAGTGGTCGCGGAACGCCTCCGCATCCGCCTCGAAGACGACGCGGAACCCTTCCCGGCTCACCGGGCGGACCTCGAGGCCCTCGGGCAGCGGAAAGTCCTCGCTGTCGTCGAGACTCGGCCGGACCATGTCGTAGAAGTGCCGCACCACGACATAGCCTTCGCTCAGCAGGAGTCGGGTGTTGGACTCGTCGCGGTCCGCTCCGAAGGAACCCAGCCAGCGGGGCCGGTCGTGCTCGTGATCAGCGGCGATCCCCCTGAGCCGCCCCTCGTTCTCGCGAAGCATGGCGCGTCCGATACCGTGCCGGCGCCAGGCCGGATCCACGAACCCGAAGCTGGTGTAGGTCCGCCCGCCGTTGTTCTCGTCCTCCCACTCGACCCGCCCATAGGCCACCAGGCGACCCTCCACCTCAGCCAGGACGGCATCGTGGTAGGGATCGGAGTTGGTAAGGTTGGCGTATTCGACGGTCATCCCCTCGATGGTCACCACCTCATCCACGCCGTCGGCGTCATGGCAGGCGTTCGCGACACGGACCATCTCAGGCAGGTCTACAGGGCCGCGGTAGCGGCGAAAGTCGAGGCCGGGCACGGCGGGCGCATCGGCCAGCCGGAGTTCGGTGGTCGGGTAGTTCGGCGACTTCGTGGTCATGGTCAGTCGGTCTCCTGGCGGCCCTTGAGCCGGTCCTGGGTCTTGCAGGCGTTGCGGATGACGCGCCCGAAACGTCGGCTCTCGGCGTGCGACCGGGCGGGGGAGGAACGTCGCTCCGTGGCGGCGATCTCCCGCTGGAGCTTCTGCTGACTGCGCAGGCGGGTCTCGTCCAGCTGGCCGCTCTCGATGGCCGCACGCACCGCGCAGCCGGGCTCCGGCCCGTGGGAACAGTCGATGAATCGACATCGCTCCGCGAGCAAGGCGATATCCGCGAAGGCAGAGTCCAGGCCCTCGTCCGCATCGACCAGCCCCACTGCCCGGAGGCCGGGGGTATCGATGAGCAGGGCGCCGCCGGGCAGCAGGAAGAGCTCTCGTCGGACGGTCGTGTGGCGGCCACGGTGATCGTCGCCGCGGACCGTCTGGACGGCCTGTCGCTGATCGCCCAGCAGAGAGTTCGTGATGGTGGACTTGCCCACGCCCGACGAGCCCAGCAGGACGAGCGTCTGACCGGCGACGAGATACCGATCGAGCACCTCCAGCCCGGAGCCGGTCCGGGCGCTGAGGGGATGGATGGGCGTCTCGCTGGCGATCCCGGCGACCTCCGCCACGCGGCCCGGCACGTCGTCGCACACATCCGCCTTGTTGAGCAGGATCACCGGCGCCGCGCCGCTGGACCAGGCGAGCGCCAGGTAGCGTTCGATGCGCCGCAGGTTGAAGTCGCGGTCAAGCGCCGCCACGAGGAGCGCCGTGTCGACGTTGGCGGCGAGGATCTGGCCGGACGCTCGTCCCCCCCGTTCGGACTGGCCACGCGAGAAGGCGCTGGAACGGGGCAGGACGGTGCGCAGCGCGCCGTCGCCGTCGACGAGCGGTTCCAGCGCGATCCAGTCACCGACCGTGGGGAACGAGCCAGGTCCGGCGGCCGAACGGCGAAAGCCTCGCTGCACATAGACGTCCAGGGGGCCGGAGGCCGTGATGGCATGGACCACGTCGCGCTCCTGGCTCACCACGCGCCCGGGCACGAGACCGGCCTCCGCGTGCTCAGCGAAGGCGGCCTCGCGCTCCGGCGTCCAGCCCATGACCTCCATGGGCGGCGTCACGTCCATCGGCCGTCCACATCCATCAGCCGACCCGCTTCAGCTTGCCGGTGCGCTTGGCGTAGCGCTCGGCCTGGCCGAAGGTCCATACGCCCAACGGGATCAGCACCACGGCCATCACGCCGAGTGGCCAGATGTCGTGGAGCAGTGAGGTGACGGGTGTCCCGTCCATGAGGGAGCGGCGGACACCATCGAGTAGGTAGGTGCCGGGCGAGAAGCTCGATACCACCTGCATCCAGTGGGGCAGGATCTCGATGCGGAAGTAGACGCCGCTGAACAGGAGCAGCAGCGACTGGAGCACGAAGGTCATCTGGGCTCCTCGTTCGACATAGAGCAGGGGCAGGATGGCCGCCATCATGCCGATGCCCACGAGCGAGAGCGAGCCGAGGAGCGTGAAGATCGCAGCCGTCAGGAAATCCGCTCGTGACAGGTCCAGACCGAAGAACAGGGTCAGCACGAGCAGCACGAAACCCGTATGGAGAAGTCCGTAGACGACCGCGAAGAAGGTGGAGCCGAGCAGCTGCGTGTACCGCCGGATGGGCGCCATGAAGGTGTACTCGAGTGTCCCTTCCCAGCGCTCCCAGGCGACCGTCTCGGCGATGAAGCTGAAGACGATGGACACGTAGTTCCAGAATACGGCGCCGATGAGCAGCGAGATGAGCAGGCGCTGGTCGCCCTGATCCTGCCCGATCAGGGTGATCGAAAGCGCGCCGGCCAGCGCGTAGACGAGCCAGCCGACCTCCCAGCCCCAGTAGCGTTTGGTCAGGTAGAAGTTGCGTTCGACGAAGGCATAGCTGGCCCTCATCTCCCGCGCTAGCGTGGTCATGGCTGTAATGGCTCCAGGGATGTCGGGGTGGGAGCCGGCTCGGTCCCGTCACGGGGACCGAGCCGGCTCGAAGGACGGGTCGCTCTCGCCGGCCAGGCGGCTGCCCAGCCGGACCAGTGAGCGACCGAATGCGCGACGCAACGGCGGCCGCGGCCGACGGCTCTCCGAGCGGCGCGCCAGGCGTTCCTGGCGGACTTGCTGGATATCGCGCTGGCGGCGCTCGCTGGCGAAGCGCTGCTCGATCTGCAGGTCGTTCATGGCGTTCTCACCTCCTTTCTGTCGGGATGTCGTTGGTGCGCCGGGCTGGACTCAGTCGTCATCGGAGCTTTCCTCCTCGATGTCGTCATCCAGCGACCGACCGGTGTAGGTCATGAAGACGGCTTGTAATGTGCGTGGCTGGCCGTAGTCGCGCTCGACCAGGATCTTGAGCTCGTCGGCGGTGCCCTCTGCGACCAGACGGCCGTCGTTGAGGATCCCGATGCGGTCGCACAGACGCTCCGCCTCTGCGAGGTCGTGCGTGGTCAGCACGATGGTCGCGTCGTGGCTGTCGCGCAGCTCCTCGATGAAGGTCTGCACGTCCAGCTTCGAACGCGGATCGAGACCGGTCGTCGGCTCATCGAGCAGCAACAGCGTGGGACTCGTCAGGATGGACCTGGCGATGGCCACCTTCTGCTGCATGCCCCGGCTCATCTGCTCCAGGGGCCGCGACAGGCGCGACTCCTTGATGCCCAGCCGCGCCAGGATGGTGACCACATCGCGACCGGCGACGCCCGCATCCAGGCCGTAGAGCCGCGCCGCGTAGATGAGGTTCTCGAGCGGCGAGAGCTTCTTGAAGAAGGCGGCGTCCACGGAGACCCGGTTGATCATCCGCTTGACGGCCATCTCATCCCGCTCGATGTCCTTGCCGAAGACCTCGACGCGACCAGTGTCCAGGGTGAGCAGCGTGGAGACGAGACGGACCAGCGTGGACTTGCCGCCCCCGTTGGCCCCGAGGATGCCGTAGACCTCGCCGCGCTCGATGCGCAGCGAGACGTCGTCCACGGCCGTGACCGGCTTCTTCTTGCGCCCGACCACGAAGCGTTTGGTCACGTGGTCGACCAAGAGGGCCGGCGGGGCGTCGGAGGGCTGAGGGCGTTGGCGGGGGAGGAGCATCTGCTCTACCTCCGCATCCTCGGTGCGCAGGGCAGGCTCCGCCGAGGCGGTGTCGGGCCGCTGTGGCTCGATGGAGATGGCCATGGTCGTGCTCCTGCTAGGTGGGACGTGAGTTCCGGTGGCCGGCCCAGGAGGGGCGGGCGGCTTGGAGGAAGGCCCCTCGAGAGGGAGGCGGCTTCTCGCGTCCCACGCACGACTGGCGCGAGGCAACAAAAAAGCCGGGGGGCCCGATCAGGCCCTCCGGCTCAACGGTCCGACGCATTCAGCGTCGTCGCGGTGTCACGAAGGGCGCAGATCTCCCGTGTCCGGGGCGCCGAGAGGCGCGCCCACCCGCAGCACGGAGGCTGCGGCGCTGGAGAGGCGGACATCGATCATCTGGCTCGTTCGACTCCTGTGGTGGTTACGGGGTGACGCGCACGGCTTGCGCAAGGTGGCGGAGTGTAGGCAGGTCAGCAGGGCCTTGTCAATACGACGGATGACGGCCAGCCGAGCAGGACGGATGACGTAGAACTCCTTCGGCCGCACTTGGCCAGCCCTTCCTGTCATACGCGGGCCAGGATCGCGAAAGCCGGCGGAGCCGGACGATCTCCCTGCCAGGAAACAGGGTTTCGCTGTCTCGGGCCGCGGGGCATCGTTAGACTCGAAGACATGACCGATCAACTCCAGCGTGTCGCGGCCGTCTTCGATGAGCATCTCGCGGTGGCTCAGCGCACCCGCGAAGCGCTGGTGGCGGATGTAGGGGAGTTGGCAGCCGCACTCTCGGATGCCATCGAGGCAGGGGGCAAGCTGCTCGTATTCGGCAACGGCGGCAGCGCTGCCGATGCGCAGCACTTCGCCGCTGAGCTGACGGGCCACTTCGTGATGGAGCGCGACCCGCTGCCGGCCATCGCGCTGACCACGGACACGTCGGCACTGACGGCGATCGGCAACGACTACTCCTTCGCCGATGTCTTCGCCCGGCAGGCCGGCGCGCTCGCCGCACCCGGCGACGTGGTCGTCGGTATCAGCACCTCGGGAGGTGCTCAGAACGTCGTCCGCGGCATCAAGGCAGCCAAGGCGCGTGGCGCCGAGACCTGGGCGCTCACGGGCGCCTCCGGCGGCCGGCTGCGCGAAGTGGCCGACCGCTCCATCGTCGTGCCGTCCGACGTCACGGCACGCATCCAGGAGATGCACATCACGATCATCCACGTCGTCTGCACCATGCTCGACGAGAGCATCGCGGCACGACGCCACGGGGGCTTGGGCTGAGCGACGAGGGGGCCAGCGACCGCTCCATCGTGGGGCTCGTCCGTGAAGGCGCGTTGGACGCCGATCTGGCCGCTCTCCTGTGGCTGCTGCTCGACGGTGGACTCCCGCTCGTGGTCACGGGAGGTACGCCGGAGCGCCGGGCGGCGATGCTGACAGCACTCGAGGAACTGCCGGCTTCGGCCGGTCGCGATGCAGACAGCGAGCGACAGGTAGCCCATATCGGGCCCAACGGCCTTTGGGGCAGCGTCCTGCGCGCGCGCATCGCGAGCCTGCGGCCCGCTGACCGGTTCCGAGCCACGGCGGAGGCAGGCTCTCTCCGCGAGCTGATGCAGTGGCTCGAGTCACCGGAGATCGGTCTGGCGGACGAGGAGATCCGCGCCCTCGGGTTGGTCGTCGTGCTGGACGCAGACGGGCGCATGAGCGCCGCGCACCTACTGCGACCGGTCGAGCGGGACGGCGCGGGGCACCTACAGCGCCGGCCACCGGCGGTACTCGTCTCGAGAGACCCACGTGACAGCACCCTGGAGCACTTCAGCTGGGCCGTGACCTCCGAGCTGGCCGACCGGGTCGATCGCAGCCAGGCTGACTTCGAGGCGCGACAAGCCGATCGGGCACGGTTGATCGACCACCTCACCACACACCCCGAGGTGGCGGCCGACCGGATGGGCCTGGAGACCCACCTGGCCACCGAGCCACCGCGGCAGCCGGCACCCGAACGACCAGCGGCACGTCCGCCCTGGCCAGCACCGGAGGGCCACCGACCGCACTGACGGTTCGCCGTGGGGCTCCTACGGCACTGACGGGCGTTTGACGACGAGCGGCGGCCCGCCTAGGCTCGACCTCCGGCCCGAGACCCAGCTCCGGAGCAACGCTTGACCTCCTTGGATTCTGATCGCCCCACGACGGACCCTCTCCCCAGCACCCTCGGCGCGCTGAGGGCGAGCGGCTACCAGCCGCGCAGCGTCAAGGCGGAGATGCGCGCGAACCTGCTCGCCCGCCTGGCTGATGGCTCACCTCTCTTCGAGGGGATCGTCGGCTACGACGAGACGGTCATCCCGGCCATCGAGAACGCGGTCCTGGCGGGACAGGACATCGTCTTCCTGGGCGAGCGGGGGCAGGCAAAGACGCGTTTGGCCCGGCGGTTGGTCGGGTTGCTGGACGGGCACGTACCGATCGTGGCAGGAAGCGAGCTCAACGACGACCCACTCGCGCCCATCGGCCCACAAGCGATCGCCCACATCGCGGCCGAGGGCGACGAGACGCCCATCGCCTGGCTGCCGCGCGAGCGCCGCTATGGCGAGAAGCTGGCCACGCCGGACATCACCATCGCCGACCTGATCGGGGAGGTCGATCCCATCAAGGTCGCCGAGGGCCGCTACCTGGCCGATGCCAGCACCATCCATTTCGGGCTCATCCCGCGGACGAACCGCGGCATCTTCACCATCAACGAGCTGCCCGATCTGGCCGAGCGGATCCAGGTCGGCCTGCTCAACATCCTCGAGGAGCGCGATGTGCAGGTGCGCGGCTACACCTTGCGCCTGCCCCTGGACATGTTCGTGGTGGCCAGCGCCAACCCTGAGGACTACACCAGCCGCGGCCGCATCATCACGCCGCTGAAGGATCGACTCGGCTCTCAGATCCGGACGCACTACCCGCGCACGATCCAGGACGAGATCACCATCATGGGCCAGGAGCGGCTGCGCTTCGCGGACGATGGCGGTCCCTCCATCGCCGAGCCGGCCTACATGCTGGAGCTCGTGGCGGAGGTGACGCACCTGGCGCGTCGCTCCCCGGAGATCAGCCAGCGCTCCGGCGTGAGCGTCCGCGTCAGCGTGGCGAACCTGGAGATCCTGCTCGCGACCGCACTCAAGCGTGCCGTGCGCCTGGGCGAGCCGTCCGGTGCGCCACGCGTCAGCGACCTCGCCGCTCTGCTGGCCTCGACCAGCGGCAAGCTGGAGCTGGAGACCCTGGGTGACGATGCGCCGGAGGAGCGCATCGTAGATCGGTTGCTCTCCCGTGCTCTGCACGCGGTCTTCACCCGCCGGGTGGAGATGGATCGGTTGGCGGAGGTGATCGACGCCTTCGAGAGCGGTTCCGAGATCGAGACGGGCGACTCGATCCCCTCGCGTGAGTACGTGCGCTGGATGCGTGAGACACCGGGCATGGGCCAGGCGGTGGCGCGGCTGGGGGCCGGTGAGTCGCCCGCGGAGGTGGCCTCGGCCGTGGAGTTCCTGCTGGAGGGCCTGCACCTCGGACGACGCCTCAACAAGGAGCGGTCCAGCGCGATCGGCGGCAGCCGGTATCGGGCATGAGCGCGCCGTGGCCCCTCGACGGACCTCCAGCGGCTCCGGGACTCTCCGGACACGGCCCTTATCGCTACGTGCGCTGGGACGGACGCCAGCGGCTGGCGGATCCCTCCGCTGACGAGCTGCTGGAAGCCCTCTCCGACGACGTGATGGCCGGCGAGGATCTTGATGAGGCCCTGCGCCGGCTCCTCCAGCGGGGCTACGAGCGTCTGACGGGGTCCGAAGGCGAGCGGGTCCCCGGACTCCAGGAGCTGATCGAGCGCCTGGAGCGCCAGCGTCAGGAGCTGCTCGATCGATACCGCCTGGGTGACGTGCTGGCCGACGTCCGAGAGGAGCTCGAGGCCATCGTGAGCACGGAGCGCCGCGGCGTCGAGCGGCGTCTCTCCGAGGCGGCCAGCGGAGAGACCGAGGACGAGTCGCTGCGAAGGATGCTGACGGATGTCGCCGCGTCTCGTCAGGACCAGTTGGACGCGCTCTCCCCCGATCTGGGTGAGCGGATCCGCGCCCTGCGGGGCTACGACTTCCTGGAACCCTCCGCGCGCGAGCGCTTCGACGCTCTGGTCGACCGACTCGGGCGGCAGGTCGTCGACGGCTGGTTCGGAGGACTCTCGGAGGCCATCCGGAACGCGACCCCGGAACAGCTTGCGGCGAACCGGGAGATGGTCCGGGACCTCGATCGACTGCTTCGTGAGCGCCTGGACGGCAGGGAGCCTTCCCGATCGCGAGTCGATGCCTTCCTGGCACGGCACGGCGGCTTCTTTCCCGGGGCGGGCACGCTGGATGATGTCGTGGAACAGCTCGCGCAGCGCATGGCCGCAATGCAGTCCTTGCTTGCCTCCATGACACCCGATCAGCGCGCAGAGCTCGGCTCGATGATGGATGCGCTGCTGCGCGACGACCGCCTCCGCTGGGACCTCGCGCAGCTCGCCTCCACGCTTGACCAGGTGCTGCCCGGCGGCTTGGGCGAGCGGATGCCCTTCGGCGGGTCCGAGCCGCTCTCGCTGGAAGGCGCACTGCAGCAGTTGGGTCGGCTGGGACGACTGGACCGGCTAGCCGACCAGCTGGACCTGGCCGGTGAGACCGGCCGGCTCAGCGAGATCGACCCGGCTGAGGTCCGTCAGCTCCTGGACGCCGAGTCAGCCGAGGACCTGGCTGCTCTGCAGGCTCTGGCGCGGCGCCTGGAGTCGGCCGGACTGGTCGAGCGGCAGGGAGGCAAGCTGGAGCTCACGCCGCGCGGCGCCCGTCGCATCGGTCAGGGCGCCCTCGACGAGCTCTTCGCGCGCATTCATCGCGACGCCTTCGGCGAGCATTCCTCGGGCGCGACGGGGATGGGCGGGGATGTCGAGGAGACCTCCATCGCGTATGCCTTCGGCCAGCCCTTCCAGCTCGACCTCCAACGGACGCTCTCCAACGCCCTGGTGCGCGAGGGAAGTGCCGAGGGAGGGGGTCAGGCGCCTTCGCGGAGCCCCGGCACCACCCCACGCCGTCAGAGCCCGACGGGCCGCCCGATGATCGTGGCCCTCGATCCGGCCGACTTCGCCGTTCGCGAGACTCGGGAGCTTTCCAGCGCGGCGACCGTGCTTCTCGTGGACATGAGCCGCTCGATGCTCCTGCGCGGCTGCTTCATGGCCGCGAAGAAGGTGGCGGTGGCGCTGGACACGCTGATTCGCACGCGTTACCCGCGCGACGAGCTCCATGTTGTCGGCTTCGCCTATCACGCTCGGGAGATCCGGCCGGGAGCGCTGGCGTCTCTTTCCTGGCACGGCTACGAGTACGGCACGAACCTGCAGCACGGCCTGCTGCTGTCGCGGCGGTTGCTCGCGCGATCGCATGCCACCAACCGCGAGATCGTGGTCATCACCGACGGCGAGCCGACGGCCCACTTCCAGGACGGCGAGGTCGAGTTCTCCTACCCCCCGACGCGACGCACCATCCTCGAGACCCTGAAGGAGGTCGGTCGCTGCACGCGCGAGGGGATCACCATCAACACCTTCATGCTGGAGCGCTCCCGAGCCCTGACCGAGTTCGTCGATCGGATGACGGCCCTCAATCGGGGGCGTGCCTTCTACGCCACACCGGAACGGCTGGGTGAATACGTCCTGGTCGACTTCGTGGGGCGCCGCACCAGCCGCCGGACATGAAAGGGACCGGCCGGCCCAAGCGGGTCGACCGGTCCAGTGGGGCGCGAGAGGCGTTCGATTCAGGCGGTCTCGCGGCCCCAACGGCGACGCACGGCTTCGTGCGATCCGACCACGCCGCCCAGCGCGGCCGCGGCAGCGGTCAAGGCCAGGGCCAGCAACGAGGACCAAGCGCTCTCGCGGGCGCCCGCAAGAGCCTCCTCCGCGGTCACGTCGATGTCTGGCGCGTTTATCGCGACGTCACCCAGCAGGTTGGTCGCGGCGCCGAAGATCGAGCCAGCACCAAAGGCCGCCAGGACCATCAGCAGCACCAGGAAAAGCGCCCAGACGAGAAAGCCGTTGAGCATGCTTCGCCCGTTATCCGAGAGATTGGCCGACCACGAGGACACGAAGCCACCGATGAAGAAGGCGATCAGCGCGATCAGCCCCGTGGCGATGCCGGCCACCATCGCGACATCTCCCTCGTCCGTCCCGGGGGCCGCCTGGAGTCCGACCGCGATAGCGGCCAGTGTCATCAGGACGAACAGCCCCAACGCGGTAAGCAGCCCAGCCCAGATAGGACCCCATTTGAGCTGTGTCCGGTCAGGTATAGTGCCGGTGGTGTAATAGTCGTCCCCGGCCACCAGGCTGCCGCCGCCCCGCGGCGGTGCCGATGCCGTGTTCGGCGGGACGTGTTCGTGCGCAACGTCTTCCTGCGCGATGGGTCGGTTGTCCATAGCTCCTCCTCTGTCTTGTATCTAACCGTGTCCCCCGCCGCTACAGCAAGCGCAGGATGAGGATGATCAGGATGATCACCACGAGCAGGCCGATGAGACCCATGTAGACCTCCATTGGGGTTTCCGATGGGCGTCACGAAACGCCCCTTGGATCGACACCTTGGGGCAAGAGGGGTTTCAGGAGGGCAACAAGGCGCGGCCGCAGGTTACGGGACCGAACGAGCGGCGCCTCAAGCGCGCTGGATGGCAGAACGCTCCAAGTCACCCGCGGAGCGGTGCGAGCGAAGGTGCAGGATGTGGTCGAGCGCCGTCTTCAGGATCACCAACAGCACGAGCAGCGCGGATCGGCTGGCCCAGTGCGGCGACCAGCACGGCTCGCCGCTCCCGACAGACCGGAATAAGACCGCACCCGCCCGAACGGTCCGTCGATCGTGAACATCGAGAGGAGGCTCGCAAAGAGGGGCAACAGGACACGAAGACGCCATGGACGGATCCAGAACAGGCCGTATTGAAGATGATGAAGGGGATGGTGAAGGCCTTCGTGGCGGTCGTGCCGCACCAACGACGGCCACGCCTGACGAGCGGGAGATGGCGTCGAGCCGCGCCAGGATCGGAAGCACGGGCGAAGGGTAGCGGCCGCTGCGGCGTCAGCCGTCCGAGCGCAAGGTAGGATTCCGCCGATCAGTCACTGCGCGGCGGCCATCCGCCTGCCCGCTCGCCGGAGGTCTGCCACATGTCCACGCCCACAGTCGCCCGCTCGGTCCGCGAGCTGCTCGACCTGCTCGACGGTGTCGGACGGCTTCACGATGATCGGCTGACCATCCTCGAGGAAGCGGCCTTCCGCCAGCGGGGCATCCGTGACCTGGCCTGGAGCGCCACGTTCAGCGAGGACGCCGCGACCGTGGAGGCAGCCCGCTGGCTGATCTGGGAAGCCTCGCACTCGCTCGGGTCGCCCTCTGCCAGCATCCACGAGCTGTACATGGCACGGGGCAGGGGAGAGGTGTCGGGCTTCACCGTGCCTGCGGTCAACCTGCGCACCCAGGTCTTCGACATGGCGGCCGCCATGTGTCGCGCGGCGCAGTCGATCGATGCCGGTACGATCGTCTTCGAGCTCGCCCGCAGCGAGCAGGAGTACACCTTCCAGCGGCCCGGCGAATTCATCACCAGTGTGCTGGCGGGCTGCATCTCGGCCAGCTGGCAGGGACCGGTCTTCGTGCAGGGCGACCACTACCAGTTCAACGCCAAGAAGTACGCCGCCGATCCAGAGGGCACCACGGGCGCCATCCGCCGACTCACCAGCGACGCCCTGCGCGTGGGCTACGGCAACATCGACATCGACTCCTCGACCTTGGTCGACCTCTCCTTCGCGACGGTGGCTGAGCAGCAGCGCGAGAACCTCCGGCGCGCGGCGGAGATCGCGGCGCTCATCCGCGAGCAGGAACCGGCTGGGATGACCGTCAGCATCGGCGGCGAGATCGGCGAGGTGGGCAAGCAGAACTCCACGGAGGAGGAGCTTCGTTCATACCTCGAGGGCTTCCGCCAAGAGCTGGATCGGCTGGCCGGTTCCACGGCCGTGGGGCTCTCCAAAGTGAGCGTGCAGACGGGTACGTCGCATGGTGGCGTGCCACTGCCCGGCGGCGGCGTGGCGGAGGTGAAGCTGGATTTCGGGACGCTGGAGCGGCTCTCCGCCGTCTGCCGGGAGTACGGGCTGGCCGGCGCCGTCCAGCATGGCGCCTCCACCTTGCCGGACGAGTCGTTCGACCGGTTCCCGGGGGTGGAGACGGCCGAGATCCATCTGGCCACGGGCTTCCAGAACCTGCTCTACGACCACCCGGCCCTTCCTGAAGACCTGCGCGCGGAGATGGAGGCGTGGTGCCACGCCAACACCGCCGGCGAGCGCAAGGACGGCGAGAGCGTCGACGTCTTCCTGTACAAGACGCGCAAGAAGGCCCTCGGCCCGTTCAAGCGAGAGCTATGGGACCTTGCCGAGAAGGACGAGATAGTGGCCGCCCAGGAGGCCAAGTTCCGCTTCCTGTTCGAGCAGCTGGGCATCGCCGGCAACCGAGCCATGGTCGAGCGGTACATCACCGTCGTGCCTCGTTCCCGGCCCCTCCCCGAGTCGCTGCCTGTGACTGAGTACCAATGGCGGCTTGCCGGACAGTCCCCGACGCGACAACATGGCGTGGATGGACGGCTCGCTTAGCCACGACCGCGGATGAAGGTCACTACCGGAGCCAGGGTAGTCGCCTTGGCGGTAGCCGTCGCCCTGTTCGCTCAAGGCGCCGAACCGGCCGCGACGAGCGCCGAGAGCGGCTTCGACCCGCTCACCGAGGCTCAGCTTCAGGCCGCCGTGGACGACACTCGCCGTCAGCGCCCCATCCCAGGCATCTCGGCGGCCATCCATCTCGGCGACGGTACGCGCTGGGAGGGCGTGTCCGGGAGGGGAGAGATGGGCACGTCCGCTTGGCCTGTGGAGCCCTCGACGCCATTCGTCATCGCCAGCATCACCAAGACGTTCGTCGCCGCGGCCATCCTCCAGCTAGCCGACGAGGGCCTGCTGGAGGTCGATGACCCCTTGGGACGCTGGCTGCCGGATCATCCCCGCGGCGCCA